>ENA-OPZZ01000022-OPZZ01000022.1-human-gut-metagenome-genome-assembly--contig:-NODE-22-length-97548-cov-19.716858_pt1 | contig 97548 bp, 80 predicted proteins | sample MGYA00242487_ERZ504511 | MGnify/ENA primary metagenome ERZ504511 (study PRJEB26092, sample SAMD00036241) | human gut metagenome | host: Homo sapiens | study: EMG produced TPA metagenomics assembly of... | reverse complement strand
CGATTTTGGAATACAATACGGAAATGCGTCTGCAGAGGGCGGCGGAACTGTTAAAGAATAAGAAAAATAAAGTACGGGAAGTGAGTCTGGCGGTTGGATATGAAAATGTTTCTTACTTTGGCGTTGTTTTTCAGAAAAGATTTGGAGTGACACCAAATGAATATCGTAAAATGGTATAAAAATCGGAGTTTTCAGTTTAAACTGGTGATCGGCTATCTGGTACTGGCACTGATTCCAATGCTGTGTGTTACCTGGTACAGTTATGGAAAAACAAGGAATGTGCTTCTTACTGAAGCATATCAGAGTGCAGAACAGGAAGCAGAACGAATTGAAAAAAATTTTTCTACGATGGTCGAGCCTTACGAAACAATTCTGGATGTGCTGTATGTGGATCAGATGCTGAGCGGATATTTGTTTCAGGATTACAGCAACGATTCTTATGAGGATATGTTTTACTATATTGATAAGAAGCTCAGCGAAATCTGTCTGATGAATGCAGGAATTTACAAAATCTGTTTTTACAGCAACAATGAAACGCTTCCGCAGGATAATTATTATTTTTATTCCATGCAGGATCTAGATCGGAGGGAACGTGTGCTGACATTTGATGCGATAGGGGAAACGGTATTCTGTGGGACATCTGGAGACGGAAAAGCATTTCATATGAATCGTCTGATGAATTTTTATCCACAGGGCGGGATGAAGGGCGTACTGTCGTTACAGATTGAAAATCAGCAGATACAGCCCCTCCTCGAAACAATAAATTCCACCGATGAAATTTATCTGGTGGATCAAAAAGGATATATTCTGGCTGCTTCCGAACCGGAAATGGCAGGTCTTCCGATCCGGACCAGAATGCCGGAAGAGGATCTGGAGCAGAAAGCGCAGATTGAGTTTGAGCGTGACGGCATTTCAAAAATCGGAAATATCCAGAGCGGAGTTTTCGGAACAAAAATTCTTGTGATTTCGGATAAGGAGACGGTTTTTAAAAGACGCAAAAGCTGTTTCAAGAAGGATGATGTTCCTGATCCTCTGCAGCGCGGCTATGGTATTTCTCTGCATTATCTGTTACACAAGATGGATTTCCGCGCGGGTGCAGAAAGTGGTGTATGCAGCAAAACGGATGGGACAGGGAGAATTTGATTACCGTCTGGAAAATATGGGAGAAGATGAGATCGGACAGATCGGGCTGGCGTTTAATCAGCTCAGTGATCAGATTCAGGAGTTAATTCGGGAAAATTACGAAAAGAAAATCCGGATTCAGACGAGCGAACTGAATTTGCTGCAGGAACAGATCAATCCGCACTTTCTTTACAATGCACTTGCGGTTATTTCAGCACTGGCGATGCGGGAAGGTGGAAAACAGACGATGCAGGCGGTCAAAAATTTGTCCAGCTTCTACCGGATTTCCCTGAATAAGGGAAAACAGGTGCTTTCCATCCAGGAAGAAGTTCTCCACATTGCGGTCAGAATTCAAAAAGAAGAAAGGGATGTGGTATTCCAGGTGACAGATGATGGATGTGGAATCGAGGCGGAAAAACTGATTAAACTGCGAAGTTCTCTGCGGCGCTCAGAGGAAGGATATGGACTGAGAAATGTTGCAAACAGGGTTCGTCTGGCTTATGGAGAGGATTATGGTGTCCGAATAGAAAGCCAGGAAGGATATGGAACGACAGTTTCTGTCAGAATTCCAGTAAACGAATAAAAAATCAAACAAAGCAGAAATAACTTCGTATTGTTTGCATAGAAGAGGAAACAGAAACCGGCTGATAAAGGTGATTTTGCCCGTCAGCCGGTTTCTGTTTCGTTAGATATTGACAGAAATCGTAAGAAAACAACAGAATAAAAAAGAGAATTATAAAACTCCGTTAAATCGAGATAGAAATCATAAAAAAGTGAGATTGTTGCAGGACAGACTATCCATTAGAATGGAAACATAGACAGCAAGAATGTACAAGATGAACAAAAAGAAGAAAGAAGGAGAAGGCATGAAAAAAGAAAACGTGCATGCAAAGCACAAAAAAAGCCTCGCGGAACGGTTCTGGAAACAGAAATATCTGTTTTTACTGCTGATTCCATCGTTGGTATGGGTCATTCTGATCTGCTATGCACCAATGACAGGACTGTATATGTCCTTCATCAACTACACGCCGCAGGGTAGCGGCTATTTTGCGGATATGGTGAATTCGCAGTTTGTCGGTCTTGACTGGTTCAAGTATTTCTTTTCCACAGATTTCACAAAAATCATGAGAAACACACTGGCAACCAGCTTACTGACACTGTTATTCTCATTCCCGCTGCCAATCATTCTGGCGCTTTGCCTGAATGAAGTTCGAAACCAGAAGGCAAAGAAATTTGTACAGACCGCATCTTATATTCCCTATTTTATTTCCTGGGTTATTGCGGCAAACATTTTCCTTACATTCCTTTCTTCAGACGGCGTCATCAACAATCTGTTAAAATTCCTCGGATTAACCGATGAGTCGATTCTGTTTTTCCAGAAAGGACCATATTTCTGGTGGATCATCGCGATCGCAAATGCGTGGAAGGTACTTGGATACAATGCGATTATCTATATGGCGGCAATCTCCGGCATCAGCCAGGATATGTATGAAGCAGCGGATGTGGATGGTGCGACGAGAATGCAGAAGATTCTGCATATCACACTTCCGGCATTAAAGCCGACCATTATGATTCTTCTGATTCTGGCAATCGGAGGTGTTCTGAATACAGGATATGAGCAGCAGCTGTTGATGTCTAATGATGCTATTTTAAATTATTCTGATGTACTTGATACGTATGCATACCGCTATGGTCTGAAAAACGGAATGTATTCTTACGGTACTGCAGTAGGATTCTTTAAATCCGCAGTCTCCTTCATTCTGGTCATCAGTGCAAATGCACTTTCGAAGAAATTCAGTGATGATAATACGGCACTGTTTTAGGAGGAAGGAAAATGAGAGAAAAAGCAATTAAAATCAAAAGAAAAACGTTGTGCCAGTGACTGGTTTCTTGATATTTTCAAAGTGGTTTTTCTGGTGTTAGTTACTGTGATCTGTGTGTATCCGTTCTGGAACATTTTTGTGGTATCCATTAACGATGCAACCGATGCACTGCGCGGCGGCTCTACTTTCTGCCGAGAAAACTGAGTCTGGCAAGTTATAAAGATATTCTGGGACGTGCCACATTTTTGCATGGCATTCTGATCACTGTACTTCGTACTGCAATTGGTACACCGCTGGCGGTCCTTGTCACGACAGCACTTGCCTATGTGCTTTCCAGAAAAGAGCTGCTGTTCCGGAAACAGCTGAACCTGTTCTTTATCTTCACCATGTATTTTGGCGGCGGAATGGTTCCGTATTATATGGTATTAAAGAGCCTTGGAATGCTGAATAATTTCATTGTATTTATTTTCCCGAACCTGGTAAGTGTTTATAATATGATTCTGGTAAAGAATTATATAGAGGGAATGCCGGCAGAGATTTTTGAATCGGCGAAAATTGACGGAGCAAACGATCTGACAGTTTTCTTTAAAATGGTAATTCCATTGTCCAAGCCGATTATTATGACTATTGCACTGTTTGTTGCAATTACCCATTGGAATTCTTGGTTCGATGCATATTTGTTTACGAATGCACAGTCTTTAAAAACAATGCAGTCCATTTTGGTTGAAATTCTGAATCAGTATCAGACTTCATCAGCGAACCAGGCGGCAAATCAGGCGTCACAGACTATTACACCGGACAGCATTCGAATGGCTGCTACGATGATTGCGACCATTCCGATTATCATGGTTTATCCGTTTATTCAGAAATATTTTGTTAAAGGAATCATGCTCGGATCTGTAAAGAGCTGATGATAGAAGGAGGAAAAGAAAATGAAGTTCAAAAAAAGTATCGCAATGGCGATGAGTGTCCTGATGGCAGCGGGAATGCTTGCAGGATGCGGATCAAATGGCAGTACATCATCAAGTACTGCATCCGGCAGTGCATCATCTGCATCGGGCGAGGTATCAACAGACGGAGTTACGATTTCTATCTTTGACAAAAACTCCGGAAGCAATACCTTTGATGATCCAGTTGCAAAAGCAATTGAGGAAAAAACAGGTGTCAAAATTCAGGTAGAAAATCCAACCGGAGATCCGCTGGAAAAATTGAACCTGATGCTGACCGGTCAGAATTACCCGGATATCGTCCTGATGGATCGTGGAAATGATATTGTAAACCGTTACATTGAGGCAGGCGCACTGCTTCCGTTGAATGATCTGATCGATGAGTACGGCCCGGATGTAAAAGAGATGTACGGGGAAACCTTAAACAAGAGTCGTTATACCGATGGAAAAAATTACTATCTGAATAACTGGTACGGAGAAGATCCGGATCCGGTAGCCGGTGTTCTGATGCGCTATGATTATCTGTGCGAAATCGTTGGAAAAGACCGCGCAGACAGCGATGAGCCATTTACACAGGAAGAGTATATTGACATTTGTAAGAAATTCAAAGAACTTCATCCGACCATTGACGGAAAAGAGAGTATTGCCATTACCTTTGATGCAGAATCCAAAAACTACGATGGAACATTAAAAGGAATGTATGGTCTGAAAACATATTATCAGGATGGGGACAATCTGGAACATGTTGCCAAAGCACCAAACTTCAAAGAGATGATGTCCTTTGCCAATGAACTGTATACCGAAGGCCTTCTGGACAAAGAGTGGGTTGTCAACAAGAAAAATCAGTGGACGCAGAAACTGTCTGCAGGCAACGTATTCAGTACCTTTGCTTCCTACTGGGATACCGATGCAGCAAATACAGCACTTGCTTCTTCTGTAGGAGAAGATGCAAAATTCTATTCCTATAAAATCCTTGGAAACGGAATCAGTGCAGATGAAACTACTTACTCCGGAAGAAGTACACTTGGCTGGGATGCAATCGCGATCACCAAGAATTGTAAAAATCCGGAAGCAGCCATGAAGATGATCAACTACCTTGCAAGCGAAGAAGGACAGTATCTTCTGATGTGGGGTATTGAGGGAACCAACTGGAATATGGAAGATGGAAAACACGTTCCGAACGATGATCTGATTGAAGGATTCCAGACGGATTTTGACAAAACAAAACTGGATACCGGCGTCCGCAAATGGACCTGGTTTGTAAAGAACGGAAATGGTACAGACGGAACTCCATACGATGTATCACAGTATAAAGTAAAAGAGACCCGGCAGGTGGCTATGAATCACTTTGGTGAGAACGACAGATGGGATACCGCAGAATTTGCAGGCCTTACCCCGGCAGGAAGCACTCCGGATGGCTTGAAATGGCAGAAAATCCAGGATATCTACGATCAGGAATATCCGAAGATTGTGAATGCAGACAGCCACGATGCGGCAATGGAAGAGTACGACAAGATGATTTCCGAAATGAATGACGCAGGACTGGAAGATGTAGAAAAAGTTATCACGCAGAATTATCAGGAGCGTATGAAACTCTGGAATGAGTAAGCTAAAGTAAAATAAAAAAATCACACACGGAAAAGAACCGGCAGAAATTGAAATACAGATTTCTATGTCGGTTCTTTTTTATCAGAAGAAGCATTGCGATTTTCAAGGAATCTGGATATAATGAGGAAAACTGGAAAAACAGGGAAATCCAACCGCATGAGACAGGAGGCATCGTACATGGCAGCGAAAGAACAGTTAACCGCAATGGAAATGATCTGGGGATTTATGAGTGGGACGACAGGACATATGGGAAAGACGGACTTTGCGCCGCAGAAGGAAGCGTTCGGGGATTTTGCATCTCCGGAAACGTATTTTCCGCGCGTGGTGCCGGAGAGCGAGAGCATCTCATCGGAAAAGCTGACGCAGATGCTTCGTGAGCTCGCCGCTGCGCGCCATACGGACATGCATCATCTGCTGGTCCTGCGGAACGGACATGTCATCTGCGAATGCAATTTCGCCCCATACCGCAGCGGCATCTGGCATGCGACGTATTCTATGTGTAAGAGCATCACTGGCATGGCGGCTGGTTTTCTGATCAGTGAAGGAAAACTTTCCCTGGACGAGAACGTCTATGATATTTTTGAAAAACGAAACGGTCTGCTGCAGAAGATCCTGCGCCCGAATCTGACCGTGAAGCATCTTCTGACGATGAAGAGCGGCGTACAGTTCAACGAGATGGGCGTTGTTTCCGGCAACGACTGGGTGGACAGCTTCTTAAATGCGCCGGTCAAGGGAACGCCGGGCGAAGCGTTTGAGTACAACAGTATGAACACGTATCTGCTGTCTGCAATCATACAGGAGCGCACCGGCATGAAAATGGTAGATTACCTGCGGCCGCGTCTGTTTGAGCCTCTCGGCATCCGGAAAGTTTTCTGGGAGAGCTGCCCGGCAGGGATTACGAAAGGCGGCTGGGGCCTCTTCCTGTGCCCGGAGGACGCGGCCAAGCTCGGGGTGATGTACGTGAACGGCGGAAAATTCGAAGGAAAACAGATCGTCCCGGCGGAATGGGTCGCAGCGTCCACCTCCGTTCATGCGACACCGCCGGAAAAGATGGGAAAATATGGCTATGGTTACCAGGTCTGGATGGAGGAGCGGCCGGGCAGCTTTGCGTTCAATGGCATGCTGGGGCAGAACGTGCTCGGTTATCCGGATACCGGCGTGGTGATTGTGACGAATGCGGGCAGCAACGAGCTGTTCCAGACGTGTGAGATGCTCGACATTGTGCGGAAGTATTTCGGCGCGGAATTTGGTGCAGAGCTGAAATCCGGCGAGGCGGAAAGCCCGATGGCATATCAGAAGCTGGTGCAGACCTGCCGTGATCTGGAGGGCGCGAAAGAGACACCGGGAAGAATCCTGCGCGGCGGCTGGAAGCGGAGAACACCGGGGCCGCGGAACAGCGGAACACCGCGTCAGATCGACATGGCGCAGCTTCTGCACGGAAAAGAATATAAAATGGAAGACACGCATGTCGGCATGTTTCCGCTGACGCTGCAGGTCTTCCACAACAACTTTTCCGACGGCATCCGCCGCATCGGTTTCTTCTATGAAAAAGGCCGTTTCTTTGTAGCGCTGACCGAGGGAGAAAAAACACAGCGCATTGAGATCGGTCTTACGGGGTCCAAAGTTGTAGAATGGGTGGAAAACGAGGAATCGTATCTGCTCGGAACGACGGGACAGTTTGCGGAGAATGAAGACGGCGAACTGGTGCTGAAGCTTGAGTTTGCATTTCTGGAAGAGGCCGCAAGACGGAGGGTCAAAATCATTTTCCAGCGTGATTTCGAGCGGATCAGACTGGAGTGGAATGAGACGCCGGGCAAGGATCTGATTATCGAGGGCCTTGAATCCCTCGTGACGGATGTGGCGATCGCACCGCTTCTGCCGTCGCGGTTCCGCGAGCGGAGCCTTGACATGATCCATCTGCTGATGGCACAGACCATTGAGCCAATGGTAGAGGCACACCGCGTGCGGCCGGGGGAAGAAACGGAGACAGAAGAAGCGGCAGCGGAAGCTGAATCGGCCGCGGCAGTGGAAAATGCGGAAAACGCAGAAGAAACGGTGTAAAAACAGAAAAAATCAGAAGAGAAATGTGGATAAAAAAGGGAATGGAGCTGCCGGATGCGCAGTTCCATTCCCTTTTAAAAATACAGATTACAGATTCAAAGCCATATCGCCGGATTTGATCAGGTTTGCCTTGCGGAATACCTCTGAGAAGAACAAGGTGATCACAGCCGGAAGCACGAAGTGGAGCAGAATGATTTTGATGATGACGAGCTTCGGATCATCGTAAGCGATCATCGTCTGATACGTTGTGATCTGTCCGACAAGACCTGCGGAACCCATGCCGCTTCCCGTTGCATTATTCTGCATATTGGCGAGGATTGTGGAGACGGGTCCTAAAATCGCACTCGAGAAGATGACGGGCAGCCAGATCAGTGGATGACGCATGATGTTCGGCACCTGGAGCATCGAGGTTCCAAGACCCTGTGCGACAAGGCCGCCGAATTTGTTTTCCCGATAACTTGCAACCGCGAATCCGACCATGTTGCAGCAGCAGCCGATCGTTGCGGCACCGGCGGCAAGACCGGAAAGATTCAGAATGATGCCGAGTGCAGCGGAGCTGATCGGCAGTGTCAGAACCATACCCATGACGACCGAAACAACGATGCCCATGATGAACGGCCGCTGTTCCGTTGCCCAGTTGATGATGCTTCCAAGGCCTGTCATCATCTGGGAGATCGGCGGTCCGACGAGCAGTCCGACAACGGAACCGGCTCCGATGGTGATGACCGGTGTCACGATGATATCAACCTTGGTCTTGCCGGAAACCAGATGGCCGCAGGTGATGCCTGCGAAAGCTGCGATGAAAGCGCCGAGCGGTTCGCCAGGTCCTGCCAGAACGGCATTTCCGTCCACAAAGAATGTGCCGCCGGTGATCTTGCCGGCATAACCGCCGACCATGGCGGCGACGGCTGCAGAAACCGTGACAAGCGGGCTTTCCCCATATTTCACTGCCACGCCGACACCGATACCGGCACTTGTCAGGGCTGCGGCAGCTTTTCCAAGCAGATAGATCACATTTCCGGTCGAACCGCCGATCAGAAGACCGATCTGCTGAATCATCGTACCAATAATCAGGGTTGCAAAAAGACCCTGCGTCATGCCGCCGAAGCCATCAATGAAGATGTGCGAGGCGACTTTTTTGATTGTTCGCATATGGAATTCCTCCTCATGTATGTGGTGTGTTACTGTATTCACAAGTGACTTGTCAGTCGACTTTTAGTCTATCATAAGATGGGGGCGGGTGCAATCCTTTTCCGGGGGCATAAGTTGACAAAAGAAAGGGGCACGCTTATAATTGAGACAAATTCAGAGCGCTTCGAGAAAACAGCTCAGACAGTAAAAAAGTGATAAAGGAGACGCATGGGAAAACAGAAAAAGAAACAGAAAAAACGCGGCAATCCGCTTTGGACTCTGGTATTTTTAGCGGCACTTGCTGTTTTCTGCTTTTCCGGGTACAAGCTGATCGGCATTTACCTGGATTACAAGACCGGCACGGATGAATACCGGGATCTGCAGCAGTATACGACGGAAATTACAAAAACACCAGAGACACCGGCAACGACGAAAACAGAGGAGCCACAGGCGGAATCCGAACCGGCGGAGCCTTCCGAACCGGAGCCGGAACCACTGTCGTATCCGACAGAACCGCCGCTTGCCGTCGATTTTGAATCCTTAAAAGCGATTAACCCGGATGTGAAGGGATGGCTTTATATCGAAGCTCTCGACATCAGTTACCCGGTCGTACAGGGGCCGGACAATGTTGCGTATCTTCATACGACGTATGAGGGAACGAGCAACTTTGCGGGTTCCATTTTCCTCGATTACCAGAATCAGGATGATTTCAGTGATGGAAACACAATCGTTTACGGTCATAATATGAAGAATCTCTCCATGTTCGGAAAATTGAAACAGATGAAGGAGCAGGAAAAATATAGGGACAGCGTCTATTTCTGGATGCTGACGCCGGAATCAAACGATGTGTACCAGATTTTTTCTGCTTTTTATACGGAGGCAGACAGTGATGTCTACACGCTGTATTCCGGCGGGGGTGAAGCGTTTGTACAGTATCTGAATACCATGGCGGCGCGGTCAGAGATCCCGGTGGAGCAGCCGGAGATGGATGAAAACAGCCATATTATTGTGCTGTCCACCTGTGCGGCGAGCGATACGACTGGACGGTTCGTCGTTCTGGGCGTGCGGCGGAACCGGTAATGATTGGTCAGGAGGAGGAATGACAGATGGAAGAGGAAAGAAAAATCGAAGAACTGCAGAGATTGATTGATACGCATGAAAATATCGTATTCTTCGGCGGCGCGGGCGTGTCCACGGAGAGCGGGATTCCGGATTTCCGGAGCGTGGATGGCCTTTATCATCAGAAGTATGACGTTCCGCCGGAGACAATTTTAAGCCACAGCTATTTCCTGCGGTACCCGGAAAAGTTTTATGCTTTTTACCGCGACAAAATGCTTCCGGTCGGCGCAGAACCGAACGCGGCGCATAAGAAACTTGCAGAGCTCGAAGCGGCGGGAAAATTAAAAGCGATTGTGACGCAGAACATTGACGGACTGCATCAGGCGGCGGGAAGTAAAGTAGTGTATGAACTGCATGGAAGCACACACCGCAATTACTGTATGAAATGCGGGGCATTCTGCGATACAGAGCTGGTGAGAAGGAGCAGCGGCGTTCCAAGATGTGAAAAATGCGGAGGCATGATCAAACCGGATGTCGTACTCTACGAGGAGAGTCTGAATGAGAAAGTGCTCGACGGTGCGATCCGCTCGATTGCGGCGGCAGATCTTCTGATTGTCGGCGGAACGTCACTTGCGGTTTATCCGGCGGCAGGCCTTCTCCAGTATTTTGAGGGCGATGCGCTGGTTCTCATCAACAAGGGCGCAACGCCGATGGATAAAAACGCGGATCTTCTGATCCAGCAGCCGATCGGGCAGGTGCTCGGCAGCATCAAAGTAAGATAGATTTTAATTAGAAAATATAAGGCGGAAGAAACATGGCAGAACATTACGAAGTAGGCGATATTGTAAAACTGAAAAAGCCGCATCCGTGCGGCAGCAGCGAGTGGGAAATCCTGCGTGTCGGCGCAGATTTCCGTCTCAAATGCACCGGCTGCGGCCACCAGATCATGGTAGCACGCAAGCTGGTCGAGAAAAACACCCGCGGATTACGAAAAAAAGATGCGTAATATCGTGAAAAAAACAAGAAAACACGCGAAAAAGGGCTTGCTATAAGCCCTTTTTTATGTTAAAATAACAAATTGTGACGTATAAAAATAATTCCTTGCTCCCCATAATGAAAATGGGGTGCCAAAAAGTCCAAAAGGAGGTAAAGCATGAACAAGTACGAATTAGCACTGGTTGTGAATGCAAAACTTGAAGAAGAGGAACGCGCAGCTGTAGTTGAGAAAGCCAAAGGTTATGTAACCCGTTACGGCGGAACAGTTGGCGAAGTAGAAGAGTGGGGCAAAAAACGCCTTGCATACGAAATTCAGCATATGCGTGAAGCATATTACTACTTTATTCAGTTTGAAGCAGACGCAACAGCTCCGGCAGAGATCGAGAGCCATATGCGTATTATGGATAACGTACTGAGATACTTAGTCGTTAAAAAGGAAGCTTAAGAGGTAAGCGAATGAATAAAGTTATATTGATGGGAAGATTGACCAGAGATCCCGATGTCAGATACTCTGCTGGAGAGAACTCCACAGCGGTAGCCCGTTATACACTGGCTGTTGACCGCAGATTCCGCAGAGACGGCGATTCCGCAACCGCAGACTTTATCGGATGCGTTGCTTTCGGCCGCCAGGCAGAATTTGCAGAGAAATACCTGCGTCAGGGAACGAAGATCGCCATCACCGGCCGCATTCAGACCGGAAGCTACACCAACCGTGAAGGCCAGAAGGTCTACACGACAGACGTAGTTGTAGAAGAGCAGGAGTTTGCAGAGAGCAAAAATGCAGGCGGAAACAACGGAGGATACTCCGCACCGCAGCATAACAATCCGGCTCCGTCCGCGAATACATCTGACCTGGGCAGCGCCGATGGTTTTATGAATATTCCCGATGGCATTGACGAAGAATTGCCATTTAATTGATAGAAAAGGAGAGATTGATCATGGCTTATAATAATAGTGAAAGACCAGCTTCCAGAAGACCGGCCCGCAGAAGAAGAAAAGTTTGTGTTTTCTGTGGTGGAGAAGAGATCAGCTACAAGGATGCAGCTAAACTGAAAAAATATGTATCCGAGCGTGGTAAAATCCTGCCGAGACGTGTAACTGGAACCTGCGCAAAACATCAGAGAGCAGTAACAGTAGCCGTTAAGAGAGCAAGACATATGGCTATTATGCCGTACGTAGATGATTGATTCTGACTTGCGCTAAGCACTGTCCGAACGTTCATTTTGAATCGGTAAATAAATGGAGGTATCTGCCCGAAAAGGGCGGGTACCTTTTTTGTATCCAGAAGTATCTTGTTGCCAAAGTACAGGTCAAAGTGGTATAATCGGAAGGACAGGAGCGAAATACAACACGCAACGTTGGAAAGGTGTTAGGAAATGAAAAGCAAAATGAAGTTGAGCGGCCAATTGCGGAGCTATCTTCGATGGCCGCTGATTTTGTCCATCCTGATGCTTGTGATGAATATCGGCATGTATTTTGTGGATGTGATGGCAGGAATGTGGTTCACGCTGTTTTTTGCAGTCTATGTGATCGCAGCCGCAGTTCTCTATTACAGACAGCGTCCGCAGGTGATCAACGAGCTGATTACCTTTGCGACCGAATACGGCCAGGTTCAGAAGCATCTGATCCAGGAACTGGCGCTGCCCTATGCCGTTATGGATTCGCAGGGAAAACTTCTCTGGGTCAACAAAGAGTTTACAAAAATCACAGGGAAGGATACACAGTATCATAAATGTATCGCCACCATTTTTCCGGAGCTGACGGTCGAGCGGCTGCCGAAAAATGAGGAGGAGACCGACATCAACGTGGCTTACGGCGAAAAGAATTTCCGTGCCCATGTAAAAAGCGTCTGCATCGACGAGCTGATCCAGAATTCGGAGATGATCAACACAGATATCAAAGGCTATTTTATTCAGGCTCTGTATCTGTTCGATGAGACGGAGCTCCGCGAGTATATGCGGAAATTCGAGGACGAAACGATGGTCACCGGTCTTCTGTATCTGGACAACTACGACGAGGCGCTGGAGAGCGTCGAGGAGGTCCGCCGTTCCCTTCTGACCGCACTGGTCGAGCGAAAGATCAACAAATATTTCAACGATCTCGACGGACTGGTGAAGCGGTATGAGAACGACAAATACATCGTGGTCATGCGCCGGAGTTCGTTAAATGAACTGAAAGAGAAAAAGTTCGATATCCTCGAGGACGTCAAGACCATCAACATCGGAAACGAGATGGCGGTCACAATCAGTATGGGTATCGGAGCAGATGCTGGATCGTTTGCGAAAAACTCCGAGTATGCGAAAATCGCGATCGACCTGGCTCTTGGCCGGGGCGGCGATCAGGTCGTTTTAAAGGACGGTTCGAAGATTCAGTATTTCGGCGGAAAAACGCAGGCTGTGGAAAAGAATACGAGAGTCAAAGCCCGCGTCAAGGCGCACGCGCTGAAAGAGTTTATGAACACGAAAGAGAAGGTCGTTGTCATGGGACACCGCCTGCCGGATGCCGATTCGTTCGGTGCGGCCATCGGTATCTACCGTGCGGCGAAAACGCTGAATAAAAAAGCGTACATCGTCATCGACAACCCGACCAGCTCGATTATTCCGTTGATGAATACGTTCCGCGACAACCAGGATTATGAGGCGGACATGTTTGTCAATAACCATGAGGCGAAAGAGATCATGGACGACAACACGCTGCTCGTTGTGGTCGATACGAACAAGCCGAGCATCACACAGTGTGAGGATCTGCTGTACATGGCGAAAATGATCGTCGTGCTGGATCATCACCGGCAGGGAAGCGATACGATCCGCAACTCGGTGCTTTCCTATATTGAGCCGTATGCATCATCCGCGAGCGAGATGGTTGCCGAGATTCTCCAGTATTTTACTGAGGGAATCCGCATCCGGAACGTGGAGGCGGACAGCATCTATGCCGGCATCATGATTGATACCGACAACTTTATGCAGAAAACAGGTGTCCGCACGTTCGAGGCGGCAGCTTTCCTGCGCCGCTGCGGTGCGGATGTGACGCGTGTGCGCAAGCTGTTCCGTGAGGATATGAACGATTACAAGGCAAGAGGAGAGACGATCCGCAATGCGGAGCTGTTCCGCGGCCAGTTCGCGATTTCCGAATGCCCGAGCGACTATGTGGACAGCCCGACGGTGGTCGGAGCACAAGCGGCGAACGAGCTGCTGAACATTGTCGGTGTCAAGGCGTCCTTTGTACTGACCGAGTATAAAGGCGTGATCTATATCAGCGCCCGCGCGATTGATGAGGTCAATGTACAGATCATCATGGAGCGGATGGGCGGCGGCGGTCATCTGAATATGGCAGGATGCCAGCTTGAGACCGTCGATCTGGAGGGGGCGCGCAGCCTCCTAAAATCAACCTTAACAGAAATGCAGGATGGAGGAGAAATCTGATATGAAAGTTATCTTACTGGAAGACGTAAAAGCACTTGGTAAAAAAGGACAGACTGTAAACGTAAGTGATGGATATGCAAGAAACATGCTTCTGCCGAAAAAGCTTGGCATCGAGGCAACCGCAAAGAACCTGAATGAACTGAAACTGCAGAAAGCACACGAGGACAAAGTGGCAGCAGAGCAGCTTGCCGAGGCACAGGCTTTCGCAAAAGAGATCGAGGAAAAACAGGTTACCGTAGCCATCAAAGTCGGTGAGGGCGGAAAAGTATTCGGAAGCGTATCGGCAAAAGAAATTGCAGAAGCAGCCAAAGAACAGCTTGGATACGACATTGACAAAAAGAAAATGCAGCTTCCGAACCCGATCAAGGTTCTTGGAACGACAGAAGTGCCGATCCGCCTGCATACCAAAGTAACTGCAAAGCTGAAAGTTATCGTAAAAGAAGCATAATTCTATGGAAGAAGCACTGATTAAACGAATCCTTCCGCACAGCATCGAGGCGGAGCAGTCGGTCATCGGTTCCATGCTGATGGGGCGCGAAGCCATCATGGCGGCATCGGAAATCCTGACGAGCGACGATTTTTACCAGCACCAGTACGGCGTCATTTTTGATGCCATGGTGGAGCTGTTCAATGAGGGAAAACCGGTCGATCTGGTCACCCTGCAGAACCGCCTGCGTGAAAAGGATGTTCCGCCGGAGATCAGTTCGATGGAGTTTGTCCGCGATCTTTTAAATGCGGTGCCGACTTCGGCGAATGTGCGCCATTATGCGAACATCGTCAGCGAGAAAGCGGTGCTGCGCCGTCTCATTAAGCTGACAGAAGAGATAGAGAATGACTGCTATCTGAACAAAGAGCCGGTGGAAGTCATCATGGAGGAGACGGAAAAGAAGATGTTCCAGTTATTGGGCCAGCGGAATTCCGGAGACTTCATGCCGATCCGCCAGGTTGTCATCAATACGCTGGAGAACATCGAGCGTGCATCGAAGACGAAGGGAAATGTCACGGGTATTCCGACCGGATTCACGGATCTGGACTACAAGACATCGGGTCTGCAGAACTCTGACTTTATCCTGATTGCGGCACGTCCGTCTATGGGTAAAACGGCGTTTGTCCTCAATATTGCGCAGTATATGGCGTTTAAGAAAGACAAAGCCGTTGCGATTTTCAGTCTCGAGATGTCGCGGGAGCAGCTGATGAACCGTCTGCTCTCGATGGAGTCGAAAGTAGATTCCCAGCATCTGAGAACCGGAAACCTGAAAGACGACGAATGGAGCAAGTTGATCGAGAGCGCCGGCATGATCGGTGAATCCCGACTGATGATCGATGATACACCTGGTATCTCGATCGGAGAGATGCGGTCGAAATGCCGCAAATACAAGCTGGAGCACGGTCTTGATATCATCATCATTGACTACCTGCAGCTGATGTCGGGAAGCGGAAAGAGCTCCTCGGAATCGCGTCAGCAGGAGATTTCGGATATCAGCCGTTCCTTAAAAGCACTCGCGAGAGAGCTGAATGTGCCGGTTGTTGCACTGTCCCAGCTTTCCCGGGCTGTTGAGCAGCGTACCGACCACCGTCCGATGCTTTCCGACCTGCGTGAGTCGGGAGCGATCGAGCAGGATGCCGACGTTGTTATGTTTATCTATCGAGATGATTACTATAATAAGGATTCCGAGAATAAGGGAATCGCGGAAATCATCATCGCCAAACAGCGAAACGGCCCGATCGGAACCGTCAATCTGGTCTGGCTGCCGGATTATACGAAATTTGCGAATGCAGAGAGATAAAAGAAAATATTTGTAACTATTCAGAGCCATGCGAAATTGAGGGGAAAAGTGCGACTCATGCTTGCATGAATGAGCACTTTTCCCCTCAATTTCATATGGCGAGAAGCCACATCGAGATGTAGCGTAGCGGAATCGAGATGGGGCTCTGAATAGTATGGTGTCAGAACGTGTCGTGGGATAGTCCTGCGGCACGTTTTTTGTGTATAATTGTATGAATTTGTCGGAATATTACGATGAGATTTTCTTGCGGCAGGGGATAACAGATCCTATAATAAAGGGAAGAAGGGAGTGGCTGCCGTATGGAAAATAGAACGTATCTGGTCACGGAGGCGGAGAAGCTGACCGGGGAGAAAGCGCATGTGCTCCGGTACTGGGAGGACGAGCTCGGCATGGAAATCCACCGCAATTCGCTGGGACACCGCTGCTATACTGCGCAGGACATTCAGATTTTTCTGGGAATCCGGGAACTGAAGAAAAAGGGGCTTCACCTGAAAGCGATCCGCGAGCTGATGCCGAAGCTGGTGCAGGCAACGGCGGAGATCAAAGCGTTTCCGGCGGAAGCGGCAGAGACGGCAAAGGAGAAGCCGGATCCGGCAATACCGGGAAAAGCGGACGAAGTGCCGGAGGTGGTTGTCGATCTTCTGCCCGAGCGGGAAGCAGAACAGCTGGCGGACACTGTGATGCGGCAGGAAGAGGAGGAGCGTCAGACGGAGTTTTACCGCGTGCTCGGCCGTCTGCTCGATCAGATGATACAGAAGCGGCGCCAGGAAGAGCGGAGCCGCCGTGTGGATGAGGCGATCCGCCGCCACCAGCAGAGCCGGAGAGAAGCAGCGGCGACGCTGGAGCAGAAAGGAAAACGGACGAAAGCAAAACGGGGCCATCGGAACAATGGGTAAATCGGACAGAAAAAAAGAACGCCTGCGAGAGGCGTTCTTTTTGGATTCACGCGGAAATCCGACTTATTTTGCAGCCAGATAATCGTTGATCTGGTCTTCCAGAACCTGAGCGTCCAGACCGTGAACCATAGCTGCTTCTTCCAGGGACTCACCCTGTGCAGAAGGGCAGCCGATGCAGTGCATGCCGGCTCCCATCAGGATTCCGATGATATTTGTATCCATTGCGATTAACTCGCCGATTGTCATGTCTTTCGAGATCTTTGCCATCTTAAAGTTCCTCCTTTAAATGTGTATATACCCGTCGTTCCGAGTTTGACGGCTATTTTGATTATAGCGTACCCCCGGGGGGAATGCAAGAACAAATTCATAAGATTATAGAATGTTTATAATTTTGTACTTGTATTTCAGGGGGCAATCGTTTACAATGTGGATAGTACCGAAAGGGCCAAAAAATCTACAAGGAGGATAAGATCATGGCATATGTAATCACAGACGAATGTGTAAGCTGCGGAACCTGCGCTGGAGAATGTCCAGTAGAGGCTATCGCCGAGGGAGATTCCCATTACGAAATCAACCCGGATGTATGCGTTGAGTGCGGAACATGCGCAAGCGTATGTCCAACCGAGGCTATCACAGAAGAGTAATTTGTACGGAACGTACAAAAAAGGAAGTCCTTCGCGGACTTCCTTTTTTTATACATACGTTTCAAAACTTACAGAGAAGCCAGCTCCTGCAGAGCATTCTCTTTTACCATTGCATTTCCATGTTCCAGCAGAAATGCTTCGGCGGCCAGGGAGAAGGATTCCTGTCTGCCGTACTCGGAAAGAATGTTGCAGACCTTGTTGAATTCCTCCGGTTTGCAGCCGGACTGGTGCAGAACGAGCTGATAGTTGGCATCTGCCGTGTTCTTATAGAGGGAATTGCTGCCGGTAAAATACTGGTTCAGCGCTTTTGCGGAGCTGATGACATCGTCGAGGGTTGAGAAGTGGAAGGTGCGTACCAGATCCACATTCTTTTCCTCGGATGCTGCAGGCTCTTTTTCGTTTTCCTTCTGTGCCGCTTTCTTTGCGATTTCCTGTGCCTTGTTCTTCACATCGCAGAGCTTGTGGAACAGGTCGATGATGTCGTCCGCGCCGGAATACTGTACCGGTTCCGGTCCGTCCGTATCGTCGCCGGATGGAGCAAATTTGGCGAAGCGGGTGTCGAGCTCCTGTGGATCCTCGACTCTGGTGATAATGAGGACAATGCTGTCCGGAGCCACCGGAACGGCCTCGACCATGAGCGGGGCATTATCCACATTGAAGCCGAACTGCTGGTTGGCTTCAAGCATCATATCCTGAAACAGGCTGCGGGCCTTTTCCGTGCCGTAAGCCAGTTCGCTGAGCTTTAAATTTCTTTCGGCAAGATCGGCGCTGGTCAGTGTGCAGCGGATCTTGTTATCATTGATTTTTTCTATTTTCATAACTCTCACGTCCTTAATTACTCTTTACTTATATAAATAGGGCTACTTACAATATAGTATAACACATCACGGAAAGAAGTAAAGAACTTAAGATTTTTTTTACATTTCGCATAATTTTTTCAGAAATGAAGGGACAAACTTTATTTGTAATTCCCCCGGCTTGAAGTATAATAGGAGTTGGGGAAACCTTTGCTTCTGCCCGGAGGGTGCATACTCCGGCCAGAAGCAGGCACAGAAAAAACGGATCGGATAAGAAGGCGTCCCCGTGAAACATGATCATTGAAACTAAAAACAAAAGTATTTCATACGGATCTATGGGGCTTTCTTTTTTGTACGTCACAACTGCAAATAAGCCATGAAACAAACAATCGACAAAACTTTTGAAACAGATTTTTTGAAAAATACCCAATAGCAAAAAGCAACGATACTTTCGTTACTGTTCAATCAGCAGTGAAACACCTGCTGTTTCGCTGCGTAAGAACATGATTCAGGTGTGAGCAGCCCTCCTTTTGCGAAGCAAAACTTTAAATGAGGGCTGCGAATGTTACAGTTCGCTGGGAACCAGTGAACTGTAACGATACTTTCTGACTCGCATGCGGTTCCCTTGCGCATAACGGTTGCTATTGGGTATTTTTTTTGTTATAATGGGCGCAAGTGGGGAGATCTTCAGAGCGAAGAAAAGGGGAAAAGAACACATGAAGGAGCAACAGAAGAAAAAAGCAGCGCCGGTACTGGTCGTACTGATTCTGATCGTGATAGTCGGTGCAGCAGGCGTTGTTTCATTTTTGATAAACCGATATAAACCCGGAACCGAATACATGGCCGGGAACGAATATTTTAACCTGACAGACGAAAACAGCGTTGCGCTGATCCAGAACGGAGAACTTCTGGAAGAGCAGGCCGTCCTTATCGGAGGAGAGCCGTATGCGGCATACACATATGTAGAATCCCAGCTGAACAGCTGCTTCTACTGGGATGAAGAAACAAAAGGAATCCTGCTTACAACGAGCGGCGGCGTGCAGACACTGCTTCCGGGCGATGCGGCCGTTGCCAAAACACCGGGCGGACAGCCTGCCGTACAGCAGGAGAGCGACGGAAAGGTTTACATTTCGCTGGATGTCGTAAAAGAATACACAGATCTCGACTATGCATATTACAGCGATCCCAACCGTGTTGTAATCCGGAATGAATGGGACGGCGTGGAACAGGCGACGGTACAGTCAGACACCGCGCAGGTGCGCCAGAAAGGCGGCATCAAGAGTCTGATTCTTGCGGATGTACAGAAGGGTGACACCCTGCTGTATCTGGAAAATCTGGACAACTGGTGCAAAGTCATGACGGCGGACGGCTATACCGGCTACATCCAGACAGAGGATATCTCCGAGCCGGAGGACATCGAAGCGCGGACGGCAAAGAAAGATTCCTATGAAAGAATTACACGGGATCACAAAATCAATCTGGTCTGGCATCAGAGCACATCGACCGAGTCGAACGACGCGATGGCAGAGATGACAGCAGAAATGACCGGCGTGAACGTGATTTCACCGACCTGGTTTTCAGTGACAGACGAAACCGGTACGATTTCCAGCCTTGCGAGCGCCGCTTACGTGAAACTGGCGCATGACGCGGGACGGGAAGTCTGGGGATTGATTGATAACTTTAATGAAGCATTTGACGAAACAACCGATCTTGCCTACGCATCCGTGCGCAGCAGAATCATTGAGCAGCTGCTCGCCGAGGCAGCATCGTGCGGCATGGACGGCATCAACGTGGATTTCGAGAATCTGAAAGAGGCCGGAATCCCGCATTACCTGCAGTTTCTGCGGGAACTGACGAGTGCGGCGCATGCACAGAATCTTGTGGTGTCGGTCGATACGCCGGTACCGCAGGCTTACACGATGTATTATCAGCGCGGCGAGCAGGCAAGATTTGTGGACTATATGATTGTCATGGCCTATGACGAGCATTTCGCGGGAAGCGAGGAGGCAGGCTCTGTTTCATCCCTCCCGTTCGTACAGCAGGCCGTGGAGGAGATGACGCGGGTGATGCCTGCCGATCAGGTGATCTGCGGAATCCCGTTTTATACCCGTGTCTGGACGGAAAAGTTCGGACAGAGCGCCATTACCAGCGAGGTGCTGGGCATGGATGGCACCAAAAACTATGCCAAAGAGAATCAGATGACAGAAACCTGGGATGCATCCCTTGGCCAGAATGTGGCAACGGTAGAAACTTCCGATGCCAGATACACGATCTGGATGGAGGATGAGCAGTCCATGGAGGAAAAACTGAAAGTGATCCAAAGTGCCGATCTCGCCGGAGTGGCAGAGTGGAAGCTCGGATTCGAGTGCGCAGACGTCTGGAGTCTGATTTCAAAATATATTGAAACAAACAGTTGACGAGGAGTCCGGGAAGGATAAGGGGAATGATAAAAGCCCGGGCACGAAGGAGGAGTATACATGTCAGAAAACAATCACGAAGAATTATTTAAAACAACGCTGATGGGCGGTTTCGATAAGGACGATGTTATGACGAAAGTGCAGAACCTGAAAGATCAGGCGTATGCCGCTCAGAAGAAACTGGAAGCGAAGATCGAGGAAAAAGAGCAGGAAATCGAGAAGCTGAACCGCAAGATCCGCGAGCGTGAGGATAAAATCGAGGAGCTCGAAAAAAACATTCATGAGAAATACCAGAGCTATATCGACAATTATGACAGCATCAGCGGCCTTGTGTTTGAGGCACAGGTGAAAGCGAAAAAACTGACACAGGAAACAGAGGAGAGCTGCAGAAAGCTAAAAGAAGAGACCGAGGAAGCCTGCCGCCGGAAAACCGAAGAAACGGACGAGTCCTGCCGCGAGAAAACGGAGGAAACGGATGAGGCGTGCTGCAAAAAGAGAGAGGAGACAAACGAGTCCTGCCGGAAACAGCGGGAAGAGACAAAGGAATCCTGTGCAAAGCAGCGCCGCGAGACGAAGGAACAGTGCGAATACATGGTAGAGAGCGCACGTCAGAAGGGCGAGGAACTGGCTGCTGTTTATGAAGAAAAACTGCAGGCCGAAGCAGAAGAAATCCAGAGCCATATGGACGCGGAGCTGCAGAAAGCCAACACCAGATACCAGAAGATTTACGCCGAGATGGAAACCATGACGAGTGTACTCGAGAAGAATCGCAGAATTTTTGAGGAGACCTTTGCCGGCATCGAAAAAATGCGTGAGGAGATGAAACGTTCTGCATCGGAAGTGGAAACCTTCATGAAAGATCCGGTAAAAAGTATCTTTCCCGGAGAGGCAAAAGAAACAGCCGCAGAGCCAGACCGTGAAGATACCGCAGAAGAAGCAGAGGAAGAAGACGAAATCGTCGAAAATTCCGCAGTCATCGATTTCGAAAATGAGCCGGATTATCTCGATGATGACAACGACGAAGAAGAGGATGAAATCCCGAATCGCGCGCATGATGAAGAAGATGAGGAAGAGTAACCGGAAGCAATAAGAGTTGTAACCTGCCCCGCTGCTGCATAAAATGACCAAGAAAGGAAATTTGCAGCAGGGGGCTTTTTATTTGGAAAAAGGGAAAAAACTGGAATGGCTGATGGCGGTGATTCTGCTTTCGGCGGCGTATGTTCTGTCCCGCGAGGGCGCACGGCTGGTGGCAGCACAGAAGGCAGCCACAAAAGTAGTGGTGCTGGACAGCGGCCACGGCGGCGACGATCCCGGCAAAATCGGGGCAAACGGTGTCAAAGAAAAGGACATCAACCTTGCGATTGCCCGTCTGCTGAAAAAGAAGCTGGAAAAGCAGGGAATCCTTGTGGTGATGACGCGGGAAGGGGAGGATGATCTCTCCGATCCGGGAGCCGTGAATGCGAAAGTGCAGGATCTGCAGCGGCGCGTGCAGCTGATTCATAAAAAAAAGCCGGACTGTGTGATCAGCATTCACCAGAACAGCTACCCGGATGCGGCGGTCAAAGGGGCGCAGGTGTTTTATTATACGGATTCAAAAGAAGGCGAAAAACTGGCGCTCTGCATGCAGGCTGCACTGGTCGCGGGGCTCGATCCGGCGAATCACAGGAAAGCCAAGGGAAACAAAACGTATTACATGCTGAAGAAGACAGACGCAGTGCTGGTGATCTGCGAGTGCGGATTCCTCTCAAATCCGGAGGAGGAAGCGCTCCTGAACACAAAGGAGTACCAGAAAAAGGTGGCGGATGCACTGTGTGACGGCGTTTTAACGTATCTGGGAGAAAAGAAGAATGGCAAAGAGAAGACACAGACGAAGACGGAAGAGACCGCTGCGGGCGCTGCTTCCGCTTATGCTTGCCCTGCTGGCGGCTTATCTGGTATTCGGAGAATTTGATGAGAGCGATCCCGCGCAGAACGGAAGCGGAGCGGACAGCAGCACTGCTTCACAGACGGCAGACGAAAATAATGGTCTGTCAGAGAATGGCGCAACACAGTTTCAGGCGGAAAATACAGATGAGGAGGAGCTGGCGAAGCGGTATTATTACAGCCAGCTCGATGAAAACAGACAGATGATTTACCGCGAACTGGTGCAGGGAATCGCGGAACACCAGGAAACCATCATCACAAAAGGCGGCGATCCCGATGTGACGGCGGAGGTTTACGGATGGGTCTATATGGATTACCCGGAGTACTGCTGGATCAACGGAGCATCACATGTCACGGGATACGGCGAGCCGAAGAACTACTGCGAGGTAGTTCCGGAATACACGATTCCTGCGGAGGAGATCACAGGCCGCCAGACCCAGATCAAAGGGGCGGGAAACGATTTCTTAAGTGATATCGACCGTTCGATGGATGACTATGGGAAGATCAAGGCTGTCTTTGAAAAATGTATCCGGCAGATTGATTATGTGAAAGATGCGCCAGAGAATCAGACACTCTACAGCGGACTTGTGAACGGACAGACGGTCTGCGCAGGCTATGCCAGAACGTTCCAGTATCTGATGAACCGCCTGGACATCCCGGTCATTTATGTGACGGGAACGACAGACACCGGCGAGGCGCACGGCTGGAATATCGTAAAGTGCGGAGACAATTATTACAACGTCGATGTAACCTGGGGCGATCCGGTATTCGCAGAGGGCGAGAGCGGCGAGTACAATCTGCCGGACGACCTGATCTACTACGATTTTCTCTGCGTTTCCGATGCGGAATTTTCGGACACGCATCAGGCGGATGCGAATCTGCCGCTCCCGGCGTGCAATGCAGATGACCTCGAGTATTACCGCCAGATCGGCCGGTACATGGATACATTTGATGCGACGCAGATTCTGTGGGAAATGGAGACGGATATTGAAGAGACAAAAGAGTATTCCGAATTTAAATTTGCCACCGATGATTTGATGGCACAGGTCATGGAAGCCCGACCGGAGCTTCTCGATAAGGCTTCCGGCTATCTTTGCAGCTATTACGGACTCGGGTCCGTAAAATATACATACAGCGAGGATACGGCGACAAGAAAGCTGATGGTATTCTGGCAATATAAAGGAGAACCGAGTGAATGACGGTTCTCCTTTAAAAATATCCGGAAACAGAATGTCGATCAGCTCGCGCTCGCGAAACTCGATGGTAATCAGGCACGGATAAGGGAGTTCGGAAACCTGTGAAACACTCACAAGATCCTGACGGACGGTGATGGAATGATCCGTGACATCGGTAACCTCTGCGACCCAGGCGGCATGCGGGATCGTCAGATGTTCCGCAATCGAAGGGCTGATCACCTGAATACCCTGCGCCGGCGTTAAGAATATCCCCCGTGGGGGCTTGTGAAAAAGGCCGATTTTTGGTAGAGTAAAGGAATATTTGAGCGGTTGGAAAACGGCCGCGCCGGGAAAGTTAAGAAAAAGAAGAAAGAAGCGGAAGATATGGAACAGGAATTATTACAGGAAATTGCCTCCTACTGGGGAACCCGTGCGGAGGGGTATTCTGAGGTCAATGAAAAAGAACTGGCGGGAAGCCAGAGAGAAGCGTGGCTGCATGTATTAGAGGAGCAGTTTCCAGAGAAAAAGAAAGAAGAGATGAAGATTCTCGATATCGGAACCGGCCCGGGATTCTTCCCGATGATTTTGTCGGAGGCAGGTTATACGGTGACGGCTGTTGACTATACGGAGGAGATGCTGGAAAAGGCGAAAGAGAATCTGGGAAAATATACGAAATACGGTCTGGAGCGCGTGACGCTGCAGCGGATGGATGCACAGAATCTGGAGTTTGCGGATGAGACCTTTGATGTTGTCATTTCCAGAAATCTGACCTGGAATCTGGAAAAGCCGGAGCAGGCATACCAAGAGTGGATGCGTGTCCTGAAACCGGGCGGCGTGTTGCTCAATTTTGATGCGAACTGGTACGGTTATCTCTATGACGAGGAGAAAAAAGAAGCGTACGAGGCAGACCGGAAGAAAGTGGAAGAGCAGCAGCTCGACGACCATTATCTGTGCACGGACATTGACCGCATGGAAAACATTGCGCGTCAGGTGCCGCTCTCTGCGATGGAACGGCCGGCGTGGGATACGAAGGTGCTCGAATCCCTCGGCGTCTGTTCCATTCAGACCGATTCCGAAATCTGGAAGCGCGTCTGGAGCGAGGAAGAGAGACTGAACTATGCATCGACACCGATGTTTCTGGTGCGCGCGGAAAAAAGCGCAGAGCAGCCCTTCCAGCTTGGTGATGTGACCGTCCGCCGCGGCGAAAAATATCAGGGGGATATCTCCTTTGCGAATGGGGATATCGTGCTTCCGGGAACGATTATCTGTGGAAAACTTCCGGGAAAAACAATGCTGATCACCGGCGGCGTTCATTCCGGGGAATACGTCGGCATTCAGGCGTGTGTGGAACTGGGAGCGGAGCTTCAGCCGGAAAAAACGGTTGGAACGATCGTGATTTTAAAGGTCTTAAACCGTCCTGCTTTTGAAAACCGTGCGGGCAGTCTCGGACTTTCCGATGGTAAAAACCTGAACCGTGTATTTCCGGGCAATCCAAACGGAACCGAGATGGAGCGGCTGGCGTGGGCGATGACAAAGGAAGTTTTCCCGAAAGTAGATTACTATATCGACCTCCACAGCGGCGACGATTTTGAGGATCTGACGCCGTACGTCTATTACGCCGGAAAAGCGGCGCAGGAAGTGATGGAGACTTCGCGGAAAATGGCGGAGCAGGTGGATGTACCGTACATGGTGCGCTCCATGGTATCATCGGGCGGAGCTTACAACTATGCGGCATCCAGAGGAATTGCAAGTATTCTCCTAGAACGCGGCGGCATGGGCGCATGGACATCCGAGGAAGTCAATTCGGACAAGCGCGATGTGCGCAATATCCTAAGCAGCCTCGGGATGTATCAGATCCGCCGCGATGTGCGGAACTACGTGCCGATGGAAGTGACGGATGTCCGCTATCAGGCGGCTTCGGAAAGCGGCCTGTGGTATCCGGCGGCGAAACCGGGAGACATGGTTGCGGAGGGCGCATTGCTTGGAATCATCCGTGATTATAATGGAAAACTCCGGGAGACATGCCGCGCCGAATACACCGGTGTTGTGCTGTACCAGACGGGCAGCCTGCAGGTAATCGAGGGAGGATCTGTTGTTGCCTACGGACGGATCGTGTGCGAGCCGGAATATGACGACCGCAAAGAACAGATTGTCCATTACTGGGAAAAGCGGAGTGAGAGCTTTTTGGAGCAGAGACGCGCGGAGCTTGCCAATCCGATTGCGAAGCGCTGGATGAAAGAGATCGAAAAACAGATTCCGGAAAAGAGACGGTTAAAAATCCTTGATGTCGGCTGCGGAGCCGGATTTTTCTCGATCCTGCTGGCAAAAGAGGGCCACGAGGTATTCGGCATCGACCTGACACCGGAGATGATTGAGAATGCCATCCAGCTTGCCGAGGAGGAAAACGCCGACTGCCGGTTCCAGGTTATGGACGCGGAAAAACCGATATTTGCGGATGAAACGTTTGACGTTGTCATTTCCCGAAATCTGACATGGACGCTGCCGAATGCGGAGCATGCCTACAGCGAATGGATGCGTGTGCTGAAAACGGGCGGTGTGCTGCTGAACTTCGATGCCAATTACGGAAAAGACGATGCTTCTGACACGAAAGATCTGCCGGAACAGCATGCCCATTTTAAAGTTGGAAATGAAATGCTTGAAGAGTGCGAACGGATCAAAGCACAGCTTCCAATCAGCCGGAAAAACCGGCCGGCATATGATGTGGCGGTGCTGTGTGAGAATACCAGAGGGGAAATTCACATTGATCCGGATCTTGGAAAACGGATTTATCTGGAAAAAGATGAATTTTACAATCCTGCGCCGATGTTTTCGATCTGTGCAGTAAAAAAATGAAAGTTTTCATACCGGAAAGAAATGATTTGCGGAGGAAAAGGATATGAAACAGTTTCAAAACTTTGAGGAAGAAAATATTCATTACTGGACCGGAAGAACCGATGTGGCAGCAATGGAGGCAATTGCACGGCAGACACCGCTGTCAGAAAAACAGAGACCGGAATGGGATCTTACCGTATTGCGGGTGGCGGGCATGGAAGCCAAAGCCGATCCCGAAATCTGGAAAGCGGTCTGGACAAAAGAAGAACGGATCAACAATGCTTCCACCCCGATGTTCCTGGTTGAAGGAGTAAAAAAAGATGCGTAACTATGTGATGAAAAGGCTTCTTCAGCTGATACCGATTCTCTTTGTGATTACCTTTTTGTCTTTTGGAATGATGCGGCTGGCAGGAAGCGATGCGGTACTTCAGAAGATGGAAAATACCGGCATGGTTATGTCACAGGATGTGATCGAACAGGCACAAAAGGAGCTTGGACTGGACAAGCCGTTTCTGGTGCAGTACGTTGTATGGCTGAAAAATCTGCTGCACGGGGACATGGGCGTAAGCTATATCTCAGGAGAAGATATTTTTGATACCTTTCTGGCAAAACTTCCGGCGACCCTGCTTCTGACCGTCGTTTCGATTGGACTGACGATTGTCATTTCCATCCCGCTTGGCGTGCTTGCGGCGGTAAAACAGAATCGGATGATCGACTACCTGATTCGGTTCTGCAGCTTTATGGGAAACAGTATGCCCAATTTTTTCGTGGCACTGCTTTTGATGCTGTTCTTTGCGATTCGCCTGAAGTGGTTTCCGGTTATTTCGGACGGAGTCAGTCTGCAAAGCGTGGCACTGCCTGCACTGACCCTTGCGATCGCCATGTCTGCCAAGTATCTGCGGCAGGTAAGGGCAACTGTTCTGGATGAGCTGGGGCAAAGTTATGTAACCGGCGCAAAAGCAAGAGGTATTCCATTTTCGACCACGCTGGTAAAGAGCGTGCTCCGCGCTTCGCTTGTGACGATTCTTACTCTGCTTACGCTGTCCATCGGAAGCCTTCTTGGCGGAACCGCGATTGTAGAATCTATTTTTCTGTGGGACGGAGTTGGAAAACTTGCGGTGGATGCCATCAGTATGCGTGATTATCCGATGATCCAGGCATATGTGATGTGGATGGCGATCATTTATGTCGGGGTTAACCTGCTTACGGATTTGGCGTATCGTTTTCTGGATCCGAGAATTCGCCTGGGAGGAATGGAAGGATGAAAAAAGAAAAGACCATTACCGTGCGCAGACAGAAAATTCAGCCGGACCGGACCAAAAAACGTTTGTGTTTTTTTGTGTTTCTGACGGCACTGCTTTTGCTGACGGTTGTTTTTGCAGAGCAGATCTGTCCCTATGATCCCAATGCGCAGGATACAGGGGTTGCGTTACTGCCGCCGGGAGCGGGACATCTTGCCGGAACAGATCGGTTCGGGCGGGATATGCTGTCCAGAATTCTGGTGGGTTTAAAAACCAGTGTTACTTCTACACTGATTCTGGTGGTTGTCGTTACCGTGACGGGAAGTATCCTGGGGCTGATCTGCGGATATTTCGGCGGAATTGCAGACACCGTTATTATGCGGATTTCCGATATTTGTCTTGCGTTTCCCGGACTGGTTTTTGCAATGGCAATCGCAGCTCTTTTAAATGGAGGAATCAGTAATGCAGTTCTGGCGCTGGCGTTAATCAGCTGGCCGAAGTATGCCCGAATTGCAAGAAGCCAGACGCTGACGGTGAAAAATACAAACTATATGGTGGCCAGCCAGCTTGCCGGATGTACTGCGGCGCAGATGATCTGGCGCCATATCCTGCCGAATATTGCCGGACCGATTCTGGTAACATCGATGCTCGATATCGGAACGATGATGATGGAGCTTGCCGGACTGTCATTCCTGGGACTTGGCGCACAGCCACCTACGGCGGAGCTTGGAAATATGATGAGCGGCGGAAGAAGTATGCTGCAGACGTATCCATGGGTTGTAATTGGCCCGGGACTTGCTATTTTTACAGCGGTTGTTATTTTTAACCTGCTTGGTGATGCCATGCGCGATTATCTGGATCCACACAATGGGCGGAAACAATAAAGAAAGGGAGAGAGAAACATGAAAACAAAATACTGGAAAAAAACGATATCATTTTTAGCGGCAGTCTGTTTAAGCGGCAGTCTGCTTGCCGGATGTGGAAGTCAGAAAAGTGCGGACAGTACGCAGACAGAAAACAGTGAAAAAACATTTGTATTTGGTGATACCACTTTTAACCCGGAAAATGAGGAAGCCGATGTCAATCCGCATAATACCTATGCCGGCTGGGCCTGTATCCGATATGGAATTGGGGAAACGCTGTTTCATTATTCCGATGCCATGGAAATTGAGCCATGGCTGGCAACCGAATATGAAAATCCGGATGATCTGACCTGGATCATCACGCTGCGGGACGATGTTTCGTTTTCCAGCGGACGAAAAATGGATGGAGAAGCAGTAAAAGAATGTCTGGAACATCTGATCGAGGTTCATGAGCGTGCCAGAGGAGATCTGATGATTGACTCCATTACGGCAGAAGGTCAGACAGTCACAATCAAAACGCAGGTTCCAAAACCGACGCTTTTGAACTATCTTTCCGACCCGTATGGATGTATCATTGATATGCAGGCGGGCATTACAGAGGATGGCATCGTAACAGGAACCGGACCGTATCAAGTCGTATCTCTTACATCCGGGGAAAAACTGGAGCTTAAAAAAAATGAAACCTACTGGGATGGGGAACCGGGATTTGATCAGATTACGGTTCGCACCATCTCGGACGGCGACACACTTACCATGGCACTTCAGTCCGGAGAGATTGATGGCGCCTATGGAATGCCGTATGCAAGCTACCCGCTGTTTGAGAATGATGATTACACATTTTCGAGCTGTGCCACAAGCCGTGCGTTCTTTGCCCATATGAACTTTGAAAGCCCGATCATCCAGGATGAGGCAGTGCGGAAAGCAATTGCAATGGGAATCGACAAAGAAGGGTTTGTTGAGACGCTTCTGGATGGAAACGGTTATGCGGCAGTCGGTGCGTATCCGGACAATTTTTCCTTTGGAGGAGATGCCGTACAGGCAGAATCCTATGATCCGGCGGGAGCCGAAAAAGTGCTGGAGGATGCCGGATGGGTGGACCGTGATGGAGATGGAATCCGGGAAAAAGACGGAGAAAAACTGTCGATCCGCTGGCTGACGTATCCAAGCCGTCAGGAACTGCCGCTTCTTGCAGAATCGGCTCAGGCAACCTTAAAAGAAATCGGAATCGATGTGTCCATCAACAGCACGGCAAATCATAACAGTCTGCGAAAAGATCCGACGGCATGGGATGTTTATGCAAGTGCAATGGTAACGGCGCCGACGGGAGATCCGGAGTATTTCTTTACGACACACTGTCTGGACAGTTCGGCGGTCAACAACGGACATTACCATTCTGACAGGCTGGAAGAGCTGGAAAAAGAAATGGCAGTTACCTTTGATACAGAAAAACGAGGAGAACTGGCGGTCCAGATGCAGCAGACGATCCTGGACGATCATGCTTTTGTGTTCTGTTCGCATCTGAAAATGAGCATGATTTCACGGTCAGATGTAACCGGACTGACGGCGCATCCCTGCGATTTCTATGAGATTACCGCAGACCTGAAACCGGCAGAATAATATGTGGGAAGAGCAAAAAGGAGAAAGAATGGAAGAACTGCTGTCTTATTCGCATGTCGATATCGCTTTTCGGGGAAACACCGTGGTACATGACGTCAGTTTCGAACTTCATCCGGGAGAAATTCTTGGCATTGTGGGCGAATCCGGAAGCGGAAAAAGTACCTTGCTGAAGGCTGCAATGGGTTTGCTTGGAAGGGACGGAATGGTAACCCGGGGAGATATTTTTTTCCACGGGCAGGACATACCGGATCTGCCGGAAAAACAGCTGCGGACCATCTGCGGAGCAGGAATCGGCATGATCTTCCAGGATGCGGGCGCTTCGTTAAGTCCCATACGTACCATTGGTGCGCAGATCCGGGAGAGCATGGCCGTCCATAAAAAAATAACGAAAGCAGAGGCGAAAAGGCAGGCACTGCAGCTGTTTGAAAAGATTGGCCTGGAAGACGGGGAAAGAATCTGGAGAAGCTATCCGTTTGAACTTTCGGGAGGCATGAAGCAGAGAGTGGGAATTGCCCTTGCCATGCTGATGGAGCCGCCGGTTCTGCTGGCCGATGAACCGACAAGCGCATTGGATGTAGCCGTACAGAAACAGGTGGCAGAGGAGATGCTCCATCTGCGGGAAGTATTTGGGACCGCAATCGTTCTGGTGACACATGATATCGGGGTTGTATCAGCCATGGCAGATACCGTGCTTGTGTTAAAAGACGGCTGCGTGGCAGAGTATGGTACTGCAGAACAGGTGCTAAAGAAACCGCGCCGGGAGTACACAAAAAATCTGCTGGCGGCAGTTCCCAGACTTTGGAGGAAATAAATGGAACCAATTTTGAAAGTTTCCGATTTGACCAAAACGTTTGAAGACAGAAAAAAGGAAAAATTTTATGCGGTAGATCATGTTTCCTTTCAGATGATGCCGGGGCAGACGCTTGGAATTGTGGGTGAATCCGGAAGCGGGAAAAGTACGCTGGCCAGACTTTTGTGCTGTCTTGAAAAGCCGGACGGCGGCGTACTTTCCCTGTGCGGCCAAGAGATCGGAGATACGAAACGAAAAAAAAATCGAGAGGTCTGCCGGAAAATTCAAATGGTTTTTCAGGATCCGGTCAGCTCTTTCGATCCGCGCCGAACGCTGGGGGAAGGGATCGGGGAAAGTCTCAGAAATGCCGGAGTTCCCCGGAAAGAAGCAGAGAAGAGGGTAAGGCAGCTGCTGGAGCAGTGCGGTCTTCCGGAAGAGTTTTCAAAACGATATCCGCATGAGGTAAGCGGCGGTCAGTGCCAGCGTGCAGCGATTGCAAGAGCACTGGCGATCGAGCCGCAGATTCTGATCTGTGATGAGGCGACGTCTGCACTGGATGTCGCCGTGCAGAAACAGATCATGGAGCTTCTGGATCTGCTGCGGAAGGAAAAACATCTGACAATTTTATTTATCTGTCACAATCTGGCACTGGTACAGTCCTTCTGCGATCGGATTCTCGTCATGAAGCAGGGAAAAATGGTAGAAGAAGGAACACCGGAGGAAGTGATCTGGCATCCGAAACATCCGTATACCAAATTACTGGTAGATTCCGTGTTATAAGTTTAGAAAGGAAGAGCAGAAAATGTGGATTTTCTGCTCTTTCTGCGTTATGATAGAGAAAAGCGGCAAGAGCGCCGGAAAAGAAAAAGGAGAAAACTTGCGATGCGAAAAGAAGAGTTAAAAACATATATCGAAAACCATGAATCGGAGATGATCGAAGACCTGAAAAGCCTGATCCGGATTCCAAGCGAAAAACAGGCGGCAGAGCCAGGCAAACCGTTTGGCGCACCGGCGGCAGAAGCACTGGCGCAGGGAATCGAAATTCTGGAAAAATACGGCTTTGCCGTAACCAACTACGACAACTACGCAATTGCAGCTGACTTTAATCAGGAAGAAAAGGGCCTTGATATTCTCGCCCATCTCGATGTCGTACCGGCAGGCGAAGGCTGGCAGGAGACCGATCCATTCACCCCGCTCATCAAAGAAGGAAAAATGTTCGGCCGCGGAACCGCAGACGACAAAGGACCGGCGATCGCAGCTATCTACGCAATGCGCGCTGTCAAAGAACTCGGTTACCCATTAAAGAAAAATGTCCGTCTTGTCCTCGGTTCCGACGAGGAGTGTGGAAGCTCTGACCTCGAATATTATTATAAGAAAGAAGTGGAAGCACCATGCACCTTCTCACCGGATGCCGAATTCCCGGTCATCAACATTGAAAAAGGCGGCATGCGCGGCCACTTCGAAAAAACATCCGATGCCGGAACGACAGGCGTGCGCCTCGTATCCTTACAGGCCGGCACAAAGCTGAACGTCGTACCGGGAAAGGCGTATGCAGAGCTTGCCGGCATGACAAAAGAAGACCTGAAAGCCTGCGCTGACGAAACAGAGCAGAAGACCGGTGTTTCCTTCCTTCTGGAAGACAACGAAAACGGAACCGTAAAAATCACCGCCTGCGGTGCCTTCGCCCATGCATCCACCCCGGAAATGGGCAACAATGCGCTGACTGCACTGCTGCAGCTTCTCGCATCCGTTGGAATGGAAGAAAGTGAACTGAAAAACGACATCAGTTTCCTTGCAAAAGTTTACCCGCACGGCGACGGCAAAGGTGCAGGCCTCGGTGTCGCCATGTCAGATGAAGAGTCCGGCGAGCTCACCTTAAGCCTCGACCTCATGAACTACGACGGCAAAACCTTGACTGGTTCCTACGACTGCCGCGCCCCGATCTGCGCGACAAAAGAAAACCTGTATGATACTGCCGAACAGAATATGAAAAAAGGCGGCTTTTCCATGGAAGGCAGTGCCATGTTCCCGCCACACCACGTTCCGGCAGACAGCCCGTTCGTTCAGACGCTGCTGCAGTGCTATACCGATGTCACCGGCAAACCGGGAAAAGCCTTTGCGATCGGCGGCGGAACGTATGTCCATCACCTGAAAAACGGTGTTGCGTTCGGCTGCGCGGACCTTGAAATTGACAATCGCATGCACGGGGCAGATGAATTTGTAGAAATCGAATGCCTGAAACAGTGTGTTGTGATCTTTGCAGAGGCGATTCTGCGGATCTGCGGGGAATAAAAATCCCGTCAGTACAAGATGAAAGCAGAGTCTTTATGCTGTGAACCATTTTGAGCGGTGTGGGACTCTCTTACCAAAGAAGAAGGAATAGATGAGGGCGGACAAATGAGGGAAACACTGGGAGTTTTGCTGGGATTTTTTCTGGCAGCCGTACTTGGCTATCTGATTTCAGAAATCGCGCAGAAGGAGCAGGAGAAAGAAGTTCTGGAAAGCTATATGGATTCCCTTCAGGAGATTTATGAAGTGATCCGGCAGAGAATGGATGTGACGAGAAAATTCCGTCATGATCTTCTGAGCCATGTGCAGACGCTGGAGTATCTGATAGAAAAGCAGAAAAATCCGGATGGGGAGCTTCGAAAATATGCGGATCAGCTGACAGAAACATACCGGAAAATTCAGAAAGGAACCTTCTGCCGGGATGAGATCACAGATGCATTTCTGATGATGGAGAAACAGGTCTGTATAGAAAAAGAGATTCCCTTTCAGATCCAGGTATCAAAAATCTGCATGGAATGGATGATGCCCGTAGAACGAATCGGTTTTTTACATAATTTACTGGATAATGCAATCGAAGCAAACGGAAGAATTCCGGAAAAGGAAAGAAAAGAGCTTTCTTTTTGGATAGAAGAAGATTCCGATTCCTGTACGGTGAAATTGAGAAATGCGCTTGCAAGCAAAGAGGTTTTCAACTTATCAACCTGGAAAACAGATGGAGCAGAACACGGCGTGGGAACCAAAATCATTCGTGCCATTGTTGAAAAATACCACGGAACCAGCAAAACCTTCTGGGATAAAGAAAGACACAGCCTGGAACAGACCATTGTTTTTCCGATCGAACATCCGACAGAAAAGAGGGAAAAAGAATGAAAGATCCTAACCTTAGTGAACTGGTCCGGACCTGTATTCGCTGCTGGCTGTATCTGGTTCCACAGGCGTTTCTTGGCATTCACCTGTTTGACATGTTTATGCGGAGAAAAAACAGCATAAAGCCTCTGATGATCTGGCAGCTTCTGCGGGTATTCTTGATCGGTGGCATCAGCGACATCATTCTGCGGGGATACTATGGAGATGAGAGCTGGTGGGGAATTCTGATGATGTTCTGTTCGGTTGTCATCATGATAGCAAACACCGTTCTCATTTACTACACCTTTGAAGGCAGCCTTCCCAAGGTTGTGCTGGGCGCGATGCTGGCCGATATCGTAACGTCCATGATTCATTATCCGGCAATCTGTATTGTGGATCTTTTGTCAGGGCGTCCGCTCTATATCCTGAAATGCCCGGTAGAACCATGGGATTTACTGATCCCGGTTCTGGAATATCTGTTTTACAGGCTGGAGAAAAAAACAATCCTCCATGTTCTGAGAAGATATAGAGATTTTGAGGCCAGGTACCTGAAAATTATCTGGGTTTTTGTCTATTTTCTTCCGGTTCTATACTATGTGCCGAACGGACTGACGGACATACAGGTGATGTTTCTGGATGATATTCTGGTTATTCTGATTATGGTATTCAGCATTTTAAGCATAGTACAGCGCCAGCGCCGGGTAATGAAGGATTATAAATTTCTTTCCGAACAGCAGAAAATGGCAGAATACCATTACCAGGTTCTGACAGAGCAGATTCCCCGAATGGAACAATATCAGCAGACCATTTCGGAGCAGATGGAAAAAATTATGGCCGGGACTGCCCAAATATCCGGGGAGACGCTGAAACAGTATGCGGACAGCCTCAAAGCAATCAGTCATCAGGTGCGGCAGGGGATTTACTGTAAAGATCGAATGACAGATGCGGTTTTGTGCGCATGGAAATCAAATCTGGAGAAGAAAAAAATCGAACTGCATTACGAGATTGAGGGATACGATCGGGGAGAAATCGAAGAACAGGATCTGGCAAAAATCCTGATCGGAATCTTAAACTGGGGAGAAAATCTTGTAAAAAAAGAAGAACACCGGGAAATCCGGCTGAAGATCACAGGAGTGAAAAATCAGCTGATTCTGGAATGCCTGACCTCTTCCGGACGCCAGAATCCGATGAGCCGGAAGCTGTTTCGCGGACTCGTGAAAAAGTACAATGGAAAAATACAGGAGAAAAAAGAAAAGACCGGGAAATTTGGTCTGACTGTTATTTTGTCCAGGTACGTCAGCCTTTAACCGAATCAAGCAAGTCCCCTGTTTCCATTGCGAAAAGCAATAAGCAGTGGGTGGGGACTTGCTTGTATCAGGAGGAGTGCAAGCTCGTTCTGATAAACTGCGGAGCAGTTATTCGGTTATGAGCAAGTAGCGAAGCGGATTGTGAATATCCGTTTGACTATGAGAACAGACAGAAAGTACGACTGGAGAAAAAAAGAACATGGATTTAAGAATAGGAATTTGCGATGACGCGCCGGACTGGCGGGAAAAAACGAGAGAAACTGTGAAACATTGTACAGACCAGATGGCAAATAGCGTAGAAATTTATTCCTTTCAGAATGGAAACGAACTGCTGTCAGAAGAACATCCCCCCATGCATATCCTGTTTATGGACATTGAAATGTCGGATGAAAATGGAATTGACCTGGCGATGGAAGTCAACCGGAAATGGCCAAAATGTCAGGTCGTTTACCTGACAAATTTCTGGTCCTATGCAATGGAAGTTTACGAGACACGTCATGTTTACTATATTGTAAAAGAAAAATTCGAGGAAAAACTGCCGGGTGTGCTGGAAAAGGCGATAGAACAGCTGCGGAAACAGAACAGAAGGGTTGTTCTCCAGTGCCATGGAGGTGTAAAAGCAAGTCTGAAGCTGGATGACATTCTGTATTTTGAACGGGACCGGAGAGTCACCTATGTGATTACAAAAGAAAAAGAATATACGGTGGACGAGAAAATCCCGGAGATCGAAGAGCGGATCGCGAGCGATGATTTTGTAAGATGCCATACCAGCTTTCTGGTCAATTTTTCCTGTGTGAAGGAATGCACGAGAAAGAAATTGCTGCTGGAAAATGGAAAAACGGTGGATGTCAGCAGAAGTTACTGGAAAAAGACGGAAGATGCCTATGTGGAATGGATGAAGCGGTGGGCGAGGTAGGAAAAGAATAGAATAGGGATAGAAAAAACAACGATAGAAAAGACAAAGAATACTGCACTTGTAGGTGTGGTATTTTTTTATGGGGATTTTAGTTGAATTTTTCTGTAAAGCAAAAAGCCCTCCGGGGTGGGAGTGCATTACGGCGGAGAGGAGCTATGTCACTTTTGCGGTCTGTCGAAGGAGGAAATTATTTCTAAGTGCAGAAAAAGGAGAGGAGCAGGGATAGGGAGAAATTGTCGATGAATGCAGATTATTACTGAAAAAGTGCAGATTATGCAGAATATATAGGCAAAAATGCGATATATGGTATGATTTTTCACATAAGTACCATAAAAAATTCTCATGGAATATACAAAGAAATATTACATGAGAATTGAAAGAATGATCAAATGGTTTATAGAGGTTTATAGATTTTTTTCAAGTTCATTCATCTCCTGCTGTTTAAGAAGCAAATCCAGCATTTGATTTACGGTCAACAGCGTGGAGGTATTACAGCGGCTGAGTTTTTCTGCAATTTCTTCATCAATCAGGCGGTCGCGCTTGGCATATTGGGTATCAAGAAGGAAATAATCAAGATCCTGATCCAGAGCAAGCGCCAGTTTGGAGAGCATGGAAAGAGAAACCTTTGTCTGTGCGGTTTCAATGTGACTGATATGGTTATTTGAACAGCCGACCAGGCTTCCAAGTTCTGCCTGACTGAGCTTCTTTTGCAGGCGAGCAGTGCGAATGCGTTGTCCGACCATTGTATAATTGATTTCCGGCTGCATGAGGAACCTCCGTAATAAATATAATTTGTATATTATAAATGGATAAAAAACACGAGACAACCAACTAATAATACATATTGCATTTATTGGTATAATATGATAAAATTTTTGTGAAAATAGATGAAATAAAGAAAAATATACGATGATAATAAGAAAAAATTGACAACAAAAATGGATGATGCAGAAAAAATTAAAATTTTTGTTGGGAAAAGTTTATTCACGAGGATATAGATAATAAGGGGGAAAATGTGCATGAAGTTATGCCCCTTTTGCGGGAGAGCAATAGATGATGATGCAAGATACTGCAGTGGGTGTGGGAAAAAGATAAATGAGCATGATGAAATCACACATAATCCCATTACTGAGGCTATGCTTCATTATGATGAAATGCCAGATGTTATAACAAAGCGAAAAAGAAAAATAGTACGGTGTCCAAGATGCGGAGAACACAGTCTACATCCATTGAGTGAAACGACCACATCAGTTCAGACCTCTGGTGGCGGCTATTCTAGTGGTAAAGGCTGTTTGGGCTGGTTGCTGTTTGGACCTGTAGGACTCTTATGCGGGGGCTTAGGACAAAAGCAGAGAACATCAATTCATACTGACAATAAGCTTTATTGGATATGTAATGAGTGTGGGTTTAAGTTTCGCAATCTTGATGACTGGAACAATGAAATTGAATCTAAATAAAACAGCAAAAATTAGAACAATATTCGGCAATAACACTTTGCTGTTCTTGCGGTACTTTTTTTTGCTGATTGGCGAAGGAATGGAATTTTCTAGGGTTACTTTTTTTCGCCATTGGAGTGCTGACGGTGTCTTGGCGTTTACATTAAGTCAGATTATCAAAAGAGAAAAAGAAGATTATGAAAAACTTCAAGAAGAATCATTAGAGTGATGATTTGTACAGAAAGCAAAAGAAGATTGGGAGTTCGACAGGGGGATCATATATATTATTTTGCAGACTGTAACAAAATTTTTAAAAATATTGTAGGGAAAATAAGCAGACCTACGATTATATAATTATCAAAACAAAGGAGAAATCTGATATGGATGGTTTATTTCAAGAAATGCTTGGGGCATCAAACGTGGATATTGATACGAATGTAGATATTGTGTTTGCTATTGATGCAACGGAAAGCATGCAGCCCCTTATCGATAAGGTAAAGAGTCTGACCCTTTCTTTCAGAGAAGAGCTGGAGAAAGGGCTGAAAGAGAATAGAAGGATTATTAAGAATCTGAGAATTAAGGTAATTGTTTTTCGGGACTATTATGTGGATGACAAATATGCCATGGAAGAATCTCGATTTTTTATTCTTCCGGAGGAGAAACAGGAGTTTTATAATTTTGTTTCCAAAATTAAGGCCGGTGGCGGAGGCGACGAGCCGGAAAGCGGATTGGAAGCGTTAGCACTGGCACTTCGTTCTGACTTTGTTAAAGATGGCGATAAAAAGCGTCATGTAATCGTTCTGTTTACAGATGCTTCGGCGCATCCCTTAGAGCAGCAGGAAGATGGGGTTCCCAGTAATTATCCGTCCAATATGTTTAAAAATCTCGGAGATCTGTATGAAGCATGGGGTAAGGGACAGGATTCTCTGGGTTCAACACGTAATCTCGGGGTTCAGATGGCAAAGGATGCGAAGAGACTCGTTCTGTTTGCACCTAGTATGTACCCTTGGGGAGAGATGGAATATCAATTAGAAAATACAATACGTAAGGATATGGACAAGGGTAACGGCGGACGTGATCTGGAGCTGGATGATGTTATTGCGTTAATCGCAAATTCTATTGCATAAATAAAAAAGAAAACAGGAGGATACTATTATGACAAACATGCAGGAAATGCTCGGTTCAATGGGCGAAGGTGAGGAAGGAATTGCAACTAATGTTGATATCGTTTTTGTTATCGACGCAACAGGAAGTATGCGGACAACTATCGACATGGTAAAAGAGTCTGCGCTTTCTTTCCAGGACAAGTTATATGATTTTATGGATGAGGCTAAGAGAAGCATTAACAATCTTCGTATTAAGGTTGTTTGGTTCCGTGATTTTTATTATGACGGAAACTACGCTTATGATGAGTCTAAGTTCTTTGAACTTCCGGAAGAGAAGGAAGAATTCCGTGATTTTGTAAATGGTATTCATGAAGCTGGTGGTGGAGATGATCCGGAATCTGGTCTGGAAGCATTGACTATGGCTATGAGATCTGATTTTGTGCAGGAAGGTGCAAAAAAACGTCATATTATTGTTCTGTTTACTGATGCGGCGGCACATCCCTTCGAGGATTATGACGAGCTCACAGCAGAAGCGGCAAAGAAGGGATGCAAGCCTACTATGTATCCCAAAAACATGCCGAAGAATATCAGCGAATTTTATAATGCGTGGGAAGGCAATGCAATGAATCAGGATGCGTTAGGCTGTGATGGCGAAAATACTAAGCTTGATGCAGATGGCAGAAGAATTGTTTTATTTGCACCAAATGATTATCCTTGGTGTGATATGGAAGTCAACTTGTCTCATGTTATTAGAAAAGATATCGAGGCAGGTCAAGGCGGCAGTGAACTTGAGATGAATGAGGTTTACACTCTTATTGCCTATTCAATGTGAGCGATTTTGAGCTTGAAAGGAAGGTATGAATGATGTTTCCATTTAGTTTCCAAAAAGGAAATAAAACTGCTGGATGCGAAGATGCACCTCCGGTCTCAAATATAAGATTTTCTGTAGTATGTGATGGTTTAGGTGGTGCGGGATCAACAAAACATAAGGTTGAGGAAGCTGGGACAGTAGTAATGAGAACAAGTGGCTATCTGGGATCCAGAGTTGTAGCAGATAGCGTAACAGACTTTTATGATGTTAACTATGAAAGAATAGCAAATATTCTATTTTCTAATGGCAATTCAGTAATTGCTTTGCAAGCTGTAATTGAAGAATTAAAGAGTACTATTAAAACTGCATTATCAACGAAAATGACAAAACTGGGAATTGATCCGATGCTGACAAGAAAAAAGGCTTTGAAAATATTCCCAACTACATTAGCCTCTGCTTTGTATTTTCAAGATAGTGAAAAGCTGAAAATCCTTGCCATTTGGGCTGGAGATTCCAGAGTGTATGTTTTGTCTCCAACAAAAGGACTTCAGTTGTTGAGTCTCGATGATGCGGTGAATGCTGATAGGGAAATGAACAGTGCTTCTGAAATGAATAATTGTATTTCAGCAGGCAATGCATTTAGATTGAATTATTCAATCTTCGAAATGGATGAACCAGGAATTGTGTTCTGCTGTTCGGATGGTTGCTTTGACTATTTGCCATCCCCGCTACATTTTGAATGGCTGGTTCTTCAGACCATACTGTCGTGCGTTCCAAATGTAACATCAGATAATTTGGGTGAGGCTTTTGCAAATAGTGTGCGTGATTCTGTTTATCAGTCAATTGGCGATGATACTACTATGGCTGGTACTATATATAAAATTAATTCGACGAATGAGCTTAGGGAAACTTTTGCTGTTCGTATGGAGCAATTTGGACAACTTGCAATTCAGATGAATGATGCATTAAAGGTGCAAAAGAATTGGCGGAATGAGAAGGATTCTGCAGCAAAAAAATGCAGATTGTTTGAAAATAAAGTAACTGCTGATCTAAGAGCAAGTGTTACAGATGCGCTTATCAAAAAAACTCCGACAATGTTGTGCTCATATATCGGTACTTTACCCTGTTACGCAGACTATCAGGAGAGTATAAAGGCAATTGATGAGCAAGTTGATGTGGAGTGTGTTGCTGAACTAGAATCATTAGATAAACAGCTGATAGAGATGAAAGAAATCTGTGTTGAAATGATTGTTCGTGACTACTTAAGATGGAGACGCATAAATCAAGATGTGATAGGTAGCACTTCGTCTATGATAGATTTTTTCTCAACTAGAACAAGAGGAGCAGTTAAGAAAAACTACAATTACTTAAAGCCGTCTACATATGTTCAGCCACTGAATGCTTGTATTCAATTACTTAAGCTGCCAGATTTCCAACGACTCGGGATGAAAAATACATTGGTTGACGTTGATGTGACAGAATTTGTTCAGTCGCAGATGCGAAGCATAGAAACTCTTGTGTCGATTCTCGAAAATGACAGTCCGTTATTTGAAGATTTGTGGTCGCAGGCTTATTTTTCAACAGATAGATTCGAAAGAGAGCGACAGGAGATTTCCTATTCGCGTGGTTTCTCAGAAGTAGTTGCTGAAGCAATGAATGATCCGTTGCATTGTAGGTATATTACCGAATTAACTGCTCAGAAAATTGATTCCTACAGAAAAATGAGTAATGGTATGCAGGTTATTCAGCAGAAGTACATGATTGAAAGAGAAAAAAGAAAGGCTGTTGTACCAGAACAGTTTTACTCACTGCATGAGAAAGAATTGCTGGATAGTTTTTTTAGACTGGATGTATCCACATTAAAGAGTATTTTTGCGGGAACAAATGTTTCGATGGACAGACTTATTTCGTTTGTTGAAGCAAAGCGAGTGATGTCTGAAATTGATGACAAGTTGGAAAAAGCGCAGATGAATGTTTTGAAAATTTGGAATAAATACAGTCCGGATTATCAGTTATTTAAAAATATTATGGAGAAAGGGGCAGTTTAAAATGCAGACACTACATGGATATACCGTTGATGAAACACAATGGAAATCAAAAGGCGGCGGTGGACAGTGTAACATTGCTAAGAAAGGTGGAAAAGAATATTTTATTAAGAGATTAGCCTTTCCTCGCTACCCAGATTCAGATAATTTTAAGGGAGCATTTAAACAGCAAAAGATTGATATCTGTAATGATTGGTACAGACGCCGTCAGGAGATTATTCGTGCGATTCCGGGCTCTGGAACAGGAACTACTGTAAAACCAATCGAATATTTCAGAGAAGGCCCTTGCTATTATGAAGTAGCAAACTTGATTGATGTTACGAGTATTCCCTATGATGAAATCTATAAAGAGTCTAAGGAAGATAAAGCAAGAGTTATGTTAACAGTTGCCATGAGTCTTGCTGATTTACATAAAAAAGGGATTGTTCATGGTGATTTGGATCCAGGAAATATTCTCATTTCAAGAGTGGCTGGAAGCAAGAACCTGGTAACTAAACTGATTGATTTTTCAGATTCTTTCTTTGAAAATGATCCTCCGGAAACGATTATGTCTAAAGACTTTTGGTGGAGTCCTGAAGTTGCACTTTATTCAAAGGCTGCAGCATCGGGTGTTTCACCGAATCCATACAAAAAATATATTTCTTGTAAGGCTGACGTATTCTCATTGGGAATTGTATTCCATCAGTATTGTGCGAAGGGTGGCAAGCCACCTATCTGCACGAAAGCACAGCCTTGGCAAGAGTTTAATACAGGAAAGACTCCACAGATTGCTTCAGAAATTGAACCAGAGTTCAGAGCCCTGATTTCTGATATGCTTGAGTGTGAACCTTCTAAACGTCCTGCTATGGCTGAGGTCCATAAGAGATTACTTCAGATTTTAAAACCTGAAATGGGCAAGAAAAATGTTGAAGAAGAGCAGAAGAAGCGAGAGGCGGAAGAGCATCAAAGGCAGCTTGAAATTGAGCGTCAAAAGACAGAGGAAGAAGAACGACGGAGAAAAGTCTCAGAAGAATATCAGCAAAAGTTAGATGAAGAACAAGAAAAGGTGGGTTCATCTGGACTGACAGTTGGAAATGGTGTCAAGCGTGCAAGAATCCATGAAAAAAATCCTCGTAAAGTTGTTCTTACTTTTGAAAATGGCAGAGAACAGATCATGGATCTTAATCTTGCTGCAAAACTTGGCTATGTTAAGAACTGAATAACTACGAAACTATTCCGAGGGAAACGTTTAAACGTTTCCCCCGGAATTATTGAAGGAGGATGAAAAAAATGGCAATTACAGATGCAGTCTGTATCCCTGCTAAATGCGGGAAAACATCACGGGATTTTTACATGATGTATTATAAAGCTTTTGACGGAAAGTGGGTTTTAACATATGGAAAAAAAGAGTTACCGCGTTCTTCTGGCGGCGCAGGCAATGCTGTTGCTGTGAAGTTGGACTCGGTTAGAACAGGTCCTCAGTATAAATGTCCGCATTGTGGTCAGAAGTACACGTTTAAGTGTTGGAATTGTGGCAAAAGTACTTGCTATGATGGGGATGATCATGATGGACGAGAGGTTGTATGTGCACATTGTGGAGAATCGGGTGTATTTCGCACTGTCAGCAGCGGTGGTGGCGGTGGAAAAGCAAAAGATGTATATGGCTATGGCGTTAATGGTCAGGAATAATGCTATATAACACCATACTCGGAGAAAGGAGTAAATTTGTTTGAACTGGGTTTGTGAATCTTGTGGATATGAGAACGAATATAATGACGAATCACAACCGACTGAATGCCTATGCTGTGGAGAACCGGCCTCTGAGCATCAGTTGAATCAAGCAAAACAGGAACTTGAAAAATATCACAAAGAACAAGCACGCCAAAGAAGATTGGAGCAGCTTCGTCAGGAAGCAATAAAGCAACAGGAAAAGATCGAACATTCAATCGATGCCTTTGCTAAGGGAATAAAAGGAATTGCAGCTGCTTGTATTGTTGCTATGATTTTAGCTGTTGCGATTGCAGGGCTTAATGTCTGCCAAGGAAATATTACACTAAAGTATATTGGCACTAATATTAAGAATATTTCTGTTGTAGATAATGTGACAGATGTTACTGAAAATGTTTCGGAACATTTAAGGGAAAATACATTAGAATACAAGAATAATATTGTACGAAATGTAAGCTTCACAACAAAAAGCAAAGATCATTCCGTGCTGGCCCATTTGGGACTGCTTATGGAAAATAAAAAAGAAGCTATGAAGAGTACATCAGGGATGTTTAAGCAGATTGGAAGTAACTTTAAAGGCGGATATGAAAACAGAACGAAAAATCTTGCTATTTCAAAGAATAATGTCGCCAATGGATTTGGAAACTTCAAGAATAATTGTAAGCTGTTTTGGAGGCAGGCAGCTAAAAATATAAATCAATTAGTAGATTATATAGCCAGGAAGATCGGGAGGACAAAATGATTAGTTTTTTTTCAGTAATGATTTATGTTACATCAATTATCGCAATAGTAGTGACACTTGTTTTTTATGCTGGCATATTGATGAGTAATAAAAATATATCCAGCGGACAGGTGTATACTTCTTGCAGTGCACAGTTGAAAACTTGCAAAGTTTCAAGCGTGGTGTTTGTTTTGGTTTATTGGTTCTGTGTATCTGGTTTATCCAAAAAGGAATGCCTTAAGGGTTATGCTGCATTGTCAAAGGTTTGTTCCAGATTTGGATGTATTTGGATTGTTTTTGCAGTTGTAAATATTGCACTTAGTATTGTTATGACAATAACAAACAAGGATTCAGAAGCAATGACAACAATGGGAAAATTAAGATCTTCTTGTTTTTTGATGGGAATAATTTTCCTGGTATTTTCAGTTGTTTTAAAGGTGGGTTGATAAATGGCTAGAAATGAGGCAGTTATATTACCGGTAAATTGTGTATCTGCACATAAGACTTATTATGCAAGATATGATTACGCATATGATGGGGTTTGGGTTCTTTCATATGGATTGAAAGAGGTTCCTTCTGATGGCGTTGGTTCGTCGGTAAGTGGAATAGCAAAGATAGATATTTCTAATTCGAGAACAGGTCCGCAGTACAAGTGTCCTTATTGTGGCAATAGAATGTTTGTCCGTTGCGGCAAATGCCACAAGCTGACATGTTATTCTGGAAACGGACAGTTTACATGCGATCATTGTGGGAATGTTGGAGAGGTAACCGGCACCATCGACGCATTGGAGGGTGACCGCAAGCATTCTCAGTAAAAATGGAGTGTTTGGTATGAGTATATATTCCTTTTCTGATATTGAATTGCAGGCATATAAAAATATATGGATTGCGATTCAAAATTATGATGTCCATGCGGAACTTCCTGCTATTGACTCGGAAAAAGCGTTGACCTTATACAAAAAAGTATTAAGCGAATCGAAGTCAGGCTACATGTATAATCAAAATCAAATACGCATGTGTAATGGATATTGGGGCAGCAGAATTGAATTTGAGATGTGCGATGAGTTTAAGAATGGGCGGATTACGATAGACATACGGGTAATGCCTGAAATTATTAAAATAATGAGTATGGCCCGGAAAGAAAAAAATGTTTATGACGCTGTTAAAAGTGTCTATACGTATTTTGTTAAGAATTTTGACTATGCGTACAATCTTGGAACTGATTTGAAGTATCATAGTGCAGTTAGCGTTTTCATGTACAAAAAATCAGTTTGCGAAGGATTTGCACTTGCATTTGCCAATGTGCTTAATCGTTTAGGAATACCTTGTGGGATAGTTAATGGAAGCAGCAGCTTTGATGGCACATTCGGCGCGCATGCATGGAATATTGTTGAATCAGATAGAAAATATTATCATTTGGATGTAACATGGGATATTTGCACTAAGGAAAAAGGAATTGATACTTTTGATTACTTTTGGCTCGATGACAAACTTGTGCGAAAAGATCATCAATGGAATGATCCAAGTATTCCAGCTGCATCAGACAGTACGAAAGAATTCTATACGAAAAATGAGAGATGTTGTATAAATGAGCGAGAGTGCGTATCTGTTATAGTTGCTGGATTGAGACAGAAAAAGACTAATATAAGTTTTAGATTTATTGGTAATAACTGTCAGAACGTTATTGAGAGTCAGAACTTAGAAAGACTCTTCGAGTGTGCGGCAAAAAGATGTCATTTGGATTATCACTCAGTTTCGCTTTTTGTTAATAGCACAGGTGGAATTGTACATTTTTCGTTAAACTATTAGTTATGAAAATGATTCTTCTTGAATAAGGATGATATAGAAATGAAAATGGTCAAGTCTATTTATAAAAAAATAATCGAGAATGTGCCTAATCATATGCCTGAGACTGGTGGTATGTTAGGTGGACGGAATGAAATTATTACAAAGGTTGTGTTTGATGGCGGAAAAGAGGACAATTTTAGAAGATGCCATTATACACCAAATGTTGTAATGCTTAATGGTTGTCTCTTGGAATGGAGTAAAAGCGGGATTGAGTTCTATGGTCTGTTTCATACTCATTTCTACGGGGTATCATCACTGTCTAAGGGAGATAAAGTATATATTAAAAAGATATTAGAGGCAATGCCGCAATCAAAGAAAGAGTTGTTCTTTCCGATTGTTGTGCTGCCGGATAAAAAAATCATATCATATCGTTGCTATTTAGAAGGAAGCAATTTGGTCGTTGCTGAAGATCCGGTCATGTGTGTGGCGGATTTTGCAAAATAGTTTTTGTAAAGGAGATAATACGATGAAAGAAGAAATGAAGAGTACCCAGGTTATTGAGATTCCGGAAGGAACTTTTGAAGGCAACTGTTCTGATTGTGTTTATGCAGATTGGAATGATACGGATCGCTACGGTAGAGTATATTGCCGTGGTTCTTACGGCGGATATAATAATCCGAGCGATAGAAATGGTTGTTTCCATTATAAATAAGAAAATGATGCTCCATTCAGGAGTTGTCAAGCCACATAATAATTGATAAATCAGGGCTTCACACAAATTAGCAGAAGATATGTTATGTGTACATCCCTGGATTTGATTTTACCAATCCAGGGATGTCTTTGCAGTAGGAGAAATTTCTTTTGAAATAGATAATTGCTAGGAGATAGTTTAGGAAAAAGCATACGAAAAACGAGGTAATAAATCATGTTTGAATTTATGAAAATAATTAATGAGGGACGTTATATGGACAAGGCATTTGAACAATTATGGAAACAGTTTCCGGATCTTAAAGAGGTTAAGCCGAATCCTCTTTATGGTCCATGGGCAATCGTATGTTTCGAGGAAGCTACGAAACCATATGTTATGGTTAAACATGTGATAGTGAATAATACTATGGTTCGGGCTGAATGGTACGAATACTATAAAAATGAGTGGCACTATGCAGGATACTGGACAAGAGAAGACTGCGTACAGAATTATCGATGGGCGGAATGGGAACAAAATAAAAATGCTTTTAGAAATAAGCAGGAGTTTGAAAGATGGTTGTCAGAACCTGAACACAGACATTTTAGGACTTCAGATGAGGAAGCTGCTAGGGAAATAAGAGATGAATTTTTATACAATTACAAGTCCCTGAATTTAAGAAAATAGGGACGATTGTATGCTTTAATGAGTAAAAGGAATTTAAAATTTTTGTTGGGAAAATTTTTAGTATGGAGATATAGATAATAAGCAGGTAACTGATGTATAGATGAGGTTCTATGGGTATAAATGGATCTCGCGAAGTGAAGAAAAATAGTGAAACCAAAGATATGGATACCAATCGAAAGGCGTTAGTATATTAGGGAAAGAACCTCTTTTTTGGTATAATATACATCAACTATCCAGAATAAACCCAGGCGATTTTTATGGAGCTTGGATTTATAAAAAATTTAAGGAGATAATAAGATGAAAGAAGAAATGAAGAGCACGAGCACCCAGACTATTACTATTGAGATTCCGGAAGGAACTTTTGAAGGCAACTGTTCTGATTGTGTCTATGCAGACTGGAATGATACGGATCGCTACGGTAGAGTATATTGCCGTGGTTCTTACGGCGGATATAATAATCCGAGCGATAGAAATGGTTGTTTCCATTATAGATAAGAAAATGATGCTCCATTTGGGAGTTGTCAAGCCCCATAATAATTGATAAATCAGGGCTTCCTACAAATTAGCAGAAGATATGTTATGTGTACATCCCTGGATTTGATTTTACCAATCCAGGGATGTCTTTGCAGTAAGAGAAATTTCTTTTGCAATAGATAATTGCCTGAAAGTAGTTTTAGAAGGAAGAGAGAGTTATGAAAAAGATAAAACGTATTTTTATAATGCTGTTGTGTGCAGGCATGCTTTGGGGATGCGGAAAAAGCGAAAGCACTACAGAAACCGTGAGTGAATCAGCACCGAAGGATCTGCGGGAACTCAATGAAGAATGCATCACAGTAGAAACTGGTGAAACCGAAATGGATACGGAAACCGAGGGAACGGTGCAGTTAAGTGTAGAATTCCCGGATTACAAGAGTTTGTATCTGGAAGCGAATGAATCAGAGGATCCGGAAGAATTTGTTCAGGAAGCTTTGCAGCAAAAGAAATTTAAAACCTGTAAAACTGAGATTACGGCCAGAGTTACTGTTGAGAATGGAGAAACGGTAATTTATAAGGAAGAGGCCATTAACCAGTTACTTGAAAAAGAATTTACAGACGCAATCAACGCACTGGCGGAGGAGTAAAGGGTATGAAGAAAATACTGGCTGCAATGTTGATCATCAGTATGACAGCAGGAATGACGCTGCAGAATGTTAAGGCATCGGATGAAGAAATTTATTACAGTGAAAGCCAAATAGAAAGCATTGCTCAAAACTATACAGAGAATGAATCGTTATTTGAAAAATGTTTATGTTCGGATGAGGGAATTGCTTATTGGAAGATGATGCATAAAATTAATGCGGATCATGCATTTACGTGGGCGTTGGATATTTCTTCGAAAATGATTGAGGAATACCCGGATAAAAAACGATACGCGGAAATACTCAGCTGCTTAATCAGTATGCAGACAGGAAATGTTGTTGAACAGGTTTCCGAACAGAGTAGATTTGATCATCTTAAAGATACGGAAGACATCACATGGAATGCGATGGAGATTGCAAATGAGCTTGTAGGAAAGAAAGGAGTTATTGGTTCTATCAATGATATAGTGGGAAAGATATTTGATGGAACATCAACTGTTATTAAAAGTAAGGAAATTGCTAAATATTATGAAACGATATTCCAGGATTATGCAGAATCAACGATGTTTCTGGATGCAATTGTTTCATACAGTGAGAATTCAGAGTTAAAAGAAGTGGCTGGTGAATTAAAAAAGGCAAGCGATAGTTTGCTTGAGAAAAGATTGGAATGTTTGGCAGATATAAGTGAAGAAGTGGCCGAATATGAAGCCAAGATTTTTTATGAAAATTTAGGAGTTGAACTGTTAAAACAATCTGATGTTTATAATACGGATGATTCGGTCAAATTTTTTGCAGATGAAGCGATTAAAATTACAGAAAATTTTTCGGATGCAAAATTGGCGTTTAACATTATGATTTATGCGGGAAATTTAGCAGCTGGAACAAATAATACATATAATCGCTATCAGGAAATGAAAGTTGTTGCAGATATTTCAGATGCATTGTTGAAAGCAAGTGAAGCGGTGGAAGTGCCAAATGATACGACAGCAGATGAGGTGAATGCATTAAATGAAAAATGCTATTACTATAAGAGTCTGATCGTGAATCATGCGCGTGGAGAATATCTTGTACATCAGCTGCTCATGAAAGATGCCGAGGGAGTATCTTCATTTCGATGGCTGCAGGAGTATTTCAGCGGAAATGGCATGAAAACAGATGAATGGTACGACAGTCAGATAGAAGTGCTGGTTAAGTGCTATGATGCGATAAATAATATCTTCCAGGTGGACGAGGTCCACGATACGATCGAAGTCAGTGATTACTTAAATTCGTATGACCAGCTGAAAGAGCTGCTGGCGATGCAGCCAGTGGATTATTGGCAGTTCCCGGACTCGGAATCCTATATGGTCGATGACTTTTATGTAGAGTGGAAAAATAACATATTCAGCATGAGGAATGAGGGAGCGTCTTACGTAACGTTATATGGAACAGCCCTTGGAGACAGCATGACGGAAGTTGATCAGGCTTTAACGGAAAATGGATGGGTAACATATACTGAATCTGAGTCAGGCCATTCCTATCTTACTCTGATAGAGGAAGAACTTTATTATGTTGAGCTTGATGCTGATGAGAATGGCAATTTAAAGGATTGGTATCTCAATAACTGGCGAGAGGGAGAAGACATAGCCGAAGTGTTGAAGAATTTAACGGGTGAAAAAACAGACCAGGAAGATGCCTGGAAAAGTGTATATTTAAATTACATCGAAACCAATACGCAAATAGAAGATCCGGAAAAAGGAACACACAGAGAGATTTATAAACTGCTTGATCTGAACGAGGATGGAGTTCCCGAGTTATATATTAATTTCGGAAGCACCGCAGGAGGAGACGCAATACTCAGCTATTTCAATGGGGAGATCGTAGAGCAGAAAATGGATAATTATGGTTTCCGCTATATTGAGGGAGCAAACCTGTTCCGGGATTTCGGCGGACATATGGATGAATACTATGACAAAATATATACCCTGGAAAATGGAAATTTTGTCCTGCTTTATAGCGGAGAATATGGAGCTGAAGACAATTCAAAAGTAGAATATGGTGACGATGGAATGCCTGTTTATCAGTATTTCTGGGAAAATGAAGAGGTGTCATCAGAAGAAGAATATGAGAAAAAACTAAATGAAGTTTATGACACGGAAAAAGAAGTAAATATATTTCTAGATGCACAATATGACAGTGGAAGGGGAAGATATGTAGGAAATGGACTTTGCGACTATCAGGAAATTATAGAAGCAATAGAAACATATTGAAGTTAGATCGTAAATGCTTAGATTCCAGGTCGTTTTTTAATCACCATTAGGAGAAATAGGATGAATAATTCATTAATATTAGTTAACGAAGAAGATGAGGAAATGGGTTACTGTGAAAAAATGGATGCACATAGAAAGGAGTATTTGCATAGAGCATTTTCGCTGTTTATCTATCATAAGACAGATCATAAGATGCTGCTGCATAAACGTGCATTGGGGAAATATCATTCAGGTGGTTTATGGACAAACTCATGTTGTTCGTATCCGAGGTATGGAGAGAATTTGATGGATGCTGTGATCCGCAGAACAAAGGAAGAACTCGGCCTGGATATAAGCTCTTATGCAGATGAGTTGAAGGAAGTCGGAAAATTTCATTATTACAAAAAATATAGTACTTGTGCTGAAAACGAAATTGATAATGTCTTTCTGCTTACAATGGAAAAACAGCCAATTTTAGATGTTGATCCCGATGAAATTGCGGAGGTTCAATGGGAAAGTATTGATGTAATTGCGCAGGCGTTGGAGGAAAATCCAGATCAGTTTACAGCATGGTTTCTACAGGCATTTGAGCTGGCTGTAAGCAGTCTGAAACAGAATGCAGTACATGAATAGGTGGTGACAATATTAAAAAAATCAAAATTTTTGTTGGGAAAATTTTTTGCACGGAGAGATAGATAATAAGCACATAAGTACATCAACTATCCAGAATAAACCCAGGTGATTTTAAGGTGCCTGGATTTATAAAAAATTTAAGGAGGAGAGAGTATGAAGGTATGGAAGAAATGTGGAGTTCTTTTCCTGACTGTGCTGCTGTGTATTACGATGATGGCAGTACCTGCTCTGGCAGCATCTGATTCTCAGGATGGACTCGAAGTCACTCTGACTACGGACAAAGAGGAGTATAGTAAGGGTGAAAAAATTGTAGCAACGTTGGAGGTGACGAATACAAACGACACTGCAGTCAGCAATGTGTCGTTGGAGAATCTGATCCCGGAGGGCTATAATCTGACCGATGGTTCAGAGACAGCCAAACAGGTGGAGTCTTTGGGGTCTGGTGAAACGGTAAGTCTGACCGTTAGCTATGTGGCAGAAGAGTCTGATGCCGATGGGGACAAGCCAAATACAGGAGATGACAATAAAGGGAATACAGAAAAACCGGATACAGGAGACAATTCGGGTAACACTGGAAATATCGGAGAGAATAAAGGTAATACTACGACAGATGGCGGCACCGATAAGGGAAAAAAATCTGATGTAGAAAGCGAAAATAAAAACAATACAGCGGAAAAAATAGCTGATAAGACAAGCCTTACTCCGACAACGGGGGATAATACCAATATCGCGGTTTGGATTGTTTTAGCGTTAATTGCTGGTGGATGCATAATTGTGTTACTTATTCTAAAAAAGTTTTGGAAAAAAATAATAGCACTGTTTTTAGGTGTATTAATAGTGGGAATAGGCGTTGTAGGAATATCACCTACAGCAATTAAGGCAGCAAGTTCGAATGTTAAGGTTATTGAAATTCAGGAATCTGTTTTGGTTAATGAAATTTCGGTTAAATTAGAAGCAAAGGTTTCGTATTGTTTTAATGAACAAGAAAAGTCTGATGTTTTAGAAGATTTTGACTTGAGCTTAGGCAATGACGTTATCCCAGATCTTGATTTTGAACCCGAGGAAGCGACGCCTACATTTGAATCCAAAGAGCAGGAAGTAGCGAACATAGCTGAATTAAATGGTGGAGAAGTACCATATGCAGCATGTGATAATAATGGTGTTCCAAATTATATTGATGGAAAGTTTTCTGATAAAATTGTTGATAGTGCGGAGAATGCAATTGAAGCATTAAATGATATTCATCATATTATGGGATTTGAGAATGCTAAACAGGAGTTTGAAGAAGACTACTCGCAAATGGTTTCTTTAGGCGAGACTACGGGATTCTATCGGTTACAGCAAGTTTATCATAATATTCCGGTATATGGATATAACTTAGTTGTTTCAACAAATTCCAGTGGAGAAATTGCATCTTTGAGTGGACATTATCTTTCGGATTTAGATGTTGACACACAGCCTGCCATTAATGTTGAAGCGGCAAAGGGTATTGTAAAACAAAAATTTGATATTTCTGAAATGAGATCCGACGGATTATTTATTTATGCATTGAACGATAATCAGCCTGTTTTGGTGTGGAAGATTACGGCAGAAAAATGTACATATTTTATCAATGCAGTAGATGGTACAATAGTTAATACAGAATCTAATGCGTTGGGGATACAGACGGGAAATGGAATAGATATGTCTGGCGAATCAATCGAATTTCCAGTATATTCCTCGGATGATTTTTATTACATGCGTAGTGATGACAAGAAAATCTTTCAAGGGGATAGCGATCACTCAAATATGTCAGGAGAGATTGTTAAAGTAACAGATAATACAATTCAAGAATGGTCACAGTTTCCAGAAGCTATTAGTGCATATTCCAATATGATAAAGACGTTTGATTTTTATTCGAACACATTTGGACATAGTGGTGCAGATAAGCGTTTAAAACCCATCTATATTACAGTAAATTATAGAAAAGATAATTCAGAAGCATATGCTAATGCATACTTTACAGATGCTTATGAAGACAAAACTGTTTTAAGAATTGGAGATTATACAAATTATGCACAAGCCCTTGACGTTATTGCGCATGAGTTTACGCATGCAGTAAATGACGCAATTTGGGATCCGGAATATATGAATGAATCAGGTGCTATTGATGAAGCATATGCTGATATTATAGGAGAATTAATTGAAAACGGAAAATTGGAATATATAGGAGAGGATCTGAATTCTGGAACACTTAGAAGTTTTATTAAACCGTCCGAATTTGGAGATAGTGATGATTTCGCTAGCCATAAGAAGTTTTGCAAAAAAAATGGTCATCATGACTGTGAGTGTGGAGATAAAGAGGATCATTATTGCGATAATGGGTATGTTCATAGTAATAGTGGCATCATCAATCATGCAGCGTATTTGATGGATCAGAACTGGCCAGAAACAAATCACGCGAAAGAATTAGCAACACTGTTTTATAAATCAATGTATTACTTGGCATCTTCAACGCCAAATTCTGATTTTCTGGATTGCCGACATGCAGTTCTTGCGGCTGCAAAAAGTATGAATATGAGTAATGAAAAAAGAAATGTAATTGCAACCGCATTTTCAGACGTCGGCGTAAAGTATGAGGATGATGAAGTCTGGGCTAGTGCACATCATATTAGTGGCGTAGTGAAGGATGCCGAAACGGATAGTCCAATTATTGATGCTAAAGTTATTGCAGTAGCAACTCGAGGCCTTGGAGGTGGCATAGGTTATTCGGATGGAACAGGAAATTATGATGTAAAGGTAAATCGAGCAGTATATACTGTTTTTGTATTTGCAGACGGATATCGTTCCTATAAGGTGGAAAATGTTGATTTATCTTCATGGTTTAATATGAATTATTATATGGAAACCATATATTTAACACCTGCAGCGTGGGGAGATGATACCCAGAATGTGTTTGCATCTGGAAAAATAATTAATGCTTTAACTGGAGAAAACTTAGAAGGTGTTACTATCAAATTTCGAAGTGGATCGAATAACCAGAGTGGTGCTTATATTCAAACGGATGCGGGATTGGATATTGAATTGACAACAGATGATTCTGGTCAATACTACACGGCAGCCCTTTCTGTTGGAAATTATACTTTGGAAGCATCAAAGGACGGATTTATAACAGGCTATAGCAATATTATTTCTGGTAATTCGGTTATATGCAGTAATCAGAATGTTTCATTAACGCCGGAGCTGAATGCTGACACTATTAGAATCGTTTTGACATGGGGAGAAAATCCGAGTGATCTGGATTCGCATGTAGAAGGAACACTTTCTAATGGAGATTCTTTCCATGTGTACTATGGTTATCCGTCGCAATATGATGGGGATGTGGAGGTTTGCAATCTTGATGTAGATGATATTTCAAGTTATGGACCAGAAACAATTACGTTGAATCCAACAAATGAAAATCCATATTATTATTACATTCATCGGTATTATGGATTTGGAACAGTTGCTTCATCAGGAGCGCAAGTTAAAGTTTATCAGGGCGGAAATTTACTGGCGACATTTAATGTTCCAACCGACCAGGGTAATGATGATTATTGGAATGTTTTTGCAATCGTGAATGGAGAACTGGTTGTACAGAATACAATTACTTTTGACAGAGACATTAGCTACGCGGGGACAGGAACAAGTGAACAGTCAAGCAATTTCACCGAGGAATCTATTCCAAAAGAGAAAGTGAAAGACGTAGGTCAGTTGGACAATTCGTTTGTGGATAAAACGGGTGAAACAGAATGAGAATAGTGAATTGTCTTGATGAATAATCGGAGACATAGCATCTTAATGTAAAGTCGGGACCGCTATAGTCAGTTTTGGGATTATAGTGGTCCTGATTTTACATACTAAACGTAACCGCTTAATTCTTGGGCAACTATACATTTTCCGTTTTGCGTAAAAAGGACATATAAAATCAAAATTTTTTGTCGGGGAAAATCTGTTTTATGCTGATATAGATAGCAAGAAAAACAGAAGGGAAGAAACTTTTGCTTTGAAAGGAAAAGTTTGCCGAAAATTTTAAAAACAAGGAGAAGAAGTTATGAACACAGAAATGGAACAGGCATTAGCGATGCTGGAAAGAGCGATGAGTAAGGAATTACAGGATTCTATACATGAGGATAAATCGATAAAAGAAATACAGAACTCGATCGATGAAAAGGCGGAAATAGTTTCAAAACTAAACCGATTAACAGGAAACCAATGGGATGACATGGAAAAATGTACTAGTTTGCTGCAGCGATTGCCTCAAATAAAATCGATAGATGAAATGCCAGCCCAGGAAGAGATTGAACAGTGTATAAAGTATCTTATTCAGGAAAATGAAATGATGATGCTCGGTGCGGTATACAGCAATGTGGGCGGCGCATATGAAGAGATTCAAAAAAATTCAGGGACATCGGAATATAATGAGATAATCTATCAATATTACTGCTGGGGAGTTGAAGCGACGGCAACTGCAATTAAGAGGCTTGAAAGAGAAAAAAATGATAAAATCCAGCTGGAAGCAGGAAAGAAGGCATTTGCATATTTGCTTGCCGATATTTCTGTCTTTTTATATCAAACGAGACAAAGCATGGAGATTGAATATGCGAAACTGGGATGTGAATACGCGATAGAGATTGGTGAGTTAAAAGCTGCAAGCGTCATAGCTGGAAATTTTATGCAAATATATCATGGCATAGAAAGAAATGCAAAAAAAGCATTAGAAATAGGCAGAGTTCGAATAGATGTAAATAAAAAAATAATAGATGCAGGACTTGATCATGATTTAAAAAGATATATTGAGGATGCGCAGAATTATTCTGATATATACAGAATGGAACTGGGACTGAAAAATAAAGAAACGGGTCAGGGTTTTCTGTATGCAGCATATTATGCGGAACATTCCACAAAAGAAAGCAGGCGATATAGAGATTATGAGTGCGCAATCAATAATTACTGGTATTCAAAATTTGCCCAAGAACCGATAAACAGCGAATTCTGGGAGAAAGCACATCGGTATGCCAAAAAATTCCCGTTTAATCATACATGTTCGGTAATCGTAAAGGAGTATCGAGAGTTAAAGAAGGGAAGCAAATAGTTACAAAAGGATACCCCAAAATGTAATAGACAAAAATTTGGTTTTACCAATATAAAAATGAAAAGGAGCAGCGAGAGATGGTAGAAAAGATAGAAAGCATTTTTATAATATTGTTATGTACAACATTGCTTTGGGGCTGCGGAAAAAGTGTAAGCGATACGGAAACAGTGAGTGAACTAACTCCTAAAGAACTTCAGAAACTCAATGAAGAATGCATCAAAATAAAAACCGGTGAAACCGAAATGGATACGGAAACGGAAGGAACCGTGAAATTAAGTGTAGAATTGCCGGATTACAAAAGTCTATATATAGAAGCGAGTCAATCAGAGAATCCAGAAGAATTTGTGCAAAAGGCTTTGCAGCAAAAGAAATTTAAAACCTGTAAAACGGAAATTACGGCCAGGATTGCTGTTGAGAATGGAGAAACGGTAATTTATAAGGAAGAGGCGATTAACCAGTTACTTGAAAAAGAATTTACAGATGCAATCAATGCACTGGCGGAGGAGTAGAGGCTATGAAGAGAATACTAGCTGCAATGCTGATCATCAGTATGATGGCAGGAATGACACTTCAGAATGTTAATGCATCAGATGAAGAAATTTATTATAGTGAAAGCAAAATAGAAAGTATTGCTCAAAACTATACAGAGAATGAGGCTTTATTTGAAAAATGTTTATGTTCGGATGAAGGAATTGCTTATTGGAAGATGGTTCACAAAATTAACGAGGATAATGTATTTACGTGGGCGTTAGACATTTCTTCGAATATGATTGGTGAAGGTCCGGACAAAAAACGATACGCGGAAATACTTAGCTGCTTAATCAGTATGCAGACAGGAAATATTGTTGAACAGATTTCCGAACAGAGTAGATTTGATCATCTTAAAAATACAGAAGATGTAATCTGGGATGCTGCGGGACTTGCGAATGAGCTTATAGGAAAGACAGGAGTTATTGGTTCCGTTAATGACATAGTGGGAAGTGTCTTTGACGGAGCATCAACCATTATTGAAAGCAAAGAAATCGCTAAGTATTATGAAACTGTATATCAGGATTATGCAGAATCAACGATGTTTCTGGATGCAATTGTTTCATACAGTGAGAATTCAGAGTTAAAAGAAGTGGCTGGTGAATTAAAAAAGGCAAGTGATAGTTTGCTTGCGAAAAGATTGGAATGTTTAGCAGATATAAATGAAGAAGTGGCCAAATATGAAGCCAAGTTTTTTTATGAGAATTTAGGAGTTGAACTGTTAAAACAGTCTGATGTTTATAATACGGATGATGCGGTCAAGTTTTTTGCTGATGAAGCAATTAAAATTACAGAAAATTTTTCGAATGCAAAACTGGCTTTTAACGTTATGATTTATGCAGGAAATTTAGCAGCTGGAACGAATAATACATATAATCGTTATCAGGAAATGAAAGTTGTTGCAGATATTTCGGATGCATTGGTGAAAGCAAGTGAGGCTGTCGAAGTACCAAATGATACGACGGCAGATCAGGTCAATGCATTAAATGAAAAATGTTATTACTATAAGAGTCTAATCGTGAATCATGCGCGTGGAGAATATCTTGTGCATCAGTTACTTATGAAGGATGCTGAGGGAGTGTCTTCTTTTCGATGGCTGAAAGAGTATTTCAGCGGAAATGGTATGAAAACGGATGAATGGTACGACAGCCAGATAGAAGTACTGGTTAAGTGTTATGACACGATCAATAATATATTCCACGTGGACGCGATCCATGACGATATTGAGATTAGTGATTACTTAAAATCATATGACCAGCTGAAAGAGCTGCTGGCGATGCGGCCAGTGGATTATTGGCAGTTTTCAGATGCAGAATCCTATATGGTTGATGATTTTTATGTAGAGTATAAAGATGGCAACTTCAGCATGAAGAATGAGGGAGCGTCCTACGTAAAATTATATGGAATAAATCTGGGAGACAGCATGGAGAATGCCGGTCAGAGTTTAACGGAAAACGGATGGGCAGCATATTCGGAAGATGCGTCAGGCCATTCCTATCTTGCCATGATAGAGGGAGAACCCTATTATGTTATGCTTGAAAGTGATGAGAATGGTAACCTACAGGACTGGTATTTAAACAACTGGCCAGAGGGAGATGGTATAGCCGAGGCGTTGGAAAATTTAAAAGGTGGAAAAACAGAAAATCCGGAATTGTATGATGCGATATTCCGGGAGTATCAAAATGCTGTGGATACTTATACAACAGATGGGGCAGATGCCGTTTCGGCGCAGTTTCCAGAAGTAAGTGAATTCTTAATTTCAAAGTGTGTAGATTCAAATTTGCGGATCTGGTACGGATACTATGATATTGACGGTAACGGAATACAGGAACTGTTGTTTAGCTATGAAACAATAGAGGGAACGGAGTATAAAATAGTAGATGTTTTCTCTCAGGATGGAAAAAGTATTCAGAGAGTTGGCGAGGATGATACATTCTCTGAAAATACAGGATCGTGTATTTACACGAGCGGTGTGATTTACAGCAGTGCAGGGGGACAGGACAACTATTATAAGATCAATGTGAATGGATACAGTCTGGATAAAATTGAGCATCCGTCAGAACTCGGTGCGGAAATCAGTGTAGACTGGAAACTGCTGGAGATAACGAAGAACGAACCATTACAGGAAGATACGTCTTCGAATGAGAACATCATGAGTGCGGAAGAAGTATATGAAAAACTGGCAGAACATTATGCGCAGGGAACGATTGATTCGCCAGGAGATGATCTGGCGGTTATGGAAGGCAGTGTAAATGGGACAACCTATAGCACAACAGTACGATGCGGAATGCCGGGAAACCCGTCTGCGTCGCAGGCACTATATGAAGTAAATGTTGACATGGTAACTGGAATTGCATCACAGACAAGAATGCTGTTGCCGGATGGAAATGTGGTGCAGTTTAGTCTTAGAGATAATTAGATGAAATAATGCAGAAAAATTTAAACTTTTTGTTGGGAAAATGATATTTACGGAGAGTTATATAGTGAAGAAGGGATGGTGTGTGTAGCTATGAAAAGATGACGGAAAAATAACAGAAAAATGCAGAAAATTCAATACGATTCAGAAAGGGAAAAAATATGTTTCAGAGATTATTTGGAAATACCCCGGAAGAGCAGCTGACGTATCTCCAGCCTAGAATTTTACTCACAGTATTGATCATTGTTGTTGGACTGCTTGCGATGCTGTTTGGAGGCAGTGGTGACTGGATTATCGTTATTGCAGCCTACGTATGGGGATGGAATTTTTTGAAAAACTGGTTTGGATTCACAACTATTGGAGCTTTTTTCTCCGGAAATATTGCAATCGGAGTGGTTCTGTTTGTGGTATATCTGATCGTCGGATATGTTATCGGTTTAATTATGTTTCTGCTTGGGGCAGTCAGGTATATACAGCTGAGACTTATGTTAAAAAGATAAAAACGCAGTCAGAACATAGAGCGAATGAAAGGACAGCAGAAAAATACCTATAATACAGGGAGGTCAAGCTGATGAAAGCACAACAGGAATATGAATCCCTCACCAAGCTCATCGAAGCTCAAAAAGAGAAAAAACTGAACCGGTTCATTGCAGCTCTTGCGGCGGTGATACAGGAAACAGATGAGGAACCAGACCAAGACACTTCCAGCGAAGAGGACGATGAAGACATCGTCCTTATTTCGCTGTTTTCCCTACGGATAAAAGCAGAATGTAAACTGATTCGTGAGGGATCTCGGGATCTGGTCGAACAGGTGAAAGAAGACATCGAAGAACTTGTTTCGCATGTACAAAGTTTTGAATATGAGAGCACGATCTCTGAAACGGTAAGAAGCGATACATATGATCTGTTAAAGTCTATATGCCTGGAGAAAGATTGGTGCATCATAGAGCAAAATTACAGCTGGAATTTAGCAGGGACAGCAGCTGTGGGTATTCCTATGGAAATGTTTTTTCTATTCATGGGTACGGCTACATATATGCAAAACATTGGAAAAAACGGAACAGCTGTCAAAGTGCTGGAGGCTCTTTGCACTTACAGCCGAAAACGTGCGAATATAAATCATAAAGAAGTAATAGTCAGGGCTATTTCACAGATAGGTGGAGATAGTCCTGAAGCTGTCTGCAGAATTGGCGATGCAGAACAGCCGCTTTTTACGGATGACACTTCTCTATATGCGGGTGATTTTTACTGGTTTTATGGAAACAGCCTGCAGAATCTGGGACGTGCAGAAGATGCCATGCATGCGTTTGAACAGTGTTTGCAGATTCGAAAAAACAGTCTGGGAGAAGAAAACTATTACACAGAGCTGGCAAAGCGGGGATGGGCTATCTGTGAATTTTCTTGTTCAAGAGGACGCAAAGGAAGAGAAGAGTTACTGCATTTCGTCGATCGGATAGAATCTGGAGACTTTGAAGAACAGGAGAATCCGGAACAGCTGCAGATTTTTGAGGTGAAAACCCTATGTCTTGCGTTAATGGAAATGTCGGATCACAGCAGTAATCAGGAAGCGTATCGGCGGTATCTGGAATTGTATATACATCTTTGCCGGAAATATAAAGATACAGGGGAACCGTGTGCCAGCATGCGTATGGCCTGGAATTTTCTGGGGGCATTTTATATGAATGTGGGAGAATATATGCAGGCAGAAGATGCTTTTTTACAGGCCCTGAAGGCAGAAGCCTCTGACGAAGAGAAAAGTATGCTTTCTACCATAGATATACAGAGCAATCTGCTGTTGATTTATTATGTGCAGAATGATCAGGAAAAAGCATATCCGCTGCTGGATGAGATGTATCGTCTGACAGAGGAGGAAGAAGAGCAGCAGACGATCAAGGAAGAGACAATTGATCGGATGGATGCTCTGGCAGTTGCACTGCAAATGCAGAGGATGGAACAGGCAGATCCGGAAGAACTTACGAATCTCAGTGATCTTCTGGTGGAGACGTGTACGGATATTTTAAGTGCTGAGGCAGGAACGATAACGCGCGGAAAAGCGGTATTTGCAATTATCTGTATGTTCTATTTTATGCAGCAGGAAAGCGGTACGAGAAAGAGAGAGGAGCAGAAGTGTTTTTGCCGGACGATTCAAAGAATTGAGCGAGAGAGTCAGATATTGGATCTTACAGCGATGCAGACTGCTATGATGGAATACGGCAAAGCGTTGCTGTTATGGAATCTGGGGCAGGAAGAGGCGGAAGCATCTTTCCGGAGTCTGGTCGACAAGATTGAAAATCGTGGAATTCAACCGCTTCAGAAAGCAGCGATGTACCAGAGTTATAGTACATTTCTATGCAAAAATAGAAGAAATACCGAAGGATTTTCCTATCTGGAAAGATCGCTGGATGAGATAACGAATGTATGGCATTCATACGTAAAATATCTGAATGATACCAGGTTAATCATGATTCTGGCACCGGTGCAGATGTTATTTCATGGCTGTTATGAGACAGGAAGACAGTTTATGGACAGCGAAGCATTATATGAATGGGTTTTACGCTTCAAAGCATTGGCATCTCTTGCGGGCCGGGAGAGAAACCGCATGATTCAAAAGAATACGGTTCGGCCGGAACTTCTGGAACGGATACGGAAAGCACAGAATGCGGTTGCAGCACTGGAGTCGGAAAATATGATTCGGGATGCGGAAAAGGATTATGAGAAACAGCTGGAAGATCTGCGAAGCATGGAAAATGAATTTGCAGCCTGTTTTCCAGAAAATACCGACTTTATGAACATTTCTCTGGAAACAGTACAGAATGCCATTCCGGATGATACAGCAGTTGTAGAGTATTTTCTGACGGCAGATCAGTATGGCCAGATGCAGGTTGAAGACAGAAAGGAGGATCTGGCTGTATTTGATATCTACATTACAACGAAAAAATCAGGCAGATGCAGTATGCACAGAAGAACCGTTTCAGGAGGTATGGAAATTCAGGCGGATGCAAGAAACTTTGTTCTGATTATGCAGCGCATTTCTCAGGGAGAGGCGTCCATAGAAGAGATCGAAGAGCTGGAGACATTGCGGCATCGTCTTTTCCGTGCGGTGATTTCTCCTGTTCAGTCAGAGATTGAAGAGTATGAGACGGTATACTTTGCACCGGATGACGAACTGCTTAATATTCCATTTGATTTACTGTATGACGAGAATAAAATAAGAATTGCAGATCGGCATAACTGCATTAAGATAGAATGCGCAAGAGACTTCCTTTTTGAAACTTTCGAGGGTCAGGGAAGTAAGGAGACATTGATTGTCGGCAGCCCGGAATATGAAGTAAGAGAGCGGAGAATGGAGCAGGAGAGGGAAAAGATAGACGAAACCAGTCGGAACAGAATGCTGGATCTGGCTAATCTGACAAAACTTCCGTTTTCGAAAGTGGAAACGCACCGAATCCAAAATAGAACTGGAGGAAGAGTATATACGGGTGTGGCAGCAACCAAGAATGTCATTTTATCTGCGCATGGATATGAGAATATTCACATTGCAACTCATGGGTATTTTGACGTGGAAAGTCAAGAGATTTCGATGTATTCATCCTGTCTTGCATTTACCGGAATCAAAAACTGGTATCGAACAGGCGTAGAAAATCCAGTCTATGGAAATGGACTATTGACAGCAGATGAAGTGAGCCGTAAGGATCTGACTTCAACGAAGCTAGTCGTATTGTCTTCCTGCCTGTCTGGAATGAATGAAGTACTTTTGGGTACGGGATTTCATGGAATGGTCAGTGCGTTTTCCGCGGCGGGAGTAAAGTATGTGATATCCAGTCTGTGGAGTGCAAATGATCTGGCGACCGCTATTTTAATGGATGCATTTTATGATTATTATGCAAATGGAGTAGATGAACCGCCGGCTGCGTTGAGAAAAGCGCAGGAATATCTGCAGAATGTAACGATTGAGGAGTTGCGGACACAGGGATGGTTCCGAGGGGATACGTATCAGTTGCTGGATGATGACAGCCGGAAATTTATGGAATCACTGGAATGCAAAAATGGCAGATGGAAACCTTTTCGACAAGAAGTGTTTTGGGGAGGCTTTGTCTGTTGTCAATGTCACTAAATCAAGAAAAAAAGGAAGAAAGACTATGGAACAAGAGAAAAACAAGGTACCATCACAAGATAATGAAAATCCTGGATCTGAAAAGTTTCAAAGAGCACAGGAACTCTATGAACGGTATTTCATTTCCAATGCGGAAGCCGATTTTGAAGAAATGATTACAGTACTGGATTCTATTTACAAAAACAGAGTAAAAAGTGAGTTGAGGGAGAAAGGCTGTTGTGATAAAGAAAATTATGAGGATGCGATGCAGGAAGCAAGACAGGGGATTTGGACTCGGATAAAGAAACAAAGAGAAACTGGGGAACTTCATAAGGAGTTCAGCCAATATTGTGGCGGGATTTATACTTATAAAGCAGTGGATATTGCAAAGAAAAAAACTCATATGAACAAAAGATGAGAGAGGTAAAGAAAAAAGGTAAAAAAGGAAAAGAAGATCAAAAAAGTTATATGGAAGTGGTTTATCTTGATGCGAATTTACCGGACAGTGATGGAACATATGGTGAGCTGGCAGCAGATCCAAACAAGAAAAACAGAGCAGAATCAGAAGTTTTTGCAGAGGAATCAAGAAATATTTTTGGGATATATTTGCAGAAGTATTGTCAGGCAATGACGAATACAAAAGCCGAGCCGCCGAGAGCTCTGGCTTTATACTATGCACGTATTTTGCCGCATGTTCTTCATATCATGTATGGGATCGAGACGATCCCCGATTCCAAGGGGGCTTCTGCCGCATGGGCTTTTGAACATATGCAGGAAAAGACGATGGAGATCCTTGGTGAACAGTCGGAAGAAGAAATGCAGGAACTGATGTATGATTCGCTGCAATGGTCGGAGCATTTCTGGAAGCAAATGCAGCTGGAGATATACATTAATTCGGAAAGAATGTTTTTAAAAGATGTTGTATACACCGAGGTGTACGACCAAAGGAAAATAGACGACTGGTCGGAATCTATGCATAAAACGGTGACAGAATTGGCACATCGGGAAATTAAGAAAGATAAACGTCTGGTGGATTGGGCAGTAGATCACATTGTTGAAAGCGATAAAACATACAATCTGTTTAAGGGGGGAAGGAAGAAATGATGCATTTAACAGAGGATCAGATCTATCATCTGGTACAGGCAATTGGTAATCATGAGGCTCTGACTGCGGAAGAAGAACAGCAGATAGAACATATCAGATCATGTAAAGAATGCATGGAGAGCTATTGTATCATGGCGGTATTAGCAGAAGCCACCAGCATAGACTGTGATCTGGTTTTGAATCCTGCATACAGGGAAGAAGCTGCTGCACCGGCAAGAAAACTTCTTGCAGCAATCAGAGTAACATGTGAACGGATCCAGAATCAGATTTCTCTGATCGGAGAGCAGATTCAGAACCAGGCGGACGCTTTTCTGTTTGAACCTGTTCTGGCGACTGCAGTCAGAGGGGCAGCAAAAAGCAGAAATACAGTTTTGCGGATGGAGGATCTGGACGACGAAAACACGTATGTTGTATATGATGCAGAAAACCATAAGCTGATGCTTCAGTTTGAGGCAGAGGGAAAAAATGCAGCAGATTTTAAGGTATATCTGAAATTTGTCGACGAAAAGACGATGGAACTTTCTCTGCAGGAAAGCGGATCCTGCCTGAAAGGAACTTTGGCGGATATTCCGTCTGAGAGCTTTGAGATTTATATTGAGAAAGCAGACTGAAGAAGCAGTGAAAAAATGGCTCCGGGATAAATCCCGGGGTTATTTTTTTCGGGAAAAATGAAAAAGCAGAGATTCCTTTTATAGATAAGAAAAGAGGATGGAGGAAAACGCATTGGTACATCGCAGATTATTAAAGGGATTTCAGATCATGAACGAAATAGAACCGGGAACCTGCCCGAATTTTTATTTATGGGGTGAATCGGTCAGTAAGCTTGAAGCAGATGCGAACGAACTGACTGCCATGATGGAAATGGACAAAGTAATGCAGTTCCAGGGGGCGTTAAAGAGTTTTTCAATTTTTATGCCGTATTATGAAAATGCAGGTAAGGCTGAACAGTTTATGTATCATCTACGGGACAGTTACAGTATTGCACGGGACTGCTATGACAGGTATCAGGGGATTCTGATTGTGGAGTGTTCGGAGGAATGGAGCAGATCCGGGTATAATCCCTGTCTGGAACAGTTTCTGCACTTTATCAGAGAACATCGGGAGGTATGCTTTTTAATCCTGATGCCAACGGAGAAGAACGCAAAGTATCAGGAGGCTTTATTTGGCGAGTTCAGCAAGAATCAGCTCTGGATCCGGCAAAAATGCGAAACAAAGAAGATTCAGGAATGTATGACATTGTTCTGTGAAGATGCGGAACGAAACGGGTATTTGGTAACGGAGGAAGCAAAGAAAAAGCTGTCCGGGCTGCTGGAAACACGAAAGGAAATGCAGCTGGATAATGAAACCCTGGTATTGCAGTTGTTCAGGCAAATTCAGCTGGATAAGCTGATGCAGTCAGAGGCAGAAAAACAGATTGGTGAGGAGGATATCAGAATCGTATCCGGATTGCTGGAAAAAGAGATGCCGAAAAAAGAGATTGGATTTCGTGCAGAAATTGGGTGAGGAGGAACTGGTATATGTTAAAAGATGGTCTTGTTTATTCAGAATCGAGAATGGGATATGAGCAGGAGTTTATGGAAGATTTAGCAGCATTTGAGTTAAAATCCAGCTGCGGCACCTTTCGGGGAGGCCCCGTTTTGTTCCGAAAGAATGATATCTGCTATACCGATTACAGTGACAGTCATGGTCTGATTGTTGGAGACACAGGTTCCCAGAAGACCCTGAAATTCGTGCTTCCATTAATTTATTCGTGTGCGATGGCGGGTGAATCGATGGTGATTGTGGATCCGAAGGGGGAACTGGTACGCAAGTCAGGAGAATTTCTGGAACGGAAAGGATATCAAAAAGTAGTTCTAAACTGGAGAAAACCGCAGGAGTCTCCGGACCGATGGAATCCGTTTGAGCGTGCTCAGGAGGCATATAAGCGTGGAAAAAGAGCAGAGGCCGCAAATCATTTGAATGATGTTTTGCAGAGTTTATTTTTTACACGAACAGAAAAGGGAAAAGATCCTTACTGGAACGATACGGCCGGAAATCTTGCACGTGGAATCAGCAAACTGATTCTTATGATGGAAGAAAATCTTTCGATAAAATCAATTCTGGACTGGCGGCATGCAAAGATGCAGAGCGGTATGCTTCAGAATTGCTTTCTGGCATTGTCGACAGACTCGGAGGTTTACCAGGATCTGGCCGGTTTTATGAATTTAACAGCAGAAAATACAAAAACCTGTATTACCTCGACATTTGATCAGCTGACGGGATTATTCAAAGCATCGAAAGCGCTGACGGAAATGATGTCAGGTACTACTTTTTCCATGGAGGAGATTGGAAAGGAGAAAACAGCGATTTTTCTGGTTGTACCCGATGAGAAGACAACGTATCATTTTCTGGCAGCGCTGTTTATTTCGCAGTGCTATGAAAGTCTGCTGGATCAGGCGGATGCCTGTAAGGGAACGCTTCCAGTGCGTGTTAACTTTATTCTGGAGGAATTCTGCAATATGCCGCAGCTGGATGACATTGTGCCGATGCTGACGGCGGCCAGAAGCCGTAATATTCGTTTTCATCTGGTCATTCAGTCTTACAGTCAGATGAAAGATAAATACAATGAAAACGTAAGCAGAACCATTATGGACAACTGCGGAAATCTTATTTATCTTCATACACGGGAAATCAGTTTTCTGGAATATATCAGCAAACTCGCGGGACAGAATGAATTCGACCGCCCGCTGCTTTCGGTTTCGCGGCTGCAGCATCTGAAAAAAAATGAAACCGTTATTTTTCACGATCGCTGCTATCCGGTTGTGGTGCGGGATCTGCCGCTCATTTTTGAATATCCGATGAAAGCCAGTGCGTAGTTAAAATGCAAAACAACACTTGCTAACCAGAAAAAACAGTGTTAAAATAAATTTATCACAAAGGCAATTTGGAATGAAAGTAAGAAATGCTGAGTGGTATCTATTAAAGTGATTTTAGAGTAAGGCGTATTGATCTGTGAATAGTTTTTCAGAGGATCAGTGCGCCCTGAGATAGGAAAAGGACACTGTGTTTGTTGAAAGACGATACAGTGTCCTTTTTGCATGAAATTCGAAAAACTATTTTCAGCAATTAAAATTTATCTTTATGGAGGTACCATTCTATGAAAAAAATGAACTTTGCATCTGTATCCTGCGAAATTGCTGTGGCTGATAATTTCTATTTCAGCACAGAAAGCATCTGTGAGTACGGAAGAGATACCGTGCGCTATGCCGTAGAGCGTTTCTTCGCAAAAAACATCGGACTCCAGAGAAAATGCACCTGGGAGAGCTGGAAAATCCGGGTGGGAAAAGGAAGTGAGAAAAACAGACAGCGTTTCACTTACGTTTTTCCTGCACCTGTCATGGAACTGCCGGGCGAATGGGTGCGGGTAGCAGGAATGATTGACAGTCGTGGAGTCTGCATCAAGCGCGTTCAGATTCTGCGCGAGCATCCTTGCTTTGCATCAGAAGCAATCTGAACAACGCTGCCAATGACCTCACGCGGAATGCATTTCCGCGTGAGGAAAGAAACGGAATTCCATAGGTATTATTTGGGTGATTTTGATACAAAAGGATATGGTTATGTGGTATCATATAATCATATTTACTGTACGTTTATTTTACGAAGGGAGAAGAAAAATTGTCTAAAACGGAAATTGTAACAGAACTTCAAACGATATTGAACGATCTGAAAGGTATCACGGCCGATCTGGAACAAAATATTTCAGGCTTAAAAGATTTTCTGGAAGACAGAAAATTTATTCCCAAAGAACTTGGTGTATCCATAAGAGAACAGCTGGAAGCGATCGATGCGAAACAGACCGAAATTGTATCAAAGTATGAAATGCTGGATGTGCAGAAACCGGAAATGCAGCATACAGCAATTGAGGAAAACTTATCTGAGATTCAGAAAGTAATAGAAGAAAATGAGAAGTACAGGAAAGCGATCGCATTTTTTCTGGAACTTCATGCCGATGATGAAAAAACAGCGGAGACACTTCAGAATCGAAAGGACAGGATTGTAGCAGAGCAGATTCAGTTGATGGAGGGGGATATTTTAAAGGAGTATGCAGAACCATATGCATGGCTGCAGCAGGCGTTCTGGGAGAAGGACGCAAGAAGAAAATTCTCGCTGATTTATAAATTAGTTCCCCATTTTGAAGAAGAGATTGTAACGGGAATTCATTTTAATACATTAAAACTGGATGAGAACAAAGTAGAACCGGAAGAAAGTGTTCCGGAAGCATTTTGTGCGGAAACAGACAGCGCGGACAGAGAAAAAGAAGAGACAGCTGAAAACACAGCAGAAGTTCTGGAAGAATCGGAGGAGTGTCCGGAAGCATGGAAAGATCTTCTGATTCCGGAAGATTCTTCTTTGCTGCATGTTCAGATGAGTGCAAAAGCAGGCACAAAATTTGGGGCGAAGGAGTTCCGAAAGGACATGTGTAAACAGCCACTGACGGAAAAAATGTGCTGTCTGCTGGAATGTATAGAAGAGCATGGATATTCCGTAAAAAGTCTTGCAGAGAAAAATGACAACGGTTATGAAATATATAAGACCGCAACAGAGAAATTATATCAGTCCGGGTATTTAAAAAGATATATAGTTGATGGAATGGGGGAATTTTTTACCTTATCTCCACGTGGAGAACGTATTTTATATACGAAAGAAGCAGTTGGTTTTATCAACCAGATGCTAAAAGAGAAAATTTCAAACCAGGATGAGGGAGAGCATATTGAGGATTCAACAAATTCTGCGATGACAAGATTGATGGCATACGACAGTGCATGCAAACAGAGAATTCTGTTTCCAGACTATGAATTTGATACGTGTAACTCCGTATTTGGGACGGACTATTTTATGATTGGATATTCCATGAACGGAAAGAAAAACTTTCAGTGGTTTGCAGGTGTTGTAACGGAGGATCCGGCGGAATTACAGGAATTTAAGGATGTGGTGGCAGAAAAAGCAGGGGCAGAGGAAAGCCTTGTTGTATACGGGGTTTCACTGGAACATGCGAAAAAAGTGGCCAGCTGGCTGCAGAAAGAATTAGGGAAGAAAGCAGCCTTGATTTACTATACGTCCAAGCTGGAAAAAAATGTTTATGCCTTGGAAAATGATTTACCGGCTGAACCGAAAACAGGCGAGCCTGTGGAGGATGAGATAACAGATGAATCCGTAGAACTGCCAGAAGAAGAGCCAGAGCAGGGGACAGCAGAGGCAGAAGCGAGTTCGAAAACAGACAGTGAAAAAGAAGATGAGACGGATAAAAAAACAGAAGAAGCAATCACTTTAGAGCTGGAACAGCCTGAGGCAGTCGAGGAGCAGCCAGAGCAGGAGTCAGAAGAGTCATACGAAGCAGAAGAAAAAGGCATTGTTTCTGAGCAGACGCTTACGGATGAGAAACGAATGGAATATATCGCAGCATATCAGGAAATGATTGCTTCTGGTAAGATCTATGCAGCATCCGCCTATTTAAAAGCTTTAGCCGGAAAATATGATGCATTCGAACAGCATTATCGCCAGCTGGCGTATGCCATGAATGATCCGATGGAACATTGCACCTACAATTCTGATACGATCTTTCAGATATTCTATGGAGAATCCGAACCAGTATCGGATTATTATGTGGTTGCAGCAGCCCTGCGGAATTATTTTCTGGATCAGTACAGCTATGATTATTCTGCACAGCAGTTATATGACATGTTCAAGAAAAGCACTCTTCTGACGGAAAATCAGAGTCTTGAAGAGATTGTTTATGATCTGATGGAATTTAAAAACCGCCAAAAGAGGGGCGTTGACCGTTACGCGGATTATCGGGAAAAAGAAAGAGGCGAATGGGAAAAACAACTTGCGAAAATATGCCATGAAGCAAAGGAATATTACGAAAGTTATAAAAATGGAAATGTCAAAGAAAGTACGTCCCATAAACGTTTTCTGGAAACTACCAAGCTGCTTCTTGGGGCAGACAGTGATTTGTGCCAGTACTTGAAGGCGGTGAGCGAGGATGACAGAGAAATGCTGGAGATCCTGGAAGAATTTCTGGCGGATACTTATGTAAAAGATCAGGCGGTTATTTGCGAGGAAAACATTGATCAGGCTAAAGTTAACCGTGTGATGGATGAGTTCTGGGATCGTGCAGCAGAAAATATGAATTCTGTCAAGAAAACCTCAGATCTCATGGGAAGCCTGAGAATGAACCTTTCCAAAAAAGTCCACAAAATTGTATCGATTCTCTGCGATTATGTATCTCTTATGCAGGCTTCCTTTAACAGCAGCGATGATGCAGCTTTGGTTGAGTATAAAAAGATCAGAACACCGTTATTGCACCATATGGATGAAATGATTGCGGTCCTTTCGGAAAAAGACAGCGGAGATCGGAAAGCGTGTGCGGGAAAAACAGTATTACAGCAGACATTGAAAGAACTGAAAAGCCGGCTGTCGGGCGAATACAAGGAGGGCAGCTATCAATTTTATTATATTGATTTCCTGAAGAATGATAAAGTATTGTTGGATGAAGACGCGCTGCCGATTCTGGATGAAGTCTTTGAACTTCCGGACTTTTCTGTGATATCGAGAATTCAACAGCATTGTACGGAAGAGGAGCATGAATTTGCGGACAGAATGCAGGAGATTTTTGAAGGAGAAGATGATTACGGCAGTGCGGAATTAATTCTCAAATACTGGAAATGGCTCGACCATCCATTATCAGAGGAGGATGCCGAAAAATATGATATTGACAGAGCGATCGTATATCCGCTGAAGGATCTTGAAAATAAACGAAAAGAATTTAGTGAGGACATCGAACTGGCTCAGAGCTATGGACAGATTGATAACACGGCTGAGAACGGAAAAGAGTTGATCCTTCAGATTGTGGAATCATGGTATTCCCGGGCGGTTGAGACGCGAAACTATGGATTTTTCGGAAAGATTCTGAAGGAATTCCGGGAAAAAATGAAAAAGGATGCACAGGTCCGGGCGGTTGATTTAAAAAGAAATCTGGATACATATCTGAAACAAAATCCAGATTGGGAAAAAGAAGAACTGATTTGTGAGGCGATTGCACAAATTAAGAACCGGATTGAACAGCAGAATTATGCAGCAGCGGAAGATTTGCTGAACCGGGTGCTGACGCAGGATCTTGATCCAGAGTTCCAGTTTAAACAGGAAGACTATCTGGAAGAATTTTTAAATGAATATGATATCAATTATAGAAAAACTGCAAATTCAGGAACTACGCTGAAAGCATTAATGAATACACCAAAGACGAATAAAGATATTAAAGGGGGCAATAAACTATTAGAAAACTGGCCCAAAGGAGCGGGAACAAGCGAAACAACATTGAAGGTGCTGCTGAGTACACTTGGGTTTCAGCTGGAAAGCGTGCAAAGTGAGACACCAGTACTTGGAAAAGTTGAGAATTATACCGTCAGATTGAAACGTCCGGAAAATGGAAGAAAAAGTAACTATAAACATCCCATTGCCGCTTTTGGATCTGAAGCAGAGGAAAACGGATTCCGGGTAATCTGCCTTTTTGGAAAAACGGATGCGTCCCGTCTGATTGACACCTTCAAAGAAGTTGGAAATGCAAAACATACCCTTGTTTTGCTGGATTATGCATTACCGCTTGCTGAGAGAAGAATTTTGGCGAGAAAGACGAAAACGGATCTGAGCGGAAAGATTTTTGCCGTTGTAGATCGGGTGGTACTTGTGTATCTGGCAAAACATTATACAGAAACGGCAATGAACAGAATGCTGATGGCAGTGGTTATGCCATTTGCATCCTATCAGCCATATATTCATAAATCAGTAGACACAATGCCGCAGGAGATTTTTATCGGGCGTAAATATGAGCTTGAAAAAATCGAGTCAGCTACCGGTGTAAATCTTGTATATGGCGGACGCCAGCTTGGAAAGTCTGCACTGCTTCGCATGGCGAAAAAGAACATTGACCATGATGAAAATGGAGACCGCGCAGTTTTGGTGGACATTAAAGATTCAGATTATAAAACAGCGGCCAGGAAAATTTCAGCGGCACTGTTTGATGAGGGAATTCTGAAAGAAGAACATATTACGGAGGACTGGAGTGAACTGGCACGTGATTTGAAGAAGCGGCTGATGGATACAACGGATAAGATTCCTTATTTTCTTCTGATGCTGGATGAAGCGGACAAATTTATTGAAAGCTGTGAAAGTGTAAAATATGAGCCATTTGATATGCTGAAAGAGATTCAGGGTATTGGAGAAAAAAGGTTTAAATTTGTAGTAGCGGGTTTGCGCAATATTGTGAGATTCAAGAAGGAAGCAACATTGGGAAAAAATTGTGTATTTCCGCATTTTGATTCACTGACAGTAAAACCATTCAAAGCAATGGAAGCAAGAGAATTGCTGGAGGTACCGTTATCCTATCTGGGATTCAGATTTCCGGAAGATAATGAGACGGAAGTATTAATTTCTACGATTCTCGGTACGACAAATTATTTTCCAGGTCTGCTGCAGCTGTACTGCACAAAACTGATTGAGGCAATGCAGCGGGATTATGCGGGATATTCGGAAAGTGAGACACCGCCTTATATTGTAAAGAAAGAGCATATTAAAAAAGTGCTGGCAGAGCAGACTTTACAGGAGGAGATTCGAAAGAAATTTTTCATCACATTAGTAGTCGGTGACGATAGTTACTATTATATCATTGCATTAATGGTTGCTTATCTTTACCATGAAAATAAGTCAGAAAATGGATGCAGTGCGGATGAGCTGCTGGAACTGGCAGAAGGATATTCCATTAAAAAAATTCGGGCATTAGGCAAAGAGCAGCTGGTTGCATTGATGGAAGAAATGCGTGAGTTATATGTACTGCAGAATACTGGTGAGGGACGTTACCGTTTTACAAGATACAGCTTCTGCCAGATGATGGGAACTATTCCGCAAATTAACGATGAACTTGAGAAATACATGGAGGATTAACGATGGATCAGATCTGGTGGAATCATATCATCAAAGCGCATGCGTTTCTGGAAAATATTGTAAAGGAAGCTGCGGGAGGGCATAGCTTACTGCTGACCCTTCCGGATTCGGTACCATGGAAAAGTACATTTCTGGATCTGATCCGGGAGCAGCTTCTGATGGAAAATCCGAAAAATAAACTGGAAGTCATAGAATGCCCGGAAGAGGAGCCGGGGGAGTTCATTCTGCAGAAATACTGTAAAAGAGAAACGCGGGCAAAGTATCGCTATGGAGTGAGTTATGCACAGTTTCTTGGAAAATGTCAGGAGACGGTTTTAAATGACAGATATGTCTGGGTGTCGGATATTCCAGATGAGAAAGTAACGAAATGGCTTGATTTTGTATCAGAATATCAAAAAAATGTACAGGACAAAACACCGGGAATTTTTATTCTGGAAGTACATAATGATGCCATGAACCGAAAAAGCAAAAAGGGAGTCCGGAGTCTTGGCTTTGAGCAGAATATCGGAGCATATGATAAATATGCTTTCTGCGCACTGGCATCATCTGAGACAAACTGTAAAGAGTTTCTGCGTCCGTATCTGGCAGAGGCCGTTGCTTCTGTCTGCGGGGATGATGTGGAACTATGTGCGGTATGTGTGGCGAAGGGAATGGAGTTCCTGAATGCACCTTATGAGACCATTCAGAAAGTGACGGAAGATCTTGTCAGGAGTGATGGAGAGAGGTACTGCTTCAGCAAAAGCCAGGAGGAAGTGGATACGCTGCTCTGGGAGGCGCAGTTGAAATATGTTTTTCCACTCGTGGAAAATTATCGAAGGTATTTTGTGAAAAAATATTATGCTTTTATCAAAGCGGCACTTCCGATCAACAACGGATATGGAGATCAGGTTATGGTTCCTGAGGAAGCTGAGCTTGGAAATCTGATGTATCTGGTGGAACGGGGAGGGATTCCGGTTTCAGCAGAGGAGAGTATGGAACTTAAACGATACAGAAAAGCCCGGAATGAGTTGGCACATATGAATCTTTTAAGCAACGAAGAATTATGTGTGATATTGAAAGCAGGAAAACATAAAACGGCATCTGATTAGAAGGCTTAGCGGGAAGTAAGTGAAAAGAAAATGTGCATTGGATGACAGAAAAATCTGTTTTTCCAATGCACATTTTTAATACGAGTATAAAAATATTTATTTCAGAACTTCAATTCCCTGCACCGATCCAGACATTCAAAGATCTCCTGCCGTCTCGGCCGCGCCAGATCCCCAGGTCTTCCAGGAGCGAGAAGAGAAGCAAGTCCTTTTTCATCCATCTGCCGTTCCAGCAGATCGACAACCTGCACCAGTGTTTTGCGTCCGTCCATCCTGCGTTCCGCCGCATCCAGCAGAAGTGCCGCCAGTCCATTCAGCTGTTCGCTGTCGGTCAGCTGTTCCACAGCACGCAGATCGGTCAGTGATTTATTAATGAGAATAGATTCGCGTCCCATGACTTTGACTTTCGTGCGGTCGCTGCCAGTCAGCGCTTTCGACGGCTGCGGGCGGCGCTGGAAGGATGGAACGGCGAAAGGACGCACCGATGCGGTAAAAGGCGGGAACTCCGCTGCTGTGGTTTTGGCACGCTCCGTAATATCGTAAGGAACGTATTCCTTCATCTGAATCACCGTATCCGCCACATGGAAGTAAGATCCAGAGCTTCCGGCGACGAGGATAGACGAGATCCCAAGCTTCTCATACAGATCCCGCACACGGCTGATAAACGGCGTGATCGGCTCTTCACTGTCCGCAACGACGCGCTGCATCAGCTCATCCCGCACCATAAAGTTTGTGGCGGAGGTATCCTCGTCGATCAGAAACAGGCTTGTACCGGCCTCAATGCCTTCAATGACATTGGCAGCCTGCGAGGTGCTGCCGCTGGCGTCTGCGGTCGAGAAGGAAGTGGTGTCGCTCTTTCCAGGCAGATCATGGATGAAGAGGGAGATATCGACATTGCTGATGCTGCGGGAGTCCTCTGAGCGGAGTTTTACGGCACTCGCATCAGTGATGACATATTCGCGTCCATCCCCGGCGATATGGTTGTACACGCCGCGCTCCAGCGCCTGCAGCAGGGTGGACTTTCCGTGGAAACCTCCGCCGACAATCAGGGTAACACCCAGCGGAATGCCCATGCCGGAAATAGATCCGCGGTTCGGGAGATCGAGGGTGACGCGTAAGGATTCCGGCGAGACAAACGGAACGGCGTGTTTCATCGGCAGGTCAGAGACACCGGTCTCACGTGGGAGAATGGAGCCGTCGGCGATGAAGGCGGTGAGTCCTTTTTCTTTTAATGCGGCGCGGATCGCCTGCTGATCTTCACAGAGACGGGCGACACCGGCGCATGCTTTCGGATCCAGACTGCGGTACAGAAGCGATTTTTCCACGCAGCCCGGCAGGAAGTCGAAGAGAATGCGGATCAGTTCCTGCGAGGCGATGGTGCGGCCATTGGCGGGAAAGCCGATTTCCATGTTGACGATAAGACTGCCGTCGGACGGATTTAAAACGCAGGCAGTGCGCTCGAGAATTTCCTGGCCGCAGCGGCTGACGCCAAGCAGACCGCTTTTGCCGGAGCCCTTCGCGCGGAACGAGTACGGTGCGATCGCGCGCGCAAACTGGCGCAGCAGGTAATCCTGAAGGGCGACGCGCTTCTCATATGTGTCGTAGAGCGATGTTGGAAATGCGGCGGTTTTTCCATTGATATGGACGCTGACACGCGACGGGGCAGCGAACGGATCGCCCTGGACATGGTCGATGGAGAGGGTGTAGCGCGGAAACTGGTAAGCACCGCGGGTAGATTTATAGGCGGGATAGCTTTTGTGGTTGATGCCAAATAAAAGCTGTTTCAGATCATTTGCGGACTGCATGAGAAAAACTCCTTTCAAAACGAATGTTTATACATAGAAATCATTTTGTGATAACTATAGCACAGCAGCGCGGAAAAATGCAAAGAAAAAGAGCGAAAAGCCTTCCCCACAGAAAAGGAGACGTTTCGCTCTTTTTGCATAGCGGCTGCCAGACGTTACGTTGCCTGTTTTGCGCGCCGCGTGTGCTCAAAATACCCTGCAGTGCCACAAAAAATGTTTTTCCATTTCCATTCAGGTATCCCATCATGGAGAAGTTGATGCCGACGATCACACAGTCCACTGCGTAGGAGCGGAGATAATCGGCTGCGGCCGCGATGACGTCCTTATCATCCGAGAAGAGACGGGCAAGAAGCGCACCGTGGGAGAAGCTGAACAGAAAAACGGCAAGTCCCACCGCGAATGTCCAGATCATGCCGAGATACATGGATGAGCGGGCACGCTTGTATTCTCCGGCACCGACGTTCTGTGCGGAGAAGGTGGAAACAGCGGAAACATCTGCCGTGGAGGCAAACTGGCCGACGACCATCAGATCGACGGTTCCATACAGTGCCTGGAGCAGATTGGCGCCGAATACGGGGAGCATAAAAAGCAGAATCAACGTTTGGAAACACTCTGGCGTTTCACAAGTTTCGTTGCCATGCACATCTTCAGACACTCACGTTTCGGATCAGCTACGCGGTCGAGCAGACGCTGAACAGCGGTGGCGCCGAGCTCGCGTTTTCGGACCTTCATGGTGGAAAGCGGAGGAACCATCATATCGCACATCGGAACGTCATCAAAGCCGATGATGGAGACATCCTCCGGGATGCGGTAGCCATTTTCACGCAGCGCACGCATGGCGGCCGCAGCGATGATGTCATTGTCGGCAAAGTAAGCATCTGCGATCGGAGCTTTCGACTCGAGAAGGCGCAGCATGTCGCGGTAGCCCTCGTCCGAGGTAGGGGAAACCGGGTGGACATATGGATGCGAGGTGCTGATACCGTTTGCACGGAGCGCTTTGTAGTAGCCGTCGGCGCGTTCGGAGAAGTTGCTGATGTCGAGGTTCGAGTGAAAGTAGCCCACGTTTTTGTGTCCGCACTGGATCAGATAATTTGTGGCGTTGAACGCCCCCTGAATGTTGTTGATCAGAACGCAGTCGTAATCGAGCTCATCGTAATAGCAGTCCACGACAACGATCGGAACAGAAAAATCGCGGAACTTGCGGAAATCGGACGGAGCCATTTCGGTTGCAAGAAGCAGAATGCCTTCACAGTCCACAGCGCGGAGTGCATCGAGCTGGCTGTCAATATCCATGGTCTCATAAAAATAGGAGATATGAAGCGCACAGCCCTGGCGGGTGCATTCGGTGGAGATTCCTTCGGTCAGCTGGGAGAAAAACGGTGTGTCGGCAGCAACCTTTCCGTGCTTTTTGTAATTGACCAGCTGAATAATGCGGGAGGAAGCGCCGGAGGATTCATTTTTTTTCGGCGCATAGCCATACTCGGCTGCGGTTTTTAAAACCAGCTCTCTTGTGGCATCGCTGATGCCGGGTTTGTTATTGAAAACCATAGAAACCGTGGCAGGCGATACGTTGATCAGCTTTGCCAGTTCTTTCGCAGAAATATTCATAAAATTTCAGCTCCTGTTCGATAAAATCAGCCCGCACGCTGCTTTTGTGTGTTTTTACATGCGGGATGTTGAAATTTATTTCAGTGTTTATCTGAAAAATATTAAACTTATGCATTGATTTTAATATGAATTAAAAAAGAAGTCAACTTCTGAGCTGTAAAAAAATGAAATATGAAGAAATGCATAAAAACAGCCATTCTTTTTTGTGTAAATTACTAAAAAAGATTTAATAAAGTTGAATAGATGTTGACAAATTCAAAAGAATTTAGTAATATAAGAGCCATAGAAAGCAGGCAAATTTAGAATAAAGTTTAACGAAATTTAAAAACAATTAAGTGGAGGAAAAGAATATGAAATCAGTTAAGATCGGATTTGCACCTACAAGAAGAAGTATTTTCAGCGCTCCGGATGCTGTAAAATACGCCAACCTGACGAGAGAGCGTTTAAAAGAGCTCGGCGTTGAATTTGTTGATATCACAGATATCAACGAGGAGGGGCTGTTTTACGATGAGGCGGATCGTGAGAAAATCCAGGAGAAATTCCGCCGTGAGAACGTAAAGGGAATTTTCTTCCCGCACGGAAACTTCGGCACGGAATATGTCTGTGCAAGACTGGCAAAGGAAATGGGGCTTCCGGTACTCCTCTGGGGACCGCGCGATGAGAGACCGGATGAGAACGGTGTGCGTCTCCGCGACAGCCAGTGTGGCCTGTTCGCAACCGGAAAAGTGCTGCGCCGTTTTGGCGTTCCGTTCACCTACATGACAAACTGCCGCCTGACCGATCCGGAATTTGAGCGCGGCATCAAGGATTTCCTCGCCGTATGTAATGTGGTAGATACCTTCCGTCACACCAGAATCCTTCAGATCGGACCGCGTCCGTTCGACTTCTGGTCCACGATGTGCAACGAGGGCGAGCTGCTGGAAAAATTCAATATTCAGCTTTCCCCGATTCCGCTTCCGGAGCTGACCGAAGAGATGAAGAAAGTAAAAGCAGAGGGCACCGAGGTAGAGAAAGTCGTTGCTTACTGCAATACCAATATGTGTGTAAAAATAAAACCGGAAGAGCTGGAAAATGTAGCAGCTCTGAAGGTTGCGATGAAGAACCTGGCTGTCAAATATTCCTGCAATGCCATTGCGATCCAGTGCTGGAACGCACTGCAGGGCGAGATCGGCATTATGCCGTGTGCGGCAAACTCCCTGCTGAACGAAGAGGGAATTCCGGTTGTCTGTGAGACCGATATCCACGGTGCCATCACCGCTCTGATGGTAGAGGCTGCCGGCAGAAACGATAAGAGAAGCTTCTTTGCTGACTGGACCGTACGCCACCCGGACAACGAGAACGGCGAGCTGCTTCAGCACTGCGGACCGTGGCCGATTTCTGTTGCACAGGAAAAACCGACGATCGGTTATCCTCTGGCATTCAGCCATCCGGGCGCTGTAGAGGCACAGGCAAAATTAGGCGAAATGACACTGGCGCGTTTTGACGGAGACAACGGAGAGTACTCCCTGCTGCTTGGAAATGCAAAAGGTGTCGAGGGACCTTATACGAAGGGAACTTACGTATGGGTTGAGGTACAGAACCTGAAACGCCTCGAGGCAAAAATCGTGGAAGGACCGTACATCCACCACTGCGTCGGTATCCACGAGAACGTCGTGCCGGTTCTGTATGAAGCATGCAAATACATCGGCATTGCCCCGGATTTATATGATCCGATTGAGGAAGATGTCAAAGCATATTTAAGAGGAGAATGAAAATCATGAGTGAATACAAGGAATTGAGTTGTCTGGCGTATGATCTGCGGAAGAAAGTAGTGGAAATGATAGTTTCCGGCAAGGGCGGCCACATCGGCGGTGACATGAGTGTCATTGATGTGCTTGTAGCGCTGTATTTTAAAGAGATGAACATCAGCCCTGAGAACATGGACGACCCGGACCGCGACCGTTTTGTAATGAGTAAAGGTCATTCCGTTGAGGCATATTATGTAGTACTTGCAGCAAAGGGATTCTTCCCGATGGAAGAGGTCATCGAAAAATTCTCCAAATTCGGCAGCCCGTACATCGGCCATCCGAACAATAAACTGCCGGGCATCGAGATGAATTCCGGTTCTCTCGGCCACGGACTTCCGGTCTGCGTGGGAATGGCGCTGGCAGGAAAAATGGATAAAAAAGATTACCGTGTCTACACCGTTATGGGTGATGGCGAGCTGGCAGAAGGCTCTGTCTGGGAGGGCGCAATGTCCGCAGGAAACTACAAGCTGGACAACCTCTGTGCGATCGTAGACCGCAACCGTCTGCAGATCTCCGGAAATACCGAGGATGTCATGAAACAGGACAGCCAGGAGGAGAGATGGGCAGCGTTCGGATGGAATGTTCTTTCCGTACCGGGCAACGATATGGACGCGCTCGTTCATGCGTTTGAGCTGGCGAAACACTGCAAGGGAAAACCGACGGTTATTATTGCAAACACAACGAAGGGCTGTGGTTCTTCCGTGATGGAAAATAAGGCGGAGTGGCATCATAAAGTGCCGACACCGGAGGAAGTAGAACAGATCATGAAGGATCTGGATGAGAGAAAGGAGGCACTGTCATGAATAAGATTCCAAACAGACAGGCCATTTGCGAGGTTTTAATGAAACATGCCGAGACGGATAAAGATATCGTGGTGCTCTGCAGCGATTCCAGGGGAAGTGCTTCCCTGACACCGTTTGCAAATGCGTATCCGGAGCAGTTTGTGGAGATGGGTATTGCGGAGCAGGATCTGGTCAGCGTTTCTGCCGGTCTTGCAAAATGCGGCAAGAAAGCATTTGCGGCATCTCCGGCGTGCTTCCTTTCTACAAGAAGCTATGAGCAGGCGAAAATTGACTGTGCATACTCCAACACCAATGTAAAGCTGATTGGCATCAGCGGCGGTGTGAGCTACGGCGCACTCGGCATGAGCCATCATTCTGCACAGGACATCGCAGCAATGGCAGCTATTCCGAACATGCGCGTTTATCTGCCGAGCGACCGCTTCCAGACAGCAAAACTGGTTGAGGCGCTTCTTACCGATGAAAAGCCGGCTTATATCCGAGTGGGAAGAAATGCCGTTGCAGATATTTACAGCGAAGAAAATACCCCGTTTGAGATGGATAAGGCAACGGCTCTCTCGGAAGGCACCGATGTTTTACTGGTAGCCTGCGGTGAGATGGTCCGCCCGGCGCTCGATGCAGCTGCTATGCTGAAAGAAGAGGGAATCAGCGTAGGACTGCTCGATATGTACTGTGTGAAGCCGTTGGACAAAGAGGGTCTGGTAGAGGCTGCAAAGAAGGCAAAAGTTGTCATTTCGATCGAAGAGCACGCTCCATTCGGCGGTCTTGGATCGATGGTGAGCCAGGTGGTCGGTGCGGAGTGCCCGCGCAAAGTCGTTCCTATGTCTCTGCCGGATGCGCCGGTGATCACGGGAACTTCCAAAGAAGTATTTGACTATTATGGACTGAATGCCGAGGGCATTGCAAAAAAAGCGAAAGAATTACTGGCTTAACCAGAAATGGAATCAGCGGTGAATGTGATAGCCCGCAGGGAACTGTAAACTGCCGCAGGTCTGCGTATGCCATGTTCCTGCGTGCCCGGGCGGAAAAAAATCCGGGAACGCAGGAACTTTTTCTATATAATCAGGAATAAATCGTTCTGCGGAAGATGTTGGAATGTGTGGTAATCGCCAAAGATCTTGCCTATAGGGGCAGGGTGAATGCTGCGACAATAGAAAATGACGCATGGTGTGTTGAAAAACAGGGTGTATTCAGCGTTATTCGAGATGGGAATCTGGATATTTATAAAATTTTAGGAATGGAGCTGAAAAAATGGAGAAAAGGTATATCATCGGAATTGACCAGAGCACGCAGGGAACGAAAGCGCTGCTCTTTGACGGGGAGGGACATTTACTCCGCCGTACCGACCTGCCGCACCGGCAGATTGTCAATGAAAAGGGATGGGTGTCCCATGATCTGAATGAGATTTACCGGAATACAGTACAGACGGTAAAAACGCTGGTGGCAGAGTCCGGTGTTGCACCGGAAGAAATCGCCGGAATCGGCATCAGCAATCAGCGTGAGACGACGGCGATCTGGGACAAGGCGACCGGGGAACCGCTGGAAGAGGCAATTGTATGGCAGTGCGGCCGCGCAAGTGGCATTGCGCAAGAGATTGCGGAGCAGGGGCACGCAGAGGAGATCCGCGAGGCGACGGGTCTGCAGCTTTCGGCTTATTTTCCTGCTGCAAAGATGGCGTGGCTGCTTCGAAACGGCGGAGAAGAAAGACAGAAACGTGCTGCAGACGGGAAACTCTGCCTGGGTACGATTGACAGCTGGCTGGTTTACAAGCTGACGGGGGATCATGCATTTAAAACAGATTTTTCAAATGCGTCGAGAACGCAGTTGTTTAATTTGAAAACACTGGCATGGGATGAGAAGATCTGTGAGATGTTCGGGATTCCGGTCTGTGCGCTGGCCAGGGTGTGCGATTCCGATGCGGTGTATGGAACCACGACGATGGAAGGATTGTTTTCCGAGCCGGTTCCGATCTGCGGTGTATTAGGCGACTCTCATGCGGCTCTGTTCGGACAGGGCTGCTTAAAACCGGGTATGATCAAGGCAACGTACGGAACGGGTTCTTCTCTGATGATGAACATTGGAGACAAGCCGATTCAGAGCAGCCACGGCGTTGTGACTTCGCTTGCGTGGGGAAGAGGCGGCAAGGTGGACTATGTGCTGGAAGGCAACCTGAACTACACCGGAGCTGTGATTACCTGGCTGAAGGATGATCTGAAGCTGATTTCTTCGGCAAAAGAGACGGAAGGACTGGCAAGGGAGGCAAATCCGGCAGACCGCACGTATCTGGTTCCGGCATTTACCGGGCTTGGCGCGCCGTACTGGGATGAGAAAGCAACGGCATCGATCAGCGGAATTACCCGCACCACAGGAAAAGCTGAGGTGGTAAAAGCGGCTCTCGACTGCATTGCCTACCAGATCACCGACCTTGTCCGTGCGATGGAGCAGGATACCGGCATGCGGATCGAGGAACTCCGTGTAGACGGCGGCCCGACACGAAACGGATATCTGATGCAGTTCCAGAGTGATATTACGAATAAACGCGTAAATATTCCGGACGCGGAGGAGCTTTCCGGCATCGGGGCGGCTTATATGGCCGGTATTTCAGCCGGGGTCTACGATCTGGAAAAACTCGCGGGAAATATGAAACGAAGTGTGTATGAACCGAAGATGGACGATGAAATCCGGGAGAAAAAATATGCCGGATGGAAAAAGGCTGTCGACGGGGTATTAAGTAAATAGGGGACTTGTGCTCTGTGCGGCGGGAGGTTTTTTGCGCCTGACGGTGGGATGACGAAGGGGGGACGCGGGCATTACTGTACACTCGGCAAATACGCGTTTGTGATAAGAAAACGAAAACGCATACGTGCGTGATTGAGAAATTTGAAAAATAAAATAATCTACAAACAAAAAGGAACGATTTGGATAGAACGTTCCTTTTTTGCATATAGAGAATAAATTGTACAGAAATAAAAGGCGCTGTATAAACAGCGCGTAATGCTGATAGAATGCGAGAAAACAGCAAGAAAAAGAGGATTAAACTTGTAGTTCAATGAAGAAAAAAATAGATGTGGTATAGTATCAAGAAAAAGGGATTTCGCATGAAGGAAAGTTCAATAGAAGATGTATTAGAGCGTGTCTGAAAAATCATTTCCACAAACTGGGACTCGCAGCTTGCGAAAAGCCTTTTTCAGACACGCTCTAGAGTGTACATTATGCAAAAAAAGGAGGGACAAGAGTTTGTCCGGTAAAAAACAGGAAGTATGGTAAGATAAGCTGGTAATGGAGAACGTATGCAGATTCGTATGGATGAAAAAGGGAGGATTCTGTTTATGGCTACTTACGTTATTTCGGATATTCACGGTGAGTATGAGAGATTTATGGAGCTGCTGGAAGAAATTGAATTGAAAGATACAGATACACTCTATGTTCTGGGTGATGTTTTAGACCGGGGTGAGCATCCGATTAAGGTGGTATTGAAACTGATGGAAATGCCGAATGCGTTCTGTATCGTGGGGAACCATGAGGTGATGGCGCTGGAATGTCTGCGGTTTCTCTGTCAGGAAATCACAGATCTTGCCATCGAGAAAGTGGATGCTGAACTGTTGGACAATCTGGTTCGCTGGAAGTATAACGGCGGTGATGCTACGATCCGGGAATTTCGGGCGCTGGATCCCGAGATGCGGGAGGAAGTACTGAATTTTCTGGAGGATTTCAGTCTGTATGAGGAGCTTACAGTGGGAGAAAAACAGTATCTGCTGGTGCATGGAGGGCTGGGTGGATTCACACCGGAAAAGAGGATCGAGGAATATTCCCTGCACGATCTTGTATGGGCCAGACCAGATTATCAGAAGGAATACTTTGCGGATACAAATCTGGTAACAGGACATACACCGACGCAGACGATTCCGGAAAATGATAATCCCGGGTATATTTATAAAAAATATCACCACATTGCGATCGACTGCGGCGCATGCTTCCCGGGAGGGAGGCTGGCGGCAATCTGTCTGGAAACGGGGGAAGAGTTTTACAGTTCGGACAACAACAGGTGAACGATTTTAGACGTTCCATGATGCCAGAATCAGAAGACCGGGATTCGGAACCAGCAGAACAAGCGGGAAGATTTTTGAAACAGGACATGCCAAAACACAAGCAGGAAAGCCGTTTTGGGAAAAATGAGCGGATAACAAAAGCTTTGAAGATTGCAGGAGCTGACACGAAAGCTGCGAAAGAAAAGGAGATTTTGGATGCACTATATTATTACCGATATACATAACGACAGCTGGCGGTTCATGAAATTGCTGGAAAAAATGGATCTCAAAGAGGATGATCACCTGTATTTGCTTGGTGATTTGTTTGACCGCTGCATGGATCATCCAGACCCGGCGGGCGTGTATTTTCAGATATTGAAGCTGGGGAAAAAATGTACTGTGATCCGCGGCAACCACGATCATTGGCTTGCCAATTACATTTTCCGCTATTACGGAATGGATGAGAGAGACCGCGCCCTCCTGCAGCCGTATCCGTACAATTCCTTCCATCTTTTACAGGAACGCCTGACGGAAGTTGATTTAAAGCAGCTCGCAGAGCGCATCCTTTCCTGGCCGGTACAGGTGGAAATCGAGGTAGACAGTCAGCCGTATCTGCTTGCCCATGCCTGTACGGCAGAACCGGGAAAATGGAAACTGGACAACTATTATCTGATGGGGGATTTGTGGTACAAGGTTTTTCTTCATGAGGGAGTGCATGGATATATTTCCGTTTGCGGCCATCAGAACATGGGAAATGGATCCATCTGGAAGAATAAAAAAGGAAACGTTTATCTGTGTGACTGCGGCTGCGGCTTCGAGAATGGAAGACTGGGATGCCTTTGCCTGGAAACGAAGGAAACTTTCTACGTATAAACAAACAGAGGAAAAGCAATGAAGCGATATATGATGTCGGATATTCACGGATTTCTGGAGGCATTCGAGGCAGCTCTGAAAAAAACAGACCTTTCGGGGAAAAATCAGCTGATTCTGTTGGGCGATTACATAGATTATGGGCCAGATGGCCGGGCGATGCTGGAAAAAGTCAGGGCATTGCAGGAAAAATATGGTTCGGAAAAAGTCATTGCCCTGATGGGAAATCATGAAAAAGCATTGCTGGACTGGCTGGAAGAATATGCAGATGTCAACCGGCATATCGGCAGTGTGGAGCGATATCGCAGCCGGGAATGGCTGGCATCGGATGCAGATGGAGACTATGAAACGCTGCACAGCTTTCTGAAAGAAGAACATTTTCAAGAGTTTCTGGAAAAAGAAGCACACCTCTCAGAGGATTCCAGAAATGCAGAAGCAGTACGGCTGATGCTCGAAGATGCGGGGGATCTGATCACCTGGATGCGCCATTTTCCTTACTTTTATGAAACAGAGCGCCAGATTCTGGTACACGCCGGAATTGCCGAATGGGGCGGTAAAGACTGGCTGTGCGTGACCAGCAGGGAGCTGATGGTGGGGAAAAGAACGGTAAGCCGCGGAGCATTCTATAAGGATGTGATTGCAGGTCACATCTCCACGGCAAAAATCAGTGGAAACAGAATATATGACGGTATCTGGCATGACGGTCAGAGTCATTATTATCTCGATGGAACCACCTGGCGGAGTGGAAAAATTCCGGTGCTGGAATATGACAGTGAAACTGGAAAATACAGAGAAATATGGTGAGACACGTTGTAATGCAGTACAGTAAGATCACGGCAGGGCAGAAAAAGTGATTTAGTCAAATCAAGCAAGTGGTAAAGTGGATTGCGAATATCCGCTTTGAAAAGACACAGGATCGAAACAGAAAGGAGTACATCAGATGCATTTACCAATCAGTGTGACACAGGATGAATTATTAGAAGTATTGCTTCAGGTTGCGCCGGTGCGGCCGGTTTTTATCTGGGGTGCGCCCGGCATCGGAAAATCCGCGTTAGTGGAAAAATTCGCAGACGAAGTCGGTCTGCCGTGTGTGTCGCTCCTTGGAAGCCAGCTCGCGCCGGAGGATATCATCGGCATTCCGCAGATCCGGGGCGAGACATCGGAATTCCTTCCGCCGAAGATGATCGCCAGAAAAGAGCCGTATGTCCTGTTTCTGGACGAACTCAACGCCTGTACGCAGGAAGTGCAGAAAGCCTTCTATTCCCTGATCCATGAGCGGCGGATCGGAGAATACCATCTTCCGGAGGGAAGCATTGTGATCGGAGCAGGAAACCGTGCCGAGGACAGCGCGATCGTAAAAACGATGTCGTCCGCCCTTTTAAACCGTATGTTCCATGTGCAGCTGAAAGCGGATGTGGGACAGTGGATCAAGTGGGCGCAGGCAGAAGGACTCCATCCGTGGGTCATTGACTATATCATTCAGCGGCCGGATCACCTCTTTTCCGAACCGCCGAAAACCGAAGAACCGTTTTCCACCCCGCGTTCCTGGCATATGCTGAGCGATGCGTTGAAGGAATACCGGGCCGGGGAGCAGGATATTCCGCAGGAAACATTAAAAATGATGGCGTACGCCTGCCTCTTGGAACAGCATGCGGGGATGTTTCTTGCTTACACAAAAACACTGCGCAACACACATCTCCTGGATGACATTATCGCGCAGAAAGCAAAATGGCCGGACAAGCCGGAAAACCGGGATGTGCTGTATTTTCTCGCACAGTCCTTCCGCGCCAGACTGCTTGCAGAACTGCCGAAAAGCAAACAGGGAATTTCCGGCGGCATGCTTTCCTTTGCGTACCGCGCCAAGGGCATGATCAAAGAACTCGCAGTCATCAATTTCGAAATCGCCCAGATGACCGTCGCAGCTGATGGGGCGGAGGCACTGCCGGACTGGTTTATGATGGAAATCATCCGTGATCTGCCGCGGCTCGTCGGATGAAAAAAGGAAGGAGAAAAGGATGCCATACGTTCGAAGCAGGTATTACCGCGAAGAAGAAAAGCCGGCCGGGTACCGCAGAGTGGAGGCCGGCTTTGGTTTGCTGGAAAAAAATACACTGTTCCATCAACTGGATGGGTACATCACTGCAAAGCCCTCCCATCTGAATGCAAAAGGAAGTCTGGCCTGTGTTACGAAAGATGGAGATATCTACGTCAACATGCGGGCGAATCTGTCGCCGGAACAATGGTGCTATGTGATGGCACACAACCTTCTGCACCTGGCGTTCGGCCACTTTGACAAAGCGAGCATCCCTTCCGACTGCGAATTTGTCCCGGCACTCTGGAACAAAGCCTGTGATATCTACATTACCAGATTCCTTTATGACATCCGCCTCGGCGAGCCGATCTGCGCAGATCCGGCGGAAGCATATCCGATCAAACTGAACAGCGAGCAGAAAATTTATGAATATCTGTTGAAACACCAGGATAATGGTGCGCAGATCTGCGGGACAAACTCTGAAAAATTAAAGGATATGATCGGGGTAGAACGGCCGATCGTTTATAAAAAGGGAGAAAGAAATGCATATGCTGAAAAATTTTCCTATGCAGTCACTCATTCCATCAAATCTGCACTCTGCGATGCGGGAGGATACGATCTTAAAACGAAAAAGAATACCGTCATTTCCAGAGCAGCAGAATGGTTCCTGTCCCATTATCCGCTGCTCGGAGGTCTTGCAGCTACATTTAAAATTGTGGAGGACATTGAAATGTGCCATCGGTATGAAATCCATATTGCAGCGGTTGACGCAGAGCAGGGAATCATTTATGCCAATCCGTCGTGCGGATTTTCGGAGGAAGAGTGGATTTTTGTTCTCGCGCATGAATATCTCCATGCCGGACTGCAGCACCAGAAACGGTGCAATGGGCGTGACTTCTTTTTGTGGAACATCGCCTGCGACTACGTCATCAACGACTGGCTGCACGAAATGGAGATCGGCAGAATGCCGCCGGATGGGCTGTTGTATGATGAAACACTTCACAACAAATCGGCAGAAAGTATCTATGATCTGATCGTGAAAGAGATCCGAAAGTACAAAAAACTAAACACCTTCCGGGGCTTTGGCAGAGGTGATATGTTTAACGGAAACAGACCGCATTTTACTGGAAAAGAAAACGGGGTCAGCCTGGATGAACTGCTGAAAAATGCACTGCGGGAGGGATTGGATTACCATCAGGAGCACAATCGTGGTTTCCTGCCGGCCGGGCTGGTGCAGGAAATCAGGGCGCTTGCGATGCCGGTCATTCCCTGGGATGCCGCGCTGGCGAAGTGGTTTGACGTACAGTTTCCACCGCTGGAAAAACACCGTACCTATGCGCGGCCGAGCAGACGGCAGGGTGCCACGCCGGACATTCCAAGACCAGGATATGCGTATTACGAGCAGGATCTGGAGAGCCGGACCTTCGGTGTGGTCGTGGACACGTCCGGTTCCATGAGTGCAAAACAGATCGGTATGGCACTTGGCTCCATCGCCAGCTATGCCGCGGCGAAAGATGTTCCGTTCGTGAGAATCATTTTCTGTGATGCCAAAGCGACGGATGCGGGATATCTGGCACCGGAAGATATTGCCGGACGGGTAAAAGTCACGGGACGAGGAGGAACCATACTGCAGCCGGGCGTGGATTGTCTGGAACAGGCGAACGATTTTCCAAAGGACGGGCCGATTCTGATTATTACGGACGGGGAGATTGAGAATGACCTGAAGGTAAGACGAGAGCATGCATTTCTGCTTCCGAGAGGAAACCGGCTGCCGTTCCGGGCACGGGGAGAAGTGTTTTATTTTCGGGAATAGTGCGGCGTAGTCTGTGTCTCTGCAAGAAGCGATAGCAGCGGCAGAGAAAGCGGACAGAATTTGCGGATGATGTTTTGCGATACTTTAGAGAACAGAAACAGAGAACACGAGAGGAGACGCTGAGAATGAGCATTGTCATTACAGGCGATACCCATGGCACCTTTGATATTGAAAAAGTTGTACGCTATTTTAACGAGCACGAAGACGAGTACACCCGGGATGACTGTCTGATCATCTGCGGAGATGTCGGCATCTGTGGCTTTTCCGCAGCATACGAAGCGAATACGAGAGCCGTTTTCCGAAGTCTGCCGGTGACGACACTGTTTATCGACGGAAATCATGAGAACTTCGAACAGCTGAATTCCTACGCCGTGGAGCAGTGGAACGGCGGAAAGGTGCATATCATTGAGGACAATATGATCCATCTGATGCGCGGCCAGATCTTTACGATTGACGGGCTGAAATTCTTTACCTTCGGAGGTGCTTACAGCATCGACAAAATGTCCCGCGCGGAGGGAATTTCGTGGTTCCCGGAAGAAATTCCGTCACGGGAAGAGTACGAAGAAGGATGGGCAAATCTGGAAAAAGAAGATTTCCAGGTGGGCTACATACTGACCCACACAGCCCCAAGAGATGTGGCCGCGGCAATGGGGTATGGAGAGCTGTCTGACGATGAGGTGGAACTCCGCCAGTACCTGCAGCGCGTGGCGGATGAGACAGAATTTCAGAAATGGTATTTCGGACACTTTCATGAAGATGCGGAAGTGGAAGAGGTGTTTGTGTGTCTGTATGATGAGGTTGTGGAGTTGAGTTAGGACAGGATCTTGTCCTGAAAAAAATAAGAAGCATGGTAAGATAAAATAGAAGCAGAGAACAGCCAGAAAATGCACATCGAACCATAAAAATCTGCTTTGAAAAAAATAAAAGTTAATTGTGTTCTTCTGACGGGGCGTCCATGTGATCCAGCGCATACTCACACGCCTGAATCACAAAACTGGAAAAGGTAATGTCCTGGTCAGAATCGGAAATTGCCTGTTCGATCTGATCGATCAGGTGAATGGGGAAACGGATGGTTTTGTTTTCCGTTTCCTTGCGGTTGCCTTTTAACTGAAATGCCATATCAAACTCCATTCTGCTGCCGGAGAATATAAGAACGGAGCATGCTTCCGGATCTTATGTGGAAACTACGGGCAGCATAAAACATAACAAAGGTGTTTCAAAAAAAGTTCGACAAAAAATAAATTTTTCGAATCTGCGAAATCGAAAAATGAAGAAAAAGCTGTTTTGGGGACAGCTTATTTCAGTGCACTTTTTTCTGGCTGTATTCTGATTTTAAAGAGTACTGGAAGCCCAGTCTGTTTTATTGTATTGCATAACTTGCTTGAAATATGCATTGCAAAAAGCAAGACAAAATATATTGCAAATAAAGGGAGGATGTATTACACTAAAAGAAATACAACAGAAGAAGGAGGAAAATGAACTATTCATTGCTCTGCTCAGCTAATGATTGGATGCAGAGCAAGAAAAGCCGCCTTTCCATTGACGGAAGGCGCCAGGGATCCTGAAGACAGCATAAGCGGCAGATATTCAGAGAAAAAGGATCGAAATTTTACATTTACGAGGGAGAAGACGTATGAAAGTGTGGAAGAAATTACAAGTTGTCTTTCTGGCACTGCTTTTATGCACCGGAATGATGACACAGCCTGCTCTTGCAGCATCGCTGCTTCAGGATGGAATCGAAGCAGCCTTGACAACAGACAAAGAAACTTACCAGCAGGGTGAAGAAATCAAAGTTACTTTAACTGTAACCAATACAAATGATACAGCAGTAACGAATCTGTCACTGGAAAATATTTTGCCGGAAAATTTTGTGCTGGCCGAAAATGCGGAGACAACAAAAAAGATGGAATCTCTGCAGGCTGGAGAAACCGTTACGTTGACAACGGTTTGTACGGTAAAAGCATCAGATGACAAGAAGGATGATGAAAATAAGGAAAATCCTTCTGGAGATGACAAAAAGAATCCGACAGATAATGAAAAGCCAGGAAATGGAAACGTAGCAAATGACACGAAGAATCCTGGTACGACAACGGGCAGCAAGGATTCCGGAACGACATTAACAAAAGATCAGGGAACTGGAAACGCAAAGCAAAATGGCCAGTCCTTAAAGGCTGAGAAACTGAAATCTGCACCGAAAATGGGTGACAACACCAAAATTATTGTTTGGGTTGTACTGCTGGTGCTGGCAGGAGCAGCCATTGTTGTTGCACTGAAGAAAAAAAACAGAAGAAATAAAATGTTGGCGTGGTTTCTGTGCCTGATTATGACGGGAAGCACCGTTGCAGGCGTATTTCCGGAACGGGCAAGAGCAGAAGCACAAAGTGTAAACATAGGAAAGGTCATGGAGCTTTCCAAGAATATTCTTGTGGATCAGACTACCGTGGAGCTGAAAGCAAAAGTTGAATATACCTACGTGAAGTCAGATGATCCATCGGACGACACCAAAACATATACACGCGGTGAGTGGGTGCAGATGCTCGCTGAAAAGGTTGAAATGCACCTGGATACAGATCCGGATTCCTTAAACCATTATTATGCGGATACGGCAGGAAATGCGTATGAAGCAGCAATCGAAATCGCAGAGAAATATGGAATCCTGCCGCCACCGGATATCGAAGATCTGGAGCAGGATATCCCGTTTTTCTATCCAGATGAACCGGCAACACGCGAATTTGCGGCTTATACGGCAGTACATGCAATGGGATTCAATGGAATACATTCGTATGATACGAACAGTTGGACAGATTGGGATAGTATTACATATCAAAATGAAGCAGCAATTGCAGTAGGGAAAGGATTTCTGGAATTAAATACAGAAAACCAGTTCCAGCCGCATGCGTTGCTTTCCAAGAAAGATGTTAAATCGATTTTCTACGAAATTGATGAAATCAGACAGGAAGACACAACAATTGGTGAAGAGCCGCATGATAATACACAGTACGTAGATGGTGTATTGAAAAAAGAACTGGAAAATATCACAGATTATACAGTTGTAGAGAATGCGGATGGAACCTATACAGTTACACTTCCGAAAACAACCGAGACAGAAAAAGTCGGAGAAGGAAGTGTTATGATCCTTCCTGCGAATGAAGTTTATATTTCAGGTATCGCGCTCAAAGCAACTACGGTAACAGAGGATGGCGAGAAACTGATTCTGACATGCATAAAGCCAGAATTATGGGAAGTGGTCAGCAAAATTGATTTTGTCGGAGGCGGTACAGCACTTATCGGAGGAGCTGCTGACACGGATGAATACGGAATTGCAACACAGGCTAATATAGGAGCAGGTGGTGTTATTGATGTTGGCTACGAAAAGAATTTTGAATTTAATATTGGTTCGAATGATGAAGGAAAAGGAAAAATTGATTTTGAAATTCCTGAAATTCTGTGCGTTGTAAATGTTGACGTTGGAGTAAATGGTGTTTCGGTAAATGAACTTAAACTTGCTGTCACGGAAAATGCAAATGAAGATATTACGGCGGAAAAAGAATTTGCTGACAGTGGTCAGGTAGAATTAATGCGTTTTCCAATTACAATAGGGGCTACCGGTTTTACCTTTGATGTTGTACTTTTCTGTTCATACAAAGCAGATGGATCCTTACATATTTCATATAGCGTTGAATCAACACAGGGATTTGAATATAAAGATGGAACATGGAGAGGCATTTTCGATTTTCATCATGGTGTTGATACCCTTGAGGTAAAGGGAAATATGGAAGGCGGTATTGGCATAAAAGGTCTGTTGACTTTGTACAGTGTTTTTGATTTAGCAGGCTATTATGCAGATTTAGGCTTAGGCGTTGAGGCAGAATTTGCATACCATGATTTAGAAAATGGAAGTCTCGCATGCGAGGATATCAAGGTATATCCATACTCAACAAATGGACTCGATACAGATTCCCTGCTTGGAGATGTATTGAAGAAATATTTCGATTTTGATCTGGAATTCAAACCGCTTCAAAATGATGAAAACAACAACTTGAGAATAAAAATGCATAAGGAAAATGGAGTCCGCGTTGAAAAATGTACGTACGCCAGCGGCGGTATCACAGGATATGTTTACTCGAGCAAAACACGTTTGCCGATAGAAAACGCGAGAGTCAGAATTTCCAGAAAAGTCAGAGCAGGCAGCGGCAATGGTGGAAACAGCGTAGCCGGAGGCGGCAGTGGAGGCGGAAGCCATGGAGCCTGGAACCTTGAAACAGAAGAAAATGAAATTGCTGTTTTTTCAGGAGGAGCTGGAGCCTGGAGAGAGGAAGGAACAGAAACAGAAAGAATTCTCTATACCGATGTGTTTGGCAAGTACAGCACCAAAAATCTGCAGGATGGAACTTATGAAATTACAGTATCCGCAACGTCTTATCAGACGTACAAGGTTGCGGAAGTTCTGGTTCAGAAAAGTGAAATCAGATATGTAGAAGATATCTATATGGTGGAGCGCCATGATGATTTTAATACAGGTTCTGTAGAGGGAACGATAACCGATGCAGTCACGGGAGATGGTATTACAGAAACAGCCTACATTGTACGCAAAGGCTGGAACAATCAAACGGGTGATGCTGTGACAGAAGGAGTATTTGAAAATGCAGACTATACTCTTTCAATGGAAAATGGAAATTATACGCTTGAAATCAGCAAAGAAGGCTATGTGACGAATTACAAAAATATCACAGTAGCGGGAGACCAGATTGAAACAGCAAATATTGTTCTTGTACCGGGAGATGGGGACGGTGAAACCGCAGGAGAACTCCGCATCGTATTAACCTGGGGCGAAGAGCCGTGGGATCTGGATTCTCATCTTGCATGCTACTCGTCGGACAAACCGTATCATATCTGGTTCGGACAGACAGATTTCGAAGGAAATTCTGTTGGAAACTTAGACGTAGATGATACAAGTAGTTATGGTCCGGAAACCATTACAGTACGTAACGTAAAAGCAGACGAAAAGTTCAGCTATTTCGTACACGATTATACCAACAGTTACAGTGAAGTGGCCAATGAAATGTCTCTTTCCGGAGCAAAAGTTCAGGTTTACCTCGAAGGCAAAAACATTGCAACATACACGATTCCGACAAATCAGCCAGGAACCTTATGGCATGTTTTCGATTTCGATGGAGCGACCAAAACCATTAAATCTGTAAACACGCTTGAATATCAGAATGACCCATACACCATCGGTGGAATTGATCAGGAAATGGATGATGTGGATGACACAGAAGAGATTGAAATGTACGCTGGAAAGGTACGAAACAAAAAACAGCCAGAGCAGAAAGTGGTTGTTGAGGAAACTCCATTACCGGAAACAACTGCAGAGAGCGTGATTTCGGAGTCGGAAGTAGCAGAACCTGGTGAAGCAGTATCCAAATCAGAATCAGAGCCAGATGATGAAAACGTGGCAGAAGATGAAACGGTAACTCCGTAATACAAAGAAGTTTAAAATGTGGTGAATCAGTAAATCTGATGCACCACATTTTAAACGAATCAAGTAAGTGGCGAAGCGGATTGCGAATATCCGCTTTGACAGGCAGAATAAGGAGCAGGTACAGATGAAAAAATGGATCCGCGCAGTATTGGCAGGCACAATCATTCTGGCATTGATTCTGTTTGGAATTTTTGCAGCTCAAAATACACAGAAGAGTACAAAGCCGGAACAGAATCCGGAAGAACAGAATACAAGTGTATCGGAAAACAGCACATCGGATGAGAACACAGCAGAAAACAGTACGGATGATCCTGACATCATTGTAAAAGACAATGTAAAGGTGATTACCAATGAGATGAAATCAGAAGATCAGCCAACGGAAGTTTCTGACAACAGTCTTACCTTTGAAAAAGATCCTGGTTACCAGACCGGAGATGTTCTTGTTGCGGGAGAAATCAGTGCAGCGCCTTCTGGATTTATTCGAAAAGTAGTGCAGAAAGAAAAAACGAATCAGGGTTACCGGGTAGAAACAGAGCCGGCGACCCTGCTGGATGTATTCGAAAAGGCACATATTATCAAACAGTTCCGGCTGACGGAGGATGGTGCAAGTGAAACAGAAAATAACAGCGCTTATACCATTAAAAGACTGTCCGAAGATGAATCGGAAGAAGAGACAGAGGAAGAAAACAGTGATTACGATTACAGTGTCTCAATCAATGTTGAAGAAGAACCCGTTCAGTTTTCCGGAGAGGCAGGATGGGGATGCTGGCTGGAACTTCAGATTGATATCGAAGACGGTGAAGTCCAGTGTGGAATTGCAGTAAGGAGCAAAGCCGGTATTGCCCTGGAATGCGGCGCAAACAGCGAGAAAGAATTTGAAAAGGAAAAAACCGTTTACGAACGAAAACTGCCGAATATCGAGTTCAACGCCGGTATTGTACCGATTGTTATTACAAATCATCTGGAAGCCGTTGTCGGGGCAGTGGGAAGTCTGGAGGGCGGTATTCACAGCTCTTATGGTGCAACAGCCGACAGCACCCTGGGATTCCAGTATGACAGCAGAACAGGCAAAGTAGAAGAAGTCAAAGAAGGAAATCTGAATTCAGACGGACTTGAGTGGAGTACGGTTGAGGTGAACGGAAGGCTGGAAGCATACATTGACATCCGGCTGAGCGCAAAATTATATGACAGCGCTGGCCTGAATCTTTCCGGCGGAGCAGTTGGAAAAGCAGGAGGCCAGGCAAAGGTATCCATGAAGGACGACCTGGGTGGATATGCGGGCTCACTGGAGCTTTCCATCAGCCCGAGAATCAAAGGAAAAGCAGTGGTTGATATCCCGGTCATTGATAAAAAAATGCAGGAAACAGATCTTTTTGACCGGACCTTTGATCCAATCTGGTCAAAACACTGGGAGTCAAGTGCAGACTGGCAGAAGGATATGGAATGGACGGAAACTGGAGAGCAGGGAGATATCTATGTTACACGGTATGGAGAAGTAAATCAGTGTGACAGCACGGCATTCCAGTTTGAAATCCCAAAAGGCTGGGAAATTCAGACGGAGGAAGTTGGCGGTTCCATGGATGCGGTCAGAGAAAACGTTGTTCTGACAAACGAGAGAGGTGTTACCGTTTCGTTTTGGTACTGCCAAGGCGCGCTTGGCGGCTATTCGCGTGATATGCTGAAGGCACAGGTTTCACAGGCAGACACTTCTAATTTCGTGCCTGGATATCCATGGGGAACCGATCGTGACTGTTCAGATCTTGGCGAATTTATGGTAGCACGAGTACATATCACAGGCGAGATGATGGCTGGCATTGATGATGATTATGTTCCTGTAGACAGCACGTTGTTCGCAGTGATACCGACATCCCGTCTTGGCGAGATTGAATTTGCAGGTCAGGCTGAGGACGTAGACGAATTTTCTTTTGACTATCCGACACCAGTTGCATTTATCGCAGAAGCACCAGACGGTACATTTACAGAAAAAGAAGAAGAACAGGTGATTCGCATTTTGAAGAGCTTTAAAGTGGCTGAATTAGATTAAGAGGTACCCCGGAGGGCAGGAAGAGATGAACTGTGTTCCGGGGTATTTCAACATCACGTAAGATAAGATGGAAGGAAAGTGTTATTTTAAAATCTTGTGAAATCAAAGAGTGAGGATTTTTTGGAAATTACATAAAAAGAAATAGTAAAGAAAAACGAGCTGCGATATAATGAATGTGATGAAAAAATGAGTAACGAAAAATCAATAAAAATATGGAAAAGAACATAGAAAACATGGATTTTTCGGGAAACAGAAAGAAAAAGGAGGAGTGTTTCGAGATGGAAACAAAGAACAAAAACAAAAAGACAGTCATCATGCTTGCTGTAATTGGTATTGCGATTGTCTGCATTTGTGTCATCGGAGTTTTTGCAAAGAAAGCGTATGACCGTCATCAGGAGGAGCTTCGCTTACAGGCAATTGAGACAAAAAACAGTGAGATTGATGGGGAATATCAGAGATTTGAAAAAGAAGAAGACAGAAATAAAAA
>ENA-OPZZ01000020-OPZZ01000020.1-human-gut-metagenome-genome-assembly--contig:-NODE-20-length-101331-cov-8.668106_pt1 | contig 101331 bp, 90 predicted proteins | sample MGYA00242487_ERZ504511 | MGnify/ENA primary metagenome ERZ504511 (study PRJEB26092, sample SAMD00036241) | human gut metagenome | host: Homo sapiens | study: EMG produced TPA metagenomics assembly of... | reverse complement strand
GTACATTATCTCGTACATACGATTCCCGGCATTTTAGTATATGCTTTGCTCCCGATGGCTTTTATCCGAGGAAAGGAATTATTATTCATTTCCCAGAAGATTTGCGCGGTCTATATCATATTTTCCCTGCTGTTAGCGCTCAACGGTCTTCTCTTAATGATGTTGGATTTGTTTAACCAACAGGAGAAAATGAAAAACAGGCCGATGAAAGGCTTTATACAAGTATTACAAGTGCTTGTTTTCTTCGTTGGCGGCATTGTCATTATAGCAATTCTCGTCAATAAATCCCCGGCTACCCTTTTTCGCCGGATTAGGTGCGTCGGCAGCTATTCTTATGTTGGTATTTAAAGATAGCATATTAGGTTTCGTGGCAGGTATACAGCTTTCGGCGAATGATATGTTGCGACCCGGCGACTGGATCACGATGCCTTCTGCCAACGCGAACGGTATTGTTCAAGAAATAACCCTAAACACCGTGAAAGTTCAGAACTTCGATAATACGATCTCAACAATCCCGCCTTATAATCTAGTAAATAGTTCTTTCCAAAACTGGCGCGGAATGGTTGAGTCTGGAGGACGTAGGGTTATGAAGTCCATTTATCTCGATTTGAATACGATCAAGTTCTGTACACCAGAGATGCTAGATACATTCCGCAAGGAAATTCCTTTATTAGCGGATTACCAACCGGATAAGGATGTAGTACCTACAAACTCCCAAGTATTCCGTGTATATGTAGAGCGTTATCTGACAAGTCTTCCTGTCGTAAATCAAGATTTGGATTTAATTATCAGTCAACTTCAATCCACGGAATATGGTGTTCCCGTCCAGATTTATTTCTTCTCCCGGAATAAAATATGGAAAGAATATGAACGGATCCAGTCGGATATATTCGACCATTTCTTCGCTATGATTCCTAAATTTGAATTGAAAGTATATCAATATTCAGACTAAAGTACGTGTTCGGATTATTTTTCCTATCTTCGTCTCCGGATTGTCTACTTAAAGTTTAAAATCGTATTTATGAGCAAGATACAAGAATGGGTATATAATTTATTAGTTCAAATGGGGTTGATAAGCGAAAATTCCAGTTACCTAGACAATATAGTGATCTTATTACTTATTATAGCCGTCACCGTTGGGATCGATTATAGTTGCCGGTATATTTTCCTTGGTATGTTCAAACGATTAGCGAGGAAGACGAAAAATCAACTGGACGATTTAATCGTGGATCGTAAGATCATCAATAAGATGATGCATATGATCCCGGCCATATTGATTTATATATTGTTACCATTCGCCTTCTCAGCCGAAGAGACACCGAAGATTTTAATATTGCTCCAAAAACTTTGTCAGATTTATATCATAGCGGTTTCTTTAAGGTTTATAAACGCTTCCTTAAATCTGATCCACGAGATCTATAATAAAAAAGATTCCTTTAAGAACAAGCCGTTAAAAGGCTTCATACAGATCTTGCAGGTTACGGTTTTCTTTATTGGAGTGATATTGATTATCAGTATTCTTATCAATAAATCCCGGTTTCTTTACTGGCCGGATTGGGTGCGTCTGCCGCTATCTTGATGTTGGTCTTTAAGGATACGATCTTAGGTTTCGTTGCCGGCATCCAATTATCCGCCAATGATATGCTCCGGGCCGGGAGCTGGATCACGATGAGTAAATATGGTGCGGACGGCACGGTTATCGAGGTGACATTGAACGCCGTGAAAGTAAGAAACTTTGACAATACCATTACGACCATCCCTCCTTACGCCTTAGTAAGCGACGCTTTCCAAAACTGGAGAGGTATGAGCGAATCCCCGGGCCGCCGTATCAAGCGCTCTATCAATATCGATATGAACAGCGTACATTTTTGTACCCCGAAAATGCTAGAGAAATTTCGTAAGATCTCTCTTATCACGGATTACATCGACGGAAAAGAACAGGAATTATATGAATACAATGAAGAGCATCATATCGATAGTTCCATTTGGGTGAACGGACGTAGACAAACAAATCTGGGTGTCTTCCGTGCTTATCTCGTACGTTACCTAAGAAGCCTCCCGGAGGTAAGTAAGGAATTAGTCTGCATGGTAAGGCATCTACAACCGACTGATACAGGTATTCCCATCGAACTTTATTGCTTCTCATCCAATAAGGTATGGGTCGAATATGAAGGAATCCAAGCGGATATATTCGACCATGTACTTGCAGTAATACCGGAGTTCGGACTAAGCGTATTCCAAAATGTATCCGGGGCGGATTTGAAGAATATCATCATCAAACTTCCCGCCGGCTCACAACCCCCAGAGTAAATGAATTCATTTAAGTCTTACGGCTCACGCAAGACTTAAATGTCACAACCGTTTGATAAATCTGGGGGAATTCCCCCCCGTACAACGGTATTAGATAGGAACACACTAAGATGTCAAAAAAATATCTTAGGTGCATCGGCCGACGATCCTAAGATACTTCAGTAATGAACCTAAGATACTTTGAAGGCAAAGTGGGAAAACGAGAAGAACGCCATTGGCAAGGTGCAGACCCTGCGTGAGCAGATCGAGCAGACCAATGCCGCCATTGAGAAAGCCCAGCGTGAGTATGACCTGAACAAGGCTGCTGAGCTGAAATACGGCAAGCTGCCCGAGCTGCAGAAACAGCTGGAAGCAGAGGAAAAGCTGGCCAACGAGAAGAAGGAGGACAGCCTCCTGCGTGACCGTGTGACCGATGAGGAGATCGCCCGCATCGTGGCCCGCTGGACCGGCATCCCGGTGGAGAAGCTGGTGGAGGGCGAGCGAGAGAAGCTGCTACATCTGGACGATGTGCTCCACAAGAGAGTCATTGGTCAGGACGAGGCCGTGACCAAGGTGAGCGAGGCCATCCTGCGCAGCCGCGCCGGGATCGCAAACCCCAACCGCCCCATCGGCAGCTTCCTCTTCCTTGGCCCCACCGGCGTGGGCAAGACCGAGCTGGCTAAGGCACTGGCACAGGCACTGTTTGACGACGAGCGCAACATGGTGCGTATCGATATGACCGAATATATGGAGAAGTTCAGCGTCAGCCGTTTAATCGGCGCGCCTCCGGGATATGTCGGTTATGAAGAGGGCGGCCAGCTGACCGAGGCTGTGCGCCGCAAGCCTTACAGTGTGGTACTGTTCGATGAGGTGGAAAAAGCTCACCCCGACGTGTTCAACATCCTGCTGCAGGTGCTGGACGATGGCCGCATCACGGATAGTCAGGGCCGTACCGTGGACTTCAAGAACACGGTCATCATCCTGACCTCCAACCTTGGCAGCGATATCATCCTGAACGATCTGGAGCAGCGCCGTGCGCAGGGCTCCAACGAGCTGAGCGAGGATGCAAAGCACCAGATCGACCTGTTGCTCAAGAGCAAGTTCCGTCCCGAATTTTTGAACCGTCTGGACGAGATCGTCTACTACAAGAGCCTGACCAAGGACGAAATGCGCAAGATCGTGGATCTGCAATTGCAGGATCTGCGCAACCGTATGGAGGAGGGCAAGCACCTCAAGCTGGAGGTCACCACCGCCGCCAAGGACTTCATCATTGATTCTGCCTACGACAGCGTCTATGGTGCACGTCCCATCAAGCGCTTCATCCAGAGCCGCGTGGAGACCCTGATCGCCAAGGCCATCATCAAGGGCGGTTATGCCGAGGGCAACACCCTGACGGTGGATTATGACGGCAGCGCATTGGTTCTGCGTTAAAATTTACCGGTTTTGTACATGGAGTACAGCCCAAACGCTTGCACCCGTGTGCAGAATATGTTATTATAGAAAATAACATTGATGTGCTTTTCATCGTGGAAATGGCAACGATGGAAAGCACATTTTTGTATACGGAAAAGCCCGCTTGGCACGGTTGAAGCACAATAAAAATACAACGGGCAAATAAAACTAAATTTAAAACAGAAAGTTGAGTGTGATTCCCCTTTTTATGGACGATGGCAGTATGACGCTCTGGGTAGCGCTGGTAGTATTGGTGGTATTCTCCGCCTTTTTCTCCGCATCCGAGACCGCATTTTCTTCCCTGAATCAGATCCGCCTGAAAAGCCGCGCCGAGGACGGCGATACCTCTGCCGCCCGGGTGCTGGCAATGGCTGAAAAATACGATAAGCTGCTTTCCACCATCCTCATCGGCAACAATATCGTGAACATTGCCGCAGCCTCCATTGGCACCATCATTTTCACCAAGATGCTGGGTGCAGAGCGGGGCGCTACGGTGTCCACTATGGTGCTGACCGTGGTGGTGCTGATTTTTGGCGAGGTGACCCCCAAGAGCCTTGCCAAGGAGATGCCGGAAACGGTAGCCACCGCAGTTGCGCCGGCGCTCAGCCTGCTGATGCTGGTGTTTACCCCGCTGACATGGCTGTTCAGCCAGTGGAAGCGCTTTCTGGGGCACTTTGTCCACAGCACCGAGGAGGACACCATCACTGAGGGCGAGCTGATGACCATGGTCAGCGAAGCCGAGAATGACGGCGAACTGACCGACCGGGAAAGTGAGCTGATCCGCAGCGCCATCGAATTTGATGACGTGGAGGTGGAAGAGATCCTGACCCCCCGCGTGGATGTGATCGCGGTGGAGGACGATATGCCGCTGGAAGAGGTGGCACAGACCTTTGCGGAATCCGGCTACTCCCGTCTGCCAGTGTACCACGACACCATTGATAACATCATTGGTGTGGTACATGAAAAGGACTTCTACATGGCACGCCTGAAAAAGGAGACCAAGCTGGAGGATCTGGTCAAGCCCACCCTCTACACCACAGGCTCCACTCAGATCTCCCAGCTGCTGCGCACCCTGCGCGAGCAGCACCATCACATGGCTGTGGTGGTGGACGAGTACGGCGGCACCGAGGGCATCATCACGCTGGAGGACATTCTGGAGGAGCTGGTAGGCGAGATCTGGGATGAGCACGACGAGGTGACCGAGGACTTCCGCAAGCAGTCGGACGGCAGTTGGATCGTGCTGGGCAGCGCCGGCGTGGACGACCTGTACGAGCGGCTGGGTCTGCCGGAGGACGAGGATATCGACTCCAACACAGTGAACGGTCTGGTGCAGGAAAAGACCTGCCGCCTGCCCAAGGTAGGCGACCGCTTTACGCTGGGCAGCTACGACGGCGTGGTCACCCGCACCGCCAAGCGCCGCGTGACCGAGGTGCGTCTGACCCCGGCGGAAAAGCCTGACACCAAAAAGGACGAAGAGGAAAAAGGCCACTTTGGCAGAATGACCTCTAAATAAAACACTGACCGGCTGCTGCACAAAACGTGCGGCAGCCGGTTTTTTTTCGTTACGACCCCTCCCGTGAAAATGCGTTTGGAGCGCTCCGCGGAGCGCATTTAAAATCGTCTAATTTGCCTATAAAAAATCCCCGCCGCGCACCGCCGGGGCGGGTTTTTTTCAGGATTTACTTAGGCTGGCGGCCAATATAGGCCAGAATGCCGCCATCGGCGTAGAGGATCTGGCCGTTCACGAAGTCGGATGCGTGGCTGGCAAGGAACACACAGGGGCCAACCATGTCCTCCGGGTCACCCCAGCGGCCTGCGGGGGTCTTGGCAACGATGAAGCTGTCAAAGGGATGACGGCTGCCGTCCGGCTGACGCTCACGCAGGGGCGCGGTCTGGGCGGTGGCAATGTAGCCGGGGCCCATGCCGTTGCACTGGATGTTGTACTCGCCGTACTCAGAGGCGATGTTCTTGGTCAGCATCTTCAGCGCACCCTTGGCGGCAGCGTAGGCAGAGACGGTCTCGCGGCCCAGCTCGCTCATCATGGAGCAGATGTTGATGATCTTGCCCTCGCGCTTTTCCATCATGTCGGGCAGTACGGCCTTGGAGCAGTTGAAGGCACCGCCCACATGGACGTCGATCACACGCATAAAGTCGGCGTGGCTCATCTCGATCATGGGCACGCGCTTCATCAGACCGGCGTTGTTCACCAGAATGTCCACCGGGCCGACCTCGGCCTTGATCTTTGCCACCATGGCGTTTACGGCGTCCTCGTCGGAAACGTCTGCCACATAGCCGTGGGCGTCGATGCCGGCAGCCTTGTAGGCGGCCATGCCCTTTTCTAAGCTGGCCTCAGAGGAGCAGTTGAAGCAGATGACGGCGCCGCATTTGGCCATGCCCTCTGCAATGGAAAAACCGATGCCGTGGGCACCGCCGGTGATCAGGGCTACCTTGCCCTGCAGGTTGAATGCAGACAGATCCATGAGGTTCTCCTTTTTTCACAGTATCCAAGTTAATTTTTTAGCAAAACGCCCCGTGCCGGTTTCCCGGTACGGGGCGTTTGATTGGTGCTTTTAGCGCAGGTCAGTGGTAGCGATGTTGTCCATGTCGTCAAACTCCATGTTCTCGCCGCCCATTGCCCAGATAAACGTATAGTTCGAGGTGCCTACGCCGCTGTGAATGCTCCAGGAGGGGCTGATGACAGCATCCTCGTTGTGCATCACGATGTGGCGGGTCTGGGTAGGCTCGCCGCACATATGGAACACCACCTGCCCCTCGGGCAGTTCAAAGTAGGTATAGATCTCCATGCGCCGCTCGTGGGTGTGGCTGGGCATCGTGTTCCAGTTGGAACCCGGTGCCAGCTCGGTCATACCCATGCTCAGCTGGCAGGTCTTCAGCACATCCGGGTGGATGAACTGGTTGATGGTGCGCTTGTTGCAGGTCTCCACGCTGCCCAGCGGGCGGTGGTTTGCATCAGCCATCTTGATCAGACGGGTCTGGTAAGCGCAGTGTGCCGGAGCAGAGACCATGTAGAACTTGGCGGGATGCTCCGGGTCGGCGGAAGCAAAGGTGACCTCCTTGGTGCCCTGCGTAATGTACAGGCAGTCCTTGTAGCCCAGCTCGTACTTTACGCCGTCGGCCACCACGATACCGGTGGAATCCTTGCCGATGTTGAACATGCCGATCTCGCGGCGCTCCAGGAAGTAGTGGGTGCCGAAGTTGGCCCAGATGTCGATGCCCTTGTCGATGGACACGGTCTCGTGTACCGGCATGCAGCCCAGCGTGACCATACGGTCCACATGGCTGTAAACGGCCACCACTTCATCTGCCTTATACAGGCCGGTGATCAGCATCTCGTCCCGCATTTCCTCGGTAGTATAGCGCTTAAAATCCTTCTGGTTGCAGGAATAACGGATATCCATGGCGGACTCCCTCCTGCAATTAGCGCTGGATACGGCCGGAACCGTCGCCGCCGGCCAGCTTCTCGACCTCGGACACGGTCATCATGTTGTAGTCGCCCTCGATGGAGTGCTTCAGAGCGGAAGCTGCAACTGCGAACTCCACAGCCTCCTGGGTGCTCTTGCCGGTCAGCAGGCTGTAGATCAGGCCGCCGCCGAAGGAGTCGCCGCCGCCAACGCGGTCGATGATGTGCAGGTCGTACTTCTTGGAGAAGCAGTACTCGTTGGAAGCAACATCGTACAGCATAGCGCTCCAGCCGTTGTCGAATGCGCTGTGGCTCTCACGCAGGGTGATAGCGACCTTCTCGAAGTGGAACTTGTCAGCCAGCTGCTTGGCAACGCTCTTGTAGCCCTCAGCGTTCAGCTTGCCGCCGTAGATATCGGTAGCCTCGGCCTCGATGCCGAACACGTCCTTTGCGTCCTCCTCGTTGGAGATGCAGACGTCAACGTACTGGCACAGGTCGGTCATGGCAGCGCGGGCCTGCTCACGGGTCCACAGCTTGCCGCGGTAGTTCAGGTCGCAGCTGATCTTCACGCCGTGAGCCTTAGCAGCCTTGCAGGCCTCGCGGCAGATCTCGACAACGTTCTCGCCCAGAGCCGGGGTGATGCCGGTGAAGTGGAACCAATCCACGCCTTCGAAGATCTTGTCCCAATCAAAGTCGGAGGGCTGAGCCAGCTGGATGGCGCTGTTGGCACGGTCGTAGATGCAGACGGAACCACGCTGAGAAGCGCCCTTCTCGTTGTAGTAGATGCCCACACGGTCACCACCGCGGGTGATCATGCTGGTATCAACGCCGTAGCGGCGCAGGCTGTTGACAGCGGCCTGACCGATGGCGTGTGCGGGCAGCTTGGTAACAAAAGCTGCGTCCAGACCGTAGTTGGCCAGAGAAACAGCAACGTTAGCCTCGCCGCCGCCGAAGCTGAACTCCAGGCTGTTAGCCTGAACGAAACGCTCGTAGTTGAAGGGCTGCAGACGGACCATCAGTTCGCCAAAAGTAACGACTTTCATTGGTTATTCTCCTTTATATCAGGTGTTTCATCATCCCGCCGCAGGGCATACCCGCTGCGGCGGGGCTTTTACGGTAAAAGGGGGACAGGCGCTTATGCCTGCACCAGATGGAAGGCAAAGCCGGCGATCTCGTCTGCCATGTAGCAGGCAACGGTCTTGCCGTTCTTCACGTTCTTGCTGTCCAGATCGAACTTCACGCCGCGCTGAGACAGGTGATAGATGGCGCGGTCCACGTTATTGCAGCCGATGGCGATGTGGCCATTGGTGCCGCGGCCGGGCTTCTTCATGATCTCGAACTCCTTGTTGCCGACAAAGATGCTGGAGTTGCCGGGAGCGACCTTCATGTTCAGCATAGCGCCGATCAGGTTAGCCACCTTCATGGCCTCTTCCTCGTTGCCGGTGTTGATACCGACATGCAGCAGCTTCAGGCCCAGCATGGTGTCAACAGCTTCCTTGCTCTGTGCGGTGATCTTTGCCCAGTCGCCGGCCTTGATCACATCGCTCTTGCACATCCAGGTGCCGCCCACGGCAAAGATCTGGTCATAGCCCAGATAATCGTTGACGTTCTTGGCGTTGACACCGCCGGTGCACATCCAGCGAGCGCCCTTCAGGGCAGCGCCGATGTTCTTCAGCATGCCCACGCCGCCGTTTGCCTCAGCGGGGAAGAACTTCAGAGCCTCGCAGCCCATGTTCATGGCCTGCTGCATCTCGCCTGCGGAGCAGGTGCCGGGCATCATGATGCCGCCCTTGTCGATGACGTGCTTGCAGACCTCGGGGTCGAAGCCGGGAGCAACGATGAAGGAAGCACCGGCAGCCATAGCACGGTCGGCCTGCTCGCAGGTCAGAACGGTGCCGGCACCCAGCAGCATCTCGGGCATCTCCTCGTGGATCTTGCGGATGCACTCTTCAGCACAGGCAGTGCGGAAGGTGACCTCAGCTGCGGGCAGACCGCCCTCAGCCAGAGCCTTGCACAGGGGCAGGGCCTCATCAACGCTGTTGAAAGCGATAACAGGGATAATGCCGATCTGATAGACCTTTTCTACGATGGGATTCATAACGCATTTCTCCTTTTATATTTGAACTCTCTTGGTGCGTCGGGTTTGCTCCAGTGGGCGCAATACCCCCATACGCGCTTATAGTACTAGTATAAACGAACAGCCCGTCTTTGGTAATACTCAACAAGCACAATGTTTTGCATAAGAGCTTGTATACATTGCACAAAAATGACGAATGACCCGAAAAATCGGGGCAAATGCCGGTAAAAATGCTGGAAAATTGCTGCAAAAACTGGCTCAGATGCCAAGGGTTTCCAGTATCTCGGCCACGCCGTCGTGGTCGCAGTCGGCTTTGCTGACAAGGTGCGCCAGTGCCCGGATCTCCGGCATGCCGTTGGCCATTACAGCGGCTACCCCGGCCTTTTGCAGCATGGCGCGGTCGTTCTCGCTGTCGCCCACCGCAAGGGTGCATTCGTGCGGGACGCCCAGCCGGTCGGCCAGTGCGCGCAGCGCCTCGCCCTTGTCCACACCGGCGGCGGTCACCTCCACGTTTTTCGGCGACCCCTGTACGATCTCCACGCCCGGGACGGCGCGGAAGCGGGGCAGCGCGGCCGCAGCCTGCTGCGGGGTTTCAAAAAACACGCAGAGCTTTTCAATGGCAAAGGCGTTGCGGCTCATCCACTCGGCTGCGTCCCGCAGAATGGTAAAGCGGCCATCGTTGGGCTGGCACGCTTCGGTGCCGTCCTTCTTTGCTGCCCGGGCAGCGGCCAGCGCAATGCTGCGGGCATCGGTGCAGGCGTATCCGTCCGAGAAAATGCGCAGGTCGGCGTGGCAGCTCTCGCAGACGGCAAAGGCCTCGCGGGCAGTCTCCACCGGCATCAGGCTGTGCAGCAGGCAGACCGGGGTGCTGGTGCGGTGCTCTTTTGCGTTGGAATAGCGGCTGTACACTGCGCCCACGGGGTCGGTGCCCAAATCCCACACGGCGGCACCGTTGCAGGTGATGACGTAGCGGATGCCGGGCAGCTGCGCCACCTCCGGCGGCAGACTGGCCAGCGGTCGGCCGGTGGCGGGCACGATGTACACGCCTTTATCCACAGCAGCTTGCAGAGCGGCGCGGGTGCGGGGGGTGACGTGCCCCTCGCGGTTCAGCAGGGTGCCGTCCAGATCCAGCGCGACCAGACGGATGGCGGAAAATTCTTGTGGCATGACGTACTCCTTTTATAAATAAGATGCAGCTTGTTTTTATTGTATCGCAGGGAAAACATTTGCGCAAGTGGACGGAATGTGCTATAATAACACGTCAATTCACATAAAAAATAGGAGAAACGACATGAAACTTAGCCAACTGCGCAGCCGGTGCCGCCCGCATTTGTGGTACCAGCTGTACTGGGTGGTGTACCTGATCTGGTTCTTCTGGCTGGACCTCACCGTCACCGCCCCGAAATATATCCTGCACAGCCCGCTGGACGATCTGATCCCCTTTAACGAGTGGTTTGTGCTCCCCTATTGCAGCTGGTTTCTGCTGCTGGCGGGGGTGACGGCGGCACTGTGGTGGTGCGATACCGCCAGCTATGATAAACTTTGCATGACCATGTTTTCCGGCATGACCTTCTGCCTGATCGTGTACATGATCCTGCCCAACGGGCTGGAACTGCGTCCTGCCGTGGAGACTCTTGGCCGGGATAACCCGGCGCTGCGGATCATGCAGCTGCTGTGGAAGGCGGACGCCGCCGTGAACGTCTGCCCCTCCATCCACTGCCAGAGCTCTGCCTGCATGGCAATGGCCTTCAGTCACAGCAAGCTGGCAGAGGGCAAGCCTCTGCGCAAGGTGCTGGCGTGGGTGTGGGCGGCGCTGATCTGCCTGTCCACCGTGTTCACCAAGCAGCACTCGGTCATTGATGTGGCCTGCGGCTTGGCGGTGGCTTTTGTGTGGCTGCCGGTGGTGTACCGCCCGGCGCGGGCACTTCATTGAACAAAATAGCAAAAAATTGCCCTTGATTTTCGGTTGCTCCTGCTATTGACAGTTGCCCGGCAGTTGGGTAATATGGTCATATACTAGTATATCACCAACTGACCCCGAAGGGAGAACACTGCAATGGCATCTTTGAGTGCGAGGGAACAGGCGTATCAGACCATCCGCAGCCGGATCATCACCATGGAGCTGAAGCCCGGCGACCCCCTGAACGACAGGGAGCTTGCGGAGCAGATGGGCATCAGCCGCACCCCCATGCGGGAGGCGCTGATCATGCTCAACATTGCCCACATGGTGGACATCAAGCCGCAAAGCGGTACCCATGTGGCGCCCATCGACCTGAAGCGGATGGAGCTGGAGCAGTTTGCCCGCTTCACCCTGGAAAAAGAGATTTTGAACCGGGTGCGCGGCCGCTTGACCGACCAGCAGGAGCAGGAGTACCGGCAGGTCATCGAGAACTACCGCTTACTGGAAGCCGACCTGACCCAGCCGAACCGGGAGACCCGCCTGCTGGAACTGGACAACCAGTTCCACCGCAAGGCCTTTGAGATCACCGGCATGGAGGCGCATTTTGACCACATGCTGGGTGAGCTGCAACATGTGGAGCGCATCCGCAAGTTCAGCCTGCAGACCAACGAGAACAAATCCGTCTGCGCCGCCCACACCCGCATTCTGGAAATGGTGCTGCACGGCACCGCCGATGAACTGGGCGAAGCGCTGGAAAGCCACCTGAACCGCTATAAGCTCTCGGTGGAGCAGGCCCGCAGCGTCCACCCGGAATATTTCACCGAAGGGTGAAAAGAAATTGTTTAAATATGGCTCCAAACACCTGCAGGTGTTTTGGAGCCATATTTATTTATACAATATAAAAAGCCCGCCGGCAGAGCAGTGCATCGCTGTCTGTCGGCGGGTTTTCTGTTAAGCAGCGGGGGAAAAGGTTAGTTCTGATTGCCGGTCTCGGCTTTCATGGCGTTGTAGCCGATGAGCACGGTCCAGACGTAGGCGCAGGTCTTGGGGATCATCAGCATACCGATCATGGGATTCACGTCTGCCCACAGCACCACGGGGATATAGAAGCCGAAGCTCAGCACGATGGTCAGCCACATCCAGCGGAAAGCCTTGTCGTTGTTCTGCTTGGCGCTGCGGTAGAACAGCACGATGATCAGCAGACCCAGCAGGGCAAAGGGCACATTGCGCAGGATGCCCCATGCCAGCGGGGTGTGGTTGGTGAGCCACTGGTTCTGCGGCATCATGCACAGCACAACGCGCACAGCGGACAGGGCGTACACCGCGGCGGTCACGTTCTTCTGACCCTCGATCTGGTAGCGCTTGCGCCAGACGTAGTACAGCAGCACATAGAACACGGTCATGGTCACAGAGGTGATCCACTTGCCCAGACCCAGCGGCACGGCGTAGTTTTCCAGACCGGTGGTGCACAGCGCCAGTGCGCGGGGCACCAGATGGAAGGCGTCGCCCGCGCCCAGCACAACGGCCATCAGGCCGAACAGGCGGAACTGGGTGCCAGTCTTGCTATCGCGGATCATGCGGATGCCCACCGTGAGCACGGTGACCAGATAGAAGATGTCGAAAACAGTTTCAATAACAGCTCTCATACGTTTTTCTCCTTTATTTGTTTTGATTGCAGTTTTTTGATTTTATAGCGAACCGGCGCGGCACAGCCGTACCGGAAGCATCATAGGGAAAAGGGCTTGCAGTAGTATAGTCTGCGGGGCGCAGAAACCAAATTGAACTATGTTCACATTCGGGCTTAAAAAACTCCCACAAGGCTTGTGGGATGTTTTTTTGCTTAATAAATGGTCCTGCGCACGATCTCCAGCACCGCAGAGGGGTCGAAGTTCTGCTGCACCACCGCGGACAGCATCAGGGAGAACAGGATGCCCGCAAACTGTTCCGGGGTGAATTGCTCGGTAAAAGCACCCGGACGGATCTTGGCATCGTGGCGCAGCACGTTGCACAAAGCATCCAGAATGTGCTGCCATGTCTGCCGCATCTGCTGCTTGCCATTGGCAGTGTCCTGCCGCACAAAACCCAGCGCATGGTGGGTGAAAAAGCCGGGATACTGCTGGCAGCCGTATTCCATCTGCCGGTACATCCACCGGATGCAGGACAGGGTGTCCTGAAACACGGCTTCGTCCTCCGGGTGGTGGAAGATGTCGTTCCAGATGCTTTCCACGGCCGCGCTTACCAGCTCGGTCTTGGAGCCGAAGTAGTTGTAGATGCAGCCCACAGAGACCCCGCAGGCGGCCGCGACCGCACGGATGTTGACCGCTGCCCAGCCGTTCTGCTGGATCAGCTCCCGGCTGGTTTTCAGGATGTCCGCCTTGGATGTTGCCATTGGATTCATACACTCACCCTCCAACATGAACAACGTTCACGATGCACAGTATACAGCGGCGGTGGGCTGTTGTCAAGGGGAGAATAAAATTTTTTGCAGCTCTATTTCGCCGTCTGCACAGCGGCAGGAAACGAAAGCTGCATATACGCAACCTGTTTCATGTTTCTGCCACCTAAAATGTGCCAAATTCATGTCAAAATGGTAACAGTTCTTGTTTCATCGTTGATTTTTCACGAAAAAAGCTTGCTTTTTTTGTCAATGTGCGTATAATAAGAGAACATCAGCCCAACCAAGGCGGTTGGTATGCTGCCGGGGGCTGACACCAACAAAAGACGAAAAAGGAGATAATCCCTATGAAGCTCAAGACTGTTGCAATTGCCGCTGCCGCTCTGGCACTGGCTGTCGGCATGACCGCCTGCGGCGGCGCTGCCTCTACCGCTGCATCCTCCACCGCATCCTCTGCTGCTGCCTCTTCCGAGGCTGCTTCCTCCGAGGTTGCTTCCTCCGAGGTTGCTTCCTCCGAGGCTGAGGCCACTTCTGCCGAGTACACCGTGTACAACACCACCGGCAGCAAGGTGACCGAGCTGTACCTGTACGATGCAGGCTCTGAGGACAAGGGCGAGAACCTGGCAGGCGAGGGTCTGGCTGACGGCGAGAGCATCGTCATCACCCGCGATGTCGAGGCTGACAAGCAGGCTGACGTTGTCTACGTTCTGGAGTTCACCACCGAGGACGGCAACACCCAGAGCTTTGACACCCTGCACTACGAGGTGGCTCCCATCTCTCTGAAGAGTGTGGACGCCGCTGCCGGTGCTACCGCTATTGCTTTCGAGGCTCCCCAGAAGTAAGAGCAAACCCTTACATCCGCAAACAGAAAAAGGCTGCTGCACCGTGCGTGCAGCAGCCTTTTTGTATAAAATCATATCACATCCGGAACCCACGGAAGCCCCAGCCGCCGCAGCAGCAGTTGCACAGCAGGTTCAGCAAAATCATGCTCCAGCACCAGCGCAAAAGCCCGCCGGGCTGGGCGTAGGTGGTCTGGGTGCGGTAGGTCTGGCCGGGGTTCTGCATCCGGCGCAGGTGCATCTGGTACTCGGTGTTGTTCGGGTCCAGCTGCACGGCGCGGCGGGCATCCTGCAGGGCGTCCACGCTTTTGCCCAGCCCCTGATTGGCCAGCGAAGAGAGGTAATACCACCGCGCATTGCGGCCGGTCATGCCGTCCAGCACCCGGCGCGCTTCGGCGTAGCGGCCATTGGCCACAAAATTGCGGGCGGCCTGCATCTCCGGGGTGTCGGTGCCGGAGGCGCTGGGCCCGGCCTGCTGATAGCCGCCAAAGCCAAAACCGAAGCCAAAGGGGTCGAAGCCCTCAAACCCGTCAAAGCCATCAAAGCCGGTGTAACCGTAGTTCTGCTGCCCATAGCCTTGCTGACCATAGCTCTGCCGGTTGTAGCCCTGCTGTTGGTAGCCGCCGTAGGGGTTGCCGCCCATCTGGGGGCCGGCATCGCCCTTGGTAATGGCATCGTAGGCGGCCTGCACCTCCTTGAAGTGCTCCTCAGCCGTGGGGTCGTTGGGGTTCAAATCCGGGTGCCAGCGTTTGCACTTGGCGCGGTATGCTTTTTTGATCTCGTCGTCGCTTGCGCCGCGCTGAACGCCCAGCACCTCATAGGGATCTCTCATGCTCGGTATACTTCCTCACTCATTATACTGACGGTACAGCACCGCTGCACCGCATCCGTTTTATTTTACCGGAACATCGGCACAAAATCAAGATGCATCGGGCTTTCCGGTGCGTTTTGCGTTTTTGCAGTTGTATTTCAGCCATACGCCGGAATACAGGATGTTGCGCAGCAGGTCCGCGTCCTCCACGCAGGGCAGACGCTCAAAGTTCTGCGCGCAGCGTGCCAGCAGCAGCTCAAAGATGTCCAGCATCTCTTCCTCGTAGTCCGGGTGGGTGCTCAGCTCCCGCAGGGGATTGTATGCGCCCCGGCGCTTGTCGCGGGGCAGGTCGTCGTAGGCGTCCAGCAGGTAGATGAACTTGCCCAGATGAAAGCCGATGCTGCGCAGCTCCGGTGCCCAGCGATCCTGCCGGTAGTCGAACAGCTCTGCCATCAGCGCACCGAAGCAGCCGGACACCGCGTCAAGGTCGGTGCTGCCGGCGGCCTCGTACTCAGCAAGTTTGGCAAGACAAGCGCGGATCGCATTGCACTGCCGCGGCCAGCGCTGGGCGGCCTCGGCGGTGCTGTTGTCCAGCAGGGTGCTGTACCCCAGTGCCAGCAGATTATGGTCATCCTGCCATTTGTCCTGTGCGTTATAGTAGTGCAGCGCTACGCTCAGGTCGGCACAGTAGTCGGTAGGGTCGGCGCTGCGCCAGAGCACACCATGCACCGGGTGGACGGGACAGCGGTCGATGCCGCTGTCTGCGGGCGTTTCGCCCTCGTACAGGCTGCACAGCAGGATATTTAAAAAGGTCAGGTCATAGCTCAGGCTGAACCGTCCCCGCAGCCCGTGCAAGGCGTCGATGCGGCGGCACAGCCCGCAGTAGGCCGAGCGATAGCGGCTCTGCGCTTCGGGGCTGAGGCCGGCCCGATCCGGGATCACATATCCGAACATGGCAGCTCAGCTCTTTTTGATGAACTGGGTGCCGCAGCGGGGGCAGGAGATCTGGATGCGTCCGCGTCCCCGGGGCACGCGCAGCTTCTGACGGCACTGGGGGCAGCGGTAGTAGTGGTACAGCTTGCGGTTGGCCCACTGCTCCTTCAGGCTGCGGAACTTGTTATTGAACCGGTCCTTCAGGCTGTAAAAGCGGTAGTTCTCCTCGGTGCGCTTGGAGATGTTGCGGCTCAGGCTGCGGTAGTAGCACAGGATCAGCAGCGCTGCGCCCAGCCATGTGAACAGGGAAACGCGGGTGAGCAGCGATACCAGCAGCATCACGATGGAGCTCATGCTCAAAAACTGGTTCAGGCCATCGGTGCCGTAGCGCCCGATCATGAATTGACGGAATTTTTCTCTCATAGGTTTTCGCATCCTCTTCTCTGGGGCTTTACACACGGAAACGCAGGGCAGCAGCGCCGCCCTGCGGAATACTTTGTGCTTCTAGGATATCAGCCAACCATGATAAAATTTTGAACAGACTGCAAATCTATCATGAAAGGACGAAAATTAAACGTTTTGCTCCTCCCGGCTGCGCACGGTGAGCACCGCCTCCGTGTCCAGTGCGCCCTCCATGCGGCAGTGCAGCACGGCGCGTCCGGCCTCGCCGGTGGTGGCAAGGTAGGTGCCCGCCATGCCGCCCCGCAGGGGCACCACGCTGGGGCCCAGAATTTTCAGCGGCCCCTCCACGGACAGGCAGACGGCCTCGCCGCAGTAGGGCAGCAGGTTGCCGTTCTGGTCGATGGCGCGCAGGCTGACCGCGGCGCAGTCCCATGTGGGGCCGTCGGTCAGCAGGGGATTGTGCACGGTGCATTCCAGTCGGACGCTCTGCACCGGCTCCCGCACCACGGTGCGCACGGCGCGGCCATGCCATACCGCCTCGAACCGGTACACCGGCGCGGAACTGCCCAGCACACCGATGTATTTGTAGTACATCCGCAGCAGCTCGCTCCAGCTCAGCCGCAGCGAGAGCATCCGCGCCTTGGAAAGGGGCGAAAGCGCCATGGCGTCCCGCCGCAGCTCGTTGAGGATGGCGGCGACCTGTGCGCCAGTGGCGTGATCCATGCCCTCGTACTTTTCCAGCAGGGAGCCCACAAAATCGTTGATCTCGATGGGCGGGTGGGGCAGGGCGGCAAAGCGTCCCCGGCGGTCGGGGCCAAACTCGGCCACAAAGTCGTTGCCGCGGTACAACCGAACGCTCTCGGCGTTGGTGAACACCCAGCAGGCGGCTGCTGCGCCGCCGGGCAGGTCGCCCAGCGTCATGGCGGAGGAGACCTCCAGCACGATGTCGGAGGGTGCGCGGGGCGTTTTCTGGCTGGCATAAACGGCGGCAGAAAGCTTCGGGTTGCGGAACAGGTCCATCACGCCGTGGTAGCAGATGCGGTCGCCGCTGCCGAATTCCCGGTGGGTGTTGTAGTCGGTCATGCACCAGCCAAAGCTGCCTGCCACGCCCGGCTGGGCGATACTGTCGTTCAGCACGGCGGCGTGGTGCAGCGCCTGCACCAGACGGTGAGGTTCATCGTCAAAGGGCTTGGCGGGGAAGTTCTGTCCGCCGAACGCGCTGATAAGGTAGCCCTTGCGGGTGTCGGGAGTCACGGCGGCGCGGTTCTCGCAGCCCGCGCCGCGCCCAGCGTAGGAATAATCATTGTAGGCGTAAACGTCCTCCAGCAGCTGGCTTTTGCGGGTGCTGCGGGTGCCCGCCGTGGGGCGGGTGGGGTCCAGCCGGTGGATGGCTTCGTTGGTGCGCTTATAAAAGGCCTCGTTGTCGGGGCTGCCGCTGATGCGGGCACCCCACAAAAAGATGCTGGGATGATTGCGGTACTGGCACACCATCTCCCGGCAGTTCTGCAGCGCCTGCGCCTGCCAGACCTCATCGCCGATGTGTTGCCAGCCGGGCATTTCGGGGAACACCAGCAGACCCAACTCATCGCAGGCGTCCAGAAACGCCGGGCTGGGGGGCGCATAGCAGGTGCGCACGGCGTTGCAGCCCAGTTCCTTTTTCAGCAGCTGGGCGTCCAGCCGCTGGATGCTGTCCGGCATGGCGTAGCCCTGATACGGGTAGCTCTGGTGCCGGTCCAGCCCGCGCAGCTCCACCCGCTGGCCGTTCAGGTACAGCCCGCCTGCCACGAACTGCACCGTGCGGAAACCGAACCGCACCGTTTTTTCGTCCAGCACCCGGTCGGGCAGACCGCCGGTGCCGGGGCGGATGAGCCGCACGGTCAGGGTGTACAGGGTGGGGTGCTCTAAGCTCCACGGGTGCACGTTGTTCAGTGTGCCGGTGGTGGGCAGGGAAAGCTCGCCGCTGTACACCGCCCGGCTCCCGGCGGGGCTGCGGATCTCGGCCTGCAGGGTGCAGCCGACCGTCTCGCCCACGGTGGCAGTGTAGATGCGGAAATCGCCCTCGGCCTTGGCCTCGATGAACACGTCCCGCAGGTAGGTAGGCTCCTTGATATCCAGACTGACGGCGCGGTAGATGCCGCCGTAGGTCAGCGCATCCAGCTGCCCGCCGAAGGGCGGGATGTTCAGATCCTCCCGGCAGTCGCAGCGCACAGCCACCACGTTTTTCTGTCCCAGACGCAGCGCGCCGGTCAGGTCTACCGTAAAGGCGGTGTAGCCGCAGCCATGGTGGAACACCCGCCGCCCATTGCAGAACACGGTGGCGTCGTGCGCCACCGCCCCGAAGGTAAGCAGCACGGTGCGGCCCAGCCACTCCTTGGGCGCAAAAAACTCCCGCCGGTAGCCGCACAGGCGCTGGTAGTCGTTTTCATTGCAGTAGTTATAGGGCAGAGGCTTGACCGTGTGGGGCAGCCGCACCGGGGTAAGGGAAAGCTCCGGGCACTCCGGGCGCACCAGCGCCGTGTCAAAGGTGGGGGCAAACAGCCAGCCCTCGTTCCAATCGTAGTGTTCCATAGCAGGATCTCCGTCTGAGTGATATGCTTATAGAGGTATGGTATCACAAAGTTATGAACGAAAAAAGCATTCACGCCCCTTTTGTGCCGGAACAGCAGAAATTTTGCAGTGCGCGAAAGCTGCCGGGTGGCAGGCTTCCCAAGAAATGCTTGGAAAAATTGTATAAAATCGCCCATAGAAATGGAGCCCCGGAACGCCAGCGGCGTTCCGGGGCTCCAAATTTATTCCTGCCTCAGCGGATAAAGTTGGTCATGGGGCGGGGCGGGTTCTGCGGGTGGTCGATGCCTGCGGCCTTACCGGCCTCGATGCAGCGCAGCAGCCATGCCATGTTGCGGCCCAGTTCCTGCATCACGGCGCAGCCCTCGGCGTCCTGCAGCACCTGCTCGGGGTTGGAGCCGTGCACCATGGCCCAGTAGGAGCCGTTGACCAGCGGCATGTGGAAGAACTGGGGGTATTTGACCAGCTGGTCAAGGGTGGAGGTGGTACCGGCGCGGCGGGCAGAGCAGCAGACGGCGGCAGGCTTGTAGGCCAGATACTTGCCGCCCGCGTAGGCCAGACGGTCCATAAAGCTGGCCATGTTGCCCGCAGCAGAGGCGTAGTGCACCGGGCTGCCGAACACAAAGGCGTCGGCGGTCTTTGCCTTCTCGATGGCCTCGTTGACCACGCCGCCGAACACGCATCCATTGCCGCTGCGGCAGCCGCCGCAGCCGATGCAGCCGCCCACGGGCTGGCCGCCGACGTGCAAAATCTCGGTCTCGATGCCCTGTGCCTTCAGTTCCCCGGCGATGAGGGAAAGGGCGGTGTAGGTGCAGCCCTTCTCGTGGGGGCTGCCGTTGATGAGCAGAACTTTCATGCTGTATACTCTCCTTTGCTGAAATGCGCCGTAAAATGCGCAATATTGCTGCTATGATTGTAGCACAAAGCCGCCCGCAGCGCAATGCGGGCTCTTGACAATGCTATGCAGTTGGGAGATAATAAAGGATACGAAAGAGTTCAAACCGGCTGCCGCGGGGGCGGCAGCTACGGCAAGGAGGTAACATCATGCGCGTGATCGCAGGAGAAGCCCGGGGCCGCAGGCTGGAAGCACTGCCCGGCACCGATGTCACCCGCCCCACCCTCTCGCAGGTGAAGGAGGCGATGTTCAGCATCGTACAGTTCGACCTGCCCGGGGCCCGGGTGCTGGATCTGTATGCCGGCAGCGGCCAGCTGGGCATCGAGGCGCTCAGCCGGGGTGCGGCCCGGTGCGTCTTTCTGGACGAGAACCGGGAGGCCGTAAGCATCGTGATGCGCAACTGCAAGGCCTGCGGCGTGTTCGACCGCAGCCGGGTGAATATTGGCGAGGCTGCGCGGTTCTTGTCGGCCTGCCGGGAGCAGTTCGATCTGGTGCTGCTGGACCCGCCCTTCCGTGGCGGCACGCTGGAAAAGATCCTGCCCGCCGTGGAAAAGTGCGTTGCCCCCGGCGGCATCGTGCTGTGCGAGAGCGAAACAGGCATCGTGCTGCCCGCGCAGGCGGGCAGTCTGACCCTGCAGAAACAGTATAAATACGGCAAGGTGCTGCTGTGGAAGTACACAAAGCCCATGCAGTCCGCCGCTGGGCAGGAGGGAGAAGCCTTATGAACGTGAACGAGCTTTTGGATACCATTGAGGATGCACTGGAAGAGAGCGCAAACGTGCCCCTTTCCGGCGGCAAGCGCATCGTGGATGTGGAGCAGATCCGGGATTATCTGGACGAGGTGCGGGCGGCATTGCCCGGCGAGCTGCGGCAGGCGCAGCAGATCGTGAACGACCGGGCGCAGATCGTGGACAGCGCCAACGCACAGGCACAGGCCATTGTGAAAAAGGCCGAGGAACGCGCCCGTATTCTGGTCAGCGACGCCGAGATCGTCAAGGCCGCCCAGCAGCGCGCTTCTGAGATCACCTCCGCAGCCCAGACCGAGGCGCGCACCCTGCGCCAGACCGTGACCGACTACTGCGAGAATATGCTGCGCACCACCGAGGACACCATGGTGGAAAACGCTGCACAGGTCAAAAATATCCGTGCCAGCCTGCGCCAGAACGCCAAGAAAAACGGCTGATAACGGTCAACTTTCCACACAAATTCCACAGATTGCGGAAAACGAAGTCCCTGCGAGCAAAAATGACGGCTCACAGGGACTTTTTTTGTGGATTTTTGCGGCAAAAAGCCGCCCAAAAACCCTTGCATTCACGAACTTGATTTGCTACAATAAAGATGTGTCAGTGGGGCAAAGTGGGTAAAAGTAGGGCGCATGCCCTGAAAACGCCCCTGAAAGGGGGAACAGCGCGTGTTTTTTGGCCGTTATGATTACACTATCGACGCCAAGGGGCGGCTGAACTTCCCCGCAAAATTCCGCGACGCCATGGGCGAGAGTTTCGTGGTGCTGGAATGGGTGGACAGCTGCCTGTTCGCACTGCCCATGGAGGAAGTCCAGCGGCTGGCGGACAAGCTGGAAAGCGATGAACTGATGGACAGCTGGGCGATCTCCGGCGATTTGTTCAGCACCGCCTGCGAGGTGGTGCCGGACAAGCAGGGACGCATCCTGCTGCCCGCAGAGCTGCGCGCCTACGCCGGGCTGGAAAAGAACGTGACCATCATCGGCAACCGCAACCACGCTGAGATCTGGGCCACCGAAGTCTGGAACGCCCGCCGCGCCGCCGTGACCAACGACCAGCGCGCCGAGCGGCTGCGCAAGCTGCACCTCTGATGCAAAAAACTAAAACCGAGAAAGGAGGCCGTGCCAATGGCCTTTGAAGAACAGCAGCCCTTTGACCCGGCCTCGTTTGAGCATATCCCCGTTTTGCTGAACGAGTGCCTGACGGGGCTTGCCATTGATCCGGCGGGCACCTATCTGGACGGCACCGCGGGCGGCGCGGGACATTCCCGCCAGATCGCCCTGCGGCTGGACGCCGCCAAGGGCGGCAGGCTCATCTCGCTGGATCAGGACCCGGACGCGGTGCAGACCGCGCGTTCCCGTCTGGCCGGGCTGCCTGCCACCGTGGTGCAGATCAATTTCCGCTATGCGGGACAGGCGCTGGAGCAGCTGGGCATCGAGAAAATCAACGGCGCACTGCTGGATCTTGGCGTTTCCAGCCACCAGCTGGACGATGCCGCCCGGGGCTTTTCCTACCGGGCGGACGCACCGCTGGATATGCGCATGAGCCAGCAGGGCGAGACCGCTGCAGACCTTGTGAACACCGAAAGCCGCGAGGAACTGGCCCGCATCCTGCGGGATTACGGCGAGGAGCCCTATGCGTGGCAGATCGCAGGAAAGATCGTGGAGGCGCGGAAAACTGCTCCCATCCTGACCACCCTGCAGCTGGCAGATATCGTGGCAAGCGCCATGCCCCCGGCAGAGCGCCGCAAAAACAAGAACCCTTCCCGCCGCACCTTTCAGGCACTGCGCATTGCAGTGAACCACGAGTTGGATGCGCTGGAAGAGGGCTTGGATACCATTTTCGATCACCTTGCACCGGGCGGCCGGTTGTGCGTGATCACCTTCCACTCTCTGGAGGACCGGCTGGTCAAGAACAAATTCCGCCGCTGGTCCACAGCCTGTACCTGCCCGCCGGAGTTTCCGGTGTGTGTATGCGGCGGCAAGGCAAAGGCAAAGCTTATCACCCGCAAACCCATTGAAGCTGATACGCAGGAGCTGGAGGAGAACCGGCGCAGCCGTTCCGCCCACCTGCGTGTGCTGGAAAAATGCTGAGATGCCGGAAGCACCGGCATTGTGAGGAGGAGAGAAACCATGGGTCAGCCAGCATATGATCGTAACGCGGTGCGCCGCCGCAGGGCACCGCAGCCGCAGCGCAAAGCAAACCTGCGGGTAGCAAAGGGCGGCAAGCGGCGGTTGAACCCGCTGCAGGCCGCCGTACATAACGCCATGAATCTGGTGGCGGCAGCACTGCTGGTGGGTTTTGCCATCAGTCTGCTGTGGAGCGAGGCACAGCTGGTGGAGTTGAACGACCAGATCCAAGCCACTAAGGCGCAGCTGGTCAGCGAGCAGAGCCAGTATACCTACTACAACAGCACCCTGAACAGCAAGACCAACATTGCCAGCGTGGAAGAGACCGCAGGGCGGCTGGGTCTGATGAAAGTAGACCCCAGCCAGATCACCTACATCCGCCTGGGCGAAAGCGGCGCACTGGTGCGCCGGGAGTCCACCGTGCGGCAATGGACCGACTTTTTGTACACCGGCGCGGTGAACATTCTGGGCACCGTGAGATAAACGAAGAAAGCGTGCGGCAGCGCACGCTTTTTTCGGTTTATGGACACCGCAGTCTGAATAAATAACAGCGCAGGGCGCGCGGAATGCAGTGCACGCCCCGCAGGAGAGAACCAATGCAAGAACCTTTCCGTAACAAAAAAAGCAGGAGCTACCGCCTGCGTCCGGCTTCTGGACGGGACCGGCTGGACAGCCGGGTGCGGCGGCTTTGCAGCCGTCTGGGCATCCTTGCGGTGGTGGTGGCAGCCGCCATCGTCATCCGCAGCCTGTATAATATCCAGATCATCCACGGGGCAGAGTACCGCCAGTACGCCGCCCAGCAGCAGCTGCTGGATACCACCATCAAGGCCACCCGCGGCGAGATCTACGATGCCTCCGGCATCACCCTTGCCTCCACCAGCGTGGTGTGGACTATCTGGGCAGACCCCAGTTACAGCAGCATCCTTTATACCAGCAAGACCAACGATGACGACACTGTGACCAAAACGCTGGACCCCGCCATGTGCGCCGAGGTGAGCCGGGAGCTGACGTTGCGTCTGCTCTCTGGGGACGGCGAGAGCTTGGACAGCGTGGACACTTCCTCGGCAGAGTATCAGCAGCAGTACCAGACCGTTTACGATGCACTATCCCGGCTGGATTCTGCCTACGTCACCCTTGCCACCAAGGTGAACAACGCGGTGAAGCTTTCCATTGAAAAATACGTCACCAGCTTCAACAAGGCGCACAAAAAGGCCACCGATACCTCCCGCAAGGGGCGCATCTCGGTGTCCTCGGAAAAAAGCTTCCAGCGCAACTACCCCTACGGTGCGTTTGCCGCAGCGGTGCTGGGCTTTACGGATGCGGACGGCGTCGGCACCTACGGACTGGAAAAATCCTACCAGTCCACCTTGGCCGGTGTGGATGGCCGCACCATCACCCAGCGCAACGCGGTGGGCAACGCCATTGCAGACGCCAACGCCACCACCTTTGCCGCCAAGGACGGCTCCAATCTGGTGCTGTCGCTGGATGTGAACGTGCAGGAGATCGCGGAACGGTACCTGAACGAAGCCATTGCAGCTAATACGGTGGAAAACCGCGGCTGCGCCATTGTGATGGACGTCAAGACCGGTGCCATCCTTGCCATGGCCTCCAAACCGGACTTTGACCCCAACGACCCGCTGAACTTCACTGCCAACGAGGCTTACCTCAACGAGCTGGTGCACGCAGAGCCGGAACTTTACGGCATCTATAAAAAGGATGCCGACGGCAACTACATCACCGATGAGCTGGGCAACAAGATTCTGGACGAAGAAGCGGACTATTCCGGTTACTACCGGGATATCCTGTGGAAGAACAAGACCATCACTGAGCTGTACTACCCGGGCTCTGTGTTCAAGGTCATCACCTCCGCCATGGGCATCGACTCCGGTGTGGCCACCATGAACACCACCTTTACCTGCTCCGGCGCTTACGGCGTAGCCAAGGAGACCTACCACTGCGCCGGACGCAAGGCGCACGGCCTGCTCAATATGGCCGAGGCACTGCGCAAGAGCTGCAACATCTACTACATCCAGCTGGGGCAGCGCGTCGGCTCGCAGCAGTTCTATAACTACTTCGATGCCTTCGGCTTTACCGCCCGCACCGGGGTGGACCTGCCCAGCGAGACCAACTTTATGCAGTACTACCGCGCCGACCAGCTGGGCGAGGTGCAGCTGGCTTCCTCCTCCTTCGGTCAGGCCATGGCCATCACCCCGCTGCAGATGTGCACCGCCATTGCGGCCACCGTCAACGGCGGGTATCTGGTCACCCCCCATGTGGTGGATAAGATCACCGATGCCAACGGCAATGTCATTCAGGAGATCGGCGCAAATGTGCGCCGTCAGGTCATCAGCCAGAGCGCCAGCGAGGTCATCCGGCAGATGATGGAGTACGAGGTGGGCAACGGCACCGGCGGCGGCAAAAACGCCTATGTGTCCGGTTACCGCATCGGCGGCAAGTCCGGCACTTCCGAGCAGCTGAATATGCACCGCCGCGCCGACGGCGACTATAAAAAGGTGGCCTCCTTCGTGGCGGTGCTGCCCGCCAACGACCCGGAAATTCTGGTCTACGTCATGCTGGACGACCCCAACAACGCCCGGACGGACTATTCCTCCATCCTTGCAGCCCCTGTGGCGGGCAATATCATCAGCGAGGTGGCCCCTTATCTTGGCATCGCCACCGACGGCGAGGACCGCAGCGGTACCATCGTTACCGTGCCGAACCTTGTGGGTACCGAGTGGAGCAATGCGCAGGTGAGCCTGAACATTCAGGGCCTGAAGCATCAGCTGCAGGAGAGCCAGAGCAGCCAGTCCGCTGCCCCGGTCACCTACCAGTACCCCCACGCGGGGAGCAAGGTGCCCTACGGCACCACCATCTACCTGTATACCGATACCTACGAGGGCAGCCGCACCGAGGTGCCGGATGTGACCGGCAAGAGCCCGGACTTCGCCCGCCAGATGCTGAGTGCCGCCGGGCTGAATTGCGTGGTGGAGGGCAGCGGCACGGTGCAGGCGCAAAGCGATGAGCCCGGCTCCAGCGTGCAGCGCGGCACCATCATCACCCTGACCTGTGGGTAAAACAGCTTTTTCGGCATCTTCGACCAGAGCTTTCAGCAGAAAGCACTGCCGCAAGGCGGTGACGGATGAGGGTGCAGCATTCAATAGAACGAGAGGGGATAGAACAATGGAAAAGATCCATGCAAGCAAGCTTCTGGCAGGGCTGGTGCCTGCCGGAAAACTGACCAGTGACCCGGAGGTGGCACTGGTCACCACCGACAGCCGCGAGGTAAAACCCGGTTGCATTTTTGTGGCCTTCCCCGGCGAGCGGTTCGACGGCCATGATTTCGCCGCCCGTGCGCTGGAGCAGGGCGCGGAGTATGTGGTGGTCAACCATCCCGTGCCCGGTGTGCCGGAAGAAAAGGCCATCCTTTGCCCGGACAGCTACCACGCCATGATGGTGATGGGCGCAAACTACCGCAGCCAGTACCACCCCAAGATGGTGGGCGTGACCGGCAGCGTGGGCAAAACCACCACCAAGCAGATGACCTACGCCGCCCTGAGCGGCTTTGGCGAGACCATCAAGACCGAGGGCAACCAGAACAATGAGCTGGGCATGCCCCGCACCCTGATGCGGCTGGAAAGCAGCACCGAGTACGCGGTCATCGAGATGGGCATGAGCCACGCCGGCGAGATCGACCGTCTGGCGCGGGCAGCACGGCCGGATGTGGGCATCATCACCTGCATCGGCGTGTCTCATATCGGCAATCTGGGCAGTCAGGAGAACATCTGCAAGGCAAAGCTGGAGATCTGCAACGGTCTGCCGGAGGGCGCACCGCTGGTGCTGAACTACGACGACCCCTTCCTGCGCAAGGCAGTGCTCCCCGCCCATGTGCGCCCGGTGTGGTTCAGCCTGAGCGATGAAAACGCAGACGTCTGCGCCCTGTCCATCCGGCAGGAGACGGACGGCATGAGTTTTGTGCTGGAGGATCAGGAGCACGGCACCTTTGTGGTGAACATCCCCGCCATGGGACGCCACAATGTGGCAAACGCCTTGGCTGCCTACTGCGCCGCCACCCGTCTGGGCTGCGACGCCAAGAGGGTCATCCGGGGTCTTTCCAACTTTGAGCAGACCGGCCGCCGCCAGAAGGTGGTGGACAGCGAGGGCGTGACCGTCATCGAGGACTGCTACAACGCAAACCCGGACAGCATGAAGGCCGCGCTGGCGATGTTCAAGGATTTCCCCTGCAAGCGCCGTTTTGCCCTGCTGGGCGATATGCTGGAGCTGGGCGATCTGAGCCGCGAAGCACATGAGGAGCTGGGACGTCTTGCCGCCGAGAGCGGGCTGTATTGCCTGATCACCTACGGCGAGCAGGCCAAGCGCACCGCCGTGGTGGCTGCCGCCAAGGGGGTAGAGACCCTGCACGCAGAAAATTACCGCGAGGCCGCCGATGCCCTGCTGGACCGGGTGCAGCCCGGCGATGCCATTCTGGTAAAGGCCAGCCACGGCATGGCACTGGAAAAAGTGCTGGATATCTTCTACGCAGAGCATAAAGAAGCGGAAGTATAACTATTTGGCGAAATGGAGTGTCTGATCTATGGAGCGTTTCGCCTTGGCAGCGGCGGTGGTGCTGGGCTTTGCCCTTACGGCAGCTTTGTGCAGCCTGTTTGTGCCGCTGCGGCGGGTGTTGGAACGCCGCGAACAACAACAGCAGCCGGTACAGTCTGAGCAGCCCCGGCCTGCACCTCTGCGCGCCCCGCTGTGGGGCGGGCTGTGTGCGGCGGCGGGCACGGTGGCTGCGGTGGGTGTGGGCTGGCTTGCCGCCTGCGTGGGTCAGCCGGAGCTGTTGGGCAGCGAGGGCCGGTTGATGACACGGCTGCTCACGGCGCTGGCCGGAAGCCTTGCCTTTGGGGCAGTGGGTCTTGCAGAAGATGTTGCCCGGATGCGCAGCCCGGCGGCGCTGGGGCTGCGGCGGGACGTGCGGCTTTTGCTGGAAGCACTGGCTGCGGCCTTCGTCCTTTTGCTGCTGCGGGCAGCGGGCTGTCTGCCCCGGGGGCTGGGCGTGCCCGGGGCGGGGTATGTGCTGCTGGGCAGCGCCGTGCCCTTTTTGTGGGCGGTGCTCATGGTGGCACTGGCCGAGTGCGCCCGCATTGCCGAGCGGGACGAGGGCGCGGTGTGCGGTGCGGCCTTTGTGGCCATGCTGGCGTTGATGATGGTAGAAGCCGGTCTGGGCGTTTCCGGGCTGGCGGTGCTGCCCGCCGCGCTTGCCGGGGCACTGGTGGCACTGGGGCTATGGGCATTTCCCCCGGCAAGGCTGGGTGCGGGCTGCTGCGGCAGCCTGCTGGCAGCGGGTGCCATCGGCTGCATCCCGCTCAGTCTGGACATGACCAGCCTGACTGTGCCACTGGCGCTGCCCTTCTGGGCGGCGGGCGGTCTTTTGGCAGCGCAGCTGCTGTGTGCAAAGCGCACCGGCAAGCCCTTGCGCTGCTGGGTAAAAAAGCATAAAATGAGCCCGGAAACGGTGTTTCTGTGCAGCTTTGCGCTGAGCGCTGTCGGCTATGTGCTGGCGCTGGCGCTGCTGCGCTGGTGCTGACCGGGCACAGAGAGGGAAGGGAGCGCAGATGGCGACTATCCGCAAAAAACACAGAGCGCCGGTGTCGGTGTTCCAGCGAGACCCGGGCCCGTGGTCCCGGCTGCTGATCGACTGGCTGGCTACGCTGGCTGTTATTATAATCTTTGGGCTGGTGATGCTGTTCAGCGCCAGCTACACCACCGGTTACCTGCGTATGGGCGACAGCTTCCACTACATCAAACAGCAGGCGCTGTGTATGATGCTCGGGCTGGGCTGTATGTTCCTTATGAGCTATGTGGACCACCGCTTTTTGCGCAAGATGGTGGTGCCGGGCTACATCATCGTGCTGGCCATGCTGGCCGTCACCCTGACCATGGCACCCCTGAACGGCTGCCGCCGCTGGATCCGCTTCGGCGGGCTTACGCTGCAATCCTCGGAGGTAGCAAAGTTTGAGATGATCCTGTTCAGTTCCCATCTTGCGGCCAAAGCGCCGCAGGTGGAGCGGCTGGACCCGGAGCGCCGCATCCTGCTTACCCCCCGGGAGTGGCTGCGGGTGCGGGTATGGAAGCAGCTGGTGGTGCCGGTGCTGCCCCTTATACCGGTGGTCATCCTGCTGGCGCTGGAGCCGCACATGTCCGGCATCGTGCTGACGGTGGCGGTGGTGGGCACCATCCTGCTGCTGTCCGGCAGCGGCGGTGTGCTGACATGGGCGGGTGCCATCACGGCGGGCACCCTGCTGGAGACCCTGCTCTCCCATGTGGATTCTATCCCCTACCTGCAAAAGCGTCTGGACGGCTGGACGCAGGATCTGAGCAAGATGACCGACCAGACCGTGCAGAGCCTTTACGCCATCGGCTCCGGCGGGCTGAAGGGACTGGGGCTGGGCAACAGTGTGGAAAAGCAGCTCTGGCTGCCGGAAAGCACCAACGACTTCATTTTCAGCGTGGTGTGCGAGGAACTGGGCTTCATTGGTGCGGTGCTCATCATCGTGCTGTTCGTGCTGTTCATCGTGCAGGGGCTGCTCATCGCCTATAAAGCGGAAAATCTGTACTGCACCATGGTAGGCATCGGCATCATGGCGCAGATCGCGTGGCAGGTGTTCTGCAACATCGCCGTGGTCACCAATACCCTGCCCAACACCGGCATCAGCCTGCCCTTCTTCTCCTCCGGCGGTACCAGCCTGATCCTGCTGCTGGCAGAGATGGGCGTAATGGTGAACATTGGCCGCAACGGCGAGCGGGCGGCGCAGCAGCGGGAGCAGATGCGTGCCCAGCGGGAGGCCGCCCGCGCCGAGCGGGAAGCAGAACTTGCACGCAAGACCATTGATCTGGCCTCTGCCCGCGCAGCCCGTACAGAACAGTAAAACAAACCGCAAGCCCGCCCGGCCGCAGGCCGGGCGTTTATAAGGAGGAATCACCATGCGTGTTCTCATCGCAGCCGGCGGCACTGCCGGACATATCAATCCTGCACTGGCCATTGCCGGTGCTCTGAAAAAGGCCGACCCTACCGCCGAGATCCACTTTGCAGGCCGTAAGGAGGGCATGGAGTACCGTCTGGTCACACAGGCGGGCTACCCCTTCCACCACATCGAGATCACCGGTTTTCAACGCAAGCTCAGCCTGCACAACATCAAGCGCAACATCATTACCCTGTGGAATCTGGCGCTTTCCGGCCCCAAGGCCAAGGCCATGATGAAGGAAGTAAAGCCAGATCTCGTCATCGGCTGCGGCGGCTATGTGTCCGGCCCGGTGGTGCGCTGCGCCGCCAAAATGGGCATCCACACCGCCCTGCACGAGCAGAATGCCTTCCCCGGTGTGACCAATAAGCTGCTGGCTCCGGATGTGGATATCGTGTTTGCCGCCGTGCCCGCCGCCGTGGAAAAGCTGGGCGCACCGGACAAGACCCTTGTGGTGGGCAACCCCGTGCGGCCGGAGGTGTTTGCACAGGCCGCCAACCGCGAGGCCATCCGCGCACAGCTGGGTGCGGGCGACCGCACGGTCATCCTGTCCTTCGGCGGCAGCTTGGGCGCACGCCGGGTCAACGAGGTGGTGGCAGACCTGTGCGCTTGGGAGCAGCACGAGCACAAGCCGGTGCTGCACCTGCACGCCACCGGCCAGTACGGCGTGCAGCTGTTTGAGCAGCTGCAAAAGCAGAAGGATTTTGCCCCCGGCGACAGCCTTGTGGTAAAGGAATACATCAACAATATGCCGGAGCTGCTGGCTGCGGCAGACCTCGTTATCAGCCGCGCCGGTGCGCTGACGCTGGCCGAACTGGAGGCTGTGGGACGCGCCGCTGTGCTGATCCCCAGCCCCAACGTAGCGGAGAACCACCAGTACTACAACGCCATGGAACTGCAGAAGGCCGGGGCGGCTGTGGTCATTGAAGAAAAAGACCTGACCGGTGAAAAGCTGGTGCAGACTGTTTCTGCCATGCTGGCACAGCCCGGCAAGCTGGCCGAGATGGGCAAAAACGCCCGCAGCCTGTCTGTGGACGACAGTCTGGACCGCATCACTGCGGCGCTGCTCAAGCTGGTAAAGACCCCGTGATGCAGCCCCGGAATAAACAGGAAAGAAGGTGCGAACGATGCAGCAGAACCGTGACCGCAACGGCAGACCCCGGAACCCGAGACCCTATGACCTGAACCGGGATGTGGCGCGCACCTCTGCGCCTTCGCAGAATCATAATACACCCCGGAGCACCGGCAACAGCCGCTACGGCTACAACGGCGAGCCGCTCAGCCGCCCGCCCTCCCGCAGCGCCAACGGCAGTGTGCGCTCCTCCCGGGCAGATAACAGCATCCAGTTCCCCACCCAATCCCAGCCCCGCCGCCCGGCGCAGGGGCAGGGGAGCAATACCACCCAGTACCCCGCCGGTAACCGCCCGGCGGGCAGCAGACCAAAAAACGCAAAGTCCGGCGGCAAGCAGCGCCGCCCGGCAAACAATGCCCGCAGCGGGCAGAGCAGCCGGAAAAACCAGAACGCGCAAAACCGCCCGAACCGGCAGCACCCGGCAGGCAGCCAAAGCGCCCCGCAGCAAAGCCCTGCCCGGCGGGAAATGCGCAAAAAGCGCAAGGTGACCCGCGCCACGCTGCGCCGTCGACGGATACTACGCCGTCTGACCGCCTTTGCCATGCTGCTGTGCGTCATTGGCGCGGGCATCTACCTGACCATGACCATGCTGTTCCGCATCAACTCCATTCAGGTGCAGACCCCGGACGGCAAGCAGGTGACCGAGATCGCGGGCTACTCCGCAGACAGCATTTTGCAGCGGATGGGCGTGCAGCTGGAGGAAAACATCTTCAGCTTTGAGCCCGGCGAAAAGGCCGCGGTGCTGGAGCAGAACTTCCCGCTGCTGGGCTCCATCAAGGTGATCCGGGACTACCCCAACACCGTGGTGGTGCAGGTGACCGAGGCCGTGCCCGCCTACGCGGTGCAAAACGGCAGCAAGTGGCTTGTGATCTCGGACAAATGGAAGATTTTGTCCGAGGAAAGCACCCAGCCTGAGGGACTTTGCACCCTGTACGGCGGCAAGCTGCAGGATACCACCCCGGGACAGGGCTTCTGGTTCGTGGACGATGCGGACGCGGCAAGCGCCTCCGGGTCGGAAACCGCCGAGAGTGAAAGCACGGTGAGCACAGAGAACGACCGTATGGAAGCGCTGCGCACACTGCGCAGCAAGCTGGAGGAATACGGCCTGTCGCAGGACGTGACACGGCTGGAAGTGGCAGACACCGAGCAGCTCGCATTTTTGTATCAGGATCGCATCAGCGTGCTGCTGGGCACGCTGAACGATCTGGATTATAAGCTGGATCGCGCCCGCTATGTACTGACCAACGCCGACGGCAAGGGCTGCGGCCCCACCGACACCGGGCGGCTGGATTTCAGCCATACCAGCGCCAGCAGCACACGTAAGATCTATTTTGCACAGGGCGAGCCCACCCTGCCCTCCGGCTATGTGGTGCCGCCCAAGGCTGAGGAACCCGCCCCGGCAGAGGACACCGCCGACAGCACCGACAGTGCAGAAAGCACGGATACTGCCGACACCACCGAACCGGCGGCTGAAACGGACACCGAGCAGCTGCCCCTGACCCACCCTGACCGCATGACGGCCAACGAAGAAGAAAACCCCATGTAAAGAAGCTCTTTGGAGGAGACTGTATGAAGCTGGAACAACTGATGGAAGGCGTGCCCTTTACCCTTGTGCAGGGCAGTCTGGATACTGAGATCGCAGATATCATCTACGACAGCCGCAAGGCTGCCCCGGGGCTTTTGTTCGTGTGTATCGTGGGCACCCAACGGGACAGCCACGCGTTTGCCGCTGACTGCGCCGCCAAGGGAATCAGCGCGCTGGTCATCCAGCACGATATCGACCTTTCTACCCTGCCCGGGGTGACCGTGGTCAAGGTGGAGAGCAGCCGCTATGCCATGGCGTTGATGAGCGCCAACCTCTTCGGCAACCCTGCCCGCCAGATGACCATGATCGGCGTCACCGGCACCAAGGGCAAGACCACTACCACCCACATGATCAAAAGCGTGCTGGAGGCCGCAGGCCGCAAGGTGGGCATGATCGGCACCAACGGCATCTACTATATGGGACGCCACAAGGACACCGCCAACACCACCCCGGAAAGCTACGAGCTGCAAAAGACCTTCCGGGAGTTTCTGGATGCCGGCTGCGATACCGCGCTGATGGAGGTATCCAGTCAGGGCCTGATGATGGACCGCGTGGCGGGCGTGCACTACGATGTGGGTGTGTTCACCAACCTTTCGCCGGATCACATCGGCCCCGGCGAGCACAAGACCTTTGAGGAGTACCGCAGCTGGAAGGGACAGCTGTTCAAGCGTTGCGATGTGGGCGTGGTGAACATTGACGACGAGAACACCGCCGCCCTGCTGGAAGGCCATACCTGCAAGCTGGTCACCTATGGCCGCGATGAAAAGGCCGACTACCGCGAGACCGGCTACGAGCTGCTGCGCACCCACGATTTTCTGGGCGTTGCCTTCCACGTTACCGGCAAGGACGAGATGGACGTCAAGGTGAATATGCCCGGCGAGTTCAGCGTGTACAACGCGCTGGCAGCGCTGGCCGTGGGCAAGGTGCTGGGTCTGCCGGATGCCGCCATCCACGATGGTCTGGGCAAGTGCGTGGTGAAGGGCCGTGTGGAGCTGGTGCCCATCAGCAAAAAGTTCACCATCCTGCTGGACTATGCCCACAACGAGGTATCCACCGAGAGCCTGCTTACCACCCTGCGCGCCTACAAGCCCCACCGTCTGGTGGTGGTGTTTGGCTGCGGCGGCAACCGCTCCAAGCTGCGCCGCTACGGCATGGGCGAGATCTGCGCCAAGATGGCCGATTTCTCCATCCTCACCGAGGACAACAACCGCTTTGAAAAGGTAGAGGACATTATTGCGGATATCCGCGAGGGCATGAACAAGGGCAACCCGGACGCAAAGTTCGTGGAAATCCCCGACCGTCTGGACGCGCTGCACTACGCAGTGAATCACGCACAGGAGGGCGACCTGATCGCCGTCATCGGCAAGGGACACGAGACCTACCGCGACCGCGAGGGCGTCAAGACCCCCTTCCTTGAGCGGGAACTGCTGGAAGAATACGCCCAGCAGATCGGACTGGAATAAGAAATATTATTATTGCGGGAAAGGCCGCTGCACAAAGTACTGTGCAGCGGCTTTTTTGCGTCTGTGGGAGCCCCTATATAAAGAGGAGGCAAACTGTGACAGAAATGTAAAAGATAAAAATATTTAACTAAAACCATTGACTTATCCAACGGTTTGATTATAATGGTCGTGTTCGATACCTCATAAATTTTAGGTAAATAATTAAACACAAACAGTAAACATAAAGGAGAATACTACCATGACTTTCGAGGAAATGAAGAAGATCGTTGTCGATACCCTGAGCTGCGATGAGGACAAGGTGACCATGGAGGCCAGCCTGACCGAGGATCTGGAGGCCGACAGCCTGGACGCTGTGGAGCTGAACATGGCACTGGAAGAGGCCTGCGGTGTGTCCATCCCCGATGAGGAGCTGGCAAACCTCAAGACCGTGGGCGATATCTTCAACTACATCAATGCCCATGTCTGAGGCTGACCGAGGCGAAACGCGATGAACAGTATCAAAGACCTGCTGCCGGGCAGCATGCGGGAGCGCACCTTCCAGCTGAAGGCCCGGCGGGATGCGGGTGCCGTGTGGAACGACCCGCAGTTCGTGGAATGCAAAAAGTGCGGACGCCGCGCCACCCGCCAGATCTGGAACAAGGCACAGTACGTCTGCCCCAACTGCGGGGTGCACCTGCCCATCGGCGGGTACTACCGCCTGAACCTCATCCTTGATAAGGGCAGCTTCCGGGAACTGGATGCCGACCTTGCACCGCAGGATGTGCTGCAGTTTCCCGGCTACCCGGAAAAGCTGGAAGCACAGACTGGTAAGACCGGCCTGAAGGAGGCTGTGATTACCGCCACGGGGCGCATCGAGGGCACCCCGGTGGTGGTGGCAGTGCTGGACAGCCGGTTCTTTATGGGCAGCATGAGCACCACCGTGGGCGAAAAGATCACCCGCGCCGTGGAGCACGCTACCGCAAAGCACCTGCCGCTGATCATCTTTTCGGCCAGCGGCGGCGCCCGGATGCAGGAGGGCATTTTCAGCCTGATGCAGATGGCAAAGACCTCTGCCGCCATCGAGCGGTTCTCCGCCCGGGGCGGGCTGTACATCAGCGTGCTGACCCACCCCACCACCGGCGGCGTGACTGCCAGCTTTGCCAGCCTTGGCGATATTATGCTGGCAGAGCCCGGGGCGCTGATCGGCTTTGCGGGCCCCCGGGTCATTGAACAGACCATCGGCGAAAAGCTGCCCGCAGGCTTCCAGCGCAGCGAGTTCCAATACGAGCACGGCTTTGTGGACAAGGTAGTGCCCCGTACCGAAATGCGCGAAACACTGGCGCAGCTGCTGCGGCTGCACGCCTGAGGAGGGAGCGCCTTATGATCAAGGACATCTTACAACAGCTCGCACCGCTGGATGAAAAGATCGCCGCCCTGCGCGGCGACCCGGCGGACGAGAACATGACCGATATCACCAACCACGCTGCCGAGCTGGCAGAGCTTTCCGCACAGGAGGACGCTTTGCTGTCCGGCTGTGGGGCGCTGACCGCAGAGGACAGGGTCTTTCTGGCACGCCACCCGGAGCGTCCCCACATCGATGAGATCGTGGATGCACTGTTCACCGACTTCTTTGAGCAGTGCGGCGACCGCCAGTGCAAGGAGGATGCCGCCATTCTGGGCGGTGTGGCGCTGTTCCACGGCCAGCCGGTCACGGTCATCGGCCACCGCAAGGGCAGCACGCTGGAAGAAAACCTGCGCTGCAACTTCGGTATGCCCGGGCCGGAGGGCTACCGCAAGGCTCTGCGCCTGATGAAGCAGGCGGAAAAATTTGACCGTCCCATCATCACCTTCATCGACACGCCGGGCGCATACCCCGGCAAGGACGCCGAGGAGCGCGGACAGGGCGAAGCCATCGCCCGCAACCTGATGGAGATGAGCGGCCTGACCGTGCCGGTGATCGCAGTGGTCACCGGCGAAGGCTCTTCCGGCGGCGCGCTGGCGCTGGGTGTGGCAAACCGCATCCTCATGCTGGAAAACGCCGTCTACTCGGTGCTGAGCCCCGAAGGCTTTGCCAGCATCCTGTGGAAGGATTCCTCCCGCAGCGGCGAAGCCTGCGAGATCATGAAGCTGACCGCACAGGATCTGTACAAGGACGGCATCGTGGAGGAGATCATCCCGGAGCCGGTGGGCGGCGCACAGCGCGCCCACGGGGTACTGTTCGGCAATCTGGACGAGGCACTGCAGCGTCAGCTGCGCAGCCTTGCCCGCATGAACGGCCGTCAGCTGGCCGAGCAGCGCTACCAGAAATTCCGTCAGATCGGAGAAATGAGGAAAGCATGAAGGGTTTGCGTCTGATCGCCACCGGCGGGGCTTTGCCCGGCCGCACGGTCACCAACGAAGAGTTGAGCCGCACCGTGGATACCAGCGACGAGTGGATCACCACCCGCACCGGCATCCGCACCCGGCACTACTGCACCGAGGGCGAAAACGCCGCTACACTGGCCATTGCTGCCGCAAAGCAGGCGCTGCAGCGCAGCGGTCTTGCTCCGGCAGACATTGCCTGCTGCGTCTGCGCCACCCTTTCCGCACCGGACGCCACCCCAAGCGTGGCCTGTCAGGTGCAGGCGGCGCTGGCACTGCCGGAAAACCACCCCGCACTGGATGTAAACGCCGCCTGCTCCGGCTTTTTGTATGGAACGGCGGTGGCGCGCGGCCTGCTGGCTACGCTGGGCGGGCGGTACGCGCTGGTCATCGGCACGGAAGCACTTTCCCGTCTGATGGACCCCGCCGACCGCTCCACCTGTGTGCTGTTTGGCGATGGTGCCGGTGCGGCAGTGTTTGAACTGACCGACACCTCCGCGCCCTTTGCCATCACGCTGGGTGCCCGGGGCGATGCCGCCATCCATGCCGGCGGCCCCAGCCGCGCAGGCTCGGCACCCATCAGCATGGACGGCAGGGCAGTGTTCCGCTTTGCGGTGGATGCCCTGCCCAAATGCCTGCACACCGTGCTGGACGAGACCGGCCTTACGCTGGACAATCTGGACTGGGTGGTCTGCCATCAGGCCAACAGCCGCATCATCGACCACTGCGTCAAGGCGCTGCACGCCGACGGTGCAAAGTTCTACAAAAACATGGATCGCCACGGCAACACCAGTGCTGCCAGCATCCCGGTGGCACTGAACGAGCTGGCTGAGAGCGGCCAGCTGCACCCCGGCCAGACCCTTGCCTGCATCGGCTTCGGCGGCGGCCTGACATGGGGCGGCATGATCGTGGAATATAAAGGATAAAGACCATGAAACTTTTAAACGAGATCCTGGGGACGAAATACCCCATCATTCAGGGCGGCATGGCAAACATTGCCACCGGCGAGTTTGCCGCCGCCTGCTCCAACGCCGGTGCACTGGGCATCATCGGTGCGGGCGGCATGAATGCCGATACCCTGCGCCAGAACATCCGCCGCTGCCGGGAGCTGACCGACAAGCCCTTTGGTGTAAACATCATGCTCATGCACCCGCAGGCAGATGAGTTTGCCCAGATCGTAGTGGAGGAAAAGGTCGCCGTGGTCACCACCGGCGCAGGCAACCCGGGGAAATACGTTTCCATGTGGAAAGCTGCCGGTATCAAGGTGATCCCGGTGGTGGCGGCTGCCGTGCTGGCACGGCATCTGGAGCCGCTGGGCATCGATGCCGTCATCGCCGAGGGCACCGAGAGCGGCGGCCATGTGGGCGAGATGACCACCATGGCGCTGGTGCCGCAGGTGGTGGACGCGGTCAGCGTGCCGGTCATCGCCGCAGGCGGCATTGCCGATGGCCGTCAGCTGGCGGCTGCGCTGGCACTGGGCGCCTGCGGTGTGCAGGTGGGCACCTGCCTGCTGGCAAGCGAGGAGTGCCCCATTCACCCCAACTACAAGGCCGCGCTGCTCAAAGCCGGGGACAGTGACACCATCGTCACCGGACGCACCGTGGGTGCACCGGTGCGTGTGCTGAAAAACCGCATGAGCCGGGAGTATGTCCGTCAGGAAAAGGCGGGCGCCGATAAGATGGAGCTGGAAAAATACACGCTGGGCAGCCTGCGCCGTGCCGTCTTTGAGGGCGACACGGTAAGCGGCAGCCTGATGGCCGGTCAGGTAGCCGGAATGCTGCACGAGGTGCGCCCCGTGGCGGACATCCTTGCCGACCTGTGGCAGGGCGGGAGGCAGCGCATCGCCGCGCTGAACACCGAATGCTGACCCTTGGCGGCAAGCCCCTGCAAGTACCCATTTTGCAGGGCGGCATGGGCGTAGGCGTCTCGCTGGGCGGGCTGGCCGGTGCGGTAGCAGCCTGCGGCGGCATGGGGTGCATCTCCACCGCCGATGCAGGCTACCGCGAGCCGGATTTTGCCCGTGACCCGGCGGCAGCAAACCACCGTGCCCTGACCGCAGAAATTCAAAAAGCCAAGGCCATTGCCGGGGGCGTGGGTCTGGTAGCTATCAACGCCATGGTAGCCACCCGGGACTATGTCGAGGCTATCCGCACCGCCGTGGCGGCGGGGTGGATGCCGTGGTCTCCGGTGCGGGTCTGCCGCTGGAGCTGCCGGGCATTGTGGGCACCAAAGAGGTGGCCATTGCGCCCATCGTATCCAGCGCCCGGGCGGCAAAGCTCATCCTGCGCCGCTGGGCAAAGGGCTTTGACCGCACCGCCGATTTTGTGGTCATCGAGGGCTGCAAGGCGGGCGGGCATCTCGGCTTTGCCGAGGAGGATCTGCTGGCTGACCGCTGCCAGACTTTGGACGAGATTCTGCCCGGGGTGCTGGCGGAGGTGAAGCCTTACGAGGAACAATACGGCCACGCCATCCCGGTATTTGTGGCGGGCGGCGTGTACACCGGTGCCGACATGGCACACTTTACAAAGCTTGGCGCTGCGGGCGTGCAGCTGGCCACCCGCTTTATCCCCACCTACGAGTGCGACGCCTCCCAGACCTACAAGGACGTGCTGCTGGCGGCAAAGCCGGAGGATGTGCGCATCATCCACAGCCCGGTGGGAATGCCCGGCCGCGCGCTGAACACCCGCTGGTGCAGGCGCTGGCCGAGGGCAAGCGCTTCCCGCCCAAGCACTGCGCCCGGTGTCTCAAGACCTGCGACCCCGCCGCTGTGCCCTACTGCATCACCCACGCCCTCATCGAGGCGGTGAAGGGCAACGTGGAGGAAGGGCTCTTCTTCTGCGGCGAAAACGTGGGTCGGCTTGACCGGATGCGCACCGTGCGCGAGCTGATGGACGAACTTGTGACCGAATGGAGGCAGAATTTATGAAGCTTGCCGTACTTTACGCCGGTCAGGGTGCACAGCACCCCGGCATGGGCAAGGAATTTTACGAAGCATCTCCCGCCTTCCGGGCGGCCTTTGACAGCGCAGCGCTGGATTTTGACCTGCACCGCGTCTGCTTTGAGGACCCGGACGGCGTTTTGAACCAGACCGAATACACCCAGCCCTGCATGGTGGCCTTTGCCTGCGGCGTGACCGCCGTGCTGGCCGAAAAGGGCGTGAAGCCCGCCTATCTGGCGGGGCTTTCGCTGGGCGAATACTCCGCGCTGCAGGCAGCCGGGGTGTTCACCGCAAAGCAGGCCATCGAGCTGACCGCCTTCCGGGGCAAGGCCATGGCCGAGGCTGCAAAGGGCCTTGACTGCGGTATGACCGCCGTGCTGGGGCTGGACAGAGAAAAACTGTCCGCCTGCTGCGAACAGGCAGCTGAGGCAGGCTGTGTGCAGATCTGCAACTACAACTGCCCTGGGCAGCTGGTCATCGGCGGCGAAAAGGCCGCTGTGGAGCAGGCCGCCGCGCTGGCAAAGGAAGCCGGTGCCCGCCGCTGTATCCCGCTGAAGGTCAGCGGCCCCTTCCACACAAAGCTGATGGCTCCCGCAGGGGATGCACTGGCACAGCGCTTTGCGGGCGAAAACTTCGGCACCATGGAGACGCCGGTGCTGTTCAACTGTCTGGGGCATGAAAAGGCCGAGACCGACAGCATTCCGCAGCTGCTGGTAAAGCAGGTGCAGAGCAGCGTCTACATGGAAGATACCCTGCGCCGTCTGGGCGAGCTGGGCGTGGACCACATTCTGGAGGTCGGCCCCGGCAGCGCCCTGAGCGGTTTTGTGAAAAAGACCCTGCCCGGGGTGGTCTGCACCGCAGTGGAGACCCCGGAACAGCTGGATGCGGTGCTGACCGCATGGAAGGAAGCAGAATGAGCGAAGAAAAGCTGACCCGCGCCGCCATTGTTACCGGCGGCAGCCGGGGCATTGGCCGCGCAGTGTGCGTGGCACTGGCAAAGCAGGGCTGCAACGTGGTGGTGAACTACTGCCACGGCGCAGAGCCTGCGGAGCAGACGGCAGCCCTCTGCCGCGCCGAGGGCGTGCAGGCGGTGACCGTGCAGGCGGATGTATCCACCGCCGAGGGCTGCAAGGCACTGTTCGATGCCGCTGCCGAGGCCTTTGGCCGGGTGGATGTGCTGGTGAACAACGCGGGCATCACCCGGGACAACCTGATTTTGCGCCTGACCGAGCAGGATTTTGAAGCGGTGCTGGACACCAACCTGAAAAGCGCCTTTCTCTGCTGCAAGGAGGCCGCCCGCCGCATGGTGCGCCAGCGCTATGGCCGCATCGTGAACCTTTCCAGCGTGGTGGCGCTGCGGGGCAACGCTGGGCAGACCAACTACGCCGCCAGCAAGGCGGGGCTCATCGGCCTGACCAAGAGCCTTGCCCGGGAGCTGGCCGCGCGGAACGTGACCGTGAACGCGGTAGCGCCCGGCTTTATCGACACCGACATGACTGCCGTGCTGCCGGAGGCGGTGCGCACCGGCATGACGCAGGGCATCCCCGCGGGCCGCGCAGGCCAGCCGGAGGATGTGGCACAGGCAGTGGCGTTTTTTGCCGCAGAACAAAGCAGCTATCTCACCGGGCAGGTGCTCTGTGTGGACGGCGGCATGGCAATGTAAAGGAGAACCCTTATGGAAAAACGCAGAGTTGTGATCACCGGCCTTGGCACGGTGAACCCGCTGGGCAACAATGTGGCGGACAGCTGGGCAGCAGCCCGTGCCGGTAAATGCGGCATCGGCCCCATCACCCAGTTCGACACCACCGACTTCAAGTGCAAGCTGGCTGGTGAGGTAAAGGATTTTGACCCCGAGAGCGTGGTGGACAAAAAGGAAGTCCGCAAAATGGCGCGCTTCACCCTGCTGGCACTGGGCGCTGCCGCCGAAGCCATTGCAGACAGCGGCCTTGATACCGAGGCCGAGGGCAAGGACATCGGCGTCATCCTGTCCAGCGGCATCGGCGGTCTGCCCACGATCGAGGAGCAGCACGCCCGCGGCGAGGAAAAGGGCATGGAGAAGGTAAGCCCCTACTTTGTGCCCATGGCCATTGCCAACATGGCGGCGGCACAGGTGGCCATCCGCTTTGGTCTGAAGGGCATGTGCACCTGCCCGGTCACGGCCTGCGCCGGCGGCACCAACGCCGTAGGCGACGCCTTCCACCGCATCCGGGACGGCTACGAGCCGGTGATGGTCTGCGGCGGCGCGGAAAGCTGCATCAGCCCCTTGGGCATCGGCGGCTTTACCAGCATGAAGGCACTTTCCACCGCCACCGATCCGGACGCTGCCAGCCTGCCCTTTGACGCCCGCCGCGGCGGCTTTGTCATGGGTGAGGGCAGCGGTGTGCTGGTGCTGGAAGAACTGGAGCACGCAAGAGCGCGCGGCGCACACATCTATGCCGAGGTGGTGGGCTACGGTGCCAACTGCGATGCCTATCACTTTACTGCTCCGGCTCCCGGCGGCGCAGGTGCCATCGACTGCATGAAGCTGACCTTGGTGGATGCCGACATCGCACCGGAGCAGGTGGATCACATCAACGCCCACGGCACCGGCACCCACATGAACGATGCCTGCGAGACTGCCGCCATCCACGCCGTGTTCGGCGCACACGCCAAGGAGATGACCGTGGTCAGCACCAAGAGCATGACCGGCCATCTGCTGGGCGGCGCGGGCGGCATCGAGGCCGTGTTTACCGCGCTGGCGCTGCGGGACCAGTTCGCCCCGCCCACCATCCACTATGCCCAGCCCGACCCGGAGTGCGATCTGGACTATGTGCCCAACACCGGGCGGCAGCAGGAAATGCAGTACGCGCTGAGCAACAGCTTGGGCTTTGGCGGCCACAACGCCTGCATCGCCTTGCGCAGATGGGAGGGCTGACCCATGGCAGAACCCCGTACCGTGCGTGAAAACGCCAACACCCTGAGCAGCGTGCAGATTGCAGAAATTCTGCCCCACCGCTACCCCTTTGCCCTCGTGGACCGTGTTCTGGACTACGAGCCGGGGCAGTGGGCCATCGGCCGCAAGTGCGTCACCCGCAACGAGGAATTCTTCAACGGCCACTTCCCGGCGCAGCCGGTCATGCCCGGCGTGCTGCTGCTGGAAGCATTGGCACAGACCGGCGCTGTGGCAGCGCTGAGCCTGCCGGAAAACAAGGGCAAGCTGGCACTGTTCGGCGGCATCAAGAGTGCCCGCTTCCGCAAGCAGGTCACCCCCGGGGACGTGCTCACCCTCCACTGCGAGCTGGTACAGCAGCACGGCGCTGTGGGCGTAGGCAAGGCCTCGGCATGGGTGGACGGCAAGTGCGCCGTCACCGCAGAGCTGACCTTTGTGCTGACCGACGCAGCAGAATAAAATGAATGAAAAAGAGATAGGCGATCCCTTTCGGGAAAGCCTATCTCTTTTTTGTGTCTGTTCCGGTCGGTTTACTCTGCGGCAGCTGTCCCGGCGTCTGCTTCAGCAGTGGGGGCAGACTCTGCCGTGGCGGTTTCTGTTGGGGCGGTCGCTGCCTGTTCCTTCTCCATCCACTCCCGCACGCGGTCGGGGCGGTTGGTGATGTAGGCATCGGCGCTGGTGCGCAGCAGGCTGCGGACGGAATCTTCCGTGTCCACCGTCCACAAAGACACCTTGATGCCCATCTCGTGCAGTTTGTCAATGAAACCGGCGTTTTTGTAGGCGGTGTGGTACTCACAGCTGACCCACTCCGGCACAAAGTCCAGACTGCTGATATAGGCGGGCAGATCCCGTTGCGACAACAGGTTTTTATAGATCTCGTTCAGGCTCTCGCCGGGAAAGTTTGCCCGCAGCATACTTACCTTATCGCTCATCCAGCGGGTCATCCAGCTGCAATTTTCCTCGTCTGCTGCGCTCTCCGGCAGGGCAGCGTCCATGGCATCCATGTCGTCTATGCCGTTGGTCAGTCCCAGATCCTTCCAGATGATGGGCGGCGGCAGCAGCATGCTTTCCAGCTCGCCGTATACCAGTGCACCCACCCGCAGTTCGGGCAGCAGCTGCTTTGCCTGCCGCAGCAGCGCGTGGTTGAAGGAAACAAGGATCACCTGTTCTACCATCTCGGTCTGCTGCAGCACCTCCAGCACCCGGGGCACAAAGTCCGGGTCGTTGTCCATGGTGGATTTCAGTTCCAGATGCACGGTGCATCCCGGCATCTGCCTGCACAGTTCCATGGCCTCCTGCAGGGTGGCGATCTTCTCGTCCTGAAAGATGGCGTCCTTCCAGCTGCCAAAATCCAGTTCCTTTAAATCGCCCATGGTCATATCGTAGATCTTGCCGGAAATATCCGTGTGCAGATCGATCATATAGTCGTGGTGGATCACAAGCCCGGCGTCAATGGTCTGCTGTACGTCCATCTCTACGCCGTCCGCGCCAATCTCCATGGCTTTTTTAAAGGCAGTCAGGGTGTTTTCCGGTGCAAGATAGGAAGCACCGCGGTGTGCAATGATTTGTGGTGTCATAAATTTTCTCCGTTATCGGTTCGTCCTCACACGTTTACGCCCCGGCGCTGCCATACCGCAAACAGTGCCGGGGCGCTTGCTCAGGTCAGGTCCTCGCCGTCTGAAGCGATGACCTTTTTATACCAGTAAAAACTGTCCTTCCGGCTGCGGGCAAGGGTGCCGTTGCCGTCGTTGTCCTTGTCCACATAGATAAAGCCGTACCGCTTTTTCATCTCGCCGGTGGAGGCGCTCACAAGGTCGATGGGACCCCATGTGGTGTAGCCCATCAGCGGCAGACCATCCTCATTGACGGCCTTTTCCATCTCCTCGATGTGCGCCCGCAGGTAGTCGATGCGGTAGCTGTCGTGGATGGAGCCGTCCGGCTCTACGGTATCCACCGCACCCAGACCGTTCTCCACGATGAACATAGGCTTTTCGTACCGGTCGTAAATGGTGTTCAGGGTCACCCGCAGACCCACCGGGTCGATGGCCCAGCCCCACTCGCTGACTTTCAGGTAGGGGTTCTTCACCGATGCAGACACGGCGTTGCCTTCCGCATTCTCTGCCGCCATCAGCTCCTTATCCACCGTGATGCAGCGGCTGGAATAGTAGCTGAAGGATACAAAATCCACCGTGCCCTCCCGCAGCGTGCGGTCGTCCTCGGACTGTGTGTGCAGCTGCACCCCGGCGCGCTCCATCCGCTTTTTAGCCCACACGGGGTAAGCGCCGCGCACCTGTACGTCAGTAAAGAAGTAGTTGTCCCGGTCTGCCTCCTGCGCCGCCCGCACATCCTCCGGGGCGCAGGTGCGGGGGTAGAACTGACCCGCCGCCAGCATACAGCCCACCATAGCGTCCGGCATTTTTTCGTGCGCCAGCTTTACCGCCTTTGCGCTGGCCACCAGCTCGTGATGGGCGGCCTGATACTTGACCTGCTCCACATTCTCGCCGGGGTGGAATACCAGCCCGGCGCCGGTAAAGGACAGGTGCAGCAGCATGTTGATTTCATTAAAGGTGAGCCAGTACTTCACCTTGCCCTTGAAGCGGTCGAACAGCACCTCGCAGTAGTGGACATAGGCGTCCACCATGCGGCGGTCTTTCCAGCCGCCGTATTTTTTGATGAGGGCAATGGGAGTGTCAAAGTGGCAGATGGTGACCAGCGGCTCAATGCCGTACTTATGGCACTCGTCAAAAATGCTGTCGTAGAAGGCCAGTCCTGCCTCGTTGGGCTGAGCATCGTCGCCGTTGGGCAGGATGCGGGTCCATGCAATGGACAGCCGGAAGCACTTGAAGCCCATCTCTGCAAACAGGGCGATATCCTCTTTATAATGGTGATACAGGTCAATGGCCTCGTGGCTGGGGTAGAAATGTGCGTCATCGCAGCCCAGCATTTCCATATAGCCCGTTGCCACCGGAAAACGGTCCGGGCCGAAGGGGGTTACATCCACCGTAGCCAGACCCTTGCCGTCTGCCTGCCATGCACCCTCGCACTGGTTGGCAGCGGTAGCGCCGCCCCACAAAAAGCCCTTGGGAAATTTGCCCATACTCTTTACCTCCTTGTTTACTTTTGCGCCCCTGCGGAGCGCAGATATACGCATACTACTATGATACCGCAACTGGCGGCGCTTGTCCATGACTGCATTTTGCAAAGGTGCGTGCATTTGGGGATAAAGTACGACTTTTATCGTCAAAACGCTGAAATTTCCTGCTGTTTTTTGCGCACTTTTCACGATAAAAACACAAAACTTGCCCGTTTTTCTTTTATTCTGTTCCTTTTAAACCGCGCGGCAGTATGGTAGAATAGTAGGGTAAGAACTGCGCTGCGCTGCTGCGCTGCTGAGAACATGGAAAAATGGAGTGTTTGATTATGACTGAGTTCAAACCCATCAAAGAAGGCAAAGTCCGCGAGATCTACGACAATGGCGACAGCCTGATCATGGTTGCCACCGACCGCATTTCTGCGTTTGACGTCATCCTGAAAAACAAGGTCACCAAAAAGGGCACCGTGCTCACCCAGATGAGCAAGTTCTGGTTCGATTACACCCGCGATCTGCTGCCCAACCACATGCTGAGCGTGGATGTGCAGGATATGCCGGAGTTCTTCCGCCAGCCCCAGTTCACCGGCAACAGCATGATGTGCCGCAAGCTGACCATGCTGCCCATCGAGTGCATTGTGCGCGGCTACATTACCGGCAGCGGCTGGGCAAGCTACCAAAAGACCGGCAAGGTGTGCGGCATCCAGCTGCCCGAGGGCCTGCAGGAGTCCGATAAGCTGCCCGAGCCCATCTACACCCCCTCCACCAAGGCAGAGATCGGCGACCACGACGAGAACATCTCCTACGAGCAGAGCATCGACGTGCTGGAGAAGCAGTTCCCCGGCCACGGTCTGGAGTACGCCACTAAGCTGCGCGACTACACCATTGCCCTGTACAAGAAGTGCGCCGAGTATGCACTGTCCCGCGGCATCATCATTGCCGATACCAAGTTCGAGTTTGGTCTGGACGAGGACGGCAACGTGGTGCTGGGTGACGAGATGCTGACCCCGGACTCCTCCCGCTTCTGGCCGCTGGAGGGCTACGAGCCGGGTCACAGCCAGCCCTCCTTCGACAAGCAGTTTGTGCGCGACTGGCTGAAGGCCAACCCCGACAGCAACTACGACCTGCCGCAGGATGTGATTGACAAGACCATTGCCAAGTATCTGGAGGCCTACGAGCTGCTGACCGGCAAAAAGCTGTAAGCGTATCCCGTATCCATAAAAATCAAGGCTGCTGCGGAAAATTTTCCGCAGCGGCCTTTTTTGCGCCCTGCCCCTTGACATTGAGCGGGGATATGAGTAATATATGTATCGTATCAAACAGTTTCACATCGAACGATTTGACCGAAACAGAGGAAAACCATTATGTGTACACAGCACTCTATTGAAGAACACTGCAAGCTGGACCCGCCGTGGGAGGGGCCGCAGGTCATCCCGGCACAGATCCGGCGGGTGGATAACCTGATCTTCCGCAGGATCAACCAGTTTGCCCGTGCCAACGGGGTGGAACAGGCTACCCCCATGCACGGGTGGATCATCGAGTATCTCTAACGCCACCGGGACGAGCCGGTGTTCCAGCGGGACATCGAGCGGGAGTTTTCCATCACCCGCTCCACGGTGACGAACATTTTGCAGCTGATGGAGCGCAAGGGCTACATCCGGCGGCTGAGCGTGCCGCAGGATGCCCGGCTCAAGCAGCTGGTGCTGACCGAGGAGGGCGTGCTTTTTCATGAAAAAACCATGCTCTCCTTCCACCAGACTGACGACTATGTAGCCGGGCTGCTGACCGAGGAGGAGAACGCAGAGCTGCTGCGGCTGCTGAACAAGCTGCGGGAGGCGTTGAAATAACCACCTTTTCCGTCAAAGCGCTGAAAAAGGACTTGCTAAATTGGCAATTATGAACATTTTACGAAACGTCTTGACATTTAAATTGTTATGTATAAAATTGTTTTGTACCAAACAAATAAAATTAACAGGAGGGAACTCAGATAATCAAAAAGCTTGTGTCGCATCTGGGCGAGTATAAAGCCGCCTCGATCAAGACACCGCTCTTTGCTGCGCTGGAAGCCATTATGGATGTGCTGCTGCCCACCATCATGGCCTTTATCATCGACCAGGGCATTGAAAAGGGCGATATGAACGCCATCATCCGCTACGGACTGCTTACCTTTCTGGTGGCAGCCATTGCGCTGGTGCTGGGCGTACTGGCGGGCAAGTACGCCGCCGAGGCATCCACCGGCTTTGCCGGAAATCTGCGGGATGCCATGTATGAAAATATCCAGCATTACTCTTTTTCCAACATCGACAAATTCTCTACGGCAGGTCTTGTTACCCGCATGACCACCGACGTGACCAACGTGCAGAACGCCTTCCAGATGATCGAGCGGATGTGCGTGCGCGCCCCGGTGCATCTGGTGTTTGCCATGTTCATGGCTGTGGTCATCGGCGGCCCGCTGTCGCTGGTGTTCGTGGTGGCAGTGGCCTTTCTGGTGGCGGTGCTGGCTGCCATCATGATCCCCACCTTCCGCATCTTTGACCGTGTGTTCAAGAACTATGATAACCTCAACGCCTCGGTGCAGGAGAATGTCTCTGCCATCCGCGTGGTCAAGAGCTTCGTGCGCGAGGGCTTTGAAAACGAAAAATACACCGCCGCCTGCGAGAGCCTGTACAAGCAGTTTGTCAACGCGGAAAGCCGCCTGAGCTTCAATAACCCCGCCATGCTGGTGGCAGTGTACAGCTGCAACATCGCGCTGAGCTGGTTCGGCGCAAAATATGTGCTGCACGGTGTCATTACCACCGGCCAGCTGAACGCCCTGTTCGGCTATATCATGAACATCCTTATGGCACTGATGATGCTGAGCATGGCCTTTGTCATGATCGCCATGTCCGCCGCCTCTGCCAAGCGTATCGTGGAGGTGCTGGACGAGCACACCGACCTGCCCCCGGCAAAGCAGCCGGTGCAGCAGGTGGCAGACGGCAGCATCCAGTTTGACCACGTTACCTTCAAGTATAAGCACGGCAGCGGCCAGCCGGTGCTGAACGATATCAGCTTTACCATCCGGCCCGGCGAGACGCTGGGCATCATCGGCGGCACCGGCAGTGCAAAATCCAGCCTGGTGCAGCTGATCCCCCGCCTGTATGATGCCGAGACCGGCTCTGTCAAGGTGGGCGGCGTGGACGTTAAGGATTACAGCCTGGATGTCCTCCGCCGGGAGGTCTCCATGGTGCTGCAGAAGAACGTTCTGTTCAGCGGCACCATCCTCGACAACCTGCGCTGGGGCGATGAGAACGCCAGCGAGGAAGAGTGCATCCGGGTGGCCAGGCTGGCCTGCGCCGATGAGTTCATCGCAGCGCTTCCCTGATAAGTACAATACCCTGGATCGAGGCAGGGCGGCTCCAACGTGTCCGGCGGCCAGAAGCACGCCTGACACTTGCCCGCGCGCTGCTGCGCAAGCCCAAGGTGCTGATCCTGACGACAGCACCAGCGCCGTGGATACCGCCACCGATGCCAAGATCCGCAAGGCCTTCCGGGAGGAGATCCCCGGCACCACCAAGATCATCATTGCACAGCGCATTTCCTCGGTGCAGGATGCAGACCGCATTCTGGTGCTGGAGAATGGCCAGATCAACGGTCTGGGCACCCACGCAGAGCTGCTGGCGACCAACGCCATCTATCAGGAGGTCTACAACAGCCAGACGCAGGGCGGCGGCGATTTTGACAAGCAGGGAGGTGCGCAGTAATGGCAGTAAAAGAAGTACATGGCCCCGGCCCGCGGGGCGCACGGGGGCCGCGCCCCAAGGTGGAAAACCCGGGCAAGCTGCTGAAGCGCATTATGGATGAGGTGTTCCGCAACTATCTGCCCCACTGCATCCTTGTGCTTGTGTGCATCGTGGTCAGCGCGCTGGCCAATGTGCAGGCCAGCCTGTTCTTGCAGACTTTGATGGACGATTACATCGTCCCCATGACCCGCCAGCAGAACCCCAGCTTTGCACCGCTGGCCGGTGCATTGGTGCGGATGTGCTGCATCTACCTTGTGGGCATTCTGGCCGCATGGGCCAACGCCCGCATCATGGTCAACGTAACGCAGGGCACGCTGCGCAATCTGCGCACCAAGCTGTTCACCCACATGGAAAGCCTGCCCATCCGGTATTTTGACACCCATCCCCACGGCGATATCATGTCCGTGTACACCAACGATGTGGATACCCTGCGCCAGATGCTCAGCCAGAGCATCCCGCAGCTGGTGTCCAGCGTCATCACCATCGTATCGGTGTTCTTCAGTATGTGCATGCTCAGCTGGCAGCTGACCATCGTTACCATGCTCATGGTGGCGCTGATGCTGTTCTGCTCCAAGCAGATCGCAAAAAGCTCCTCCAAGTACTTCATCCAGCAGCAGCGGGATCTGGGCAAGGTGAACGGCTACATCGAGGAGATGATGGAGGGCCAGAAGGTGGTCAAGGTGTTCACCCACGAGCAGCAGACCCTTGCAGGCTTCCGCGCGCTGAACGATCAGCTGAAGGAAAGCGCCAAGCAGGCCAACGCCTTCTCCAACATCATGATGCCGGTCAACGCCCAGCTGGGCAACATCAGCTACGCCATCTGCGCACTGACTGGTGCAGCCATGGCCGTTGGCGGCGTTGGCGGCATGACCCTTGGCACCGTGGTGGCCTTCCTCAGCCTGAACAAGGGCTTCAATATGCCCATCAGTCAGGTGTCTATGCAGGCCAATAGCGTCATCATGGCACTGGCCGGTGCCGAGCGCATCTTCAAGATGATGGACGAGCCCAGCGAGACCGACGAGGGCTATGTGACGCTGGTGAACGCCAAGTACGACCGCAATGACCAGCTGGTGGAAACTGCCGAGCGCACCGGTCTGTGGGCGTGGAAGCACCCCCACCACGACGGCACCACCACCTACCACAAGCTGGCGGGCGACATCACCTTTACGGACGTGGACTTTGGCTATGTGCCTGAAAAAACGGTGCTGCATGACATCAACCTGTATGGCCGTCCGGGGCAGAAGATCGCCTTTGTCGGCTCTACCGGTGCGGGCAAGACTACCATTACCAACCTGATCAACCGCTTCTACGATATTCAGGACGGTAAGATCCGCTATGACGGCATCAATATCCACAAGATCAAAAAAGCCGATCTGCGCCGCTCGCTGGGCATCGTGCTGCAGGACACCCACCTGTTCACCGGCACGGTGATGGAGAACATCCGCTACGGCCGGCTGGAGGCCACCGATGAAGAGTGCATCGCCGCCGCCCGTCTGGCCAACGCAGATGGCTTTATCAAGCGCCTGCCGGAGGGCTACAACACCATGCTGACCGGCGATGGTGCCAACCTCTCGCAGGGACAGCGCCAGCTGCTGGCCATTGCCCGCGCAGCCGTGGCAGACCCGCCGGTGCTGATCCTGGACGAGGCGACCTCCTCCATTGATACCCGCACCGAGGCACTGGTGCAGCGCGGCATGGACGGCCTGATGTACGGCCGCACCAGCTTTGTTATCGCGCACCGCCTGTCCACCGTCCGCAATGCAGACTGCATCGTGGTGCTGGAGCAGGGCCGCATCATCGAGCGCGGCAGTCACGACGAGCTGATCGCCAAAAAGGGCAAGTATTACCAGCTTTATACCGGTAATCTGGCCGAAAACTAAACAATTTCCCACCTTCTCACAAAGCCGCCGCACAGCCATGCCGCCGTGCGGCGGCTCTTTTTTACTCCTATGAAGAAGCAATTCTGGAAAATCCGCAGATTTTCCAGAATTGCAAATATAAAAATAATTTTCCGCTGAAGATGGCCAAAGCGCACGCAGCGGCCATTCAAAATCGTCCGCTCCACGGTATACAAATGCCCCGGGCTGTGCTAGAATGGAGCAAACGAGTAGAAAAGGCTGGTGAGTGTATGCACCCTCTGACGGAATATCCCCGCCCGACTATGCGCCGGGACAGCTACGAGAACCTGAACGGCCTGTGGCAGTACGCCATCACCGCCTCGGCACAGCGCCCGGCGGGCTGGGATGGCGAGATTTTAGTGCCCTACGCGCCGGAGTGCCGCGCCTCCGGGGTGGGGCGCACGCTGCAACCCGGGCAGTGGCTGCACTATCATCGGTACTTTGCGCCGCCCGCCGGGACGGGCGGCAGGGTGCTGCTGCATTTCGGCGCAGTGGACTACGCCTGTGCTGTGCAGGTGAACGGCCATCTGGTGGGCGGCCACCGGGGCGGCTACTGGCCCTTTACGCTGGATATCACCGCGCAGCTCAACGGCACCGGCCGCAACAGCCTGTGGGTGGCGGTGCAGGACCCCACCGGCCACGGCACACAGGCACGGGGCAAGCAGACTTTGCAGCCCGGCGGGATGTTCTATCCCGCCCAGAGCGGCATCTGGCAGACGGTCTGGCTGGAGCGCGTGCCGGAAAATTACATCCAGTCTCTCACCGTTACGCCGGACTACGATGCCCGCACCGTGACCGTAAAAGCCCATACCTCTGCACCCGGTGGCGCGGCGAACCTGTGGGCGGTGGTGCGCGCCGGGGGTGTGACCATTGCCGAGGACTGGGGCAGCGATGAGGCCGACCAGGACGGTGAGGTGACGCTGCATATTGCGGACGAGTATTTCTTCCCATGGAGCCCGGACACGCCCTTTTTGTACGACCTGACCGTGGGCACCACGCAGGGAGAGGAAGAACAGTTCGACACCGTGCACAGCTACTTTGCCCTGCGCAAGTGGAGCTGCGCACCGGACGAAAAGGGCGTGCTGCGCTTCTGCCTGAACGATAAACCCATCCTGCTCAACGGCCTGCTGGATCAGGGCTACTGGCCGGAGGGATTGTACACCCCGCCCTCGGATGCGGCGGTGGAACGGGAGCTGAGCGAGGTAAAGGCGCTGGGCTACAACCTGCTGCGCAAGCACGCAAAGCTTGAGCCGCAGCGCTGGTACTACCACTGCGACAGGCTGGGACTTGTGGTCTGGCAGGATATGGTCAACGGCGGCAGCAAGTATAACCTGTGGTTCGTTACCTACCTGACCAATGTTTTGCAGCCGCTTATGCGCCGCCTGCCGGACAAGGCGGCGCTGTGGGGGCTGCTGAGTCGGGGCAGCGAAAGCAGCCGGGAAGAATACCGCCGGGAGCTGGAAGATACGGTACAGGCGCTGCGCTGCCACCCCTGCGTGGGCTGCTGGGTGCCCTTTAACGAGGGCTGGGGACAGTACGATGCCGCCGGGGCAGTGCAGGCCATCCGCGCGCTGGACGACACCCGTCTTGTGGACGAAGCCAGCGGCTGGTACGATCAGGGCGGCGGGGATGTATACTCCCTGCACAACTACTTCTACCCCCTGCGGGTGCGCCCGCAGACCCGCACCGTGGCGCTGAGCGAGTACGGCGGTATTGCATGGCCTATGCCGGGGCACGAGCCGCCCCGCAAGACCTACGGCTACGGCACAGCCAAAAGCCGGGAGGAGCTGACCGCCCGCTACAAAAAAATGCAGCTGGGCACGGTGCTGCCGCAGCTGCAAAAGGGGCTTTCGGCGCTGGTGTACACCCAGCTGACCGACGTGGAGGACGAGGTGAACGGCCTGTTCACCTACGACCGCACCGCCATCAAGCCGGACGCCAACGCCGTCCGTTCGGTGAACGCTGCCCTTGCCGCAGAGTTTGCAAGGGTAGTAAAATAGAACGCCTTTGGCGCGGGACGATTGGAAATGGCCTCAGCTATCGGGTTGCGGCACCCAGCATCCGCATCGTGCCTTGGGTGGCACTTGCGTCTTGCTGGCCGCTGCCCCAACAACTCCTCCCTGTTTCCGCCACTGGCGGCGGTCGTTGTCGTTGCACTCTGGCAATCTTCAGCGGAAAATATATTCTTATGTTTGGGGCTGTTGCAAAATAAAAATGCGATAGCAACTAGCACAAAGAAATAGTGCAAAAACAGAGACCCGGAACCCTTTTTGAGCCATTTTGGCCCTGAAAAGGTTCCGGGTTTTGTGCATATTTTTTCAGAGAGCTATTTTGCAACGGCCCCTTTTTGGCAGGATGGACTTCGTCATTTTTGACAAACCCCGACAGCCCGGCTTAGAGCCTTCTCCAAAGTTTTCGGCGCATTCTTGACAGTACTTTTCTGATATATTAATATATTAACGACAACTCTCATCTGATATGGTGAGGGATTTCCGTACGGCATTCACAAACTGTATTCATTTTTTCGACTAAGAAAAGGAGAAAAGACCATGGAACTGAGCAGACGTGACTTTATGCGTAGCACCGCCGCCTTTACAGCTGTTGCCAGTGTGCTGGGCACCAGTGGCATCGCCTTTGCCCAGGACGCCGACCAGAACTGTCTGGTCAAGGTGGACAGCCCCGACCGCAATGCGCTGGCCAAGCGTTTCAAGGCCGGCAGTGCTGCCGGAGTGGAGTACTATGCCTACAACCCTCGCCGTTACGCCCCTGCCCTGAAGGGGAAGCTGCCCCTGATCGTTTTCCTCCACGGTGAGGACGGTGTGGGCCCCAACGGCACCCAGCTTACCGCCAACGACGGTGCCACCTTCTACATTTCTGACGAAATGATCCAGAAGAACCCCACCTACCTGTTTGCACCCCAGTGCCCCGGCAAGAACTGGACCGACCCGGACACCGTTACGGCCTTGAAGTCTGCTATCGACAGCTATGTGGCTGCCCACCGCATCGACCCGGACCGTATCTACATCGAGGGTATGTCCATGGGCGGTACCGGTGTCTGGAACATGATCCTGGCCTACCCCTACTACTTTGCCGCTGCCATCCCCATGTGCGGCATGGTGCCTGCCCAGTGGTACAACGTCCCCGGCGCATTTGAGGCCATCAAGAACACCCCTGTCTGGGCCTACCACTGCAAGGATGACCCCGAGATGCCCGAGGCTGAGACCGCCAAGGCTGTGCAGGCCCTGAAGGATGCCGGCTGCTCCTGCGTGAAGTACGAGGGCTTTACCGCCGGTTCCATGCCGGAGCCCCACAAGGTCTGGGAGCGGGTGTACAGCATCGGCACCCCCTATAACTGGATGTTCACCCAGTCCCTCACCCGGACCCAGCACGGCAAGCTAAACCCCAACATGATGTTCAGTCACTACCCGGTAAAGTACAACATCACCCGTGTTATGGACTTTGGCATGGACACCCTGTGGGTGCTGGATCTGGGCAAGGAAGCCCTGGTCATTGACACCGCCATGGGCGGCTCCGGCGCAGCAGACCTTTATGCCTACCTGCGGGAAAACGTGCTGACCAACCCTGACGCAGAGCTGGATATCCTGCTGACCCACAGGCACGGCGACCACATTCTGGGCATCCCCTCCCTGCTGAAGTCCGGCAAGGTCCGCCGCACCTATATCCACCCCGATGACCGGGAGGACCTGATCTCCAGCATGCAGAAATTCTTCGGTCTCACCGCCGAGGACCTGAAGCTGGTGAACATCGTAGATGGTGACACGGTCCGCATCGGCTCTGAGGAGCTGGAAGTGGTGGACGTGCCGGGCCACACCAAGGGCTCTGTGGTGTTCTTCTACAAGGACTACATCTTTACCGGTGACGCCGTTGGTTCTGGCGACCTGTTCATGATGGAAGCTGCCACCGACACCTATCTGCCGAGTCTGGAGCACTTCATGGCAGAGGTGCTGCTGCGGAACGAGGATGTGGACTACGAGCTGCTGACGGGCCACTGGGAGAACCTGAACCCCTTCAGCGTGGAGTACCTCCGCCATATGCTCATTCTGGTCAAGGGCGTCATCCGGGGCGATATTCCCATCGGCTACTACACCCGCAAGCCCGGCCGCTGGGCAGGCTACTTGGATGCCAACATCTTCTACCCCTACGCTGTCCTCAGCTACGAGAACGAGAAGTGATGTACGCTAAGACTCTGTTTCCTTGGCGGCATTCCCTGACTTTCTAACATATAAAGCAGACCCGGCACCGGCTCCGAAAGAGCCTGCTGGGTCTGCTTTGTAGTTCTATAATAAAAAATGGGGTCGGGATTTTCCCCGACCCCATTTTGCGATTTTTATACTGTTATCAGCTGTTGGCGCTGGTGGCGTTCACGATCTTGGAAGCGGGCAGCTTGCTCATGGCAGAGCTGCTCAGGGTGCTGTCCAGCTGGGCACCGTAGGCGGCAAGGACATCGTCCAGCTCCTCGCCCTTCATGTCGCTCAGGATCTGGCTGCGCAGAGCATCCAGCGTGGAAACGCTCAGCGGATCCAGACGGACGGCCAACATCAGGGCGTAGCCGGTGTACTGGATGGCGGCTGCCTGCCCGTAGGCAAGGCCGCGCAGGGTATCGGCTGCACCCTCCTGCGTAAAGGCGTCGGTCAGGTCGCTCTCGCTCAGCAGGTCGGTCTGCAGGGTGCTGGTGGAGGGTACCTCGGCGTCCAGCACAGCGCAGATATCGGTCAGTGCGCTGCTTGCGATGCTGTTAAAGGCGGTCAGCTGGCTGGAGGCGTCCTCCGGGGCGGCGGCGTTGTAGCTGTCCACAGCCTTCTGGGCAAGGGAGAGCATCTCGGCCTTCTGGTCATCGCTGGCAAAGGCGAAGGTGCTGGTGTTGTACAGGGGCACGGTGATAAAACCAATCTCGTACATGGTGCTGTCCAGATGCTCGGTCAGTTCGCCATCCTCCACAGGGGTCTCGCCGTCCTTGCCGTAGACAAGATCCAGCAGCAGGGTGTGCTTGTACTGCAGCTGCTGGAACAGCTTCAAGGTCTCCAGCCCGATGCCGTTGGCAGTGTAGGCATCGCCGTAGTTATCCATCAACTGCTGGGCGTAGCTGTCGGCGGCAGACTTCTGTTCCTCGGTCAGCTCACCGCCCAGTTCAGTAAAGCGGGCATCCACAGCGGCAAGGGTCTGCAAAGTCTCAAGGGTCTTTTGCGCCACATAGTCCTTTACCACGGCGGTCTCGCCGGTGTCGGCATCGGTGGTGATGGTGGCCTTGAGGAAGGAATTCACCTTGCTGGTGTCCTGCTCAGAGTCCGCCAGCTGTGCAGCCTGCTGGTAGGCATCGTACTGCGCCAGCAGGTACAGGCCGCTGGTCACCTCAAAATCGCCGATCTTGCCCACGGTGTCCGGGGTGGAGAGTGCGCAGCCCACAAGGCTGACGGTCAGTGCAAGTGCGCATACCAGCGCAAGCAGTTTCTTTTTCATGCGTTTTGCTCCTTATTTGTTTTTATAAAACCCTCTCAGTCACGTTTGCGCGTGCCAGTCAGGATATCTGCCATGGCTTTCAGGATGTTTTGCAGCAGTTCCAGCGGCTTTTCGTCCGGCTGCAATACCACCGAGAGATAGGGCTTTGTGCCCGCCCCGGCGGTGACACGGCCATTGAAAGCTTGCAGCAGGCCGCGGATCATGGCAAGGTCCAGCGTTTCCAGATTCAGGATCAGGGTATCCTTCTTCTGGGTCACCTCGTACACGCCCACGGCAGCGGCCTGTACGCGGACAAGGGAAACGTTGACCAGATCGCTCACCGAGGGCGGCGGGTCGCCGTAGCGGTCGATGAGCTCGTCCAGCACATCGGCGGCGTCCTCCGGGGTCTGGATGGCGGCAATGCGCTTGTAGGCTTCGATGCGGCCCGCGCCGTCCGGGATATATTTTTCCGGGATAAAGGCGTCCACCCGCAGGTCCACAAGACAATCGCTCTTGTCCCGCTGGACGGGCTCGCCCCGCGCTCGGGCAATGGCCTGTCCCAGCATTTTGACGTAGAGGTCGTAGCCCACGGCTTCCATGTGGCCGTGCTGGCTGTGCCCCAGCAGACTGCCCGCGCCGCGGATCTGCAGATCTCGCATGGCGATGCGGAAGCCGGAGCCAAAAGCGGTGAACTCCCGGATGGCAGAAAGTCGCTTCTGGGCGATATCGGTCAGGGTCTTGTCCCGGCGGAAGGTGAAGTAGGCGTAGGCCTTGCGGCCGGAGCGCCCCACCCGCCCACGGATCTGGTACAGCTGCGCCAGACCCATGCGGTCGGCGTCCTCAATGATGAGGGTGTTGCAGTTGCGCACATCGATGCCGGTCTCAATGAGGGTGGTGCAGACCAGAATGTCGATCTCGCCGTTCAGCAGGTGCTGCCATACGGGGTTCAGCTCTTCCTCGGTCATCTTGCCGTGGGCGATGCCCACCCGCGCACCCGGCACCATCTGGCTGACATGGGCGGCGCAGGCTTCAATGTTGTCCACCCGGTTGTGCAGGTAGTACACCTGCCCGCCCCGGGCAAGCTCCTTCTTCATGGCTTCGGCAAGGATAACATCGTTGTATTCCAGCACAAAGGTCTCCACCGGCTGCCGCTCGATGGGCGGCTGCTCAATGGTGGAAAGATCCCGGATGCCGCTCATGGCCATGTTCAATGTGCGGGGGATGGGGGTGGCCGACAGGGTGAGCATATCCACCCCGATGAAGTTTTCCTTCAGCTTTTCCTTGTGCTTCACGCCAAAGCGCTGTTCCTCATCAATGATGACAAGGCCGAGGTCGTGGAACTTCACATCTTTGGACAGCAGCCGGTGTGTGCCCACCACGATATCCACGCTGCCGGCCTGTAAGCCGCGCAACGTCTCCTTCTGCTGCTTGGCGGTGCGGAAGCGGGACAGCATCCCGATCTTTACCGGGAAGGCCTCCATGCGGGAGAGCAGGGTGTTGTAGTGCTGCCACGCCAGCAGGGTGGTGGGTGCCAGCAGGGCGCATTGCTTGCCGCCCATGATGCACTTGAAGGCGGCGCGCAGCGCCACTTCGGTCTTGCCCACGCCCACATCGCCGCAGAGCAGACGATCCATGGGGTAACCCTTTTCCATGTCCTGCTTGATCTCGGCGGTGGCGTGCAGCTGGTCGTCCGTTTCGTCGTAGTCAAAGCGGGTCTCAAAGTCCCGCTGCCAGTCGCCGTCCGGCGGGAAGGCATAGCCTGTGGCCTGACGGCGGCGGGCGTAAAGCTCAATCAACTCCTGCGCCATCTCCTCGGTGGCCTTTTTCACCTTGGCGCGGGTGCGCTGCCACTCGGTGCCGCCCAGCTTTGCCAGCTTTACCTTTTCCTCATCGCCGGGGGCGGTGTAGCGGCTGAGCAGATCCAGCTGGGTCACCGGCACATACAGCACATCCGAGCCGGAATACTGCACCTTGAGGTAGTCCTTGGTAGCGCCCTGCACCTCCAGCCGCTGGATACCGGCGTACATCCCGATGCCGTGGCTCTGGTGCACCACATAGTCCCCGGGCTTGATGTCTGAAAGACTGGACAGGGCGTTTTTGTTCTTCTTGCGCTTTTTGGCTTCGGCGGCGGCTTCCTCGTCCAGCCCGTGACGGCGGCTGGAAAGCACCGCTGCGTGGGCAAAGGGGAAGGTGCACCCGGCAGTCAGATGCCCGGGCAGTACCTGTAAAATACCCTTGGCGGGGCGCACATCCCGGCTCATGCTCACGGCATAGCCCTTGTCGGCAAGGTCGCGGGTCAAAGCGGCTGCGCCCTTGGGCGTACCGGCAAACAGAGTGACGGCGTAGCCTTGGGCGATGAGCGGGTCTAAGTCCTCCCGCAGGGAGGCAAGGTCGCCGTTCCAGTTGGGGGCGGCAAAGGCCTCGGCGTTGATGAGGTCTTTCAGCTTGAACTCGTTCATCCCGCGCAGAAAGTTCTCGCACAGCAGGGTACTGCTGCTCTGGGCGGCAATGACAAGATCGTCCATGGTCTGGTACAGCACATCCAGCCCGGGGCAGAGCACGCCCTCTTCCAGCAGTCCGGTCAGCTCCTCGCTGCGGCGGAACTCAGTGGCCTTTTGGGCATCCCGGATGCCGCCAACTTCATCCAGAATGAACAGCGGCGCGTCCAGATGGTCCAGCAGTGTGGCGGGGGCGGGGTAGCGGATGCCGTAATATTTATCCATGGCCTCCGGCATCAGGCCGGAATCCAGCTGGGAAAGATCGGCTTCGGTGGCCTTTTCCAGCGCGGTGCGGTGCTTGCCGCGCGCCTTTTTGATGGCGCTGCGCAGCGCCTCGGCAGTCTCGGCGGTGCTGCCGAACAGCACCTCGCGGGCAGGGGAGAGGTATATTTTTTCCAGTGCACCGTCCCGCCGCTGGGTCAGCAGGTCAAAGGAGGACATGGAGTCGATCTCGTCGTCCCAGTATTCCACGCGGGCGGGCTGACGCATATCCGGCGCGTAGATATCCACGATATCGCCGCGCACGCTGAACTGTCCCGGGCCGTCCACCTGACTGCGGCGCACATACCCGGCGGCAAACAGCCGCGCCACCAGTGCCTCGCGGTTATACACCATGCCGGGCTTTAAGGTGAGGGTATTCTGGATGAACTCAGCCCGGGGCACGGTGTACTGCAAAAGTGCCTCGGCGGGCACGCAGACGGCCTGCAGCCGTCCGCCCGCCAGTGCGCCCAGCACCGAAAGGCGGCGGTACTCGTACTCGCGGCCTGCACCCTCCACCGGGCGCAGCATAAAGTCCCGGGGCGGGAACACCGCTGCGGTAAGCCCCAGCGCCTTGAGGTCGTCCGCAAAATGGGTGGCCTCGGCTTCGCCGGGGGTCACGATGCAGAGCACCCGGCCAAGGTCTTTTTGCAGTGCGGCATACAGCAGCGCCCTGCCTGCGGGCGGCAGACCGAACAGCGCCGCCGGCCCTGCCGAGCCAAAGCTTGCGGCGACCTTCTGATATTCCGGGGTGGCCTTGAGTAAGGCTTCGTACATGGAAAAACCTCCTTTCCTGTCAGGATGCGGGAGAATGATTTTTACCCGTTATACTTGCTCTGCGCCAGACCCAGTTTACCGTCCATGATAAGCTTTGCGGCGGCTTCAAGGTCGGCGTAGCGGTCGGCGATGGCCTTGGCGTCCTCTGGCGGGAACTTGCCCAGCACCCATGCGGCAAGGTCGTAGTCCGGGTGGGGCTTTGCGCCGATGCCGATGCGGATGCGGGGGAAATTCTCCCCGCCCAGCCGGGCAATGATGCTTTTCAGGCCGTTATGCCCGCCCGCAGAGCCGGAGGGACGGATGCGCAGCTTGCCGGGGGCTTGGGTGATGTCATCGCACAGCACCAGCACATGGTCGGCAGGGATCTTGAAAAAGCCCGCCATAGGGGCGATGGAATCGCCGGAAAGGTTCATGTAGGTCAGGGGCTTTAGCAGCACCACCTTGTGGCCATTCACCTCGCCCTGTCCCCACAGGCCTTGGAACTTGGTTTTGCCCACAGAGATGTTCCACTTGTCGGCCAGCGCGTCCAGCGCGGCAAAACCGGCGTTGTGGCGGGTGCCATCGTACTTTGCTTCGGGGTTGCCCAGCCCTGCAATGAGCCAGATATCGTTTTCATTCATGATATGATAATACCTTTTCCTGATAATAGTGTGATACAACATCTAAGTATAACATACGCGCGCGCAAAAAGATATACATTATAAGCAAAAAATGCCCCCATGCCGCAGGGCACAGGAGCAGAAAAACATTATATTACAGGTTCAGCGTGATGGCAGAGGCCTTCCAGCGGCCGTCCTCCTTCACCATGGTGATGGTGCCGGACACCTGCGCGGCGGCGGTGCTGTCCGTAGCGGTCAGCAGGGCGGCGGAAAAGTCGTAGCAGTTTTCTGCCCCGGCGCGCTTTTTCAGGGTGAGGTCGGCGGGCACCAGCTTGTCGCCGGACTGCCCGGCCAGCGCGGTGATGCGGGTGGGCAGACGGTTCGCCATGATTTTGTTCAGGCAGTCGGCTGTCATGGTATCGCCCAGCTGCGCCTGAAGAAAGGCGTACAGCCCATCGGTGTCCGCTGCGGCAAGCCCCGGTTCACTGCCGGCGGGCGCGGCGGCATCCACGGCCTGCTCTACGGCAGAGGAGCAGGAGAGCAGCTGCTGCACCACGAACTCGGCCTGCTTTTTGGCGGGGTCGCTGCGCAGGCGGGTCAGGACGAACACGGCGGCAACAGCCGCGAAGAAAAGGACAAGGCTCAGCGCCTGCTTGCGAAAGCTTTCAGACTTCATACATGGCTCCCTTCCGGCAGAGGTTTACTTGCTCTGCTCGTTTTCCAGCTTCTGCTTTTTTGCGATGTAGGCTTCCATCTTGGGCTCTGCCCAGCCGTCCAGATTGGTCTGGCGCTCCCGGGCAATGCCCAATGCCTGTGCGGGCACATCCTTGGTGATGGTGCTGCCGGCGGCGGTGTAGGCACCATCGCCCACCTTGACCGGGGCCACAAGGTTGGTGTTGCAGCCGATGAAGCAGTAATCGCCGATCTGGGTGCGGAACTTATCCTTGCCGTCGTAGTTGCAGGTGACGGTGCCGCAGCCGAAGTTGCAGTACTTGCCCACATCGCTGTCGCCGATGTAGGTCAGGTGGCTCACGGTGTTGCCGCGGGCAAAGTTGGAGTTCTTGGTCTCCACATAGGCGCCCAGATGCACGCCGTAGTCGGTGACGGTGTTCACTCGCACATGGGTGAAGGGGCCGATGTTGTTGTGGGGGCCGATGTGGCTGCCGTAGATCTGGCTGGCGTTTACGGTGGTGCCTTCATCCACGGTGCTGTCCTCGATCAGGGTGTTGGGGCCGATGACGCAGCCTGCGCCGATGACCGTCTTGCCCCGCAGGATGGTGCCCGCAAGGATCACAGCGCCCGGGGCAATGACCACCTCCGGGTCGATCTGCACGGTGCGGCTGTCGATGACGACGCCGTTTGCAATGTGCTGCACAAGGATGTCCTCGCGGGCAGCCTCGGCGGCATCCAGCTGTGCCAAAGCTGCGGCGCGGGCCTGTTCAGAAATAGGATTCTGCATGAAAAAAATCTCCCTTCCCACCAAAGCGCGCGGCGGAAGAGAGACAGAAAAGGCGACCGGAAAATTGTTGCCTGTCCGCCCAGCATCTCCGCTGCGGAAAGCTTTGTTCCGACAAAATAAAAATGAAAAAGTTACAGGGATAGAAAGTTGTATCCAACAGGACGAGAAATCGCGTGTATAAACAAAAAACCTCTCGAACTTTCTCCCATTCTATACTACCTTAAAACTTAGCAAATTTCAAGGGATTTGCATAAAAAATAACAGACAAATTCGGGATTTTGCATGGTGGAAAGGAGTGGATTTTCTGGTATAATAGTTTAGCATTCACAAAACAATGTTCATCGTACGTTCAAGACAAGGCAAACGATGAGACCGCGGCTGCCATGCCGCCGGTCACGAATGGGAGGTAAACAACGCATGAGCAAAAAGTATCTGTACTACTTCAGCGAAGGCAATGAAGCTTTCGGCGGTGACAAGGTCACCATGAAGAACACGCTGGGCGGCAAGGGTGCCGGTCTGGCCGAGATGACCGCAGCCGGTATGCCGGTGCCGCAGGGCTTCACCATCACTACCGATGCCTGCACCCAGTATTACGCAGACGGCCGTCAGATCAATGACGAAATCACTGCTGACATCTTTGAGCACCTCAAGGGCTTGGAGAAGATCACCGGCAAGAAGTTCGGCGACAACACCAACCCCCTGCTGGTCTCCGTCCGTTCCGGCGCACGTCAGTCCATGCCCGGTATGATGGACACCATCCTGAACCTGGGCCTGAACGACGAGGCTGTTGAGGGTCTGGCTAAAAAGACCGGCAACACCCGCTTTGCATACGACTGCTACCGCCGCTTCGTGCAGATGTTCGCCGATGTCGTTATGATGGTCCCGAAGAGCCTGTTCGAGGTCGAGATCGACAAGATGAAGGAAGCCAAGGGCGTCAAGAACGACGTGGACCTGACTGCTGACGACCTGAAGGAACTGGTCGGCACCTTCAAGAAGATCTACGAGGAGAACGAAGGCCGTCCCTTCCCGCAGGACCCCCGCGATCAGCTGATCGAGGCTGTCAAGGCCGTGTTCCGCAGCTGGGATAACCCCCGTGCAAACGTCTACCGTAAGATGAACGAGATCCCCTACGAGTGGGGCACCGCTGTCAACGTGCAGCAGATGGCCTTTGGTAACTCCGGCGACCGTTCCGGCACCGGCGTTGCTTTCACCCGTGACCCCGCCACCGGCGCTAAGAAGCTGATGGGCGAGTACCTGATCAATGCACAGGGCGAGGACGTTGTTGCCGGCGTGCGCACTCCTTCTCCCATCAGCCACCTGAAGGATCAGATGCCTGAGGTGTACGATCAGTTTGTTGAGATCGCTACCCGTCTGGAGAACTACTTCCGCGATATGCAGGATATGGAGTTCACCATCGAGGATGGCCACCTGTATATGCTGCAGACCCGTAACGGCAAGCGTACCGCACAGGCTGCTCTGCAGATCGCCTGCGATCTGGTGGACGAGGGCATGATCACCGAGCAGGAGGCTGTCCTGCGCGTGGAGCCCAAGCAGCTGGATACCCTGCTGCATCCCCAGTTCGACGCTGCTGCCCTGAAGGCTGCAGAGGTCGTCGGCAAGGGCCTGGCAGCTTCTCCCGGTTCTGCCTGCGGCCAGATCGTCTTTACTGCTGAAGAGGCAGAGGAGATGGTCAAGTCCGGCAAGATGAAGAAGGTCGTTCTGGTGCGTCTGGAGACCAGCCCCGAGGATATCGTGGGTATGCAGGTCTCTCAGGGCATCCTGACCGTCCGCGGCGGTATGACCAGCCACGCAGCCGTTGTTGCCCGTGGTATGGGCACCTGCTGTGTCTCCGGCTGCGGCAACGACAACGAGGTCAAGATCGATGAGGAGGCAAAGACCTTCGAGATCAACGGCCATAAGTTCGTCGAGGGCGACTGGATCTCCATCGACGGCTCCACCGGCAACATCTACGGCGAGCAGGTCGCTACCGTGGCCGCTACCGGCAACAAGAACTTCAACCGCTTCATGGGCTGGGCAGACGCAGCACGTCAGCTGCTGGTCATGACCAACGCTGATAACCCGCGTGACGCACAGCAGGCAGTGGATCTGGGTGCTGAGGGCATCGGCCTGTGCCGTACCGAGCACATGTTCTTCGCTGAGGACCGCATCAAGGCTGTCCGCGAGATGATCTGCGCACGCACCGTGGAAGAGCGCGAGGCTGCTCTGGCCAAGGTCGAGCCGTTCCAGCAGGGCGACTTCGAGGCCATGTACCGCATCATGGGTGAGCGCCCGATGACCATCCGTTATCTGGACCCGCCCCTGCACGAGTTCCTGCCCACCAAGGACGAGGACATCAAGGAACTGGCTGCCGACATGGGCATGACCTACGAAGACCTGAAGAACGTGGTTGCTTCTCTGCACGAGTTCAACCCCATGATGGGTCACCGTGGCTGCCGTCTGGCTGTTACCTACCCCGAGATCGCTGCTATGCAGACCCGCGCTGTGATCAAGGCTGCCCTGAACGTCTCTGCTGAGACCGGTCATGTGATCACTCCGCACATCATGATCCCGCTGGTCGGCGAGGTCAAGGAGCTGAAGTTCGTCAAGGACGTTGTCGTCAAGGTTGCTGACGAGCTGATCGCTGCTTCCGGCGTTGACATGAAGTATCAGGTCGGTACCATGATCGAGATCCCCCGCGCAGCCCTGACTGCCGGCGAGATCGCCAAGGAGGCTGAGTTCTTCAGCTTCGGCACCAACGACCTGACCCAGATGACCTTCGGCTTCAGCCGTGATGACGCTGCCAAGTTCCTGGGCGCATACTACGAGAACAAGATCTACGAGAGCGATCCGTTCCAGCATCTGGATCAGGTCGGCGTCGGCAAGCTGGTCAAGATGGCTGCCCACGACGGTCGTGAGACCCGCCCCGATCTGGGTCTGGGCATCTGCGGCGAGCACGGCGGCGACCCCACGAGCGTGGAGTTCTGCCACAACGTTGGTCTGGATTACGTCAGCTGCTCTCCCTTCCGTGTGCCTATCGCCCGTCTGGCTGCTGCTCAGGCTGCTATTAAAAACCCGAGAGCATAAGGATTTTATGGCGAATTATCGTTAAAAACCAAGCGTAAAATAAGGCTCACCGTCAATTTTGGCGGTGGGCCTTATTTGTTTGCTCATGTATGAGATGAATTGCGTTTAACACAGAGCTGCTTCCCAGAAGCATCACAGATACACCTCCACGGTCAGATCGGTCCACGCTGCACGGCGGAACTGGTGGGGCATCTTGTTGGCTTCCCGGTAACGTTTGGCGGTTTCAAAGTCGATGGTGAAGGTAAGGATGGGCTTTTCCGATACAGCCATCAGATCGGCGCGCTCCTCTTTGGACTTCTTGCAGCCGGTGTTCAGCTTCCAGCGGTAGGAGTAATCGGCAATGGGGGTGACCACTTCAACGAACTGGTCAATCAATTCGGGAGCAAGACGGGCACCGTGCACATCGACCTTCTGAGAGAGAAAATCGTAGATCGCTTTCATGTCCGAAGAAACCGTCTGCGGTTCGGGCGCAGGGGAGAGGGCTTTCAACTCCTGCTCTAAGTGGGCAATCTCGTCATCTGCCTGTTTGCAGAGGGCTTGGTATTCTTCTCGTGGCAGTTCGCCGTCTGCACGCATGGCAGCGTAGTTCAGCTTGCGTTTTTTGATTTTTTCGATCTGGCCCTGAATCGGTGCAGCGGACATTCGTGTGGCGGCTTTTCCGTTCTGGCAGCTTTCGATCATCTTGCAGGCACGAAGGATGGCTTTATTCTGATTGCCCCAGACCTTTTCAAAGATTTTCTTCGCCATCAGCTCCAGCTTCCACTCCGGGATGGAAATGGCATCACAACTGAGCTGCTGGGTCATGTTGTGCTCCAGAACGAAGGAACGGGTCGGATTGACGGTTCGCATATTGCATTGGTAGCCAAAGACCGGCGTTCCGTCCTTCAGTTTACGCCAGTTGAAAATGCGGTAGGAAGAACCGCAGCGGCAACGAAGCTTTGCGACCCATAAATATTTGGTGCTGTCAATGCCCTTGCGTCGGGTTTCTCCATCAGGAAGACGCAGATTGACAATACGGCTTTTACGGATGCGCTCACATTCATGCCAGAGGGCTTCTGATATGATGGGTTCAAAGTTGCCTTTTACATAGACGAAGGAAGTTTCGTCCAGATTGTTGATGCGTTTCTTTTCAAGATAGTTGTTGACCTTGGACTTGTTGTAGCAGACATAGCCCATATACGTTGCGTTACGAAGGATACGGCTAATCTTTGTACAGGACCAACTGACATTTCCGTGCCCATCCTTGCGGCCCAGCCGGGAAAGTTCATTGACGATCGCCTTTTCCCCGTAGCCCTGAGAATAGAGCGTGAAAATCATTCGTATGGTTGCAGCCTGTTCCTCGTTGATAACGTATGTACGGTTGAACTTATCCCGGTCATAGCCGATAATGTTGCCGCTGCCGTAAAGCACGCCGTTCTGCCGGCTTATCTTCTGCCCGGCAAGAACACGCTCTGAGATCTTGCGGCTTTCCTCCTGTGCCATGGTTGCCATGATGGAAAGCCGGAGTTCGCCATCGCCGTCCATCGTCCAGATGTTGTCGGATACAAAAAAGACCTCTACGCCGAAATTGCGGAGTTCACGGGTGAGCTGAAGGGTATCGACGGTGTTGCGGGCAAAGCGGCAGACCTCACGTGTAACGATCAGATCGAATTTTCCGCATTTGGCATCGGAAAGCATTTTCATAAAGGCCGGGCGCTTTTTTGCTGAGGTTCCGGTGATGCCCTCGTCGATATAGCGGTCAACGACCTGCCAGTTTGGATGATACCGAAGCTGGTCATCGTACCATTGCATCTGGTTGCCAAGCGCATCGACCTGCGCTTCATGCTGGGTGGAAACACGACCGTAAAAGACAATGCGGCGGTCACGGTCCTTGTCCAATGGGAATTGCCCAAAGTACATTCTTTGCGTGATGTTCATATCGCTGTACCTCCTTTGCCCGTAGTATAGAAGATCGCGAAGGGAATATGTAGGATGTCGCCAGTGTCAGCGACATCCTTGACATTACGCAGAATATCTGCTAAGGACCTGATGATAGACCTCAGCAGAGATCAGGTTGTTGTCAAATAAAATAGAAATCAGCTTCAGTGCAGTTGCATCGATGCTGAAAACATCGGGAGGAACAGCGGGGGAATGGGGAGAGTAGGCGTTCTTGTTGATATTATCGACCTCCGTTCAGGTCCAGACTGTTCATCAGGGCTTCGTTGATCTGGTACATTTCGTCCGGCGTAGTCTGCCCTAGGAGCCGCTGTATGCGTTCTTTATCAATGGTGAAGATCTGCTCCAGCAGCACCATAGAGGGCTTTGAAAACGCTGGATTATGGTCAATGAGAACGTGGGTAGGCTGGTTTGGCTTTTTGGTGACTTTTGAGGTCACAGCAGCCACGATCACAGTCGGCGAGAATTTGTTTCCGGTATTATTTTGAATTACAATAACAGGACGTTTACCGCCCTGCTCAGAACCATAGTGCGGGTCAAGGTCTGCATAGTAGATCTCGCCCCGGAGAAAACCAAAGTCTTTTGTTATATATACGGTGGCGGTCAACCCCCTTTTCCTTATGTAGGCAAAAGCCACCCTTGCGGACGGCTTCTGCGATGTGAAAGGAGACCTGCATGAAGAAGTAAGTTCACTGCTTGATGGGAAGATTGAAGCGGCGGCTGGAGCCGTTGTAGGTGCGAAGGATCAGCATCATATACTTGTAGCTGACGGTGCCGCTCAGGGATTTCTCATCCCGCACCAGCGTCATAGGGTGAATGGCTTGCAGACGCTTCACCAGACGCTCCGGGTCATACTCGCCCTGATACAGAGCCACAAAGCGAACCATGCCTTGCAGGATGCCGGAGCGGAGGGAATCGGGGTCACCCTCCCAGCCCTTTGCCAGCATGGTCAGGGCTTCTTTGTAAAGGTCTGCGCCGTAGGCTTTGTATTCCTTGAAAGCCGTGCGGATGCAGATGATCTTCCACGGGGCACGGTAGCTGTCCAGACCGAGCTGCAGACCGGTGCTTTCGGTGGCTTTCACGAATGCGAGAGATTCCGGGTCTTTGCCCACCAAAGCGGCGCGCAGCTCTGCGCCAGCGGTCAGCGGCGTGGAAACGCCCGTCTGCCGGGAAAACAGCATGGCTTCTTCTTCCTCTGTCAGTCCCTCATACACCTTGCAGATGATCGGAAGATCCTGCCCGCCGTTCATCGCTCGACGGGTCACGATGGTATGCTGACCGTCAAAGACGAAGTAGTGACCGTCCCGGTAGCTGACCTTGGGCGGGTTGGCGATCAGTTCGGTGAACTCCGCCGACATCTTTTCGACATTGGGGATGTTCAGCTTGCGCTGATATTCCGCAGGGATTTCGAGAAAGGCACTGTTGATGACCTTTTCTTCGTAAGGCCGCTGAGCGAAAAGGGCTTCGATGATGGCTTCATCGGTGACTTCGGGCATGATCTCAGGCATAGTGCTGACGCAGTTCATATTTTTCATAGCAGTTCCTCCATTTTATCTTCCAGATTTTTCAGGTAATCTCTCAGCTTCTGAATCGTTCGCTCTACGGATGCACGGTTCTCTGCATCGGACAGAATATCGGGATATTCCCGGAAAACACTTTCCCAGCGGCGCATCATACTGTTGGCGGCTCCCGATACCTCGCAAAGCATCGCTGTACCATCGGCAAGTCGTTTGGGTACATAACGGCTGTTTGCGATTTCAAGAATCTGCTGACGGTCAACTTTCAACGGTTCATTCTCCTTTTGTGGAAAGATCAGCTCGGATGGAGCAGGAGTGGACGTTGGTTCTTCGTCAGGCGCTTCTTCATCGGATGTACTGACATCGGAAAGCGGTTTGGCTGCTAGGGACGGTGTTGTTCTGGTCATGGCGGTTTTCTTTTGGTCTTTGGGTTTGCAGATTTCAGCTACCAGTGCCGGACGTTCTTCGGGAGGGGCACGGGCGACGGATGCAATCTCGGCGGCGGTCGGCTTGACCTCGCCGGAAAGCACTTTCTGCCGTGTGCCGGGAACAGCTTCTTCGGCAGCGTCCAAACCTTTAGCATAATGTTCGGCTTCAATCACATACGTTCTTCCTACACCGCTTTCCGCAGCGACTTTATAACAGGTTTTGGGTGCACCGATCAGGTTACGCTTTCCGTAACCTGATTTTGCAGCAGGACTTTTTCTATCACCGCCGTTGGCGCATTTCTCAGCTTCATACTGCTTACCGATAAGGTACTTCTTCTGTTCCGGGGTAAGGTTGCGTCGCCCTAGCTGGTTTTTGCAGATCCAGATAATTGCTTCATAGCGGTTTGCAAACGCTTTCTCATGAGTGGTAAAAAGGATCTCTGGGTGCTTTTTAGCGATGGTGAAGCGGTTGTGTCCATCCACGATCAAGCCCCGCCATACGATGATGGGATTGATGATGCGGCCATCTCGCAGGATGTTAGCTTCGAGCTGGTTCAGCTCCTCAAAGGTCAGCGGCGGGATCTTACCCTGAAACTCCGGGTCGATCTTAAGCGCATTCAGATTCATCATCGAACCGTCCCTTCTTAAAATAGGTGGATTTCGGACTGGTGGGCTGGATGTAGTAGTCGTAGCCGAAGTTGGTCTGGCAGTAGGTGCAAGGTTCCTTGGTGAGCTGATAGGGGTCTGCACGGCGGACACGGATGCCACGCGTGTTCCGAAAGGCATTCAGGCAGCGGGGGCAGAGGGTGGTCAGGGTCGATTCGTCGGTCTTGTGGGTAAAAGTACGGCTCATAATCATTACCTCCGTGTCATCAGAATGAATATTCGATATGGAAAAAGCCCACTGCCTTGATTCGGAAGAATCCCGGTGGTGGGCTTTGAAGTTTTTGTTTTAAGTGTCCCACCCTATTTGTCCTCGACGCCCGGTGGGGGTTGGAATACACCTCGGTGAGGGGGACTGCACCCTTCCTCTCATTGGCTTTTCAGCCACCCCGCCTTCTTTATGGCCGGGCCGCGAATTACGGAAGTTTCATTGTTTTGTCCGAGGGAATGATATTCAGTTTTCAAGGTACGTCTTACAGCTTCGGGCTTCGCCCCATCTGGGGTGTTGCCCTTGCTGTGACCATAGTGTACCTGAAAACTGAATGTTTTTTTAGGACGCATTACGTCCTATTTTTGAGAAAAAACGAGTCTTTTTTATAAAGAAACCGGACATCCCATGTCCTGTTTTTCGTAGGAACGTCAGAAAAATGCGCAAAAAAAGAAGCCGAGAATCGCTTCTCGGCTTCTGGGAGATAAACTTATGCAATTTCTGTTTCAGTCAGTTCTGTTATCAGAGTATTCAACCCGTCTTTGAACATCCGAATCGTTTTGTTCTGTTTTTTGATATGTGCGATAAGTTCCCTTTCTTTTGTGGTTTCAGTCACACCAATAATCAAAAATCCAAGGTGGCTTTTAGCAGAACCACTACTTCCACCATGAGATCTATGGAAGCAGCACATTCACCTCTCTCAATTCTTCCTAGGTGACGGTCGCTGATGTTCAGTCGGATTGCCATTTCTTCCTGTGTCATACCGTTTGCTTTACGCAGTTGCTGGATACGCTTGCCGGTGGCATAAGAATCAAAGTACATATGCCAGCCCTCCGACCAAGCAGGTAGGCAGCCACAAGCTGCGCCACAAGGTCAGAGCGCAAAGATACAGTCGGCGGGTCAGATTCTGTTTGCCGGGACTTGGTTTGTACTCGATGATTCTCCTTTTCATGTTTTTGTCCTTTCGTTTTCAATGGTGGAAGGCGGGCAGAGCGCAAAAAGCGCAGTGCATCTTTAATAACAGAGAAAAATCTCTATGTTATAGGGCAAGAAGAAAAACGTCAGGGCTATAATGCAGGCATTGATAAATAGCAGCGGCTTCGTACAATGCTGGTGCATTTCCAATAGGGTACATAAACCGATGTCAATGTGTTATTTATCGGATTTCCTGATCGATTGCAGTGAAAATCGAGGCGTTGAAAAAATCTACAAGCGTAATTCCAAGGCCATCACACAATTTTTTGACGGTTGGAACGGTGACGCTCTGTTGAGAGGAATCAAGCATACTGTAAACGGTGGACGGAGTGACACCGGAACGGACAGCAAGGGCATTGGGACTTATGTTGCGTTCCTCGCAAAGCTCTTTGAAACGTAATGCAACGGCATCTTTTACTTTTGTATCCTCATCGGTCGCTAATATCATATGTCTGTTCTCCTTTTTTTGTAGATATTAGCGGAAATAGGTTGTTTTTGTGTACGGCGCACCGTATATTCAAGAATGATATTCCCGAAATTTTGCCACGAAAATCAACCGACAGAAAGACAAGAAAAGGTATCCTCCATTTGGTTAATGGAAGGAGATGTTCAATAAGCTACGTTTTATCGAAAGTTTTGCGAATGTTTGACCACAAATCGCCCCTTAAAAGTTTTCGAAAATACGATTTATTTCTCGTCGTTTGCGTGTCATATCAGAGTGAACATATTTTTTTAACGTGACTGCAGCATCTGCATGACCCAACAGTTCGCTCAAGGTTTTAATGTCGCAATGTGCCTGCAAGCAGGTCGTTGCAAAGGTGTGGCGAAGCGCATGAGGATGCGCCTGATGGACACTGGCTTTTTTCAGATAGCCATAAATGCTCTTACGGTAGCATCGAGGTTCGACTGGCTTTTCCTCATTGCCAGAAAGAAACCAAGTTCCGCTGCTGAAATCTTCCGACAGCTTCTTCAGAACACGAAGCAGCGATTTTGGAATGGGAATCTCACGATGGGAGTTTTGGGTCTTAGGGGATTGAACGACGACTTTTGTGTGGCCATTTCCACAAGAAATCCGAGTCACTGTCCGTTGGATCGTCACAGTTCCTGCCGATAAATCAAAATCGCCCCATTTCAATCCGCAAATCTCGCCGATACGCAGCCCCAACTGAAAACCAAGCAGTAGACCTATTTTCCGGGGCGTAGGAGAATCCATCACGAACGACTGTAATTTCTTTTGTTCTTCTATGGTAAACGGCAGCAGCACTTTGGAGGATTTTTGCGGCAGCTTTACCGTGATCTCTAAAGGACGAACGAGATGAAAATGCGCTGCATACTTGCAGATGCGCCGCAGCATCGACAAGCACTCCTGTGCCATGGTTGCCCCTAAAGGCTTTTGCAGGCCGTTGACTGGTGTTATCACTGCCAAGAGTCCTTGCTCCAGAATTTTTTCGCTTAATGCACTCACTTTGAAATCCCCGAAAACAGGCTGGAGATAATGTCGTAGAGTATACTGATAGTGTGCGAAAGTCGATTCTTTTACACCCTGCTGGACAGAATACAACCATTGCTCTGAAATTTCCGAAAAAGTAATATCGGTGCTGTTCAGGTTATAAATGCCGTACTCTGCTTTCTTGCGGGCAGAGATTTCCCTTACTTCGGTATAAGTCGCCCCATATACATAGCCCCAGCAGGGCTTTCCGTCCGCAGAACGGCCTTTGATATATCGACCCTCCCACCGTCCATCGCTTCGCTTTCGGATGTTTTCACCTCGTCTTGCCATATAAAGCCTCCTGCTGACACCTTATTGACCACTAATGATTTGAAAATTGAAGTTGTGGCTGATTATCTGAACAAATTGGACAACAAATCACAAAAAGATTGACTATATCGCTGAAAATTCTCCGGGGGGGGGTACAAAATGATGCCGAACCCTCTTTACTCAATGGTAATTCAATGGTAAAATAGAATGGTTAAAATAACAAGATTTGTCAAACACATGGTATCTTCCATTAACCAAATGAGAGATACCCCTTTATGCGGGAAGGGGTGAACAAGGTGACATTGCGCCTGTTTGAGCACAACGAAAAAGCATATCATGCGGCAGTCCGGATGATGGAGCAGTACGGCAAGGCTGCCATTGTTCATCCCACCGGCACCGGAAAGAGCTACATTGCGTTCAAGCTGATCGAGGACAACCCGGAGAAGGTCGTGATCTGGCTTTCTCCCAGTGAATACATTTTCAAAACCCAGTTGGAAAGCTTGAAAAAGAACGACCCGGGCTTTCCATTGTCAAATGTTCACTTTTATACCTATGCCAAACTGATGTGCTGTACACAGGCGCAGCTGGAGAAAATTGCAGCGCAGAAGCCTGCCTATATTATACTCGATGAATTCCACCGTGCCGGTGCGGAATGCTGGGGCGAAAGCACGGTGGCTTTATTAAAGTTATGCCCGGAGGCAAAGCTTCTGGGGCTGACGGCAACAAACATCCGGTATCTGGATAATAACCGTGACATGGCCGAAGAGCTCTTTGATGGGCATACGGCGAGCGACATGACCCTTGGCGAAGCAGTCGTCAGGGGCATTTTGCCTGCCCCGAAATATGTGACTACGGTCTACCAGTACCAGAAAGCCCTTGCAAAGTATCAGGCGCGGGTGGATAACCTGCGGACACCGGGCATTCAGGACGCCAACCAAAAATATCTGGATGCGCTGCGCCGGGCACTGGAGCAGGCGGACGGTCTGGACAGGGTCTTTGCCCATCATATCACAAACAAATCTGGCAAGTACATTGTGTTCTGCGCCAACAAGGAGCACATGGACGAGATGGTATCCCATGTGCCGGAGTGGTTCGCCGGGGTCAACCCAGATGTGGTGGTGTACGAAGCCTACTCGGATGACCCGAATACGGACAAGGCGTTTGCGGACTTCAAAACGGACACAAGCGACCGTCTGAAGCTGCTGTTCTGCATCGACATGCTCAACGAGGGCGTCCATGTGGAGGGCATTTCCGGCGTCATTTTGTTCCGTCCAACGATTTCGCCCATTATCTACAAGCAGCAGATAGGGCGTGCCCTGACCGCTGGGGATAATACAACGCCGCTTATCCTAGATGTTGTCAACAATTTCGAGGGCTTGACCAGTATTTCCGGTTTGCAAGGCGAGATGCAGGAGGCGGTCCACCGGCTCTATGCCAACGGTGAGGGCGATAGGATCGTCACCGAGCGATTCGAGGTCATCGAGCAGGTGCATGACTGCCGGGTGCTGTTCGAGCAGCTGCAGGCGAGCCTTTCGTCCGGTTGGGAGCACTACTTCTCCGAGGCAAGCATCTACTATGCGGAACACGGCAACCTGAATGTCCCGAAACTGTATACCACGCCCGGCGGTCTGAGCCTTGGGGTGTGGCTGGTGACCCAGCGCCGGGTGCGCGAGGGACAGATCCAAGGAAATCTGACCGAGCAGCAGATCGCGCGGCTGGACAGCATCGGCATGGTCTGGGGCAACCGGAAGGAAATTGCGTGGCAGCACGGATTTGAGGTCGCAAAGAAATACCACGACACCTACGGAAACCTGATGGTGCCCGGAAAGTATGTGGATCCGGACGGCTATCCCTTAGGACAGTGGATCATCAAGACCCGGCAGCAAAAGCTGAACGGCCGACTGAAGGAAGAACGCATCGCACAGCTTGATGAGATCGGCATGGTGTGGAACATTTTCGATGCCAAGTGGGAAAAGGCTTATGCGCTGGCTGCGGCTTATTATGAGGAAAACGGCAACCTGAACATCCCGCGTTCCTATGTGACAGCGGCTGGCGAACGGCTGGGACAATGGGTCGAAAGCCAGCAATGGGCATACCCGAAAGGAAAACTGACGGAGGAACAGGTCGAGCGGCTCAGCCGGATCGGGATGTACTGGGGCAACCGCAATGACCGCAAGTGGAACGAAGGGTATCAGGAAGCGAAGCGCTACTTTGATGCCCACGGCAACCTGAACGTCCCGGCTGATTATGTGTCACCGGGCGGTTACAACCTTGGAAATTGGGTCAAACGGCAGCGGTATACCCGCCAGAATCCTGAAAAAAGCGGCGCTGTTTTGACAGAGGAACGGATCGCAAAGCTGGATGCCATCGGGATGCGGTGGGGGAAAAGCAATCCGAAATCTCAAAAATCATGTCTCAAATTAAAAGAAAAGGTAGAACCTGCAAAAGCAGGATGATAGTGTGAGGAAAATATGGAAGAATTGAATTACCATGTTGATTTTGGACCGTTCTATGTCCATTTAACCAAGAAGCAGAAACGATACCTTGCGGTAAGGTCTGTGATCGACCGTGTTTTGGCAGCGCTGGCACTGATTGTACTTTCACCTTTGTTTTTGGTGGTGAGCATTGCCCAAAAAATCAGTGCACCGGACGAACCGATTTTCTTTCTGCAAAAGCGAGTAGGTAAAAGTGCGCATTGCTTTAATATCATCAAGTTCCGAACGATGAAGAGCTCCGCGCCTAAAAATGTGGCTACGGGAGATTTGGAAAATCCGCAGATGTACATTTCCAAAGTAGGTCGGTTTTTACGAGACACCAGCATTGATGAGCTGCCGCAGTTAGCAAACGTGGTTCGTGGTGAAATGAGCTTGATTGGCCCTCGTCCGCTGGTGTATACGGAACGTGAGATTCGTTTTCTGCGTCGCTGGTACGGGGTGTATCAGGTAACACCGGGCATTACTGGCTGGGCACAAATCAACGGCCGTGACACGGTAGATGTGTACGATAAAGTCTATTATGACCGCGAGTATGTCCAGAATGTCAGCTTGCTGTTTGATTTAAAGGTGATTTTTAAAAGCGTAGCGGTTGTTCTGGGACATCATGGTGTGGTGGATGGAAAAATCGACCCGGAGTTCCGGAAGAAAAGCATCGCATTGTTAAGAGAAAGCGAAATTGTAGAGAAAAATAAGAATCTTTGTGGAATGGGTACAGAATAATGCAGTAAGTGTTCGGATGTGCCAATAGTAAAAAGATGGGGTTTATTATGGATAGTAAAAACGAGAAAAAGCCGTGGCTTTTAATCATTGGTACAATTGCAGAATTCGTGATTATTCTTGGCCACAGACTTTTCTTATATTTATCAGAATATGTGCAATGGGAATGGGTCATCGGATTAAATATTGTATTTCGCGGTCTTTATGGTTTTTTAGAAAGTATTTGGTTGATTGAATCTATTATTTTAGTAATTCTTCTAAGTGTTCTAATCAAAAATGTGTATCAAAATCATGTTTCATGGAGTGCGATTTTATGTGTATGCAGTATGTTGTTTATATCACTTGGAATATATAGTATTGACGTAGTAAATAAACACATCAATGATTTGATAAGTGGAACAAAGCGGATTTTAGAGACTCTAACTGAAGTAGACTTTGGCGTTCTTATAGGATGGATTTTTATTGCTGCTTTATCTATATTGACTGCGCATTTTATTCCGAGGTTGTCAAAGACTTATAAATACGTTTCCCCCAAAAAGGTGCATTATGTAAAGTTGTATCGTGAAACAGATGATATGGCAACAGAAAACCGGATGCCGCAAACGTTGGAAATGAAAAAATCGGATTCTTCAACAATAACAGATAATAAGTCTGAGCAAATTGGAGTTGTACCTTCTAATGTGGCACCTGTGGCATCAAAAGATGAAAAAAACAATCAAGGGGGACAACTACAAGAGCCCAATTCTGAAATATGGTGGATGCAAGCAATAATATTTTTACTTGCGATTCCTGTTTTTATTGTGGCTATTTTTCGGTTTTACAAAGCAAGTGGATATCAAATATTTTTGGTGACGCATTTAAGAATAATACAACTATTAATGCCATCGTTGGAAAAAACACTCCAATTGCAATGATCTGCATGGCAGTTTTCATTGCGTGGGGGTTTGCATTTTTGGTTTCGATAGTTCGCAACTGTATACGCAAAGGGAGTTTGACCCATCCACAGGCACTAGCAACTATTCTAATAGAAATTATCTTTATTGCACTTTCACCGTGGCTAAAAAAACTAGATGTTTTTAATCATTTTCTGGGTGAAATGGCCGATGGAAATCTTGTTGGAACAGTAGTGACTCTCGTAGTATTTTATGTTTTGACATGGGTTTTTTTGGTTATGATATCCGCAACAAGACATAACACCTTGGAGGATGATGTTAAAAATAAATGTAAAGATTTATTTGTGCGGATACAAAAAATTGGAATAGGACTGGTTGACTCCGCTGTTCGCGTTATTGAATTTGCAACAATTGATTACATCCAGTCAATTTTTGGCGTATTTGGAATCGATTCAAAACAAAAAGATACTAAAGACAATTCACCGAATAATGGAGATGACAATCGTAAAGTCTAAAAGGACGGTGAGAAAACATGATGCAGCTTTGTGCTATAAGCATTGTGATATTTGCGACATTAGTAATAGTTAAAATCCTTTTTCCAGGTTGGATAAAAAAATATCCTTTGATAGGAGCTGCCGCAATTTTTATCGATATTGGATTGCTGATTCTTATTGCTTCTCTAAATCTGCTAGTAGCTGCAATTATATTGATGACTGTTGTAGTCTTTATAGCACTGTGGAGCGTATTATGCGTGATTGATATGTCCGATAATGGAAGGACAATCAAATCTCTTGAATTAGATCAATCTACACTAAAAAGCTCAAAGAAATCATTGACAAATGGTGCGGCAATTTTATCTGTGATTTCTTGCTATACTACTGCAAATGGTATGAAAGATGTCGTGTTCGGAGGATGGCTTGCATATCCGGCATCTATTGCGGTACAGGTTACGTTAGCTTTTTTAAGCTTTTTCCTTTTAAGATTTATCCTTGCTGTACGAACTTTAAATTGGCCGAAAGTCGTAGAGAGGACTGTGAGTTATGTATTAGTACTAGTAGCAATAGGATACCTGATAATGTCCTCACTGTTCAGTTACTCGTTTATTGTTACAAACGCGTACGAAAAAACACGGAATGAAAACAATGAAGCAATCGCTCGGACTTATTTTACAGAGACAGCAACTTTATTAGAAAGCGAAAACAATAAGAGAGGTACAGCACTTTATTCAGCTTTGTCAAATTCAATAAACGATGCTGACGGTCTATCGTTGGCAATTCAAACACAACAAGCTGTCGGACAAGAGAAATTGAATGCACAAATCATATCTGCTTTGGACGAAGTATCAAATATGGCTGTCAACATAACAATCGAGCAGGAAACCGATTTTGATGACTTGCCGAACTATGAGTTGACACAGAGCGCAAAAAATACTTTGATTCAAAGCAACACTATTTTGAAAGGGTGGGTCGATAGCCTAATCGAAGCACTAAATGATTTACAGCCGATTGCAAAGAAAGATGCGCAAGCATTATTAAGCGATGATTACAGTAAGATAAAAAATCATTATAACATCTTATATGGAAGTAGTGGAGATAGCGCGGAAAATGCACTAAATCAAATAATGTCAACAACGAACCAGATTCGCAGCACAAATAGCATGATGAGGAATCATATTCAAAGGACTCAAAATGCAATAATTGATTTAAAACCCAAGATTGACCAACTGAGGCGATATCTGGAAACGGCAAATGACATTGTTATCCAAATAGAAAATCAACAATCCCAGTCTACACAAAATAACATCTCGCTTCAATCACCAGAGGATATTTTGAAAAGAATCAATGAAATCCAAATTAAAGCAGAAGTTAGCAACACACAAGAGGATGCTAAAAATGATTTGAATGATTTATTGGAAGACGTTGATTCTTGGACTGCATCTCAAAATCTTACTTCTCAGACGGTCGAGAAGATTCGAGCGTTTTGTGAAGATTTGAAGGAGTATCGAAAATACATTGAGCTAAAACAGACACTTGAAAGCTTCAATGAATCCGCCATTAAAAAGATATATGTTATTGTTTCAAGTGAAGAAAACGAAAAAACTGTTGGAGATCTTTCTTATATTACTGAAGCAAAATGGATATCCGTACGAAATGAGAATTTCTACACACTTGAAAACAGTATTGCACTTTTACCGGAATACCCTGCTATGGAGGATAGTCAACTAGCAAATTCTTCTGAAGAAAATACCGCTAAAATAAGCGAAATCCCAAGTAAAGCTGTTCAGATGCAGCGTATTCTTTTTGCTGAACTTACAGATGTGGAACGAGCAATCAACTACTTTGGAAAAGAGTATACGGGATACCGCAAAATGGCAGTCTTTTCGGTAGTTATGGCTGTTTTCTTTGATTTGGGCGCATTCATTTCTGGAAATTTGGTAATGCTTATCGAATATTTTATAAAAGAGCCTCCAAAAGATAATGACTCAGCTCATTCCCAGCAGGATAAAAATCAAGAAAAAGAAATGGCTCAGATTCATTGAGGTTAATTCGAGGTGGTTTGATGTGAAAAGAGGAATAATAAAATGCTGGTTAGCGTGAAAGCTCAATATTCCGTATTGATGTCGGTCTATCACAAGGAGCGCGCGGAATACCTCAAGCAATCCATAGAAAGTATTCAAAACCAAACGATTCCAACGAATGATTTTGTGCTGGTGTGCGATGGTGCATTGACTCCGGAACTGGATGCTGTGATTGCTTCTAAGCAGCAGGAAATGGGAAACATCCTAAATGTTGTTCGGTTGGCGAAAAATGGAGGACTGGGCAACGCGCTCAACGAAGGCATCAAACATTGTAAAAATGAATTGGTGGCCCGGATGGACAGTGACGATATCAGTGCAGCAGATCGTTGCGAGAAGCAGGTCAAGCTATTCGAGAAGAATCCTGAACTGGATATAGCAAGCGGCGCGCTTTTGGAATTTGTAACAAGTCCAAACCAAATAACGGGCGGGCGGAAAGTTCCATGCAGCAATGATGATATTGTGGGTTACTCTCGGAAACGGTGTCCTTTTAATCATCCCTGTGTGATGTTCAAAAAAAGTGCGGTTGAGCGTGCAGGAGGTTATCAAGAGAAATATCACCTGTTTGAAGATTACTATTTATGGATTCGGATGCTGCAAAACGGCTGTAAGGCACAGAATCTTTCCGATGTGCTACTTTATATGCGGACACCGGCTGACATGTATCTGCGGCGTGGTGGAATTGCATATGCAAAAGCTATGCTCCAGTTCCATTGGTGGGTACATAAGAGTGGGTGGACGAGCTTGGCCGATTTTTGCACGGGTGCGATGCCGCATGCAATTGTGTGCGTGATGCCGAATAAACTGCGCCAAATGATTTATCGAAATTTGCATCCGTCAGGCGGGGGTACAAAATATTATGAGAATTGCAGTGTTGATACAGTGCCATAAAGATCTGCAACAAGTTAATTTTCTGCTAGATAAGCTGGCACATCCGCAAATTGACTGCTATGTTCATGTAGATAAAAAAGCTGATTTTGCAGATAAAATTCTTCGGCGAAAAAATGTTTTTGTTCTTCCAGAAGAAAAGCGTGTATCTGTAGAATGGGCAAAAATTTCACAGGTAGACGCAACTATAAATTTGCTTTCGTCCGCTATTTCGGGGGGGGTACGATTATTACTGGCTGATTAGTGGACAGGACTGGCCGATTTGTTCTGCTGATACAATTATACGTTTTTTCCAAAATCAGGATAGAAAAAATTATATCCAGTACTGGAACAGCAAAAATTATGGAGATCATAAACAGAACAATTTGGACAAGCGAAATCAAATCTACTTTCCGCAAAAAATAATTGGCCGTGGATTCATACAGAAGGTCATTAAACGGAGCTGGGTAGAGTTTACAGGCGGATATAACCGGACTTGGCACTTTTTTGAACGAAAACAACTGCCGGTCAAGTTTTATTTCGGAAGTTCATGGTGGGCACTTGGACGCGATACAGTAGATTGGATTATGGAATACCTTGCAAAACATGAAGAGTATTACGCTTTTTATTGCAATACCGTGTGTCCCGATGAATCCTTTTTTCAGACATTGGTTATGCTGTCACCTTTTGCTGATGATAAGACCGATTATCTTACCTATCTCCACTTCCCTGCTGGAGCAAATAGTCCGGTTGTATTAGGAAAATCAGATTGGGAAGAAGCCCAAAATAGTGGATACCTCATAATGCGAAAAGTAGATTTGGATGTGGATGACTTTTTCTTGAAATTATAAATTACAAATAATATATAAATGAGGATAGCGTAATGAAGGAAAATCCAAAAATTAGCGTGATAGTTCCGGTTTATAGAGTTGAAAAATATCTGGATCGTTGTGTGGAATCTATTGTGAATCAAACATTTGGCGATTTCGAACTGATCCTTGTAGATGATGGATCACCGGATAATTGCCCAGCTATGTGTGATGCATGGGCCCAAAAAGATGACCGTATCCGGGTGATACATAAGAAAAATGGCGGCCTCAGTTCTGCTCGAAATGCTGGAATGGCAAAAATGACAGGTAAGTATGTATGTTTTATTGATTCTGACGATTGGGTGGAAACGAACACATTTGAAGTGCTTCTTGAACTTTTAAAAAAGTATCCGCAAGTGCAAATCGCAGCTTGCAATGCGCAAATTGAGCGTGGAACGCAGGGCAGTGTGCAACAGGAGGAAGAAGAAATCTGGCTATATGATCAGAATAAAATGCTGGATTTCTTCTTCCGTATTCATGGCGAAGCGAGTAATACTGCTGTTTGGAATAAAATGATAAAAACAGAAATTCTGTGCGGATTTACGTTTGTTGATACCTTAAATGAGGATGTGGAAGCAAGCTATGAGTTTTATACCCGTGCAACGGGAATGGTGGAGACGAATCAGAAGTTGTATCACTATTTTATGAACGATACGGGAATTACCAGATCAAAATTCTCACGGAAAGATCTAGATTACTTGGTGGTATGGAATCGGATCGTAGAAAGAACGCAAAAAGAACATCCGGAATATGCCGAGTACGCAATTGCCAGCAGAAAGCGTGCGAATTTTACACTATTATCCAAAATGATGATACGCGGATACAACAAAAACGACAAAGAGTTATGTGCAGTTCATGCGCAATTAAAGAAAAAGGTTCGCAAAGACTTTTTTGATTTGATGAAAATAAAAATGCCGCTCAGTAGAAAGGTTCTGCTGCTTATAGAGGTTTTATAAATGTTTGCAATTGAAAGATTTGTTGGGATTGGCTGTTATGTAGTGGCATTACTCTGCTGCTGCCATTTTGTCAAAAAAACGCCCAGCTTGAAAAAAGTGAAAAAGATTCTAAATATATATCTTCTGATTCTTATTATAATGGCGTATTTTTATGTTCCTTATACAACGATGGATTTGTACCGAATTCAGATTGAAGTAAAACGATGGGTGAGCTCTTACTCCTTAACGGATATATTTGGTCAGTGTTTAAGGTCTAGCACACCAGGATGGCTGATCTATGGCTATTTTCTCGGATTGACTCGTTTAGAGGGACTTTTGCCTGCATGTACGGCGTTGATTGTTTATCATAATATATTTTCAGTTATTATCAGCACCGCTGAGTATGAGAACACATATGGTTCCAAGCTTTCTGACCTGCTTTTTTATATCATGTCAATTGGCGAAATTTATATACTTGCTATTGGAAATATACGCACGGCAATCGGGCTTTCCATTGTGGCAGTATGTTTTGTAAATGAAACATATCATAAAAGTAACTTTTTTAAGGATATCCCGCTTTATTTAATTGCAGCTTCTTTCCATCAGGCTGCACTAATTATGTGCGCGGCAAGAATTTTGATCGTGCTTGTGGATCCGATTATTGAAAATGGAAAAATTCCGGTTTGGAATTTGATTGCACTGACGGTAATACTGGCTTTTTTTGCAGCAAAACCACAAGTTATATTGAGATTTCTAAACAGTGCTACCGGAAAAGCGATAAATTATCTGAGCAAAAATTACTATGACTATTTTTGGGAACGAGTGATCGGTGTTCTGAATATTATAGTTGTACTTGTTGCAATGCTGCAAATCCGAAAACTAAAATCAAAAAGCAAATTGAAGGAAACATTTTGGTTTTGCGCACTGATCGTATTATTAATTGTATTGTTCGGAAACGAATTTGCAATTTTCCGGAGATTAAGTGTTTTGCTTTCAATTATTGCAATCCCAATTATTGGCAGTTTGCTCGTAGAGGACGATTTATGCGTTCTGAAATTTGGTGGGCGATGCTTTTCGTTCCAAAAAATACTGAACTGTAATTCATGGATTGTTTTATTGTTGGAGTGCGTGCGCGGCGATCTATGTGGGTATAAATTTTTTCAATTATAAAAACAGCATGGATTAGATAAGGAAAGCGATATGTTATTTAGTATCATTATTCCGGTTTATAACACCGAAAAATATCTGAAGCAATGTTTGCAAAGCGTTTTGCAACAAACCTGTCAGGACTATGAAATTATTTTAATTGATGATGGCTCCACAGATAAATCTGGAACTTTATGCGATGAGTATGCCAAAATAGACAAGGTGACTTGTGTTCACCAGAAGAATCAAGGTCTTTCTGCCGCCAGAAATACTGGCGTTGCAGTGTCTCGTGGTGAATATTTGCTCTTTCTGGATTCAGACGATTATCTTTTGAGCCCATCTGCATTGGAAATCCTTGCAGCTAAGGCAAATGGAAGAGATCTGATAGAGTTTTTCTGGTCAGAGATTCCGGACGGTGAAACACCTGACAAGGGAGTACAATGCGTTACATCTTATTATACATGGAACGATTACAAGAATGGCGAGGAGTATTTAATAGATGCACTCCAAAAAGTCAGGTTTTTGCCATGGTATGCATGCATGCGAATCTATCGCCACAAATTCTGGGACGCTCATCAATTTGCATTTCCGGTAGGGAAAAAGTATGAGGATACTTGGCATACGCCGCAGGTTATCTTGGCGGCAGAAAGTATTGCGGTTGTTCCATATGCTGTGTATGGATATCGTGTAGCACGGGAGGGCTCTATAACGCAGGTGGCAAACCTTTCAGGTGAATTGGATCGTTTGGAGGGAATTAGTCGGAATATTCAAATGATACAGAATGATTCGAAGCTTTCACCAGAACTGAAGACATTGATGTGCGACAACTTGTCCTGTGGTTATTATAGTGCGCAGATACGCGCTGGAATGATGAAAGATGTCGAGCAGAAGAAAAAGATATTAGAAGAACTGAAACAAGTGGAGTGGATATGTGACTATACGCTGCATAATCCGCAAAAAAGCATTGCGAAACTGAACCATATAATTGGGATTCAAGGGACGCTTATATTGCTGAATCTTCGCCGAAAGCTGAAAGAATGGCATAATTGATATTTTGTGATTTTCTAATATGAGGGAAAGCAGGGCATGAAAAAGGATATAATCATCTGCAATACATATTTTCAATTGATAGAAGCAATTCAGCTGAAAAACACGCTGTTTTTGCATGAAAGCGTTACAGTGGTGTTTTCCGATCATTCGCGCAATGCGGAAAATATTATAAAACAAATCAAGTCTTTGGACATTTTTGAACAGTGCTTTTTTTGGAGCTCTTTTAAAAAAATGAAAGAGCAGGAAAAAAATTCGCATGAAAATCGTAGGCTTCTTTTATGTGAGATCAATGGAAAAGATGGCTACGGCAATCCATTTGAATCTGGAATTTGCGATGAACTGATCTACTATAACCAGTTTGACAATCTTAAAGTTGTTTTCGCAGAACTTTATGAGAAGAATCCTCAAATTAAAGTCTCTCGATTTGAGGAGGGTATCTTCTCTTATGCAGATGGAGAGTATCTAGCAAAAAAAGATAAAATCGTAAACCCACTACGGAAAATTCTAGGAAAGAAAACACTTTTAGAGTGTCAGCAAAATTTCTATTGTTTTTATCCGGAGCTGTACGAGGGTCATTTGAATCCGGTGCAGATTCCCAGAATTGAGGCAGATGGAAAAACAGCACAAGTTCTTTCAAAGCTGTTTGATACGTCAACGGCGGTTTATCCTCAAAAGTATATTTTCTTTTCCAGTGTATTTGATTTTGAGGGTGGCGCTCCGGTCGGTGAACTTAATGTAATCAAGCAGGTGGCTGCGCTGGTTGGAACTGAAAATCTGATCGTTAAAGTGCATCCGCGTGATTCCACCGACCGATTTGTTTCTGCCGGGTTGAATGTGGATAAAAATTCCGCAATTCCTTGGGAAGCGATTCAGCTAGGTCGTGATTTTTCCAATCATGTTTTTTTGACGGTCAATTCTGGAAGTGTTTTGAGTGTCAGTATGTTGCAGGAGAAAAAGCCGAAAATCCATTTCCTCTATAAATTGTGCGATTTGAGTGGGAATCCTTCCGCTGCGGCCAATACAAAGAAAATCAACGAGATTTTAAGCGAAGCCCGTTTGAAAGATAAACTTTCCGATGTGGATGCACCGGAAACGCTGGATGCAATTTTGGATTGAGAAGGTGGCAGGATGGATAATCGCTATAAATACCTGATAAAAAATACAGGAATTCTTACCATCAGCAGTTTCTCAACCAAAATTTTGACATTCCTGATGGTTCCACTCTACACCAGCGTTCTGACGACAGAAGAATATGGAACATATGATTTGGCTGTTTCAACTGTTTCGCTTCTGATTCCAATTCTTTCAGTGAATATTGTCGATGGTGTTATGCGTTACAGCATGGATTCCAGATATGACCGGGCCGATATTTTTTCGATTGGATTGCGGCGCATTTCAGTTGCGACATTCATATTTGCGGCAATTTTAGCATTTAATAGTATTTTTCAAATTACAAGTGTTTTTGCGGAAAAAGAACTGCTGATTCTTTTATATTTTATTTCAACATTGCTTTATTCTCTTCTGACGCAGTTTGCAAAGGGATGCGAAGCTGTGAAACAAATGGCAATTGCCGGAATTATCAGCACGATTTGTCTGGTAGGAACGAATATTTTGCTTCTTCTGGTTTTCAAACTGGGAGTCACTGGATTCTTTATTGCTTCTTGTGCGTCCCAACTGATTCCTGCAATTTATCTGGCAGCTCGGCTGAAAATATGGAATTATACGCATCTTGAAATCAACAAACAGGTACAGGCGGAGGTTCTAAAATACAGTGCACCGCTGGTTCTTACGGCTGTCAGCTGGTGGATCAATAGTGCATCGGACAAATATGTGGTGTCGTTTTTGATTGGCGTTTCTGCAAATGGTATTTTATCTGTTGCTTATAAGATCCCAACAATTCTCAATACGATACAGCAGCTCTTTTTGCAGGCGTGGCAGATCTCTGCAGTAAAAGAGTATAACGCGGATTCCAAAGCGTTCTATCAGGAGACATTTCAGATTTTGGATGCCTTGATGTCGTTTTTGGCACTTGGTCTGATACTGACAACGCGTATATTGGCTCATATTTTATATGCGAAAGATTTTTTTGTTGCATGGAAGTATGTCCCCTTTTTGATCATCAGCAGTGTAATCAATACGGCCTCTGGTTATTTGGGAGCAATCCTTTCTGCAAAAAAAGATTCCAAAACAATGGGTGAATCGGCTGTGATCAGTGCCATTGCAAATACAGTGATGAACATTGTCTTTGTAAAATTGTTTGGTGTTCAAGGCGCAACAATTGCCACAGCTCTTTCGAGTTTTCTGATTTTTGCAATTCGAGCAAGTCATACGCAAGATGTGCTACCGAAGAAAAGTATTTTTACATCCTTTTTCGTTTGGCTTATGTTGTGCGTGACAGCGTGGTTATATGTTTATTCTAAACACTATATCTTGATTCTGATTCCGATGGTAGCCGTTTTAATGTGCTATAGAAAAGTGTATTATACACTGCTTTATAGTGCAAAAAGAATTATAAAAAAGAAATAAAGCAGGAGGATTGTATGAGCATTACAGCAATTATTCCCGTTCGTGAGGGAAGCCGTAGATTAAAAAACAAAAATATTGCACCCTTTGCAGGAACAAATCTTTTAATTAACAAAATCAATCAATTAAAACAGGTGGATGCAATTACCAATATTGTCGTATCTTCTGACTCTGATTTAATGCTTGCCATGGCTTCCTCTCAAGGAGTACTGACACATAAACGTGCACCGGAATTTTGCGATGAAAAGACCAAAACATTTGGTGAGGTCGTTGCCCATATTTGCGAAAATGTTCCGGGTGATGATATTCTCTGGGCTACTTGTACAGCACCGTTGGTTTTTCCACGGCACTATAAAGAAGCGATTAAGCTCTACCATGAGGCATTGGAACAGGGGTATGACTCCTTGGTGTCGATGGAAAAATTCAAGCGATATCTGTGGGATGATAACGGCCCCGTCAATTATGAACTTGGAATCAAACATGTTCCATCCCAACAGCTTCCGCCGTTATATTTTGTAACGGACGGCATTTTACTTGCTCCGCGTGAAAAAATGATTGAGTGGAAATATTTTCACGGGCACAATCCCTATCGGTACATCTTAGATAAAAGAACGAGCATTGATATTGATGATGGGCTGGATTTGGCATGTGCGCGCGCTTGGCTAGATATGGATGAATCGGTTTCTCAGATTGATCCATATATTGTCGGGGGGGGGGCAGCATCTAACTGCTTCCGTCTAAGCGCAGGGCAATATGCTGGCACCGAAAGGAAGGTGGCAGCATGAAAACGGCATGTTTTATTCCAATTAAAGCGAACTCGGAAAGAGTGCCCGGAAAGAATCTTCGCGTTTTGAATGGAAAGAAGCTTTATCAATATATCTGTGAACATGTAAAAACGGCAGCGGTTTTTGATGACGTTTATATTGATACAAATAGTAACGAAATTGCAGAGTATGCTGACAAAATGGGATTTCATGTATTGGAACGAAAACCCGAATTGGCACAGAATACTGCAAATGGAAATGATCTTCTGGTCTACCATTACAATCTCTGCCCGGAGTATGATTACTATTTCCAGCTCTTTGCAACAGCTCCATATCTTCAACCTGAAACGATTCAGGAATGTGTTAATCGCCTAACTGCAAGCGAGGTTTATGATTCTGTTTTTACTGCAACAAAAAATCATGGCTTTTATTGGTTAAATGGTACACCTATCAATTATCGGCCGGGAATTCTGCCGCGTAGTCAAGATATGTTGCCGGTTGTTGAAGAAAGTACAGGGTTGTATGGTATCAAAAAGGAATCTTTGGAAAAATATAGGTGCCGAATCGGAAGAAAACCCTATATTTATTCAGTAAGCAAGTTTGAAGCAGTTGACATCAATACGGAAGAAGATTTGAAAATCGCTGAGTATGTTGGGAAAATGATTTTCAACCTGTAAAGAAAAATTAGGAGGACAACATGAAAAGAACATTTGATACCTTAGAAGAACGTCTGGACTACATTGAATTTAGAGAAACCCTTCTTTATGCAAAGAGTCCTGTGGATCGAGTACTTTTTGAAAACGAACTGACAGAACCCGAATATAAGGCGATTATGGATGTGATGGAAGATTGTCGCCAGAAGCTTGCAAATGGCGAGAGCGTTTCTAACACATCTTTTGAGCAGGCAGTTTACGCAGTCATTCCGGATGATAAACATGATTATCATATGTGTGAGGCATTGGCTGAAGCCTTTGCGGAAGAACAGCGGTGGGAAGAAGTTTTCCCTGCGTTGTACGGTGATATGGCAAAATATGGTGGCTAACAAAAACTGCTTATTCGCATTGACGGAGATACCTTGCGATTATTCATAGTGGGTGCTATACTGAAGCCATCAAAATATTTGGAGGTGTCCCCTATGCCCCGTCCCAAAGGAAGCAAGAATAAGCCTAAGACCGTAAAAGCAACCGTTGACTTTGCTGCACAGATTACTGAAAAGCAGTCTGCAAAAGAATCCGTTATGGCTGAAATTGCATCTATTACCGCTAATATCGATGCATTGAAAGCTGACCTGAAAGCGAAGAAGGCAGAGCTGAAGTTCATCGACAAGGAAATTGCCAAGATTGAAGCCAAAAAGATTAAGGCAGAAACCAAAGCTGCGGAATCTGCTAAAAAGGCAGAAGCAGAAGATGTACTGAAAAAACTGCTGGCCAGCGGCATGAGCGCGGACGAGATTCTTGCGAAGCTGAAGTGATCTGAAAATTTCAGACGCAGGAATTGACGGGAGCAGCTACTCTGCAAGCAGGGCGAGCTGGTACCAACTCGCGATTTTTGAATCGGATTTTTCAAATCCAAATTCAAAATGCTTGTTGGGCTGTGCCCAATCCCCCATCGTTCTGCATCGTGCGATGCAGGCTGCGTGTTTGTTCCAAACACTTCTATAACAAAAAAAGACAGCCTAGGACTCTCCCACAACGGAAGAATCCTAGGCTGTCAGCATTTATCGGGAATGTGTTTTTGGAGTGGTCTTCTTTTCTTCGGCAAAGAACAATTCTACATTTCTCTGCGCACGAAGAAGTTCCTGCATCTCGTCTTTCGCTTTGCGGTAGTCCGGGTAGGATGCTTTCTTTTCCGTCAGCAGCTTGGAATATTCCGCATCCAGTTCTTTCACCTTGGGGAGCTTTTTTAGGTTAGCTTCATCGAAAGCTGCTTTTGCCGCCTTGTGCAGTGTAATCTCTGCACGATGACTTTCCAGAAATCGCTTGCTGTATCCGGCCTTGCGGTAAGCATCGTAGACTGGTCGCGTTTTGGCGTAGTTGATGATGTGCGCTTTCAGCACCGCGATTTCTGCCAGCCGCTTCTCTGATGCTTTAATGGAATCGCCCAATTCATGATAACGCGCAGTAGCAGCGTCCACACGCCCCTGCATTTCCTCGATGCTGCCGATTTTCTTCTCCTGCAAGAAAATCAGCGTCTTGGACATTTCTTTCAGGTTGTACTCTTTCGCCCATCGTGCATAGCCGCCGCTTTTGCCCTCGGCCAACTTTGCCTGCACATCAACCAGAAGATTAAACTGTTTCTCTTTTGGCGGCTGCTTCGGATGTGGCCGATGCTCCGCTTCTCCTGCAAGGACAGCTTTCAGTTCTTCCTCGCTGTACCCTGCGCCCAAAGTGCGGAACCGGATAAATCGCTTCTGCCGTGCGCCCTTGACAGAGGTGTATTTTCCGCGTTTGACCTCATAGCCTTGCTGCTCCAGCTTTTGCAGAAAATCCTCGTAGCCCTTGGGCTTTTGAGCCAGAATGCGGTCAATTACACTGCATAGACTGTCACGGTTGCTTTCTTTGGGTGGGTAGAGCGTGCGCTTCTGCCGCTCCCGGTAAGGCTTTATCTCAATGACGGAGAGCTGATTCTCTAAGCAGATCAGATCACTCACCCGCTGCACAGCCAGCCCGGACAGTAAAAAATCCCGGAATTTTCGCGTTCCATCTAGCGCGGTGGAGTTATAAATAATGTGGTTGTGGATGTGTTCCCTGTCTGTGTGGGTGGCAACAATGAAAGCGTATTTGCCTTTGGTGAAACGCATTGCCAGTTCGTAGCCTACCTTGTTGGCTTCCTCGGCGCTGATTTCACCGGGCTTGAAAGATTGCCGAATCTGATAGGCGATCACATCATTTTTCTGTCTGCGCCCTGTGGCAAGTTCGTATTGCCTCTTGGACAGCATAAATTCTTCGTCTACGGTCAAAGGGCTGCACTCATAGCTGCTGACCAGCTCTCCCCTGTTCGTTTTGTCAGGATTCTTCGCATAGTCCGTGCGGCTTTTCAGGCAGGCCGCAATCGACTTTCCTTTGTTTTTGTGCAGCGCGATTAAACGTGTTGCAGCCATCGAACGCCCCCTTTTCTTAAAAATAAATTGGAATTGACTTCAAAATTTGATACACTGGTAAAAATATCTGTGAAAGGAATCTGCCCCATGAAAAAGCACGGACATTATTGTAAAGTCTGCGGCGAGTACAAAGCAAACGAAAAGTTTTCGGGCAAAGGTCATGCAGCGCACATCTGTAAAAAGTGCGCTGCTCTGCCGCCAGATGTACGCTCTGCGCAGATGATTGAAAACAAGCTGCTTTCTTTGCCATGGAGACTTTCCAAAGAACAAATAAAATGGCTGAACAACAAAGCCCATGACAAGCGGCCTGAGATTCGGGAACTGGCGCAGGAACAACTCAATATGCGCTTCCACCCGGAACGGCTTGCGCCGGACGATGCCGATGAATTTGAGGATTTACTGCTCGATGAGGATGACGAGGACGAAGATGAGTGGTAATCCTTGTGCCAATAAAATTTATGTAACCCGCAGTGTTTGGCTGCGGGCAGTGTTACAGTTCGGTCAGCTTTGCAAGAATTTGCTTACTGACGCTGATCAGTTCATCCAGCCGGGTGCGCAAGTCCTCTAAATCGGCGGCGTAGACCCGACCATTTTCATTGGCGGCTTTGGCGTACTGGTTCAGGTTGTTGCTGCACATCTGCAAAAGATACGCCATGCGGCGCAGCTGCGGCAGATCCAGATGCAAACAATATCCGTCCAGCGCCATCTTGCGCAGATAGGAGCCGATGCTCAGAATGCCGCTGGATTCCATTTTGTTCCGAATCCGTTCCAACTCCGGCTTGCTGACCCGGAAATGGAGCTGCTGGTCGCGGCGGTCGCTCACCGGGCATCACCGTCCTTGTCGTAATAACTGCGGAAGGGCTTCACAGGCTCCGGCTTATCGGATTTTTCCTCCAACGCCGCCAGCACTGAAGGGCGGCGAGGGGCATCCTCCTGTTCTTCCTCGTCCTGTTCCGGCTCGTGGCTCTTTTCGTCCACATCCAACTGGGCGTTCAGTTCTGCAAGCCGTGCAGACTTCTCCGCCAGCTCTTCCTCCTGCGGGAAAGGCTTTTCTACCTCGATCTGCGCCGCCGCCTGCTGCTGATGCAGGGTGGTCAGCTCGTTCTCTGCGGCGGTGATACGCTCTGGAAAGTTATTCAGGGAGTTATCCAGACGAATGATATTGCCCAGTGGGTCGTTGCCCAAAGGCACCGTGTACTTCCGCTGCCCCTTCAAAAGAGCCTGATACTCCGTGCGGAAAGCATCGAACCGCAGGGACAGTTCAAAGCCCCGGTAGCTGCCGATGACTTTTTCCTCAGCGTTGGGCAGCTCGGAACAGGCAAGCACCAGACGCTCACCGGCGGTCTTTTTCTCGTCGTAGGTCACACCCTTAATGACCATGCCGCAGAATTCCTCCTTGCCCTGCGGGTGGGCGGCGGCAAGCTGTGCATCTGCTTTCAGCCCGGCAATGTGGGCGTTCGCTTCCTGAATGTCTGCCGGGAATTTTGTCAGCAGTTTGTCCTGCAAGCGGAATTTCTGGCTCTGGTGGTCGGCTTTCAGCACCTTCAGCCTTGCCACCTGAACATCCAAATCCATCTTCTCCTTGATGAGCGGATTTCCGGCACACAACGCCTTGATCTCCGCATAAGAAAGCGCCTGTTCGTCCACATCCTCGCAGGAGCGCACAGGGGATTTACTGGTCATAATTTGGCTGATAAACCGCTGTTTATTCTCCAAAGTTTGCCAGAGGTAGGCATCAAATGTCCCTTCCGTGACATAATTGAACACCTTGACTTCCTTGTTCATATTGCCCTGCCGGATGATACGTCCGTTGCGCTGGGTCATGTCGCTGGGCTTCCAACCCACGTCCAAGTGGTGCACCGCCACAAGTCGGGATTGCACGTTGGTACCGGCTCCCATTTTTGCCGTGCTTCCGAGCAAAACTCGCACATCGCCGGAGCGCACCTTGGAGAACAGCGCCGCCTTTTTCGCTTCGGTGTCGGCGTTGTGGATGAACTCGATCTCGTTTTCCGGCACACCGGCAGCGATCAACTTCTTGCGAATATCGTCATAGACGTTAAAATTGCCATCGTTCTTTGGTGTCGAAAGGTCGCAGAACAAAAGCTGGGTCAGCTTCTGGTCTTTGCCCTCCTCCCAGATTTTCAGCACATTCTGCACACAGACGTTTAACTTACTGTTGGGGTCGTCCGGCAGCATGGGGTTCATCAGGCGCACGTCCAAGCCAATCTTGCGCCCATCGTTGGTGACACACAGCATATTGTCCTCGGAGGCATCCACGATGCCAGAGTGGATGCGGGCGGCACGTCTGCTCAGTTCCTGCACCATCTCCTTTTGGAGGTCGGACGGCTTTGCCACCACGGTCTCAAACTTTGCCTCCGGAACCGGCAGATGAAGCTGGTCGGAAGTTTTAATGTCCGCAACCTCCTTGAACATGGACATCAGCTCCGGCAGGTTAAAGAACTTGGCAAATCTCGTCCTCGCCCGATACCCTGTACCTTCGGGAGCAAGCTCAATGGCGGTAGTGGTCTCACCAAAGGTGGATGCCCAACAGTCGAAGTGGGTCAGCTTTTTCTGCTGCAAGGTACTGTACTGCAAATACCGCATGACCGTGTACAGTTCGGTCATGGAATTGCTCACGGGCGTACCCGTGGCGAACACCACGCCCCGCCCGCCGGTGATCTCGTCCAGATAGCGGCACTTGCCGAACATATCGCTGGATTTCTGGGCTTCGCTGGTGGATAATCCTGCGACATTCCGCATTTTTGTGGTCAAAAAGAGGTTCTTGTAAAAATGGCTTTCGTCTACAAAGAGCCTGTCAACGCCCAGTTGCTCAAAGGTGATCACATCATCCTTACGGCTGTCGGCGCGCAGTTTTTCCAGCTTGGTTTCCAACGTTTTCCGGGTCTTTTCCATCTGCTTGATGGAGAAATTCTCACCTGCGTGGTCTTTCAGCTCGTTGATGGCGGCAAGCGTTTCATAAATTTGCTCCTGAATGATACGCTCCTGCCGCTCAAAGGACAGCGGAATGCGCTCGAACTGGCTATGCCCGATGATGACGGCATCATAGTCGCCGGTGGCGATGCGGGCGCAGAATTTTTTGCGGTTAGCGGTCTCAAAGTCCTTGCGCCGTGCCACCAAAAGTTTGGCGTTGGGGTAGAGGTTCAGAAACTCCGATGCCCACTGCTCTGTCAAATGGTTGGGCACGACAAAAAGGCTTTTCTGGCACAGCCCCAGCCGCTTTGCTTCCATGGCGGATGCCGCCATTTCGTAGGTCTTGCCTGCACCAACTTCGTGTGCAAGCAACGTATTACCGCCATAAAGCACATGAGCGATAGCGTTGCGCTGGTGCTCCCGGAGGGTGATCTCCGGGTTCATGCCCACGAATTTGATGTGACTTCCGTCATACTCACGGGGTCTGGTGCTGTTGAACAGCTCGTTGTACTGCTTTACCAGCGCAATGCGCCGCTGAGGGTCCTGCCAGACCCAGTTCGCAAAAGCGTCTTTGATGACCTGCTGTTTCTGCTGTGCCAGCATGGTTTCCCGCTTGTTCAGCACACGCTTCGGCTTGCCCTCGGCATCCTCGATGGTGTCGTAAATGCGGACATCTTTCAGGTTCAGGGTCTCCTCCAGAATCTTATAGGCGTTGGCACGGCTGGTGCCGTAGGTCTCGGACGAAATAATGTCACTCCGCCCGGTGGCAGTCTTGCCCTCCACACGCCACTCGGCGGTATACGGAGAATATCTCACTTTGACTGCATGGCGCAGATAGTAGGGAATTTGGAAGGTCTCGGTCATAAACTTTTGGATAATACTGGGGTCGAGCCACGTTGCACCCAAGCGCACATCAATTTCAGATGCTTCCAGTTCTCTGGGCTGCGCCTTTTCCAATGCGGTGACATTGACAGCAAATTCCGGGTTCGTTTCGGCAGCAAACTGCGCCATCCGCAGCTTAGCACGAACATCACCGGACAGGTACTCGTCTGCCATCTGCCAGCCTGCTTCCGGGTCGGTAGGGTCGGCGGCAGGGTCTTTGAAAATCACACCGGAAAGTTCGGTGGTAATGCGCCCGTACTCACCGGGAGTGCCCAGCAGTTCTGCCATATAGGGCAAATCCACTTTGCCATGCTCACCAATAGATACCGCCAACGCTTCGCTGGGGGTGTCCACGCTGGTGACGGTGCGCTCCGGGCGAATGGTGCGCTTGGTGAACATTGCAGCCTTGCTCTTGAGCTGCCCCTGCTCGTCCAGATTTTCCAGCGAACACAGCAGATAATAGGAGGAATCCTGCTCAAACAACCGCCCGTTTTTGCGGTCGTTCAGCAAGCCGTACTTTGCGGTAAAGGCATCATAGGCGGCGTTCAAACGCTCCTGTGTTGCCTTGATGTCCTCGTCCGGGTAATCCTCCAACTGTTGCTGAATCAGCTCGTTGACGATCTGCCGCAGCTCCACCATGCCGGTGACACGCCCCTTGGCGGTATCGGACAGCTCCACCTGCGTCATCACGGAGTTTTCCCGGTAGAACACCTCGCCGTCCACCACGGTGTAGGAGAAATTCTTGACCTCCGGGTCCGCAGGCAGGGTGCGCCGGGTGGTTTCTTCCTCGGCAATGTCGGGGGCATCCACCTCGGCGGCGGTGTACTGCCCCTCGATGTGCTGCACCGCTTCTGCAAGCTGGTCTGCAAGACTGGTGCCCTCAAGGGGTGCAACGGTGAGTTCCTCCCGTCCGTACTGGGTGCTTTCGGTGGTCAGTTCGCCCAGCACCATCTCCGGGTGGTCTACGAAATACTGGTTGATGGCAAAGCCATCCTCGGTTTTGCCCAACTGCACCCAGTCCGGCTCATGGTCGATGGGGCGGTCACGCTTCTGCAAAAAGATAATATCGCTGACAACATCCGTGCCAGCGTTAGCACGGAACGCATTATTCGGCAGACGGATGGCACCCAGCAAATCGGCACGCTCTGCCATGTGCTTGCGGGCGGTGCTGTCCTTGCTGTCCATGGTGTAGCGGCTGGTGACAAAGGCAACAATGCCTCCCGGACGCACTTGGTCGATGGCTTTCGCAAAGAAATAATTGTGGATGGAGAATCCCAGCTTGTTGTACGCCTTATCGTTGACCTTGTACTGACCAAATGGCACATTGCCCACCGCCAGATCGTAGAAATCACGGCGGTCAGTGGTCTCAAAGCCGGCAACGGTAATGTCAGCCTGCGGGTACAGTTTTTTCGCAATGCGCCCGGTGATGGAATCCAGTTCTACACCGTACAGACGGCTATCCTGCATGGCTTCCGGCAGCATTCCAAAGAAGTTGCCCACACCCATGGACGGTTCCAAAATGTTGCCAGACTGGAAGCCCATTTTCTCGACTGCATCATAAATAGAGCGAATCACCACCGGGGAGGTGTAGTGGGCGTTCAGGGTGCTGGAACGGGCGGCGGCGTATTCGTCCTCAGAAAGCAGCCCTTTCAGTTCGGTGTACTCTTTTGCCCATCCGTCCTTGTTGGGGTCAAAAACATCTGACAGACCACCCCAGCCCACATACTGGGAAAGCACCTGTTGTTCCTCGGCGGTGGCACCACGATGCTCCTGTTCCAGCTTGAACAGGGTGCGGATAGCTTCAATGTTCCGGGCATATTTCTGCTTCGGTCCACCTTCACCGATGTTATCATCCGTAATGTGGAAGTTTACCGCAGGAACAGGCGGGATTTCTCTGGTGGTGATGGACTGCTCAAGCTGAGCGATAATGTCCATGACTTCGGCATTCTGCCATCCGTCCACCTTGGCATAATCCTGAATGATGGTATCCTTGCCATCTACACACTGTACGAAGTCCAGACTACCCGGCAGATCTCTGGTATTCATTGCACCCAGGGCTTTTCTCTGCGTGTCAGGAAGTGCATAGTAGGCTCGCAGGGCATCATCAAAGGAACTGTATTCCTTGATGTCCAGCGAACCCCGCTTCTGAATGTCCTCGGCAACATAGAAATGGTCAATGAAGTGTTCTGGTTCCGGCGTAGGTTCGGCATTCAGGGCTTTATCCAAGGCAGCGGCATCCGGGAAGGTCTGCACTTCGCCGTCAATCACCGTAGAGATGGGCAGTTCGTCCAGTTCCTCATCGGAAAGTTCCGGCTCGTCCTGTTCCTGTTCGTACAGTTCCCGGACAACCGCCAGCGGTTCCTGCCGGAAAACCGGCATTCGCATTTCTGCCAACGCCACGTCCTGCAGGGACACACTGTCCTTATCAAAGTTGACGTTATCCACCCGGAAAGCACGTCCCTCCATGTGGACGGTAGCACCCAGCGGAAGATAATCCTCCCGGCGCAGGTACTTGGTCTGGTGGTGGGTGCCGTCCTCGTTCAGACCGGCAAGATAGACGTTCTCGCCGCACTGCCACAGTTGTTTGGCACGGTGCGCCCACTGGTCGCTGGGGAAGCCGGTGACCGGGACAGTGCCCAGCACCGTTTCCTTTTCCAGCAGCTTTCCACCCACAAGCTCGCAGACCTTCCGGGCGTCCTCGCCGTAAAACTCAAACTGTCCGTTCTGCTCAAAGCCCACCAGCGCATCCGGGTGCTGCTCTTTCAGGGCATTGTACTCGGTGGCGGCATCCAGCGGCAGCAATGCCGGGCGTTCCTCCACCTTGCTGTGGTAGTGCTCCAGTTCTTCGTCCGTGACGCTGACCAGTTCGGAAAAATCCAGAGCCTCCAGCTCGGTTTCTGTCAGATCTTCCAGACTTTCGTACTGCCGCTCGTTGATCAGCACCTCGCCCAGATACCGCTCCACACGGTATCCCACCAAATCCACATTAACTTGAATGGGAATATCCTCATCGGTGGCGTTGGTGTAGGCAATGTCGATTTTAGTCAGATCGGAAAAGTCCGGCTCGGAGTCGTACTCCTCCTGACAAAACTCCCGGATCAGATTCTTTGCACGGGTCAGGGTGGCATCCGGCTTTGTGCTGACCGGCGCAGGGGGTGCGTAATGCTCCTTCTCCTTGTCCGTCAGGTAGCGGTCGGACTGGATCATCAGGTCGATATACTTTTCCACCTGCGCCCATTTCAGGGTGATTTTCTGGTGGTCGGGATAATGAACAAATTCCAGACCCTTCCAGTCGTGGTTGACGAAGCCTCGGCTTCCGTCCAGAAAATCGTGGGAGTGCCCACCGATGCCGTACTCCTTTGCCAACGCTTTGGCACGGAGATTGCGGTCCGGCTGGGTCTGGTACAGTGCCATAATGCGCTGCTTGCCGCCCATAAATCCCGAACCGTGCCGCCGCAGCTCGTTCTCGATTTCAGCCTGCGACAAAACAAAAGCGGAGGGCGTTTTTTCGCTCTCCGCTTGGTCAATCTTTTCGATTTGCTGGGCTTCCGTAGGGATGGCAGCATCCAGAAAACTTAGCTGTAGATCAGCTCCGTCAGCACCAGTTCCTCGGCCTGTGCTTTCAGGCTGTTCATGTGCTGCACCCATGCCATCTGATTCTGCTCCTTGTCCGGGGCCGGGCTCTGTTTCAGAAGCTGCGCCATGGTCTGCTGCATCCGGTTCTCTGCTGTCTGCTCCACCTCCATCAGGTGCGGGTACAGGCTCCCGTTCAGGAGCATCGTGTTGTACAGTATCGGGCGATGGTTCATCAGGTACGTCCGGCGCAGTCTGCCGTACTTGCCCAGCGGCTTCTGGGGTTGGTTCAAAGTCAGGTTCGGGAGCTGGTAGTCCCCGATGGTCGAGTAGGTCACGTTCCTGCTGTTCGTATTCATATTGGCTCCTTTCGTTGTTTCTGCGACGAATGGTGGTTTTAACGGTGCGCTCGATATTCCGCAGCACCTCCCGGCTCATGTCGCTGACGGCTGCGCCGAGGGCGTAGACACTATCCGGGGTTGAGAAATTGTAGATTGCCTGAAAATCGTCCTTGTCGAACCACCCGGCAGGCTCAATGCCGCAGCGTTCCAGTAGCGTGTAGGTGACGCTGATGGCGGCGGCACTTTTGAACTGCATCTCCACCCCGGCTTCATCATAATCCATCAGCAGCGAGCCGTCAACGATGGCACGGATGTCCCCGCCGTTGTTGTCCCAGTAATCCGCCACCAGTTTCCCTGCAATGTCCGCAAGCTGCTGGCTGACACGCTCTCCGCTGATGCCGTAGGTCTTGCTCAACATCTCCGAAACCGGCTGTTTCAGGTCATCGTTGTACTGCCACACCTCCGGGTCACGGGAATTGCGGCGCACCCCGGTGTCGCTTACGTCAAAGACGTAATGCAGCCGGGGGAATCCGCTGGATTCGTCCAGCAGGGCGATGCCCTTGGCACCCCGGCGCACATAGCGGTTCATCCGGTTGTTCCAGATGTCAAAATCGGCGCAGGCGGTGGCATCGGGGCGCTGGGCGTAGATCATGAGCTGGTCTGCAAAGGGGTACTTGTATAGCCGGGATGCAGTGGTCAGGTAGTCCGTCCAGCTTTCCCAATACCGGGTCAAGCCGTTCGCCGTGCGCTGGGCAAGGGCGAGATATTCTTCGGTTTTGCTTGGCATAGCGTTCCTCCCTTCAATCTCGTTGTAAACAAAAAAGCGAGCGGCCTTTTCAGCTCACTCGCTTATGGAATTAAAACTGGTTTTAATATAGCATGAATCGAAGCGTTCTATCAAGACCTCACTTTTGAGGGTTTCAAAAACTGGAACCGCAAAGTTTCGATTTCAAAGCAAGAACATTCTGACGAATCTGCTCTATGACTGCTTTGAATTCATCATCGCTTTTTCCGGTAGGGTCATCCAGACCCCAATTCTCATCAAAAGGTCTGCCAATGAACGGGCAGCTGACATTGCAGCCCATGGAAATAGCGATATCCGGCTTTGGAATTGCAGAAATCAGCTTGGAATACTGTGTCTTTTCCATGTCGATGCCATATAGTTCTTTCATCAGGCGCACAGCATCCTGATTGATTTGCGGTTTGGTTTCGGTTCCAGCCGAGTAGCTTTCAAACACATCTGCGGCCAGTACCTTGCCAAAGGCTTCGGCAATCTGACTGCGGCAGGAATTATGGACACAGATAAAGGCGATTTTGGGTTTTGACATATAGGTGTTCCTTCCCCACAAACTGGAATTTGTCACTCTGTCAGTCGATTCTTCTCGCCCCAGACACAGAGCTGATCCAGTACAGTCATCAGCGATTTCCCACGCTCCGAAAGCGCATATTCCACCTTCGGCGGGATCTGCGGATACTCGGTGCGAACGATCAGTTTGTCTGCTTCAAGCTCCTTGAGATTCGTACTGAGAGTCTTGTCGGAAATGGTTTTCAGATACCGTTTCAACTCATTGAATCGCACGGTCTTAAACTCCATCAGGCAGTAAAGAATGACCATCTTGTGCTTGCCGGAGATCAGCGACAACGTGTAGGCAAAGCCGGTATCCTCGAAATTTGCGTTCTCAATATAGTTCTGTATCATTCGCTTTCTCCCAAGATAGTACCTATCATAATTACCAGTACTTGAATTTACAATTTGCATGGATATAATTATAAGCAGGATGAACAGTCCTGTCAATAAGATCACAAGGAGGAGTTATCATGAGAACAAAGCTGAAAATTACCGAAGGAATTTTCCCCATGCCGGTTCTGATGGTTGCAACTTACAACGAGGATGGTAGCGTCAATGTCATGAACGCCGCATGGGGCACCATGCAGGAGCGGGACACCGTTGTTCTGAACCTCACCGAGACACACAAGACCGTACAGAACATCAAGGCACGGGGAGCATTCACCGTCAGCATTGCCGATGCCGCCCACATAGTGGAAGCAGACTATTTCGGCGTAGAGTCCGGCAATAAAGTTGCCGATAAATTTGCCCGCAGCGGTCTGACCGCCAGCAAAGCAGAAACCGTAGATGCCCCTGTCATCAACGAGTTCCCGATTTGTCTGGAGTGCAGGTTCATCGAGTATCAGAACAATGAATACGGATGCGGCGTCATCGGCAAAGTGGTCAATGTCACTGCCGATGAGAGCGTTATGGTGGATGGAAAAATTGATATGTCTAGGGTCAACGCCATCGCATTTGACCCCTACACCCACGGCTATTATAAAGTCACCGAGCGTGTGGGCGAAGCGTTCCGAGATGGCTTAAAGCTGAAAAAGTAAGGTATACAGAAAAGGGGCTTTCGCATAAGCGAAGGCCCCTTCTTAAAATATGTGGCTTTCACAAATTCCGATTTGTCGAGTTCAGTATACCACACCGAATCCCATTGTAAAAGAGCCTATGTACGCCGCCCGCAGGCGGCGAAAGTCAGTCCGGAGGAAATTCCAGTTCGGCAAACTCTGCATCAGTCAGCAGTTTCAGCTTTTCGATAACCCCCTCCGACAACTCCCGCAGGGCAGTCTCATCGGGCATCAGGTAGCACTGCATGAGCCGCAGTTCGTGGATGAACCCCAGCCGGGTGCCGGTGTTGTAGAGCATCATCAGCATGAGTTCCTCATGGTTAAAGTTCATGAACGTCCCTCGCTTTCCGGCAGACGGTTGGATTGCACTCCGGGGCATCGCACTTCTCTTTGAGATTCAGCAGCACCGAAGGACGTTCCGGCTGCTTGTCCAGAAACCCCTGTAAATCTTTGAAGCCGATGCTGTCCACATAATGCACAGACACCTCGCCATTGCGTTTGAGTGCGATCACATCGCTGACCGACAGGCTGTGCCCCTCAAAATCCTGCGGACGGGAGAGGTTGAACATCTGAAATAGTTCTTCCAAAATCTCGTTGTTCGGCACATCCTGCCACATGGCGGGCAGAT
>ENA-OPZZ01000011-OPZZ01000011.1-human-gut-metagenome-genome-assembly--contig:-NODE-11-length-116785-cov-26.015353_pt1 | contig 116785 bp, 101 predicted proteins | sample MGYA00242487_ERZ504511 | MGnify/ENA primary metagenome ERZ504511 (study PRJEB26092, sample SAMD00036241) | human gut metagenome | host: Homo sapiens | study: EMG produced TPA metagenomics assembly... | reverse complement strand
ATAACGTCAAGTTAGTAAGACCCCTTGAAGACGACGAGGTAGATAGGGCAGAGGTGGAAGTGCGGTAACGCATGGAGCTGACTGTTACTAATAGGTCGAGGGCATAACCAAGCAAGGTGATAGGAAAAGGATGAATTCTTTGTATGCAGTTTTGAAGGTACAGGAAATACAGATGGAATGAGAGGCAGCACCGGTTGGTGTTGTTTTTTTCTATATGTAAATCTACGGAAGCACAAAAGGAGTATTACAGAAGATGAGAGAAAAAGGAAACCGTCTGGTTCAATATGTACCGGATTATACGGTATTTGATCTGGAAACGACAGGTATCAGTGCAAATATGGATGATATTATAGAAATATCGGCAGTAAAGGTGAAAGGTGGAATTGTGCAGGATACATTTTCTACATTGGTGAATCCTGGGAGACACATTCCGGCACAGGCTACGAAAGTAAATGGAATTACAGATCAAATGGTGTCAGAAGCGCCATTGATCCGCGAAGCAATGACGGAGTTTTTGCGTTTTGTAGGAGAGGATATTCTGGTGGGACATAATATCCAGTCATTTGATATGAAATTTATTTATCGGGAAGTGGAAGAGTTATTTCAGGAGACAGTCTCGAATGACTTTATTGACACCTTGTATATGGCAAGAAAATGTCTTCCTGAATTGAAACATCATCGATTGACAGATCTCGCTGAGCATTTTGGAATCAGTTCTAAAGGGGCGCACCGGGCTTTGAATGACTGTGTGATGAATCAGAAGTGTTTTGAGGAAATGGCAAAGCTTCAGAAAAAATCAGTAGTGTTTGTTTGCCCGAAATGTGGTGGAGAGATGATTCGAAGAAATGGAAGATATGGGGAATTCTGGGGATGTGGAAATTTTCCGAAGTGCAGATATACACAGAATATATAAGTAAAATCCTGCTGGGAGTCATTATGAAACTCTCAGCAGGATTTTCTTAGATGGAATGTTATTCTTCAAATACAATTTCAACTTGTTTTACAATGCGGTCTTTGATCATATCGTAGGAATAACCACTCTCCCGGAAAGATTGTTGAAATTCTTCATATTCGGGTTGATTGTTAACATCCTGGTCCGGGTTCACAGGAAGTTTAAAATAGCAAATTTGAATTTTAGAAACATCATGATCTTGAATTGCAATAAGTCCGGCTTTATCTGTCATATGATTTCCATTTGCATCGTAAACAGCATAGCCATATTGTTCAAATGGTGATAACAGTGTGTCAGTACTACTTTGTTCCACTTCTTCGTTATCTTTGGATTCTTCATTACCTTTGGATTCCAGAGAAATTGTAGTCAGTGTTTTTGTGGCGGAGATCAAAGTAGTTCCATTTGGCAGTTTTTCGTTCAGTAATTTTTTTACAGTACCGTCTGATTGGACAGGAGTTTCAATCTGAAATTCAAGTGGTTCGGAAAAATAGATATACATATTTCCGTTTTTAGCTTCCTCGGGACTATATTGAATTCCAGAAATTTTCCATTCTGCGTTATACGTATCTTTTGAGGTGTTTTCTCCAAGTATCTGATGAAACGAACCGATAAATGTGTGATCGTCAGAAAATGTTCCAGAGAGGGAAACTCCTTGTGTGTAAGAATTCTCAGGAAAGCTGGAATCGGTCCATTTTCCCATCAGATAAAGGGAAGAAATACCATCTGGATCCACTTGTGCTCGTTGGCTTTCTGGAAAACCTTCTTCAGATGTAATCTGGACACTGACATAAAAGTTCTGTGTATCACAATATGTCTCGGATAATGTGAATGTGTATCCGTCAGATTTCTGTGAGTTATTATTGGTCAGAGGCGTAGCGTGAGTGTGCAGGTCTCCGGAAAAGATTTGTTTGTTTTCTATCTTTTCAAATAGGTGTAAAAGGTCTGCTGCAAGTGATGGATTAGAGTGTAAAAATATAGCGCTCAAGCAGAAGAAAAAAGCAGCAGCACAAAATAATCCTGCGGTATGGCGAATCATTTGTTTACGATGAATACCGTGTACTTTTTTTATGTTGTTTTGAATTGTTCGATTGAGTTTTTCTTCCGGGATTTCAATGGTATCAAAATCAAGATTCATAGAGATAGTCCTCCTTTAATTTTTGTTTTAATTCATTTCTTCCACGACTCAGGTATGCTTTGACAGAACCAGATGGAATACTGAGTGTCCAGGCAATCTCATCGACTGTCATACCACTGAAGTATTTTAGTAAAATAGGAATGCGGTATTTATCAGGAAGTGTTTCGATAGCGGTTTGCAGGTCAAAATGTTCGACAGATGGAATCTGTTGATTTGCTGTGGAAGCATGTGCAGAATCTATAGCGGAATCCTCCTGTGAAAGTGTGCTTAGGGCTTTTCTACGATGATCATGAGCTGTGTTGATCAGCACTCGTGTAATCCATGTCTGAAACAGAGACGCGTTTTTCAGCGTTTTTATCTGCAGATACCCTTTGAGTACTGTGTCACCTACAACATCTAAAGCATCCTGTTCATTTTTTGTATATAGAAAAGCCATTTTGTACAGATAGGTACGGTGTTTTTCAATCAAGTATCCATAGGCAGTGGAATTGCCACGGATTGCTTTTTTAATTAGTTTTATATCATCTGTGTCTTTACTCATCATATAAACAGTATCCTTTCTAATACAGAAGCGCCGGCAGCTTTTGTATTTGTTTACATAGGTTAGACAGAAATTGAGAGAAAATGGTTACAAAAAAACAGAAACTGCCGTAAATTGACAACAGTTTCTGCTTTAGAGGATCAACCCTTACAATTCAATAAATCCGCTTTTATCTTCTCCGTATGTAAAATATGCTTTTTTGTCCTCCGGTTTTAAGTAGATCGAGATTGTATTCAGCTCATCAGAAGAAGCACCGTTTAAGAGACAAGACTCTTTGACTCTGGAGATAATTTCTGTTTCCAGATATTCCTGATCCTGATATTGAATAAAAAAGTTTATGGTTTCTTTGGATGCAGATGTCTCAGCAATAGGGGATTCAATTGCTGTGGTCTGCCTTTTCAGTTTTTTCTTATCCAGACGTTTACTCATATGACAAAGCCCTCTTCTCATTTAGTTTCTATATTGAATTATAGTACTTTCGAAGATAGAAGTCAAAAGGGGATTGGGATTTACGGTTACTGTGAACAGCAACGAGTTATGAATTCAGCTGCCGCAACATTTCCAGAAGTTCGATATCATCTGATTTTAACTTCAGGTTGGAAGAATAGTGCTTGCCGTCCGGAGAAGTTACATTGATTTCTATGATCGTATCTTCCTTTAATGCGTCTGCAGAAACTGCATTCAGAAAGAGTGGAAATTTAGGGTGATTGTTTCGAAATGTCTGGACACTGCTGCGAAGCTTCTGAAGCATTGCCAGTTGATTAAAATTTAATGCCATGTTAGTACTCCTTTAGTTTTTCTTATCATAGCCTAGTTTATGCAGAAATGGCAAGAGTGATGCTAAAAATTGAGAAATATTATATATAATTAAAAAATTAAAAAACCAACGTATGATACACAAGGGTTGCATTTTATGAAGCCGTGTGATATTATAATTCTTGTCTTGAGGGACACAAAAAAACAAAGAAACATGCGGGTGTAGTTCAATGGTAGAACACCAGCCTTCCAAGCTGGATACGTGGGTTCGATTCCCATCACCCGCTTTTTTCATGCAAACAGGACGAAAACAAAAATGGAGTTGTTTTTGTCCTGTTTTTTTGTATAGAAATATATAACAAGGGCAGAGAAGATGGCAGTTACTTTCGCTTCCCGGAGGTTTTTCTACATTTTTCGGAAAGAAGTGTTTCATGCCATAGAATGGCATGTTATAATAGTAGAAAAATAATAGAAAAGAGAGCAGAAAAATGAACTGGATAGACAATGGGGTAACACGTTTTTTAGGGAAAGTAGCAGATTTTATGTTTTTAAATCTTTTGTGGATCGTATGTTCCATTCCCATCATTACGATTGGAGCTTCCACGACAGCAATGTATTCGGTCATGCTGAAGCTGGTAAAGAATGAAGAGGGCTACATAGTAAAAGGGTTCTTAAAAGCATTTAAGGAGAATTTCAGACAAAGCACACTGATGTGGCTTTTGTATCTTGTGTTTGGGATCGTGATTGTAGTCGACTTTATGCTGCTTCGTATGATGAGTCCGTCCATCAGGACTGTGATGCAGGTATTTTTGATCTTCATGACTATCCTGCTGATCAGCATGGGGATCTATGGATTTGCGTTGCAGGCAAGATATGAAAATCGGATCAAGAACACATTGAAAAATGCATTGATCCTTACGGTTGCAAAAATGCCATATACACTTTTGATGCTGGTCATTACAGTAGTACCGGTAGTTGTGACATTTCTGACAGTGCGCACGTTGATGTTAGGTTTTCTGGTCTGGCTGTTACTTGGTGTTTCTTTGATAGTGTGGCTTAATTCGCTGCTTTTAAGAAGGGTATTTCTGGTTTTTGAGGATATCGAGACATCGGAAAAAGCGGAGAAGATATAAGCCATATAAAACTTGTTGTTTTTCAGAGAAAAAACAGGTATAATGGGGAACAAAATCAAAAAGTGATTGGGAGAAGCAGAAGATGAATTTTTTAGAAGAACGAATTTTAAAAGACGGGATTATCAAAGAGGGGAATGTACTGAAGGTGGACAGCTTTTTGAACCATCAGATGGACATTGATCTGTTCAATGAGATCGGACGCGAATTCAAGAAGCGTTTTGAAGGAAAAGAGATTAACAAAATCCTGACAATCGAAGCATCCGGAATCGGGATCGCATGTATTGCGGCGCAGCATTTTCATGTGCCGGTCGTATTTGCAAAAAAATCTCAGAGCATCAATCTGGAAGGGGAGATGCTTGTGGCAGAGGTAGAATCGTTCACACATAAGTGTAAAAACAATGTGATCGTTGCAAAGAAATTCCTTAACCCGGAAGACAAGGTTCTGATCATTGATGATTTCCTTGCCAACGGATGTGCGCTGCAGGGACTGATTCAGATTGTACAGTCAGCCGGAGCTTCTGTAGAAGGAATCGGGATTGTGATTGAGAAGGGATTTCAGTCAGGTGGACGGATCATCCGTAACCTTGGATTCCAGCTGGAGTCTCTGGCAATCATTGAAAAGATGAATGCTGCAGACGGAAGTGTTGTGTTCAGAGAACAGTAGGGAACAGAAAGGACGGCAGGACAGTCAGATGAGTGAGCAGCCGATTAAAGGACTAGTATTTGATATGGACGGGCTTCTCTTTGATTCCGAGAGAGTCGTACAGAAATCGTGGAATGAAGTCGGAAGGCAGATGGGATTCGGAGAACGGTTCGGTGACCATATTTATCATACCATTGGTTTCAATGTAGTGAGAAGAGAGCAGTATTTTAAGGAGCATGTATCGCCGGATTTTCCGATGGAAGAGTTCACGGAGAATACGCGTCGGATCTATCATCGGATCATGGAAGAAGACGGGGTAGACAGAAAGCCCGGGGCAGAGGAGCTTTTAAAGTATGCAAAAGAGCATGGCTATCGGCTGGCACTGGCGACTTCTTCCAGAGAGCTTCATGCACAGCTGCTGTTAAAGAAATATGGACTGTTTGATTATTTCGACGGCGCTGTTTATGGAAATATGGTATCGGCGGGGAAGCCGGATCCCGAGATTTACCTGAAAGCCTGTGCTTCCATTCAGGTTTTGCCCGAGTTTGCAATCGCACTGGAAGATGCACCGTCCGGGATTCGCTCGGCAGCAGCTGCAGGGATGCGTCCGGTGATGATTCCGGATCTGGTAGAGCCGGATGAAGCGGTTTTAGAATTAGTATGGCGCAGGTTTGACACTTTATATGATGTGATAGATCTTCTGGAATCGGATTTCCAAAATTCTTAAACATCCTTAAGAAATTCTTTTGAATCTTATAACGGTCTCCTTTATTTTTGTATTTTAAGATAAATACAAAAGTAAGGGAGGCCGTTTTCTATGAGTATCCAGACATTGACAAATTATTTTCTTGAATATGGAGCATTTTTCATCTTTCTGATCGTGCTTTTGGAATATCTGAATCTTCCGGGATTTCCGGCGGGGGTGATCATGCCGCTTTCCGGGATCTGGGCATCTCAGGGTGAAATCAGTTTTCCGCTGGTTATGGTACTGACGGTGGCGGCCGGACTGACAGGAAGCTGGGCGCTGTATTGGCTGGGAAGAGCAGGCGGAGATAAGGTGTTGGGCTTTTACTTCAGGAAATTTCCGAAACAAAAGGAAGCAGTGGAGAGTAAGATCGACATGCTTCGGGAAAAGGGAAGTGTGGGAGTGTTTGTGAGTAAACTGCTTCCGATGGTGCGTACGATCATTTCGATTCCGGCAGGGATGGTAAAAATGGATTTTGTGAAATATACCATCAGTTCCTGTCTGGGGATTCTGATCTGGAATCTGGTGTTTGTAGGAGCCGGATATTTCTTTGGAGAAGCAGCCATTCGTGTTTTGGCATAGAAGAGGGGGAAACGTCATGAAGATTGCGATGCTTACAAATAACTATAAGCCGTTTGTCGGCGGAGTTCCGATTTCCGTGGAGCGGCTGGCAAAAGAATTGAGGAAACAGGGACACAAGGTGACGGTCTTCGCACCGGATTATGGATTTGATCCACGCTACGGGCAGGTGGAAGAGGACGATGTCATCCGGTTTCAGGTGACGCGTCAGAAGATGGAAAACGGCATGGTATATCCGAAGCTGGTCAGCAGAGAAATCTGGAAAGGATTTAAGGAACACGAGTTTGACTGTATTCATGTGCATCAGCCGATGTTTGTGGGAACGCAGGCATTGTATCTTGGACAAAAGTATCAGATCCCGGTTATTTATACGTATCACACACGGTATGAAGACTACCTGCATTATATTCCGTTTTTCAGAGAAGAGCAGGCAGGGATGTGGAGAAAAAAGCTGATCCGGTTTGCCAAAGACACCGTGGTCCCGGGATATATGAAATGGTTTACGAATAAATGTGATCTGATCTTTGCGCCGACACCTGGAATGCAGAACCGGATCCGGGAAAACGGTACGGAGGTTTCCATGGCAGTGCTGCCGACCGGGTTGGATGACAGTTTTTATATTGAGGATGAAGAGAAGACAAAAACGATCCGCAGACAATATCTTGGGGAAGAGAAAAACGGACATTTATTCTGTTCCGTCTCAAGGCTGGAGGAAGAAAAAAATCCGATATTTCTCCTGAATGGAATCCGGTGTTTGAAAGAGAAGCTGCCATTTTCGTTTCGTGTGCTGCTTCTGGGTGAGGGAAGTATGAGGAAGGAACTGGAAGTACTGGCAGAACAGATGGGATTGTCCGATACCGTGGTCTTTCTGGGAAATATATCGAATGAGGATGTAAAGCAGTATCTGTATGCAAGTGAGCTGTTTTTGTTCGCATCGAAATCAGAGACACAGGGGATTGTTCTGGAAGAAGCTATGGCAGCAGGCAATCCGATTGTGGCAGTTCGGGCGAGTGGCGTGGAAGATGTTGTAAAAAATGGAATCAACGGGTATATGACAGAAGAGGATGTAGAAATCTGGAGTGATAAGGCGGCAGAGCTGATTCAGAGTCCGGATTACAGACAGGTTTGCATGGAGGCACGAAAGACCGCAGAAGGCTATCGGGCATCAAGGCTGGCTGCACATGCAGAAACATTATATCGTCAGTGTATGGAAAGAAAAGAGGAAATGAGATATGAGGAGCATACAAAAAGTGGGAAAGAACATTCTGCAGTATCTGTTCTCCGGTTATTTAAAACTTCTTAAAAAGACGGTTGCGATCGAATGGCAGGAAATCCAATTTGTGACAGGAAATCAGGTGTTTGGATTCTGGCATGAGGACAGTTTTTTGATGAATCTGGTGCTGGAGGAGTTATCCGGGAAAACCAGTCCGGTAGATGTCATTGTGACAGCAGACACAAGAGGGGATTATATTGAACATATGCTGCAGGCATGCGGCGGTCATGCCCTGCGTGTTCCCGACGGATTTGCGGCGTTTGGAGCACTGAAAAAAATTCTGCAGGATTCTTATGAGCAGACGCGTTCCATTGCGGTGGCGCTGGATGGACCGCTGGGACCAAGGCATGAGCCGAAAAAGCTGGCATTTTATCTGGCAGAGCAGGCACAGGAGTCTTTTGTGGGAATTTCAGTTTCCTATCATGGATGTCTTCGGCTGTTCTGGAGATGGGACCACTATGCGATTCCACTTCCGTTTTCGAAAATCAGCGTCGCAGTTCACGATTATGGAGAAGTTAATAAAAAACAAATTCCTGACCTTCCGACAAGGGCAGAAACTTCAGAATGTGGTATACTGTTAAAAGATGCGTGACTGCATAAAATGACGAAAAAAGGAGACAGATGAGAGATGGAAATGAATCACATTTTGGTTGTGGAAGATGATAAAGAAATCAGAGAGGGAGTTAAGATCTATCTGCAGAGTCAGGGCTACGAAGTATTTCTGGCTGCAGATGGGATTGAAGGACTGGAAGTCATGGAAAAAGAGGATATCCATCTGGTGATCGTGGACATTATGATGCCGAGAATGGATGGAATCCGGATGACGATGAAGCTGAGAGAAAAATATGATTTTCCGGTGATTATGTTATCGGCAAAATCCGAGGAAGTAGATAAGATCATGGGACTGAACATCGGTGCAGATGATTATGTCACAAAACCGTTTACGCCGATGGAACTGATGGCGAGAGTCAATTCCCAGCTTCGCAGATACAGAAGATTTATGGAAAAGCTGGAAGTTCGTGAAAATGTGCATGTGATCGGTGGCCTGGAGATCAATGAGGACACTGTGGAAGTGTCAATTGACGGAAAACCGGTAAAGCTGACACCGATCGAATATAAAATTCTGCTTCTTCTTGCCAAGAATCCGGGGAGAGTATTTTCTGCCGAGGAAATTTATGAGCGGGTATGGCAGGAAAAGGCGATCAATACGGATACGATCATGGTGCATGTGCGGAATATCCGGGAAAAAATTGAACTGGATCCGAAAAATCCAAAATACTTAAAGGTGGTGTGGGGCGTTGGATACAAAATTGAAAAACAACAATAAAAGAGGAAATCTTCTGACAGTCATTGTACTGTTGATATCATCTGTCGGAATGATGCTTTTTTATCCGGCGTTTTCTTCTTATATAACGGATCAGGATCAAAAAGAGATGCGAAAAGAAGAGCAGATGCTGGATATGCTGGATCCGATTCTGGACGGAAATTATCTGTTATATAATGAAATCTCGAATGAGACGGAGTCTTCCGAGGTGATAGAAGAGTATGGAAACAGTCGTTTCGGATTGATGAAAAAGTACATGAAATATGGAATTTTTGATGAATCCGGAACGGCAATGCTGACCTCGGATGAATCTGCCAAGAAATTGCCGGAAGAGTTCGACGGTGATACGTATGCACTGTGTGTTCGCTTTTCGTTTGATGTTGACGGAGATATTTCCGATATCCAGGTGGGCGGAACAGCATATGATAAAAACCTTCAGTTTACGGCAGAGCAATGGCTGTATGACAACAGCGTTTATTCAGCGGCGTCTTATATTTCGACTCCATCGGAGGTGCAGATCATGTATGCGATGACAGAACAGAATCTGGAGGCTTATCTGGAGCAGTATGAGACATCGAATGATATGTATGCATATATGTATGTAGATGAACTGATGCAGCAGCCGTCCTTTAACTGGTCTGTTCTGATTTTTACAGTATTCAGTGCAGCAGCAGCGTTTTTGATTCCTCAGTATAAGAAACGGGCGTTGGAAAAGGACGCTATAGTGGATCCCAGAAGATGTCCGCTGGAAATTGCATTTATTATTGGACTTTGTCTGATGGCGTGTGTCCGTGCACTGGCGATCATGATATGGAATACATGCAGTCACAAGTTTATTCAGATCTTTTCTGCAAGCTATGGAGAAAATCTGAATGATGCCATTTCTCTGGCAGCGAATGCAGTGATCTGGTTTGTGTATTTTACAGTGGTGTACTGGCTGGCAGGATGTGTCAGAGAGATTTTTGTACTGAAGAAATCGTACTTAAGAGAAAGGTCCTTGTGCGTGAAGTTTTTATTGTGGTTGAAGAATGGAGGGAACAGCATGACAGAGAAGATCAAAAAACTTGTTCTTGGATGCTGGAGAACATTCAAAGCATTCTGCCGCCATCAATATGAAGCGTTGCTGCATATCGACTTCCGGGATAATACCAACAAAACTATTTTACGGATCGTCTTGCTTAACTTTGCGGTGATCTTTGTGATCAGTATGTTCTGGATGTATGGAATCTGGGTGTTGATCATTTATTCCGTCGGATTGTTTATTTTCCTGAGAAAGTACCTCAATAAGGTGCAGGAACAGTACCAGGGTATTTTAAAATCGACCAATCAGCTGGCGGAAGGGAATCTGGATTTCCCGATTACAGGAGATGTGGGAATTTTCGCACCGGTTCAGAATGAACTGAAACGCATTCAGACGGGATTTAAAAAAGCAGTCAGTGAGGAAGTCAAGAGTGAACGGATGAAGACAGATCTGATCACCAATGTTTCCCATGATTTAAAGACACCACTGACAGCGATCATCACGTATGTGGATCTGGTGAAAAATGAGACGGATGAGGAAAAGAGAAAAGAATACATCGGAGTTCTGGAGAGAAAGTCTCTGCGCTTGAAAGTGCTGATCGAGGATCTGTTTGAGATCAGTAAGGCAACCAGCAGAACGGTAACACTTCATTATATGAAAGTTGACATTGTAGATTTGCTAAAACAGGTAGGTTTGGAGTATGATAGTAATATCAGAAATGCAAATCTGGAAATGAAGTGGAATCTGCCGGAGCATAAGATCGTACTATGGTTGGACAGCCAGAAAACATATCGTATTTTCGAGAATATGATCGTAAATATCACGAAGTATGCAATGCCGCATACGCGTGTGTATATTGATATGAAAGAGACAGAACAGGATGTGCGGATCTCAATGAAGAATGTGTCTTCTGCGGAACTGAATTTCAATACAGATGAGATTACAGACCGTTTTGTAAGAGGGGATGTTTCGAGAAATACCGAGGGAAGCGGACTTGGTCTGGCGATTGTAAAGAGCTTTGTAGAATTACAGCACGGCACTCTGCAGATCTCCACGGAAGCAGATTTGTTTAAAGCAGAAATTGTGTTTCCAAAGAGACAGGAGGTACCGGATGGAGAAAATGAAACAGGAATCTAAAGTGAAAAAGCCGCTGAAGATCTGGCAGGGTGTACTCACCCTGCTGGTCTCTGCGATTATTTTGTTTGTGGCAGCACCGATATTGCTGTCCCCGTTTGGCATGTATGGAAGTTTGCTAGGAGAGCTTCTTCTGCTTGGGGTGGCAGTGGGGGCTGTCCTTTTGTTTCGCGGGGATCTGCGGGAGGTGTTTCCGCTTAAGAAACCTCATTTTTCGGGGATTGCAGGCACAATTCTGATCTGGGTAGGGACGTTTTTGTGTGAAATGGTACTGCTTTTGATCTTGAGTCTGTTTTTCCCCGAGCAGATTCTGGAGGTTAATGACGGGCTGTCATCGTCCATTGCCGCAGGTCCGTTTCTGCTGTCCTTTGTTACAGTAGCAATTTCACCGGCAATCTGTGAAGAGGCTCTGTTTCGGGGAACATTTGTCAGCAGTCTGAGAGGAAGGCTTGGAAAATGGGCAGTACTGTTGATCAGTGGCTGCATTTTCGGGATGTTCCACGGAGATGTTTTTCGATTTTTTCCGACGGCGATCGGTGGGGTGATGATGGGATATCTGTTGTGGGAAACCGGAAACATGTGTTATAACATGCTGTTTCATTTTATTAACAATGCACTTCCTGTTATTTTACTTTATGCCATGCAGGGAGTGTATTCCAGGATGGAGCTGTATATGGAGGTACAGACACTTGCGCAGGGTGCTCAGGATATGCTTCCGGCAGTGGGGATGTACCTGATGATGGCTTCTGCGGCTCCCGGGGCGATCTATATCGGAAATTATCTGATTCATGCAAAAACACCTGGGTATCGCACGAAATTATTCCCGTCAGGCAAACCGGGACTGGTAATCGGTCTGATTCTTGGGTCTTTGTTTTTATTTGCAGCGGGAGTGCTTGTTTTTTTGATTTCAATCGTGAGAATGTTATAAATCGCAGATTGACAGAGCAAAGAAAAATGTTTATAATTGTACTAACAATATAATACAATTCTATAAGGAGAATGCGTATGAGATATGAAATCGTAGGAGAAACATTACCGGCAGTGATCTGTACTTTAGAAGAAGGAGAAACGATGATCACAGAGAAGGGAGCCATGAGCTGGATGTCCCCGAATATGAAGATGGAGACGAGTACCAACGGCGGGATCGGCAAAGCATTCGGGAGGATGTTTTCCGGAGAGTCGATTTTCCAGAACACGTACACTGCAAAAGGCGGTCACGGAATGATCGCGTTTGCATCCAGTTTTCCGGGAAAGATCGTTGCACATGAGGTTGCGCCCGGGAGAGAAATCGTAGTACAGAAGTCTGGTTTTCTGGCAGCAGAATCCGGCGTGGATTTGTCGATCTTCTTCCAGAAGCGGATCGGTTCCGGAATTTTCGGCGGAGAGGGATTTATCATGCAGAAGCTTTCCGGACGCGGTATGGCATTTCTGGAATTTGACGGTCATGTGGTAGAGTATGAGCTGCAGCCGGGGCAGCAGATTGTGGTGGATACCGGATATCTGGCTGCAATGGATGCGACCTGCAGCATGGAGATTCAGAGTGTGCCGGGTGTGAAGAATATGCTGTTCGGCGGAGAAGGGGTATTCAACACGGTCATCAGTGGACCGGGACATATCTGGCTGCAGACGATGCCGATTTCAAATGTGGCAGGAGTGCTGGCACCATTTTTGCCGGTGGCGAAGTAAGGTGGCAATATAAATGAACTTTTCATAACGAAGAACAAAGAACAATATAAAAACTGTCGGCAGATGTGGTGTCGGCAGTTTTTATATTGTATGGAAATGTCAGGTGGTATGTAGATTTTTACGAAATTTTTTGGGTGTAATTCCATGAAATTCCTGAAACACTCGTATGAAATGACTGCAGTCGCAAAAGCCGGTTTCCTGGCTGATGTAGGAAAGGTCGAAATCAGTGAAACGAAGAAGATCTTCTGCTTTTTGGATTCGCACCATTTTGATAAAATGCCCGCAGGTCTGCCCGTAGTATTCTTTAAATTTTGCGGAAAAGTGAGAATAGCTCATGTGAAAATTCTGTGCTAGAGTTTCGATACAAATGGGTTCTTGATAGTGTTGAAAAATATATTCTGCCACTGCGGAAAATATTTCGTTCTGAGAGTGCTGCAATGCATTACTTGTAATTGAAAATCCCTGTTTTTCCCAAAGTTTGAGCAACTCTGTGATAAGGATACAATAATATGAGTGAGCGAGAATGTCGTAACCAAAGGTTTTTTCTGTAACGATTTGGATCATTGTATCAAACAGGGAATGTAAGGGAATATGCTCCAGCTCGGATTTTTGAAAAAAGCAGGAAAAGCGCTTGTCAGTATCAATCATATGAAGCAGTGTGGAAATGGAAGGGAGACTGCTTCCCGGAATATTTAGATGTACGGGATCAAATTTCAGCACCTGATATTGAAGGGGAAACGGACCTGCAGCATAAATGGCATGAGGTGTCTGCGGGTGGAAAACAATCAGATCTCCGGGTTCCAGAACATAATTGTCTGTATCGGTTTCGATATAGGCAGTTCCTTTCAAAATATACAGAATTTCCATAAAATAATGCCAGTGCGGAGAAACCGGGAAGTTGTTTTTTTGAGCGTCAAAAAAGAAAGCTTCATAAGGATTGTTTAACGTATCAGAGTATTCGAAAATGGGGTTCATGTCCTCCTCCTTTGTGAAAAAAACAGTAAGATGCAAATGCTGGTTAATCATAGATTTATACAATTTTTTGCGAGAATCATTATATCATGCATAAAGGGAATATGCTATACTTTCGGGGAATTTAAAGGAAGGGGATTGCGTATATGAAGTTTATAAAAGGAATTACATTTGCTCCGTTTTACAGGAAAAATACATTGAATACAGAGCAGGCAAGAGAAAGCTTTGATTATATGATAGAGAATACGGGAGCAGATTTTGTGATACTGGCACCGGGAGGACTGCAGGATACAGCACATTCAGAAGAGATTTGTTATAGTTCCAATGCTACTTTTTCGGATGAGGAACTGGCAGATATGATCTGTTATGCAAAGAAAAAAGGAGTCAGAGTCGGATTAAAGCCTACCGTGAATTGTAAAAATGGAGAATGGAGAGCATATATCAGCTTTTTTGAACATGATGTACCGTGTGAGTCAAAATGGGGAAACTGGTTTTCGTCCTACACAAAATTTCAGACGCATTATGCGGAGATTGCACAAAAAGAAGAATGCGATATGTTAATCGCAGGGTGTGAAATGGTGATGTCAGAACATCGAGAGAAGGAGTGGCGGGAAGTGATTGCCGCAATCAGAGAGTGTTACGATGGGACAGTATCATACAATACGGATAAGTATCAGGAAGACCGGGTTAAATGGTGGGATTGTGTAGATGTGATTTCATCCAGCGGCTATTATCCGATTCAGGACTGGGAGCAGGAACTGGATCGGATCGAGGCTGTAGTAAAAGCTTATCATAAACCGTTTTTCTTTGCAGAAGCAGGATGTATGTCCAGAACAGGATCAAAACACGTTCCGAATAACTGGGGGATTGAAGGAAAGTTACGGTTAGAGGAACAGGTGGAGTGGTATACAACTATGTTTGAGTCATGCAGAAAAAGAGAGTGGATGCAAGGGTATGGTTTGTGGGAATGGGCGCCTGCAGTACCATCAGCAAAACAGGCATATAAGGATGACAGTTATCAAATCTGCCAGAAGCCGGTACAGGAGATTATAAAGAAGTATTATAAGGAATAGACGGGAAGAAGCAATGGGAAGAGAAAATGAAAAAAGTAATATAACACAAATGTTTCGAGAAAACAAAGGTCACAGTTTAAAGACATTGCTGCTTTTGTTTCGCGGGCGGTATCTGGCGCTGTTTGGATCAATTTTCTTTTTTGTAATCAAGCATTCTCCTACGTGGGTGCTGCCAATCGTCACAGCAAATATTATCAATGCAGTGACAGATAAAGAGGGGGATATTGTGCGGATTTTGACTGTGAATACGATTTTAATGCTCGTATTTCTTGTCCAGAATGTAGCAACAAATTATATTCATACCTGGCTCTATGCGAAAAGTGTAAGAGGTGTGGAAAAGGAGTTAAGAGAGGCTTTGATTGTAAAGCTACAGCAGCTTTCGATCACGTATCATAAAGAAATGCAGTCCGGAAGGCTTCAGTCCAAAATTATGAGGGATGTGGAACAGGTTCAGACACTGGCGTCTCAGATTTTTATCTCTTTGATTACGATTATTTTGAATATTGTAGTGTCATTTGGGGTGGTTATTTATAAAAGCAAGATTGTATTTCTGTTTTTTGTATGTACGATTCCGGTGGCAGTTTTAATCATTGTAGGATTTAAGGGAAAAATAAAAAGTCACAACAGGGAATTTAGAGAGGAAATGGAAGAAACATCTGCGAAAGTGATGGAGATGGTGGAAATGATCCCTGTTACAAAAGCGCATGCAATGGAAGATAAGGAAACAGAAAAAATGGAACGGCAGTTGACAAGAATTGCTCAAAAAGGGTTAAAGCTGGACATGGTCCAGACCTATTTTTCATCGATCAGCTGGGTGGCATTTCAGATTTTTCAGGTGTTCTGTCTGGTGTTTACTGCTTACATGGCGTGGAAAGAGTTGATTCAAATCGGAGATATTATGCTGTATCAGACCTATTTTTCATCTATTGTTGCACAGATTGCAAATGTGATGGCATTGCTTCCGATTATTTCCAAAGGGTTGGAATCAGTTGAGTCGATAGGAGAAGTGCTGTGTGCAAATGATATTGAAGATAACTGGAAAAAAGAGAAGGTAAAAGAAGTAGAAGGAGAAATTGAATTTGATGAAGTTTCGTTTTCTTACAGAGGGGAAGAAAAGAAAATACTAAATGATTTAAACTTGAAGATACGAAAAGGAGAAACAGTTGCATTTGTAGGAGGTTCTGGATCAGGAAAGACGACGATTTTGAATCTGGCAATTGGTTTTCTGAAAGCAGACAGTGGTCAGGTACGGATTGATGGAAAAAATCTAATGGAAGTGAATCTGCAGAGCTATAGAGAACACATCGCGGTTGTGCCTCAGCAGTCCATTTTATTTTCGGGAACGATTCGAGACAACATAACATATGGAACAGAAGGGATTCCGGATGAAAAACTCTGGGAGATCGTCCGGGCAGCAAATTTGGAGGATGTGATCAAGAAAATGCCGGATGGATTGGATACGATGATAACAGAGCATGGGGATAATTTATCAGGAGGTCAGAAACAGAGAATTTCAATTGCCCGGGCATTTGTGCGAAATCCGAAAATTTTGATTCTGGATGAAGCGACTTCTGCTCTGGACAGTGTTTCAGAAAAGAAGATTCAGGATTCCATCCAGAGATTGGTGAGAGATCGAACCACGTTAATTGTCGCACATCGATTGTCTACGATAAAAAATGCAGATAAGATTGCAGTGATTGGAAATGGTGGAGTGTTAGAGTATGGAAATTACGAAGAGTTGATGGAACAAAAAGGGGAGTTTTATCATCTTAAAAAATTACAGAGTTGACAAAAGTGATAAAAAAAGATTAAAATTATAATTAAATAAGGTTAAAATCAAGCTAAAAAAGAGAAGGTGATGTGAATGAGAGTTGTGTTTGATGAAAAAAATAAGGTATTTTTGCTTCATACACAAAATACTACATATGCAATTGCGGTGACTGAAGATAAGTATGTGAACCATTTATATTATGGAAAAAAACTGGAAGATACGGATATCCGATATTTGCTTCGAGAGGATGAGGCTCCGTTTACTCCAGGGGTGAATCGAAGAGAAAAGAATTCTTATCTGGATTTTGCTCCGATGGAGTATCCGGAAAGTGGAATGGGAGATTACAGAGAAAGTGCGATCTGTGTCAGAAGTATGTCCGGTTACAGAGCAAGCGAATTGATTTATGAAGGATATGAGATCAAGAAAGGAAAGCCAAAACTTCCGGGACTTCCTGCAACATGGGGAAATGAGGAGGATTGTATCACACTGAGTCTTTTGACAAGGGATCCTGTTCTGGGAATGAAGGTGGTGCTTCGGTATTCTGTCTTTCGGAATCAGGATGCCATAGCAAGATCTGCGACAATCTGCAATGAGGGAAAAGAGGCATTTTATCTGGAAAAAGTACTTAGTGCCAGTCTGGATATGGATGACAGAAATTTTGAAGTAATGGGGTTGTTCGGTTCGTGGGCAAGAGAGCGGCATATTCAGAGAACACCTTTAGGATATGGAAGACAGAATATTGCATCCTTTAAAGGGGAGTCAAGTCATCAGGAAAGTCCGTTCATGGCTCTGGTAACTCCAGAAACGAATCAGGATGTGGGAGAAGTTTATGCAATGAATTTTGTGTATTCCGGAAATTTTATCGCACAGGCGGAAAAAAGTCAATTTGATTCTGTGCGTATGATGATGGGGATTCATCCGGAAGGATTTACGTGGAAATTGGAACCGGAGGAGTGTTTTACGGCTCCGGAAGTGATTCTTGTCTATTCTGGGAAAGGTCTTGGAAAGATGACGAGGACATACCATGATCTGTATCGGAATCACCTGATTCGCAGTCCGTACTTGCACCGGGAACGCCCAATCCTGATCAACAACTGGGAAGCAACGTATTTTGAATTTGATGATAAGAAACTTCTGGACATTGCACGTGAAGCGTCCAAACTCGGAATTGAGATGCTGGTGATGGATGATGGGTGGTTCGGAAAAAGAAACAGTGATGACAGCTCTCTTGGAGACTGGGTAGTGAATGAAGAAAAAATAAACGGAGGTCTTCATAAGCTGGCAGAGGATGTAAAGAAAACAGGGATGAAGTTTGGAATCTGGGTGGAGCCGGAAATGATTTCTCCTGATTCAGATTTATATAAAGAACATCCGGACTGGGCGATTCAGATTCCGGGCAGAGAGATTACACAGAGCCGCGCTCAGTATGTATTGGATTTGTCCAGAGATGAGGTGGTGGATGAAGTCTATGAAAAGATTGCTGACGTATTAAAAAGCGCTGATATCGCTTATGTAAAATGGGATATGAACCGTCAGTTGACAACGATGGGGAGTTGTGGACTTCCGGCAGACAGGCAGGGGGAACTGTACCATCGCTATGTGTTGGGAGTCTATAAAATGCAGGAGCGGCTTTTGCAAGATTTTCCAGAATTGCTTTTGGAAAATTGTTCAGGCGGCGGTGCGAGATTTGATGCGGGAATGCTGTACTACAGCCCGCAGATATGGTGTTCTGATGATACAGATGCAGTGGAAAGGCTGGCAATTCAGGAGGGAACAGCGATGGTATATCCTGTTTCAACAATAGGAGCTCATGTCAGTGTTTGTCCAAATCATACAGTTGGAAGGATAACGCCGTTTGAAACAAGAGGAAATGTTGCGCTTCTGGGAACGTTTGGATATGAGTTGGATATTACCAAACTGTCGGCAGAGGAAAAAGAACTTGTAAAAAAACAGACCGCAGATTATCATAAATACAATGAGCTGATTCGCGAAGGAGATTATTATCGACTTGCATCGATTGCGGAAAACGGACGTTATGACAGTTGGATGATTGTGGAAAAAACGAAAAAGAAAGCGCTTGTATTTTATGTGCAGGGAATGGCTGCGGCGAATGGAAAGAGCAGATTCGTAAAATTAAAAGGTCTCAAGGCACAGAGTCGTTACAGAATAGATGGAAAAGAATACAGCGGCTCCGTGTTGATGCAGGCGGGGCTTAAAGTAGCGCAGGAATTTGGAGATTTTAAGAGCAGGATATTCCTTGTTGAAGAGAATGTTGATTGAAAGGGGAGCTATGGGTCAGAAAAAAGAAGTAAAGCTGGAAGATATTGCGGACAGCCTGGGAGTTAGTATCGTAACCGTCTCGAATGCACTGAAAGGAAAGAAGGGTGTCAGTGAAGGGCTGCGAAACAGAATCAAAGAGGCTGCGCAGAGAATGGGATATAAAACACCGGTTTATGAAGAGAAAGAAAAGGCGAGGTCTCATATTATAGGGGTTCTGGTTGCAGAGCGCTATGTGAAGGAATTTCCGTCTTTTTATATGGAGATATATCGCAGAGTTGCACAGGAGACTGCCAAAAGGGGGCATGTGACTGTTCTGGAGGTGGTTACCTGTGAAAAAGAAAACTTGAGTGCAGATGCGATGGTGTTTTTAGAACAGTCCATGGATGGGCTGATTGTGATTGGAGAATTGTATCAGGAATATATGAAAATGCTGCGCAAAGTGAGCCGCATTCCAATTGTGTGTGTGGATTATTACGATGTTTACGATGATATGGATTACATTATAACGGATGGATTTGGCGGTATGGAGCAGATGACCAGACTGCTCTTAAAGGAAGGATATCGAGATTTGATTTTTGTGGGCAGTCCGAATGCGACCAAGAATATTACAGACCGATATTTTGGGTATTGCAAAGCAATGCAAAGGGCAGGCATGGAAGAAGAGCAGTTTCGGTTCGTTGCGGACAGGGAATGTGGAAAAGGGAATTACCGGCTGGAGATTGAATTGCCGGAAAAACTGCCACAGGGATTTGTCTGCAATTGCGATAAAACGGCAGTGCTGCTGCTTGAAAGACTGAAAGAGCGGGGGGTACGTGTTCCGGAAGATGTTTCTGTTGTAAGTTTTGATAATTATTATCCGCAGGTTCAGGATGGAGTAAAATTGTGTACGTATGAAAATGATGAGAAAGTAATTGCAAGGATCAGCGTCAGCACGCTTTTGAAAAGAATTGAGGGAAAAAGCAGGCCGGAAGGTGTAAGAATCGTGGAAGGCAGGATCGTGCCCGGAAATACAGTGAGATTCAGGGGGGACTGTTGATATGGCAGAAGTGAAGTTAAAAGATATCGCACAGGCGGCAGGTGTAAGTACGGTGACAGTATCCAATGCGCTTTCCGGAAAGCGGGGGGTAAGCAATGATGTCCGTGAAAAGATCGAGGAAATAGCAAGGAATATGGGATATGATTTTTCCAGATATGAGAAAAAAGAAGGGGGCTATCGCATCGGAGTGATCGCTTCCGAAATGTATATGGAAATGGGAACCTCTTTTTACTGGGCCATGTATCAGCAGGTTGTGTATGCTGCGTCCAAAAGCCGGAGCCAGACGATGCTGGAGATTCTGGATACAGATATGCAGAGGCGGGATGAGCTGCCGAAACTGATGCGGGAAAAGATGATCGATGGATTGATCGTTATTGGATGGCATTTCAAGTCATATGTGGAAAATCTGGTAAAAAAATCTGAAATTCCGATTGTACTTCTGGATTTTCAGATAAAAGGGCTTAAGTGTGACGCAGTAATGTCGGGAAATTATATTGGAATGTATAAGATGACACACTATCTTTTGGAAAAGGGACATCGGGATATCGCGTTTGTGGGATCGGTGTATGCCAATGAAAATATTATGGATCGTTATTATGGATATCGGAAAGGTCTGGAAGAAGCGGGAATACCGTTTCGAAAAGAATGGGTTCTGGAGGATCGAGATCTGATTGTCGGCGATATGCGGGTGGAACTTCCGGATAATATGCCGACGGCATTTGTGTGCAACAGTGATTTGTCAGCGGGATATCTGTATGATGCTCTCACTGAAAAAGGATTCCGAATACCGGAAGATATTTCTATTGTCGGCTATGACAACTATTTGTTCGGGCATAGTTTTGCAGACCGTCTGACTACGTATAATGTAGATATAAAGCGGATGGGGGCTATTGCGGTAAAACTTCTCATGGGAAAGATCAGAGGAGATGAAAAACACTGGGGGACCCGATATGTGGACAGTGTGATTGTGGAACGTGACAGTGTCAAAGAACTAAGGTGGTAAAGGAAAGAGACTTTTTGCTGAAGAAATTAAAATTTCAGTAAAAAGTCTTTTTTAATTAAAACAACGTATTGGTTTAAGTTTAATTAATCTCTTAAACAAGCTTTAATGAATGGAAAATAAAGGGTTTTCTATTTTTGATATGTTAAAATATACAAAAATAAGGTGTCAAAAATGTGAAAAGAGTAGAAATAGAAATTAAAACAAACAAAAACTTGAAATTAAAATAGATTAATGATAGGATTAAACCAAGTTAAAAATAGAGGAGGAAATAAAAAATGAAAGCAAAAAGAGTATTGGCAGTTACGATGGCAGCCATGATGATCATGTCATTGACAGCGTGTGGGAATTCCGGGAATTCGGGCGGAAAAGAAAAAACGAAGATTGATGTCACCTTTGACCAGATCGAAGTGGGGAAAGACTACACGGATATCAAAGCTGATTTGAAATTCCTTACACATAAGACGGATGTAATCGATACAAAATTCCAGGAGTATATTAAAGAATTCCAGAAAATGTATCCGAATGTAAATATTGAATATGAAGGGGTAACAGATTATGCAAATGGAGTCACCACAAGGCTCTCTACAGGCGACTGGGGTGATATTTGTATGGTTCCGACTACAGTTGATAAAGATGAACTGGAAAATTATTTTACAAGCTTCGGAAGCTATAAAACATTAAGTGAAAGTTATGATTTTGTAGATAATCTGAAATATGAAGATGATGTATACGGTATCCCTTCCATGGCGAACGTACAGGGAATGGTTTACAACAAAGCCGTCTTTGAAGAAGCGGGAATTACAGAATTGCCGAAGACACCGGATGAATTTTTAGAGGACTTGCAGAAGATTAAAGACAACACAGATGCGATTCCTCTTTATACCAACTTTGCAGCTGATTGGACGATGAATGCATGGGATGCATATATTGACGGAAATGCAACAGGAGATCCGGATTTTGCAAATGAAGGAAGAACCAAAGGAAAAGATCCGTTTGCAGATCATGGAGACGGAACTGGTCCATATGCAGTTTATAATACTTTGTATGAAGCTGTGAAGCAGAAGCTTACAGAAGATGATCCGACAACAACAGACTGGGAAGGCAGCAAGGGAATGATGAATCAGGGAAAGATCGGATGTATGGTACTTGGTTCATGGGCAATTTCTCAGATTCAGGGAGCCGGAGATAATGCAGATGATATCGCATATATGCCATTTCCTATTTCTGTGAATGGAAAACAATATGCAGCAGCTGGCCCTGATTACTGTTATGGAATTAACTGCAACAGTTCAGAGGATGAACAGATCGCGGCAATGTGCTACATCAAATGGCTGACAGAAAAATCCGGTTTTGCGGAATCAGAGGGTGGAATTTCGATTGTAAAAGGAATGCCGTATCCGGAAACACTTTCTTCGTTTGAAGATATTGACCTGGTGATCAACACTCCGGCGCCTGACGGAGAGGAAAATCTTATGTCAGATATTAATAATGAGTCTGAGCTTGGTATCAATGTGTCAGGATATATACCGAAAGAAGTTCTTCAGGCAGCGATCGATGGAAGCAAAACAATGGAAGAAATGTCTGCAGAGTGGAATGAGAAGTGGACAGCGGCACAGGAGAGCAACGGTGTTACGCCACAGGAGTATGATTATACGAAATAGTCTGTGTCAGTGGAGATGACGGATGGATCAGGGGCGGCGGGAATGAAAAGGTTTCTGCTGCCTCTGTTTGAAAAGGAGAAGATTTATGAAGCAGAAAAAGGGATTTGTAAAGTGGATACAGAGCGGAAAAGTGAACCGCAGGCTTTGCATGATAGTGTTTATGTTTGCGCCACTTGCATTGCTTTTTACATTTACATATCTGCCGTTTGCGGAGATGGTACAATTCAGTTTTTATGATATGAAATATATCGGAGAAAGAACATTTGTAGGGCTGGAGAATTATGTGGAAGTATTTTCGAGAGAAGACTGCTTCAATGCATTAAAACTCAGTTTATATTATATGGGAGCTTCTTTTGTGCAGCTGGCGCTTGCGCTGTATTTTGCATCAATACTCAGTTTTAAAATAAAAGGTGCGGGAGTTTTTAAAGGTTTTTTGTTTTTCCCATATCTTGTATGCGGAATTGCAGTAGGATTTATCTTTAAATTCTTTTATACAAGAGGTTTTGTTTTAGATACGGTATTGCAGTGGTGTGGATTTGAGCTGGATAATCTGCCGTATTGGCTGAAGGATACAAACATTAACAATATTTCCCTGGCTGCAACATCTGTATGGCGTTATATGGGGCAGAACATGGTTCTTTTTATCGGAGCGATCATGTCTGTGGATTCTTCTCTTTATGAAGCAGCAGCGATTGATGGTGCAAGTGGATGGCAAAAATTCCGTTATGTGATTTTTCCAAGTATCAAGACGATTATTGTATTAAACATGATCTTATCGATCACGGGATCGCTGAGTGCTTTTGAACCGCCGTATGTTATCACAAAAGGTGAATTTGGAACAGGAACTTATTTTGTAATTATGGATAAGCTGGCACATGCAAGCCAGAAGGTAGGATTGGCATCGGCAATGGCGGTTGTACTTCTTATTATCATCCTGCTTGTGACATTCATACAAAAAGCTGCATTTAAATATTTCTTCGGAGAGGGTGAGCAGGAAGCCATCCGTACGGTAAGAAAAAGAAAAAACTGGCGAAGAAAGAACAGAAAGAGCTGTCAGTAAATTTAAACAGGGAGGTGAGCAGAAATGTCAGTGGCAAAGCTTAAAAAAGTAATCTGGACGATTTTTAAATATGCGACACTGCTTCTGGCAATTTTCATAGCAGTGCTTCCGCTTGTATCCTGTGTGATCACAGCATTTAAAACACCGGAAGAGTATGCTTCAACCAATGTGATGCAGCTTCCGCAAAGCTGGACGTATTTTGAGAATTTTATTCAGGCATGGAAGCAGGCCAATATGGCAACAGCATTTAGAAACTCATTTATTATCCTGGTATTTGTCCTTTTTGGTTCAATTATGACAGGTTCCATGCTTGCATATGTGCTGAGCAGATTTAAATTTAAGGGAAATGGACTGATCCGTAATCTGTTTTTGTTTGCAGCGCTCCTTCCGGGAATTGCGATGCAGGTGCCGGTATATCAGATTATGTATACGCTTGGGTGGATCAACAGTCTCCCGGGGTATATTATCCTCATGTGTGGAACGGATGTTATCTCCATTTATATTTTCATTCAGTTTTTTGAGAATATACCAACTTCACTGGATGAATCAGCGATCATGGACGGATGTACCTATTTTGGAGTGTTTTTCCGTATCCTGTTGCCGCTCTTAAAGCCTGCGATCATAACAGTCATGATCTTAAAAGGCGTGGGAACATATAACGAATACTATATGGCGAACCTCTATCTGCAGGATCAGAATTCACTGGTTACAGTGGCAACATCTTTGTATAAATTTACAGGACCGATTGGAAATCAATATAACTATATTTGTGCCGGTGTACTCATCACCATGATTCCGGCACTGATCATCTTTATTTTATGTCAGAAACAGATTTACAGTGGGCTGACACAGGGAGCCGTTAAGGGCTAAAAACAGAAATTATGGAGGAATAAGAGATATGAGTAATATAAAGATCATAGGAGCAAATGTGCCGAATATGCCATGGCAGGACAGACCGGAGGGAAGTGGGAATCTTCCGGTATGGAGATACAATGAGAACCCGATCATCGGACGCAATCCGGCAAAAGGAGTTGCGAGAATCTTTAATAGTGCAGTTATGCCTTACAAAGATTCATTTATCGGAGTGTTCAGAGGGGAGCAGACGAACGGGATTCCATATATTTATCTTGGAAGAAGCAAGGATGCGATTCACTGGGAATTTGAGGAGGATAAGATTCCGTTTAAAGACGAGAATGGAAATGATTTTATGCCGAGATATGCATATGATCCAAGACTGGTTAAGGTAGAAGATACGTATTACATTATGTGGTGTCAGGATTTTTATGGCGCTTCTATCGGAATTGCTAAAACACAGGATTTTGAGACATTTACAAGAATTGAAAATCCGTTTATCCCGTTTAACCGTAATGCCGTTCTTTTCCCGAGAAAGATTAATGGAAAATACATGATGATGTCGCGTCCGAGTGACAGCGGTCATACTCCGTTTGGAGACATCTTCTTGTCTGAGAGCCCTGATATGGTTTATTGGGGCCGGCATCGCCATATGATGGGAAACAACAGCGGTAACTGGTGGGAGAATGTCAAGATTGGCGGAGGTGCAGCTCCAATTGAGACAACCGAAGGATGGCTGTTATTTTATCACGGTGTAACAGGTACATGTAATGGATATGTGTACAGTATTGGTGGAGCAATTCTTGATATTGATAATCCGTCAGTGGTGAAATATCGCTGCAGTACATTCCTTTTGACACCGGAAGAGTGGTATGAAGAGCGTGGATTTGTACCGAATGTTGCATTCCCATGTGCAACGATCCATGATGCGCAGAGCGGAAAAATCGCAATATACTATGGATGTGCAGATACTTATGTAGGACTTGCATTTACGACTGTGGAGGATGTTGTTTCCTATATTAAAGAACATAGTGTTGTTTCTGAAACAGATACTGAGAGCGGAATCCGGTAAGGAGGAGTATGATGTTTGTACAGGAAGTAAAAGATCATCTTATTCATAAGATCATTCCGTTCTGGGAAGGCTTGAAGGATGAGGAATTTGGCGGATATTACGGATATAAAGGGTTCGATCTTGTGACAGATAAGGAAGCGGTCAAAGGGTGTATCCTGAACAGCAGGATTCTCTGGTTTTTCTCCAACTGTTATATGCTGACTGGAGATGAGGAGTTGATGCAGCATGCCAGACATGCATATTGCTTCTTGAAAGAACACTGCGTTGACAGGATTAACGGAGGAATCTACTGGTCTCTGACATATGACGGAAAACCGGAAGACACAACAAAGCATACATATAATCAGGCGTTCGCTATCTATGCTCTTGCTTCCTATTACGATGCATCAAAAGATGAGGAGGCCCTGAAACTGGCGCTGGCACTTCGAGATATTATAGAAGAAAAATGTAAAGATGAATATGGATATCTGGAAGCGTTCAATATCAGCTTTGTGCCGGAGGACAATGAAAAGCTTTCTGAGAATGGTGTCATTGCGGAGAAAACAATGAACACACTGCTCCATGTTTTTGAAGCTTATACGGAGTTGTATCGTGTGACGAAGTTGGATGAGGTGGGAGATAGTATCCGTTTTATGCTTGATATCATTGCGGATAAAGTATATAACTCGAAAGAGGGGCGTCAGGAAGTATTTTTTGACAGGACATGGCATACCCTGATCGATCTGTATTCCTATGGTCATGACATTGAGACCGCCTGGCTTGTAGATCGTGGTCTGGAAGTATTGGGAGATCCGGAGTATACCAGAAAGCTCAGTGTGATTACAGAGTCAATCACAAAGAACATTTACGATAGAGCATATATCGATCATTCTCTGGTAAATGAGGCGGAGAATGGTATTGTAGATACGACTCGGGTCTGGTGGGTACAAGCAGAAGCGGTAGTCGGATTTATCAATGGCTGGCAGAAGTGCCCGGATCATATGGAATATCTGGATGCTGCAAAAGATATCTGGAATTATATCAGTACATATCTTGTGGACAACAGAGCAGGATCTGAGTGGTACTGGGCGCTTGACAAAAATAGAAAACCCCATGAAAAGCCGATTGTGGAGCCATGGAAATGTCCGTATCACAATGGAAGAATGTGTATAGAAGTGATCAGGAGGATGCAGAAGCATGCATAAACAGTATTATATAGAGCAGAAAAAAGTAGAAAAGCTGATCAGCAGAAGAAATCAAAAAGCAGATTTCTATAACGGAATTTATGATCGTTACGAGTATCCGGTACTTACAAGAGAGTTTGCACCGGTACACTGGAGATATGATCTGAATGAGGAGACGAATCCTTATTTTATGGAACGTCTCGGTATTAATGCGGTGATGAATTCCGGGGCTATTGAGTTAGATGGAAAGTATTATCTTGTGGTCCGAGTGGAAGGAAATGACAGAAAATCATTTTTTGCAGTAGCGGAGAGCGAGAATGGGATTGATGGATTTCATTTTTGGGATTATCCGGTCGTACTTCCGGATACCTGTCCGGAAGAGACAAATGTATATGATATGCGTCTGACAAAACATGAGGACGGATGGATCTATGGAGTATTCTGCTCTGAGAGCAAGGATCAGGAGAATCCGGATCTGTCGGCTGCGGTTGCGGCAGCAGGAATTGTCCGTACAAAAGATCTGAAAACATGGGAGAGATTGGACAACCTGACTACGCTGCACTCTCCGCAGCAGAGAAACGTGGTGCTTCATCCGGAATTTGTGGATGGAAAGTATGCATTTTATACAAGACCGATGGACGGTTTTATTGAGACTGGAAGTGGTGGAGGAATCGGCTTCGGTCTGTGCGATGATATCGAACATGCAGTAATTGATGAGGAAAAGATCATAAGCCACAGAATCTATCATACACTGACAGAATCAAAAAATGGTGCCGGTGCAGTTCCGATCAGAGGGAAGAAGTGCTGGATTCATATTGCACATGGTGTACGCAATACAGCGGCAGGTTTGAGATATGTGCTGTATGTATTTGGTACGGATCTCCATGATCCGGCAAAAGTGATCGCACGTCCGTCAGGGGTATTTCTTGTGCCGCTTGGAAATGAAAGAGTGGGGGATGTCTCCAATGTAGTTTTCACAAACGGGGCAATTGCAAGAGAGAACGGAGATGTATATATCTATTATGCTTCTTGTGATACGAGAATGCATGTGGCAACAACTACGATAGATAAGTTGGAAGATTATCTGTTTCATACACCGGAAGATCCGCTGCGTTCACCGGATTGCGTGGCGCAGAGATGTGAATTGATCCGAAACAATCTGGAACTGCTGAAATAGAATACAACATATTACGGCGGTCTTGAAAAAGACCGCCGCTATCTGGTTTAACATGTATTACAAAATAGAAAGAGGAATCAGAAGGAGAAGAGAGATGAGAATATTACCGGATCATGAAAAGCTTCAATACAGTGGAAGGATTGACTGGACAGACAGAAAGGCGCCTGTATTTGTATTTCCATGTACTTTTGTGAGAATGCGTTTTACGGGAGAGATGCTCAAGATCTATGTGAAGAATAAAAAAGCATATTGGGAAAATTATCTCGGGTGTATTCTGGACGGGAAGCAGACAAAGCTTCTGCTTCCGGATGATGGGGAAGGGGTTCTGGAGATACCGGTCAGTACTGTAAAAGATGGAGTGCATGAGCTATTGCTGTTTAAGCGTCAGGATTCCTGTCATGAGATAACCTTTTTGGGATTTGAAATTGAAGATAACGGTGAAGTTCTGGAATCTCCACAAAAGTCGAATAGAAGGATAGAAGTGTATGGGGATTCTGTTTCGGCAGGTGAAGTGTCTGAAGCTGTGGAATATACAGGGAAACCGGATCCGGAGCATAACGGGCAGTATTCTAACAGCTGGTATTCCTATGCGTGGATGACTGCGCGCAGGCTGGATGCCGAGATTCATGATATTGCACAGGGAGGCATTGCACTTTTGGACGGTACGGGTTGGTTTCACGCACCAGATTATGTAGGTATGGAAAGTGCATGGGACAAAATACACTACAATCCGGTATTTGGAAAACAGACAGACTGGAGTTTTGAAGAGTATACACCCCAGGTTGTGATCATTGCGATTGGTCAGAATGACAATCATCCGGATGACTATATGAAAGAAGATTATGACGGTGAAAAAGCACTGCATTGGAGAAGCAATTACGAAAAGCTACTTGGCAGGATCAGAGAAAAATATCCAAATGCATGGATCATATGTATCACAACACTGTTGGAGCATGATCCCGCATGGGATCGGTCTGTGGAGGAAGTCTGCAGAAAGATACAGGATGAAAAAATCCGCCATTTTATGTTTCGGCGCAATGGCAAGGGAACTCCGGGACATTTGAGGATTCCTGAAGCAGAGGAGATGGCAGAAGAATTATCTGCATATATTGAAAATCTGGATATTGAGTGGTAATGAAAGAAGTACGGATATGAAGATTTCTGTATCTGAGAAAGGCGGAAAAAATATGTATAAATCAGATCTTACAAGATTGAAAGCATGTATGAGACGGGCGGAAGCCGGAGAGGATGTTACTCTGGGATTTTTTGGTGGTTCGATTACGCAGGACAGCCTTGCTACAAAGCATGAATATTGTTATGCATATCGGGTATTTCAATGGTGGGAGAAGACATTTCCAAAAGCAAAACTGCATTATGTAAATGGGGGGATTGGAGGTACAACTTCTCATTATGGGGTATCCCGCGTGGTAACAGATATGTTGATGTATCAGCCGGATTTTGTAGTGGTAGATTTTTCTGTGAATGATGAGCCGGAAAAATTCTTTCAGGAAACGTATGAAGGGCTCGTTCGAAGAATGCTGACATGGAGTTCGGTTCCGGCAGTTTTGCTTTTAAATAATGTTTTTTATGATACGGGAAAGAATGCACAGGAGTATCACAATCAGATCGGAGAATGGTATCGTCTGCCCTATGTGAGTATAAAAGATACGGTGTGGAAACGAATAAAAGCCGGAGAATTTATACGGGAAGAAATATCACCTGACGGACTTCATCCGAATGACAAAGGACATGCTCTTGTGGCATCGGAGATTACAGCATATCTGGAAAACGTAAGAAAATCAATGTGGGAAGATGAGGAACAGACATCTTTGCCGTCTGCGATGACGGATAATGCATATGAAAGGGCACAGAGACTTACGATCAGGGAAATCTGTCCAAGGCTGGATGGATTTCGGGCAGATACTAACGAGAAAGAAGGGCATCTGGATCATTTCAAGAACGGCTGGATCGGCAGCAAAGAGGGAGATCGTCTGTTATTTGAGACAGAGGCATCTTGTATTGCAGTTCAGTATCGAAAGACAATCCGACACCCGGCGAGAAAGGCAGAGCTGATTCTGGATGGGGATACAAAACATCCGGTGTTGCTGGATGGAAACTTTGATGAGGATTGGGGAGACTGCCTGTATCTGGAGCCGGTGCTTCATCATGGCGAGTATGGAAAACATACGGTAGAGATCAGAGTACTTCCAGATGAGTTTGAGAATGCAGAGCCGTTGTATCTGATGGCTTTGATTATCGCATAGAAAACTGCTGACAGGGAAAATGGAGGAAATGAAAGATGGATGCAAAAAAACGATATGAGGATTGGCTGGAAAATCCGTATTTTGATGAGAATACAAAGAATGAACTGAGAAGGATTGCAGATGACGAAAAAGAAATTGAAGAAAGGTTCTACAAGGAACTCGAATTCGGTACGGGAGGTCTGCGCGGAATCATTGGTGCCGGCACAAACCGGATGAATATCTACACGGTAAGAAAGGCAACACAGGGGCTTGCAAATTTTATCCTCAAAGAGAATGCTGAAAAAAAAGGTGTGGCGGTCGCATTTGATTCCAGAAACATGTCTTTGGAGTTCGCACAGGAAGCAGCGCTCTGCCTTGCGGCAAATGGAATTAAAGCTTATGTTTTTTCATCACTTCGTCCGACACCGATGCTCTCGTTTGCACTTAGAACACTTGGATGTACGGCAGGGATCGTGATCACTGCAAGTCACAATCCACCGGAATATAATGGATACAAGGTGTACTGGGAGGACGGAGCTCAGATTACGTATCCAAAAGATGTGCAGATCATCGAAGAAGTCAATGCGGTAACAGATTATGCAGGTGCAAAGACGATGAGTAGAAAAGAAGCAGAGGCGGCAGGTTTGTATCAGGTAATCGGAGATGAGATAGATGATCAGTATATGAAAGCGTTGAAGTCTCTTGTCATCCATCCGGAGATTATCAGAGAAGAAGCGCAGAACCTGAAGATTGTTTATACGCCACTTCACGGAACCGGAAATATACCGGTACGCAGGATTCTAAAAGAGCTTGGTTTTGAAAATGTATACGTAGTAAAAGAGCAGGAGCTTCCGGACGGGGATTTTCCGACGGTGTCTTATCCAAATCCCGAAGATAAAAATGCGTTTTGTCTGGCATTAAAGCTTGCCAAAGAAAAGGATGCAGATATTGTACTGGCAACAGATCCGGATGCAGACCGGCTCGGAGTGTATGCAAAAAATACAAAGACAGGAGAATATCAGAGTTTTACCGGAAATATGTCGGGTATGCTGATTCTGGAATATATATTGTCACAGCGGAAAGAACAGGGAACTTTGCCCGAAAATGGTGCTGTAGTAACAACGATTGTTTCAGGCAAGATGTCAAAAGAGATTGCAAAGGACTATGGCATGACACTCATTGAGACGCTTACGGGATTCAAATACATTGGGGAGCAGATCAAGTTTTTTGAGCAGAAGCAAGATTATGAATATGTGTTTGGTTATGAGGAAAGCTATGGATGTCTTGTAGGAACACACGCAAGAGATAAGGATGCAGTTGCAGCAGTGATGGCGCTTTGTGAAGTGGCGGCGTACTGCAGACATCAGGGGATTACGCTTTGTGATCAGATGGAGAATCTTTTTCAAAAATATGGATATTACCAGGAAGGGCTTTGTACAGTGACGCTGAAAGGGCAGGAAGGTGCAAAGAAGATCCAGTCCATGATGGAACAAATTCGGGAAAATATACCGGAAAAGGTCGGCGGATTGAAGGTGATGAGGTTTCGGGACTACAGAGAAGATATTGTAAAGGATTGTGTGACAGGAGTACAGACAGTCACAGGACTTCCGAAATCGAATGTGCTTTACTTTGAATTGGAGAATGAAGCATGGTGCTGTATCCGTCCGTCAGGAACAGAACCCAAAATCAAATTTTATATCGGTGTAAAAGGAACCAGTGATGCAGATGCCGCAGAGAAGCGAAAGGTGTTGACAAAGGCAGTGGAGTCACTGGCAGAGTAAATGTATCAGGCAGAGAAATAGAAAAACAGAGGGCACAGGAGGAATTACATATGGGATTTTCTGACAATTTTGTCTGGGGTGCAGCTACCAGCGCTTATCAGATTGAGGGCGGTGTAAAAGGAGCAGGCAAGGGAATGCATATTTGGGATGTGTATACAAAAGAATCCGGAAAGGTATATGGCGGGCATACAGGAGAGACCGCATGCGATCATTATCACCGTTTTCGCGAGGATGTACGCATTATGAAAGAAATCGGATTGAAGGCATACCGGTTTTCTATTGACTGGACACGTGTTCTGCCCGAGGGGACAGGGAGAGTAAACGAGGAAGGAATACGGTTTTACAGCGATCTGATCGATGCTCTGATAGAGAATAATATTGAACCTTATATTACGTTGTATCACTGGGAACTGCCATATGAGCTGTACAAAAAGGGCGGCTGGATGAACAGAGATATTGCGGAGTGGTTCGGAGAGTACGCCGGACTGGTGGCAGAGCGCTTCAGTGACAGAGTAACCCATTTCTTTACATTAAATGAACCCCAGTGTTTTGTAGGTCTTGGTTTTCTGACAGGGGTACACGCGCCTGGATTGAAGTGCCCTGTACGGGATACCTTTGAAATGGCGCATAATGCGCTGCGTGCGCACGGCAGAGCAGTTCAGATGTTAAGGCAGCACGCAAAACAGCCATTGACTATAGGTTATGCTCCGACCAGTGGCATCATTTATCCGGCTTCTGACCGTCCGGAGGATATTGAAGCTGCCAGAAAGAAATATTTCTCCATGCCGGAAGATGATTCGAACTGGACATGGAATGTGGCATGGTGGTCAGATCCGGTTCTTCTTGGAAAGTATCCGGAGGAAGGGCTGAAAAAATATGAGAAATATCTTCCGAAGATCACGGAGAAGGATATGCGTCTTATTTCTGAGCCGATCGATGTGTACGGGCAGAATATTTATAATGGAAGAGCATTCCGCATGGGCGCAGATGGAAATCCTGAGGAGGTCGGGCGTGTGCCGGGAGCCGGTAAAACTGCGGTCAACTGGCCGGTAACACCGGAGTGTCTGTATTGGGGGCCTAAATTTCTTTATGAGAGATATAAGAAACCTATATATATTACAGAGAACGGAATGGCATGTCATGATGTTGTGTCATTGGATCAGAGAGTCCATGATCCGAACAGGATTGATTTCCTTGCCAGATATCTGCATGAGTTGAAGCGCGCCGCAGAAGAGATTGATCTGCGCGGATATTTCCAGTGGTCGCTCATGGACAATTTTGAGTGGGAAAAAGGCTATGCGGAGCGGTTTGGTATCGTATATGTTGATTTTGAAACACAGGAGAGAATTTTAAAAGATTCAGCATACTGGTACAGAGACGTCATTCAAACAAATGGAAGGGATCTTTAAAAGAGGAGTGAGAGTATGAGCGTTTTAAAACTGAAGCCGAGCTGTAAGGATTATTTGTGGGGCGGACACAGGCTTGTGGAAGAATACGGAAAAGAATATGACGGAGAAATTCTTGCGGAGACATGGGAATTGTCCTGTCATCCGGACGGTCCTTCCACGATTGTAAATGGTGCATATGCAGGTAAAACACTGGAGGAGTACATAGAGGCGGAAGGGAAAGAAGTGTTGGGAACCAACTGCAGGAGGTTTCGTGATTTCCCCATTTTGACTAAATTTATTGATGCAAAGCAGGATTTATCTATTCAGGTTCATCCGGATAACAGATATGCCCTTAAAAATGAAGGGCAATATGGAAAAACAGAAATGTGGTATGTAGTGGATGCCGGAAAAGAAGCGTTTCTTTATTATGGATTTAAAAAAGAAGTCAGCAAAGAAGAATTTGCAAGAAGGATCCAGGAGGACACACTTTTGGAAGTGCTCAATGCAGTACCAGTACAAAAAGGAGATGTTTTGTTCATAGAGTCGGGTACGATTCATGCAATCGGAAAGGATATTCTGATTGCGGAGATACAGCAGAATTCCAATGTCACTTATCGGGTTTACGATTACGGGAGAGTGGGAAAAGATGGGAAAAAGCGCGATTTGCATATAGAGAAGGCAATCGCTGTTACCAACCGAGTGCCTCTGATCAAAAGCAGGAGCAGTTATCCCCATGTGGCAGACTGCGATTATTTTACAGTAGACAAGTTGAATCTGGATGGCCGGATGATGTGCAGGGTGGAAGGCACTGTTTCAGAGGAATCTTTTGTCAGCATACTGATCCTTGACGGAGAGGGAGTTGTCTCATGTGGAAATAAAGTGTCTTATCAGAAAGGAGACAGTTTGTTTCTTCCTGCGGGAAGCGGAGCATATGTAATAGAAGGAAGCTGTGATGCGCTGATCACAACAATCCGTGCAAAGGCGGCACCGGTGCGGATCGGTATTGACATTGGTGGAACAGACACAAAAATCGGGCTTGTGGATGTGCACAACAAGCTGCTTGATTCTGTATGCATTCCGACAAAAGCAGAGCGTCCGGCAGATGAAGTAATCCGTACAGTGGCAGAAACCGCACTTTCTATTCTGGATAAGAACGGGATTGCCATGGAACAATGTGTTGGCGTTGGAATCGGTGTTCCCGGAACCGTAGACCGTAAGAAAGGAATCGTCCGCTATTCTAATAATATTCGTTGGGAAGACGTGCCGCTGGTAAAGGAGATGTCAACATATCTTCCGATTCCGGTGGAAATTGCAAATGATGCGGATTGTGCAGCGTTAGGGGAGACAATAGCAGGAGCAGGAAAAGAGTGCAGTGATGTGGTTATGATCACACTGGGAACTGGTGTTGGAGGCGGAGTAGTTCTGGATGGCGAGATTTATGAGGGCAGAGGAATCGGCGGAAGTGAACTGGGTCATATGGTGATTGTGGAAAATGGAGAACCTTGTACCTGTGGGCGGCGAGGATGCCTGGAGGCATATGCATCCGCAACTGCACTGAAAAGAGAGGCAAAACGCATCTCTAAAAAAGAGTTGACCCCATCAGAAATTTTTGCTCTGGCAAAGCAGGGAGATCCGGCCATGAAAGAAGTAGTAGAGACCTATATCCGCAGGCTTGGTCTTGGAATCGTAAATATTGTGAATATCTTTCGACCGCAGCTTGTGTTGCTGGGCGGAGGAATTTCCGGACAGGGAGAGTCTCTTCTTGTACCACTTCGCAGGATTTTAAGAGAAGAGTGTTTTGGCGGAGAAAGGGGAGATGTTCCGGAGATTGAAGAGGCTGTGCTTGGAAATAATGCGGGTATAATAGGTGCGGCAGGCTTGCTGTAGGATCATTTTTAAGGGAAAGATATTTTGACGGGAAATATGTGAATGAGCGATCCGGATAAAATAGGAGAAAAGTTATGAAAAGAAAAATAGTTACGAAATTGATGGCAATCGTTTTGGCGGGAGTGCTTTTAACGGGATCTGTAACTCCTGGTTTTCATATGTCGCGTGTACAGGCGGCGGAAGATTTGTTCAATACAAGGTATGATTTTAATTTTGAGGATGGAATAGAAGGTTGGTACTATGGAGAAGGTTGGGAATATCAATATAATGGAGCCAAGCCAACGCTAGAGTCAGATACAGAAAACGGACGCATGAAGATAGCGGTTGATTTCAGTCAGGATGCAGACAAGAACTGGAGCAATATAGCAGCATGTTGGAAGAGCGAAGAGGGGATCGATCTGTCTGGTGTAACACAAATTTCTATGGATATTTGGTATGAGACAGAAAAACTGACAGAAGGAGAATTGAAGCTGGCGTTTTATTCCAATTGTGGAATCGATGTGAACACAAGTCTTATCGATGTACAGGAAGAGGAAGGAACAGGATTGACAAAGGCGAGGGCAGTGTTTGGCTTTCCTGCAATTGGATCTGATGCGGTCACAGATCTTGCAGTCAAGATTGTAGGATGCAATACCGGATATTCTGGAGCAGTATGGATTGATAATATTCAATTTGAGGCAAAGGACAGTGAAACAGGAGATGAGAGCGAACAGCCGGATACAAGTGTCGATTCCACACTTGCAGCCAACAGTGGGAATCCGGTAAGTTCAAATGGGAGTGCATTGACAGTGGTTAAAAAGGATGGAACATCAGAATCAGGAGAATATGCTTCATCGGTTTCAATTACAGATCCATCTGCAACAGGAGAGACAGTGGCACTTTATCAGTATCTTCAGGCAATGGGAAAGACAGATAGCATCATCTATGGGCACCAGAATGATACATGGCATAAGGCCGGAAGTGCAGAACTTTCTAATTCAGACACTTATGATGTAACAGGTGCATATGCAGGAATTGTAGGTATGGATACGTTATCGGTTACAGGAAACGAATACAGTGCTGAAAAGTACAACAGTGAGATGGCGGGAAAACCGGGATTTGAGGCGGTAGATACACAGGGGCAATCAATAGAAGAAGCCAACGTGGAGGCTGCGGCTAAGCTTGCAAATTACAACATTGCCAATGGATCAGTCATTACACTGTCCTCTCATACACCAAACTTTTCTCTGGTAAAAGAAAATCCAAATTATGATCCGCAGACAGATCCTTCCTATGCAAAATATGATTTTTCTGTATATACGCCGAACACACTGACCGGAGATACAATGAACCAGATTCTTCCGGGAGGAAAATATAATGAAATATTTAATGCATATCTTGATATGATCGCTGATTTTGCGGGCCGTGTAGATGGACCGGTAATGTTTCGACCGTTTCATGAGGCAACGGGCAGCTGGTTCTGGTGGGGCGCTGCGTTTTGTGATGCAGAAACATATAAGAGCGTATATAAATATACAGTAGAATATCTCAGAGATAAAAAAGAGGTACACAATTTTCTTTATCTGTACGGACCGGGGAGTGAGGCGGTTTCAGAAGAAGAGTATGGAATCCGTTATCCCGGCGATGAATATGTGGATGTAATCGGGTTCGATATGTATGATATGGATCCCGTGGATGATAAAGAAGAGGTGTGGTTTGGAAATTTAAGGAAGCAGCTTGAAATAGTACAAAATTTTGCTGATGAACATGGAAAGCTTATGGCAGTGACAGAAACAGGACTTGCATGCAGCAGTGCGGATCCCGGACATAATCAGACAGTTCTTCACGAGACAGGAAACAAAAATCTTAATTGGTATAATATGGTGCTGGATGTAGTGTCAGAAAGTAATGCATCTTATTTTCTTCTTTGGGCAAATTTTGGAAAAAAGGACGGGTATTATACACCATATGTAGATTCCGTGAACAATGACGGAACACTGCATGGTCACGAAACACTCGATGGGTTTATAAGCTTTTTTAATGATAATCGTTCAATTTTTGCATCGGATCAGAAAAATATTCTTGCCAATATTAATGCACCTGAGGTTCAGTCACCGGCAAAAGGAGTATACGGTTATATCACGGCTCCTGTGGCGGGAAGTCGTATACTGGAGCCAACGCAGCTTACTGCACAGGTAAATGGCAGTTCAGAAAACTCGCAGATTGCGTTTGTATTAAAAGGAGAGACAGAGCAGACGATTACTGCAGAACTGAAAGATGGTACAGCAGTGGCTCAGTTGACAGCAGAAACATTAAAGAGCCTGGGTGAGTCGGCAGAAGGTACGCTTGAACTGACAGCAGACGGACAAGTGATCGCATCTATAGGTGTACTCTATAATATTGCGATACCAGAAGAAGATCCATATGAAATTGATGGATTTGAAAATTACTATGGTGTGGACAGTATGCTTACAAATTACTGGGCAGTGAATAAAGATACCGGATGCACCATTAATCTGGCTTTGACAGCAGAAAAAGGACAGGTATTTGACGGCAAGTATGCGATGAAGTTTGTATATAATGAGACATCGAACGGATGGGCGGGAGCTACGATTTCAAAGGAAGTTAACTGGTCTGACTGTGATGCACTTCAATTCTATACAATACCGGATGGAAAACATCAGAAAGTAGTTATCCAGCTGACGGCAAATGGTAAGGTATATGAAACATATTTGAACGAATATGAGGCTTATGCGGAAAATGATGGCACTGTTCCAATCAAAGTGACGATACCATTTACAGATTTTGTAGAGAGAGATACGCAGGGAAATCCGGCAGGAGGACTTGCACAGGATAAGACAAGCATTACATCCTTTGGACTGTGGGTAAATGCAATTCCCGGAACAGATGCAATCGGAGACGATGGTATGGTAACAGGAACGATCATTTATGATAAGATTACAGCAGTATCATCAGGCGTTACAGAGGCTATTTTTGAAAAAGCTGAATCAGGAGATTCGGAAGTGGAAAATCCGCAAACAGAGGATCCGGAAGCAAATAGTGATGAAAATGGAAGTCAGGAACAGAACAGTACGTCGGCTGCTGGTCAGGATAATGGGAAACATATAGACAAAACAAAACCGATTCAGACAGGAGATGATATCAATTATATTCCATATGCTGCGGCTTTGTTTGTGGCAGGAATTGCAGCTCTTGGAGCAGTGATATACAGAAAAAAGAAAAAACATGGATAAAAACTGAAAAATCCGGTCAAGAGAGCAGATTCACCTATGGCGCAGTGATATGCTCCTGACCGGGTCTTTTTTGTTATACGCAATCTGTATTTTTACCTGCATGATTTGCATAAGCAGAACTTCCGGAAATAAAATGTTCCTTTTGAATCAAAAAAACCTCCGAATAGCCAAAGGTAATCCGCGTTTTTTGCATTCTATATAATAATTAATCCATATATCATCAGGGATTTTTGTTTATTTCAAAATAACAAGACTTGTTTTTATTTTAATTATAGAATAATATGGAATAAAAGATGGATATTAGAAAACTCTTATTTTTTATTTTCAAGGAAGGAGTTCTATGAAAAAATTATTACCGCTATTATTTTTTGGATTTTTATCAATCATAATAGGAGCTTCGATATTGAGTAAAGAAAATAAAGAAACATCCCCAAATAGAGACATATCACAAATGTCAGATGCTCATCTTTTATCAGATACAGGTACTTTGTTGGAATACCATTCTGATAAAAAAGAAGCCATAGTACAAGTAGATGATACAAATAATCGATTTTTATACGATGAGGTTACTTTAATTCTCACAGGTCCTGCAGGTGAGTATAAAATTGATTCCTCAATGGTTGGTGAGAAAATCAAATTTTCTTATTTCCATAGTACACCAACGGATAAGCCGACATTAGAAATTTACTTAATTGACAAATTGGAAAAATAAATTGTATACCTATAAATGAGCAAATATCGAATTTTACACAAAACTGACTTTAAGTTTATTCAGGGGCAGATTGCCCCTGTTTTTTAAAATAACTCCATACTTCTCTCTAAAATCCCTCGCATATACGCAATGGCAATTCCATAATTCGTAATTGGAATGCCCTGTTCTCTGGCGCAATCTAATCGATACTGCATTTCTTTTTCTGTCAGCGTGCATCCGCCGCAGTGGATGATTACCTGATAAGGAGACAGATCTGACGGAAAATCCGTTCCGCTTGTAAATGTAAACTGCAAATCTTTCTGTGTAAACTGTTTTAGCATCCTGGGCAGTTTGACAGTTCCGATGTCTTCGCACTGCCGATGATGGGTGCAGCCTTCGCAGATCAGTACATGATCCCCGTCTTTTAATGTTTTCAGGGTCTGTGCACCATGGGCGGCAAGTTCTAAATTTCCTTTGTATCTGGCAAATAAAATCGAAAAAGAGGTCAACGGTACTTCTCTTGGCACGATTTTGGCGACGGTATCAAAGACCTGACTGTCTGTGATGACAAGAGCAGGTGATCTTCCAAGGTTTTTAAGCGTTTCTGAAAGCTCACTATCTCTCACTGCAATTGCGGTTGCTCCGTGATCGAGAATATCCCGGATGGTCTGCTGCTGGGGCAGGATCAGGCGGCCTTTCGGAGCAGCTTTGTCAATGGGAATGACCAGCACGACAAAGTCTCCGGGATGGATGAGATCTCCCACGATTTTTCGGGTTTTTGGTGTCTGTCCGAGCTGTTTTGCAAGCAGTTCTTTTAGTTCGTGGATGTGTGTTCCCGCGGCAGCGCTGACATACAGGATCTGCTCCCGGGAAATTTCATCCGGAAGAACAGGAGAAGCTATGGTAAGATCCATTTTATTGACAGCGATCACAAAAGGAATCTGTTTTTGGCGGATTTGCTGTAAGATCCGGGTATCTTCTTCAGTTATGCCAAGCTGCCCGTCAATGACAAGCAGCGCAATATCTGTGGTATTTAAAATCTGTTGTGTTTTTTCGATACGCAGGGTTCCGAGTTCTCCGGTATCATCCAGTCCCGGAGTATCGGTCAGAACAACAGGCCCCAGAGGAAGGAGCTCCATTGCTTTTTTGACCGGATCTGTGGTGGTTCCCTTAAAATCTGAAACAATGGATACCGGCTGTCCGGCGAGGGCATTGATCAGACTGGATTTTCCGGCATTTCTTTTTCCGAAGATCCCGATGTGGATACGTTCGGCAGAAGGGGTCTGGTTGAGTTTCATAAAGATGCTCCTTTCTGTTAGAAACGGAAATCCCGGCGATTGTTCTGTTCGATCAGGCGAAGATTCTCCAGAACCACAGCACGAGCTTTTTCATTTGGGACGTTTCCGACTTCTTTCGCAATGAGACGGTTTCCGATGGCTTTTGTCTCCGGTGAAGCATAGTCCATCAGGTATTCCTTGAGTGTCATCAGTGCATTTGGATGGCAGCAGTTCTGGATCTGACCGCTCTTGCAAAGAGACATGAAGCGGTCTCCGGTGCGGCCTTCCCGATAGCAGGCAGTACAAAAACTTGGAATGTAATCCATCTCCATCAGCCAGCGCACGACTTCATCCAGCGTCCTGGTATCACTGACGTCAAACTGTTCAGATTTTGCGTCATCCGGCTCCGGCTCGCAGTAACCGCCAACGCTGGTACGGGAGCCTCCGCTGATCTGGGAGACGCCAAGGTGCAGAACCCGTTCTCTGCATTTCTGACTTTCTCGGGTGGAGATGATCATACCGGTGTAAGGAACGGCAATGCGGATACATGCCACGATCTTTGCAAAGGTATCATCATCAATACCGTTGTCAAATTCATCGGCATTGATATCGTCCGCATGACGAAGCCTCGGTACGCTGATCGTGTGCGGACCAACGCCGAAAGCAGCTTCCAGATGCTCTGCGTGCATCAGAAGTCCTGCAAATTCATAGCGGTATTTGTCCAGTCCGAATAAAACTCCGATTCCCACATCATCAACACCGCCTTCCATGGCGCGGTCCATTGCTTCGGTATGATAATTGTAGTCATGTTTCGGTCCGGTCGGATGGAGGGTCAGATAACTCTCCTTGTGATACGTCTCCTGAAACAGGATATAGGTGCCGATCCCGGCTTCTTTGAGCAGACGATAATTGTCCACAGTGGTTGCTGCGATATTGATGTTCACTCGTCGGATGGCGCCGTTTTTGTGTTTGATGCTGTAAATGGTGTTGATGCTGTCCAGATAGTACTCCATCGTGTTGCGTACGGGATCTTCTCCGGCTTCCAGCGCCAGACGTTTATGCCCCATATCCTGCAGTGCAATGACTTCTTTGCGGATTTCCTCCTGGGTCAGCTGTTTTCTTGCGATATGTTTGTTTTTCAGATGATACGGGCAGTATGTACAGCCGTTTACGCAGTAGTTGGACAGATAGAGCGGTGCGAACATGACGATCCGGTTCCCGTAGAAATCCTTTTTGATCTGCTCTGCCAGTTTGTAGATTTCCTGATTTTTTTCTTCCATCTGGCAGGCAAGAAGAACGGACGCTTCTCTGTGAGAAAGTCCTTTTCTCAGACGTGCTTTTTCCAGGATTGAATCAATGAGCGCTTCATTGGCTTTGTTCTCATCCGCATAGGCAAGCGTTTCTAAAATCTCTTCGTGATTGATAAAATCATCCGCATGTTTTGAATATACATCATACATAAGTCATTCCTCCAATTGTAAAATAAAAAAGAAAGTTGTTAAGGGGTGATGTTTAAAGAATCTCCCCGGTCAGTGATTACCTGATAGCCGATGGACTGCATACGCTGCTCCAGCTCTGCACGGCATTCGGCTGCTTCTGCATCGGTACTGATCTTATTGTCATAGAGCAGATAATCGCCTCGTACCTGTTTTGGGGAGAGGTTTGGCATGACCACGTTGGCCCCGGATAAAATACCAAGTTCCCGTCCGTTGGGGGCAATGGTTCCAAGGGCAGTGGTTGCCGGGAGCAGTACTTTTGGAAGCATCAGGCGAATGAGTCCCAGAAGAAACAAGGTCAGCTCCAGAGTCCCCGCTTTTTGTGCAGCGAACGGTGTATCATGGTGCGGGATAAAAGGACCGATCCCCACCATTTGAGGATTTAATTCTTTGAGAAATAACAGATCTTCAGCCAGATGTTTACTTGTCTGACCGGGAGAGCCTACCATAAAGCCGGTTCCCACCTGATAGCCGATTTCTTTCAGGTCCCAGAGACATTGCTGTCTGTGGGATGCCAATAGACGCGGCGGATGCAGCTGTTGGTAGTGGTCTGCATTGTGGGTCTCATGGCGCAGAAGGAAACGGTCAGCGCCTGCATCAAAAAGCTGCTGATATTCTGCCTTAGTTGCTTCTCCGGTAGAAAGTGTGATGGCACAGTCCGGGTACATGGTGCGGATTGTGTGGACCAGGTCGGATAATCGATCCGTTGTATACCATGGATCTTCTCCGCCTTGCAGGACAAAGGTACGAAATCCAAGTTTGTACCCATCCGCACAGCAGGCGAGGATATCCTCTTTTGTCAGCCGATAGCGATGTGCATGTGTGTTGCCGCTGCGGATCCCGCAGTAATAACAATTATTTTTGCAGTAATTGGTAAATTCAATCAGTCCACGGATGTAGACCGTATGCCCGTAGAACCGGATCTGTGCACGGCGTGATTTTTCAAAGAGATATGCGGCAAGTTCCGGTGTGCGTCCGTTCAGCAGCTGTATCCATTGGGAAGCGCTGAGGGTATGTTCCTGTTCCAGTTGGTCGATCAGGGAGCAGAGATATGGATCCATCAGGTTGACTCCTTTCTGAAAAAATGTTTTTATATTTTTTTATTATAGCACAGTTTTAAACATAGAGGTTTATTGTTTCAGTCTGAAATATTGACAGGGGTGATACGGTGTGATAAGTTGGACACAGAAACAGCAGAAAGTGGTGATGAAATGTCGGAAGTGAGAAAACATTTTGTCGTTCATGGAAAGGTTCAGGGCGTAGGATTTCGTTATACTGCAAAATATCTTGCATTGTCTCTGGGACTGACCGGATGGGCGAGAAATGAATGGGACGGAACAGTGACCATGGAAGTACAGGGACGGGAAGCTCTGATCAATAAACTTCTGGTGGGATTGAATCAGAATCAGTTTATTTCCATCGAATGGATCGATACAAAGGAGATACCGTTGGAGGAAGAAAAAGCGTTTACCGTAAAATGAAGGAAAGAAGAACTTGGACAATAGCATAGAAAGGACAGGGAGAAGCAGGATGAAATTAGGATTTATCGGAACAGGAAATATGGCAGGCGCCATTATGGGGGGCATTATTAAAAACGGGGTATTAAAACCGGAAGAGATCATCGGTTCGGATATTTTGGAAGCAGGGAGAGAAAAGGTACATTCTCTTTATGGAATCTGTGTGACAGATGACAACAAGGAGGCGGCAAAGGCAGAGATCGTGGTTCTTTCTGTAAAACCTCAGTATTATGAACAGACGATCGCACAGATCAGAGATGAGATCACGGATGAGCAGGTAATTGTCACCCTTGCTCCGGGAAAAACTCTGGAATGGCTGCAGGGGCAGTTTGGAAAAGATGTCAAGATCGTGCGCACCATGCCGAATACACCGGCAATGGTCGGTGCAGGGATGACGGCAGCGTGTGCAAATGCTCTGGTTACAAAAGAAGAGTTGGAAAAAGTGCTGACAATCCTGCGCTCTTTCGGAGAGGTAGAAGTCGTATCAGAGCATCTGATCGATGCAGTTGTGTCTGCAAGCGGAAGTTCTCCGGCATATGTATTTATGATGATCGAAGCAATGGCAGATGCGGCAGTGGCAGATGGAATGCCAAGACCTCAGGCTTATAAGTTTGCCGCTCAGGCAGTGATGGGAAGCGCCAAGATGGTCCTGGAGACCGGAAAACATCCGGGTGAACTCAAAGACATGGTATGTTCTCCTGCGGGAACAACGATCGAAGCAGTGCAGGTACTGGAAGAGCGCGGTTTTCGAAGTGCCATTATCGAGGCAATGCGTGTGTGTGCGGAAAAATCCAGAAATATGTAGAGTAAAGTGACAGGCATGAGGGGGAAACGGCGATGGAGATTCATGGAATTCAGAAAATGACACTGTTAGATTATCCGGAAAAAGTGGCGTGTACGATTTTTACGGCGAGATGTAATTTCCGCTGTCCGTTCTGTCATAATGCTTCTCTGGTGACACATGTAGATGCGGCGGCAGCAATTTCCGAGGAGGAAGTGTTTTCATTCCTTGCGAAACGGCAGGGGATTCTGGATGGTGTGTGCATTACCGGAGGCGAGCCTCTGCTTCAGCCGGATATCGAAGAGTTTATCCGGAAAGTGAAAGAGCTCGGTTATCAGGTCAAGCTGGATACCAACGGCAGCAATGTATTGCGTCTGAGACGGCTGGTGGAACAGGGGCTTGTGGACTATGTAGCAATGGATATCAAAAATGCTCCGGATAAGTATGGTATGACTATTGGAATTGAAGAATATGATATGTCCAATATTTTTCAGAGTGTGGATTTTCTGATGTCTGGGGATGTTCCCTATGAATTTCGCACCACGGTTGTGCGGCAGTTCCATAAAAGGGAAGATTTTGCTGCTATCGGGCGATGGATCAAGGGGGCAAAACAATATTATCTGCAGAGCTTTGTAGATTCCGGAGATTTGATCTGCCCCGGAATGAAGGGGTATACAAAAGAGATTATGGAACAGGCGCTGGAAATTGTGAAGAGGAACATTCCAAATGCGAAGTTAAGGGGTGTGTGAATACAAAAGACATTGTAAATATGATTGGTACAATGGATATTAGCGGAAACGGGAGAAAAGTTTAGTGAAAACAAAAAAATATAGATTTTTTTCTATTATTATAGTTGCTGTGTTTTTAGTAACCTTGTATAGGGAATATGATACTTCCGAACTTCAGACATTACTTACCTGTTCAAATACAAGACGCATGCAAACGAAAGTTGTTGAGAATAAAGAATATTCTCAATATCTCACAAATTATGCTCCAACAGAATTGGGAATTGCCCCGGAACAATTAATTTACTTAGAGCCTGCACTTGCTGGGTTACCAACTTATAGTCTACACGGGAAAAATGTGGCAAAAGAAGATGCAATTTCAGATGTTAAATTCCTTTTTCAAGTTTTAAAACACTCTTATGCGGGATATTTGTATTTTGGTGATTTTGAAAAATGGGAAAATGTGAGAAATAATATGATAAATCAAATCAATGCATATCCCGATGAATTGCCAGTTTTCACATTACAGCAGATACTAATGAGCAATTTGCAATTTATACAAGATGGTCATTTTTTGATTAATGGCTCATCTATAATAGAGCGTGATATTTATTATTATAACGAAGCATTTAAAATTCAGGAAGATTCGAAGGGGTTTTATCTGTATTTAAATAGGCATAAATGGTATATAGAATCTGTGCAAGATGATAAAGATGTGAAACAATACGTAAAGTCATCATTGGATCAATCAGGTCATATGTGTAAATACATAGGAATATTGTCTGGAACACCATATACTGCAGTGACTTTAAAACTAAATTCTGGAGTGGAGTTCAAAGAAATTAGAGTTGAATTAAAGGCAAGTCAGGGGAAAGTATATAGTCAAAAGAAATCTTCTAAGGGCTACAATTACAGAAAAATAAACAATATACCTGTTTTTACAATGAATTCTTTCATAGGTACTGATAATCTTGAAACTTATAAAAAGGCTGCCAGACAGGCAAAGAATGAAGAATTTATAATTTTAGATTTGAGAGGAAATTCCGGTGGGCAGACAGTCATCCCAACAACATGGTTTGAAAATTTTACGGGGCAGATTGCCAAAACAAATAGCGTGACCATACGATTGGCGAGTTTGATCAATAATTATGTAACAAAATCAGCGCTTGAAATGGTTGATTATGAAAGCCTTACGCCTCATTTTAAGGATTTGTATAAATCAGAATATGATCTTAGCAGCCGTTCAGAAAATAAATGGTATGTTACGACTGAAAATAAAGTCGTTCTTCCTAATGATACGAAGATCTTTGTATTGATTGACAAAAATGTAGCGTCTTCTGCAGAAGCATTTGTTGAGGAATTAGATACGCTGAAAAATGTTGTTTTTGTTGGAACGAATACATCAGGGGTTGTGTTTTCAAAACAAAGCATACGTTGTACACTGCCGTATTCTCAATTAGCAGTTACTTATGGAGATGCGATATCTTTTGGCGGCATTACAGAGGGAAAGGGATTTGAACCAGATATATGGATCGGTGGCAATGATGTTTTGGAACGAGTGGTAGATTTTATTGAAAGAAATGAAGGAACATGAAAATATCTGGTATAATACAGGAATGTGCAGAGAAGAAAGATTGCAACTCATACGTGGAAATATCGGAGAAAAAATGTTAGAAAAGCCTGAAAATTCAAGAAAATAGACGGTTTCATGGAGGGAGGATGTGACTCAAAACGGGTCATACCCTCCCTGTATTTTATTGTTCATGTATAAAAGAGCGAAATTATGTGATAATCAGCCACTGTTTCTTAGTATAATTTCCTCAAAAAGTGTTACGTTTCTATTTTTTTTATTATTTTAGAAAATTCCATATTTTTCTATAATACAGATATCAAAAACAGAGACGAATAAAAAGGGAGGAAACGATAATGAAGAAAAAGAGAATGCTGGCACTTCTTTTGACAGTAGCAATGGCAGGAACGATGCTTGCAGGATGCGGCAGTTCCGATGGCAAGGAAGACGAAAAAGGAAAAAATCAGGCAAAGAGTGAAGGAAAGGTGTACTATCTGAATTTCAAGCCGGAGCAGGCAGATGACTGGGTAAAACTTGCAGAGACCTATACAGATGAGACTGGTGTTCAGGTGGATGTGCAGACAGCTGCTTCCGGGACGTATGAATCCCAGCTGAAATCTGAGATGGCAAAAGAAGAGGCGCCGACCCTGTTTCAGGTCAATGGTCCTGTCGGTCTGGCATCCTGGAAAGATTACTGTTATGACCTGTCAGACAGTCAGATTTACAAGGATATTTCCAGTGACGATTATGTGTTAAAAGAAGGAGATGAAGTCAAAGGAATTGCGTATGTAGTAGAAACATACGGAATTATTTATAACAAAGCGATCCTGAATCAATACTTTGAACTTTCAGATGCTGCTGTAAAATCAGTGGATGAGATCAATAATTTTGAAACGCTGAAAAAAGTTGCGGACGGAATCCAGAAACACAAAGATGAATTGGGGGTGAAAGGTGCATTTACATCCGCAGGTATGGATTCTTCTTCTGACTGGAGATTTAAGACACATCTGGCAAATCTTCCAATCTATTATGAATATAAAGATGAGGGCATTACATCCACAGATGCGATTAAAGGAACCTATCTGGAAAACTATAAGAACATATGGGATTTATATATTACAGATTCTACCTGTGAACCGTCTATGATCTCCTCTAAGACGGCAGAGGACGCAAGCTCCGAATTTGCACTTGGAGAGGCTGTATTTTATCAGAATGGAACCTGGGCATACAACGACATCAAGGATATGGAAGTTGCCGATGAGGACATGGGAATGCTTCCGATTTACATCGGTGCCAAAGGAGAAGAAGAGCAGGGACTTTGCACGGGATCTGAGAACTACTGGTGTGTGAATAAAAATGCTTCAGAAGAAGACATTCAGGCAACTCTGGATTTCCTGCAGTGGGTTGTGGAAAGTGATGAGGGACGCGATATGCTTGCAAATACGATGGGATTTGTGACACCGTTCACCACATTTGAAGACTATCTGCCGTCAAATCCTCTGGTGCAGGCAAATGAGGAATATAACAAGGCAGGCAAGACACCTGTAAGCTGGAACTTTACGACAATGCCTTCTGAAAACTGGAAAAACAATGTAGGCTCTGCACTTCTTGAATATGCACAGGGAACTGGAAAATGGGATGCAGTGGAAACTGCATTTGTAGATGGATGGGCAACTGAGTATCAGGCAGCGCATGCGGAATAAAAACATAGATTTGAGGCGGACGGCAAACCGTCCGCCTTTTCCATCAAGAGGAAGGAGAGAGGGACATGCAAAAAGCAATAAAACGATATTTCCCTGTTTTTGTACTGCCCACGATGATCGCATTTACCATTGGGTTTATCGCGCCGTTTTTACTGGGTATTTATCTTTCGTTCTGTAAATTTACAACCGTGACAGACGCCAGATTTATCGGGCTTGAGAATTATGGAAAGGTATTTCAGGATCCTACATTTTTACACTCTCTGTGGTATACCGTGCTGTTTACAGTACTTTCCATGTTATTGATCAATGTACTGGCATTTGCGGTGGCGTTGGTATTGACAAAACCAGTACGCGGGAAAAATATTTTTCGGACTGTATTTTTTATGCCGAATTTGATCGGTGGAATTATTCTGGGATATATCTGGCAGCTTCTGTTAAACGGAGTGCTTGCACATTGGGGAAAAACACTTACATATTCCGGGACCTACGGGTTGATGGGAATGATCATTCTGGTGTGCTGGCAACAGATTGGATATATGATGATCATCTACATTTCCGGCATTCAGAATATTCCCGGAGAGCTGATCGAAGCGGCGAAGATTGATGGAGCCAACTCCTGGCAGGTACTTCGCAAGGTCATTATTCCGATGGTGATGCCGTCGATCACGATTTGTACATTTTTAACGTTAACAAACGGTTTCAAGTTATTTGACCAGAACCTGGCACTGACCAATGGTGCACCTTCGAAAATGTCAGAACTTCTGGCGCTCAATATCTTCAATACGTTCTATGGAAGAGCCGGTTATGAAGGTGTTGGTCAGGCGAAGGCAGTGATCTTCTTTCTGATCGTTGGTCTGGTTGCCGTGATTCAGAATCGCATGACAAGATCAAAGGAGGTGCAGCAGTAGTGAACAAAAAATTAAAACATGGCTGGCTGGTTACGCTGATCTTCTCTGTTATCAGCCTGCTGTACTTATATCCGATCATTCTTGTTGTGATCAACTCATTCAAGAAAAAAGCATACATCAGCCGGGTGCCATTTGATCTGCCAAAAGACAATATGTTTGTAGGATTGGAAAATTATATCCGCGGAATCGAGCAGACAAAGTTTTTTGAGGCATTTAGCTGGAGTCTGTTTATCACCGTGGGCGGAGTTGCAGTCATTATCCTGTGCTGTTCCATGTGTGCATGGTTTATCAGTCGGGTGAATACATGGTGGACAAAACTGATCTATATGCTTTGTCTGTTTGCCATGGTGGTGCCGTTTCAGATGGAAATGTACACTTTGTCCAAGATTGCAAATATGCTCAGACTCAATACTCCATGGGGGCTGATCTTCATCTATCTGGGGTTTGGTGCCGGGCTGGCGGTATTTATGTTTACCGGATTTATGAAGTCCATTCCACTGGAGATCGAAGAGGCGGCAATGATTGATGGATGTACTCCGATCCAGACTTTTTTCAAGGTGGTCCTGCCAATCTCAAAACCGACTTGCATTACGGTAATGATTCTGCAGGCAATGTGGATCTGGAATGATTATCTGCTTCCGTCTCTGGTGCTGGATACGAAGAAATACCGGACGATTCCGATCGCAGTACAGTATTTAAAAGGTGGATATGGATCTGTGGATATGGGAGCCATGATGGGAGCGCTGGTACTTTCTATCATCCCGATTGTAATCTTTTATCTGTGCTGCCAAAAACATATTATAGAAGGTGTCGTGGCAGGAGCTGTGAAGGGATAAGGCTTGTAAGAAAAAAGGGAATGGATTAAAATAAAGAGGACAGATCAATAAAAAATCTGCCATGCAGCCAACAGAGGGGCATGGCGGATTTTTTGGCATGTATCAGAGGGGGGACGGACATGATCACGATATTGATTGCAGATGACGAAAAACTGGAGAGAAACGGGATCAAGTTTCTGCTGAAACGAGAGCAGGAAGAACTGGAGATTTTAGAGGCAATAAACGGGAAAGATGCAGCGGGGATTTTGCAGAAAAAACAGGTGGATATTTTGTTTTCGGATATCAAAATGCCTTATATGACAGGGCTCGAACTGGCGAAAGCTGCACGGGAGTTGCAGCCGGAGATCGAGATAGTGATTTTTAGCGGATACAATGATTTTTCTTATGCGAAGGAGGCGCTGCATTACGGAGTAGTCGATTATGTGCTAAAGCCGGTAGATCCGGGAGAGTTTCATAAGACGTATTGTTCTGTGAGAGATCATATTCTGGAGAAGAATACGCAGAAAGGAGAAATTGCAAGGCAGCAGGATGATCTGGGAAAATATTTTCTGCAGAATTTTTTGTATGACGGCAAAGAAGAAAACGGGACAAAAGCTGCGGAGCTTTTATGTCAGGATGGAGGGCAGTATACTCATATGATCCTGGCAGGCGGCGAGGACTGCTTTTTTGAAGTGGATGAAGAAAAGCTTTTGGGTCAGCTCAGAGAGCACATGTCCCGTCAGTTCCTTTATCTGAATGTGGCAGCAAATGAGTCCTTATTTCTGTTTCAGGAAAGATATGCAGATTATGAGACAGTGGCAAAAGAGTTATATCAGTTTTTTAAGAATAAGTACGATGAGGAGTGCTATTTGGCAGTAAGTGAAGAAATTACAGACTGGCAGGAACTTCCTGAAGTATTTTCCGGTTTAGAGGAGGTACTGGCAGAAAAATTTTATCAGCCCAGGCAGAAGATTTTCTTTGCAGGGGAAGTGCAGGAGACCAGAGAAATGGATGAGGCAGAAGAATCTCAGGTCCTGAATAATATCAAAGAGGACATTCAATATAAAGACAGTATCCATCTACGGCAGGATTTTCAGAAGCTGGAGAGAAAATATAGAGAAAGTATGAAATTTTCAGAGATGTATGTGAAATTTGTATTTTCTAATATTGTCAAAGATATTTATGAGGAGATCAATCCAGGAGATGTGAAAGCATTGTCAAAAATGATCGACAGGCTGTACCGCTGCAGGAAAATTGAAGATGTACTGGCAATTACAGAACAGGTAGTCTGTGAACTGGAGAAATTTGTACAGGAGCAGAACAAAGGATTTCGGAATGAAGTTATGAAAGTGAAACAGTACATTCATCATCATTATGCAGAAAATCTCAATGTAGAGAATCTGGCAAGGCAAGTCTATCTCTCCCCGGGATATTTAAGTGTTGTATTCAAGGAGGAGACCGGAGTCAATCTGAACCGTTATGTCCGGGATATCCGGATGAAGAAATCCAGGGAGCTTCTGGAAAATACCAGTATGAAGATCTCGCAGATCGCAAAAGAGGTTGGATTTTCCAATAATTCTTATTTCTGCAGGAGCTTCCGGGAGTATTTTGGCAGCACACCGGAGTCTTGCAGGAAAGGGAGTATGAGTGATGAAGAAGCTTCTTTATCGGTTTCATAATTTTAAATATCGATATAAGCTGATGATCCTGATTTTGATCGCTGGGATCATTCCGACACTGATCGTGACATGCTATATGCAGATGGGAATGATGAACACGCTCAAGAAGCGGGAAATGGAAAATATGCAGGAGTCTTTAAAACAGGCAGTCGATGCAATAGACAATCAGGCGCAGATTTATGAAAATCTGATTGATTATCTGTCTTATTCGGGAGACCTCAGGAAAGTGCTGAAAATGGAACGTGCATCAGATTTTAATACATATCTGAAGTATACTCAGGTGGCAGATCCGTTGTTGAATATGCCGCAGGTGTATCACAAAGAAATTAAAGGGATCACGCTGTATGCGGATAATATTCAGGTTGCCCATGGAAGTACACTGGCTCCTTTGTCGGAGATTCAGGGAGAAAACTGGTATCCCAGAAACAACAGAAGTCTGATTCGCTGGTATGTACAGACTGGAAGTCAGAATAAAGTGATTGTAGCCCGAAAGTTTTATGACGGGAGCAGTGAGATAAATGCTGTGCTGAAGATCACACTGGATTATAATAAATTGTTCGAACCGTTTGAAAAAATCATGGAATCTGATTTTGCCGGAATTGTCTGGGATGAAAACGGCAATGTCGTGTATTCCTGCAATAAAATTCCCGCTAAATATGAGACCGGGAAGGTGGATACAATTTCGGAAGTACAGAAAAGTTTTTCCAGTGTGACAAAGGAGATGGAAGGGAATCAGTGGAAATTCTGTTATTTTTGTCCTACGGATACGATTATGGAATCGGCAAGATATTTGATGTTGAAAAATCTGCCGCTTCTGACAGCCTGTATTCTGCTGATAGGAATCTTAAGCTATTTCTTTTCCAGACGTCTGGTCTGTAAGCTGGAACAGCTGACGGAAAATATGAATCAGATCCACAGTGGAATCCGGGAAGTGACCGTACAAAGTGATTCCAAAGATGAGATTGGTGTGCTCATTCGTACTTTCCGGCGTATGATGGATGAGATCAATAAACTGATCTCAGAAGTATATGAAGCGAAAATTGTGTTACAAAGGACAGAGATGAGGGCATTGCAGGCGCAGATCAATCCCCATTTCCCGTACAATTCACTCTCAATTATCAACTGGAAGGCAATCGAAGCAGATGAACAGGAGATCAGTAAGGTGACACTGGCATTGTCTACCTATTATCGGACCAGTCTGAACCGGGGGGAGACAATGACGACAGTAGTAAGCGAGATGGAGAATATCCGTGCATACCTGAAAATCCAGCTGATTATGCACGATAATAGTTTCCGGGTGGAGGAAGTTTATGATAATACAATGGGAAGTTGTGAGATCCCGAAACTCATTTTGCAGCCATTGGTGGAAAATGCGATCGATCACGGGCTGGATGTGTCGGAAAAGATTGAAAAAGTATTGCGGATAAAGGTTGTGCAGGATGAGCTGTTTTTATATTTTATGGTGGAAGATAACGGAAACGGAATGACAGAGGAAAAAGCGAGTCAAATCGTGACATATCGATCCAAAGGGTATGGTGTGCGCAATGTCAATGAACGGATCGTGCTTCTCTATGGAGAAGAAAATAAAATCCGGGTGGAGAGTAAAGAAGGAGAAGGAACCAGAGTATGCATACGGATTCCAAAGAAGAAGGAGAACGGACATGAGAAACAGGAAACAAAAAATTAAATACATACTACTGTTATGTGTGTTCTCGATGTTCCTGATCGCTTCCTGCAAAAGATCGGAAACCGGTAAGACGGTGGAATCGAAAGAAGTGATAAACGCACAGTGGGAAAATGCAGCACACACACCGTATGGGAAATATCCCGAGCTTGTTACTTATACACTGGGGAAAATCGTTGGATCTAATAATGCAAACCTGCCTGTGAAGGCGACTTATGAGGATAATGCCTACACACGATACTTGAAAGAACGGTTAAATATTCAAAACGAAGATGTTCTGGAAGGGGAAAATTCCGATTCTTATGAGGAGGCCGTTCAGATTTTGATGGAAGATCAGCAGCTGCCGGATCTGTTGGTGGTAAAAGGCAGGGAGACAGTCAAAGAACTGGTCAGGCGTGGGATGGTCGAAGATCTTACCACAGTATATGAAGAATGTACCACAGAAAGGATCAAGGAAATGTATCAAAGCTACGGAGAAGCACTTCTGGAATCGGCTACATTTGACGGCAGACTCTACGCACTTCCAGATGCAGAGGTAGATCATGGAGCTTCTCTTTTGTGGCTGCGCAAGGACTGGATGGAACGGTTGGGACTTTCCGATCCTGTAACGCTGGAGGAAGGGATGGAGATTATCCGGCAGTTTGTGAAAGCTGATATGGCAGGAAATCAAGAGACGGTGGGGTTGGCAGGAAGTACGGATTTGGTTTCTGAAAACAGCGGAACCTATGGGCTGGATGCTGTTTTTGACCAGTATCATGCAAAACCGAGCCAGTGGATTTTGAACGATCAGGGGAATGTGGTGTATGGTTCTGTGACAGAAGAGACAAAACAGGCGCTGATCTATCTGCATCAGCTTTATGTAGAAGGAATTCTGGACTCCAACTTTCTGCTGCGGCAGCAGGAAAATCTGGATACACTTCTTAAAGAAGGAAAGTGTGGGGCTATTTTCGGATACTGGTGGGCACCGAACAATCCACTGAGTTTATCTTATAGTGCGGACAGAACTGCAAAATGGCAGCCGTATCTGCTGACTGGAAATGCAGCGACCAGGACACGTACATTTCAATCCTATGAAGACTGTCTGTATGTGGTGGTAAGAAAGGGATATGAGCATCCGGAGATCGTGGGGAAATATGTGAGTACACTGTTTGATTATGGTCGTTTTGAAGATCAGAAGCAGTCCGATGAAATCAATGAATATTTTTCTTTGAATGTGGATCCGACAGCAAGACCGTTGAATATCAATGTAGACTACTGGGATGCGATCTACAGAGTGCAGCAAAATATACAGGATGTTCTGGATGGAAAAACGCAGCAGAGCAAATTGAACGGATTAGAAGCTGCTTATTATAAAATCTGTAAGTCATTCCTTACAGGAGATGTGACCACGTCGAATGCATGGGCAGCATACACTTCCCGGATACAGGCAACGGGACTTTTGACGAAAGAGAATCTGGATGAAAATCAACCGCCTCTTTCGTTAGGCAGTCAGAAAATCAAAATCCCGGAAGAATTGCTGGAAGAAGAGAAGAATACATTTCTGCAGATCATAGTGGGAGAAAAGCCGCCTGAATATTTTGATACGTTCGTAAAGAAGTGGTATGAAAACGGCGGAAAAGCGCTCACACAGCAGGCGGATGACTCTTATAAAGAAACGATGAAATAGTTATAAACGCCAATATCTAGTTTTTGAAGGAAAACCTGCATACTAGATGTTGGTGTTTTTCATTGACATTCAAAAATGTGGGTGATACACTAAATACAGCGTTTAGCTGCAGAAAGGAGAGGTACGAAACATGTATCAAGTCACAAAAAGGGACGGGGAAATAACAGAATTTAATCTGACCAAGATCAGCGAGGCGATACGAAAAGCGTTTGAAGCCAGAGAAAAAGAGTATAATCAGGATATTATTGATCTGTTGGCACTGAAAGTGACTGCAGATTTTGAACCGAAGATAAAAGAACATAAAATTGCAGTGGAGGACATTCAGGACAGTGTAGAGTCTGTTCTGATCAAAGCAGGATACGCAGATGTTGCGAAGGGATATATCCTGTACCGCAAGCAGAGAGAAAAAATCCGAAATCTGAATTCTACACTTTTGGATTACAAAGAGATTGTAGACAGTTATGTGAAGGTGACAGACTGGCGCGTTAAGGAGAATTCTACCGTGACGTATTCTGTTGGGGGTCTGATCCTGAGTAATTCCGGTGCGATCACAGCCAATTACTGGCTGTCAGAAATTTACGATGAGGAGATTGGAAAAGCACACAAGAATGCGGATATTCATATCCACGATCTTTCTATGCTGACCGGATATTGTGCCGGCTGGTCTTTAAAACAGCTGATACAGGAAGGTCTGGGAGGTGTGACGGGCAGGATCACATCTGCTCCGGCGAAGCATTTGAGTGTTCTTTGCAATCAGATGGTGAATTTTCTGGGAATCATGCAGAATGAGTGGGCAGGAGCACAGGCATTTTCATCGTTTGATACCTACCTTGCACCATTTGTAAAAGCAGACCATCTGACATATCGGGAAGTGAAAAAATGCATCGAATCTTTCATTTTCGGGGTGAACATTCCGTCCAGATGGGGAACACAGGCGCCGTTTTCGAATATCACACTGGACTGGACTGTTCCAAATGACCTCGCCAATCTGCCGGCGATCGTGGGCGGGAAAGAACAGGACTTTACATATGGTGATTGTAAAGAAGAGATGGATATGATCAACCGGGCATTTATTGAGACGATGATCGAGGGAGATGCACAGGGAAGAGGATTCCAGTATCCGATCCCGACGTATTCCATCACGAAAGATTTCGACTGGTCGGATACGGAGAACAACCGTCTGTTATTTGAGATGACCGCAAAATACGGAACACCGTATTTTTCCAATTATATCAACAGTGATATGGAGCCAAGCGACGTGCGCAGTATGTGCTGCCGTCTGCGTCTGGATCTGCGGGAACTGCGCAAGAAATCCGGTGGATTTTTCGGAAGCGGAGAGAGCACAGGTTCCGTTGGTGTTGTGACGATCAATATGCCGAGAATTGCATATTTATCGAAAAATGAGGAAGAATTTTACGAGAGACTTGATAAAATGATGGATATTGCCGCAAGATCACTTCATATCAAACGAGTGGTGATTTCCAGGCTTCTGGATGAAGGGCTGTATCCGTATACAAAGAGATACCTGGGAAGTTTTGATAACCATTTCTCTACAATCGGGCTCATCGGAATGAATGAGGCAGGACTGAATGCAAAATGGATCCGTAAAGATCTGACGCATCCGGAAACGCAGAAGTTTACAAAAGATGTTCTGAATCACATGAGAGAGCGGCTGTCCGACTATCAGGAAGAATATGGTGATCTGTATAACCTGGAGGCAACTCCGGCAGAATCTACCACATACCGCCTGGCAAAACATGATGTGGAGCAGTTCCCGGATATCATTACAGCAGCAGAGGACTGTGGAACACCATATTACACAAACAGCTCTCATCTGCCGGTTGGCTATACGGAGGATGTATTTGCCGCACTGGATATTCAGGATGAGCTGCAGACGCTGTATACATCAGGAACGGTATTCCATACATTCCTGGGAGAAAAACTTCCGGACTGGAAGTCAGCGGCAGCTCTGGTCAGAAAAATCGCAGAGAATTATAAGCTGCCGTATTATACAATGTCTCCAACATATTCTATCTGTAAGAATCATGGATACATTTCCGGAGAGCAGTATACTTGTCCGATTTGTGGAGAAGAAACAGAGGTATACAGCAGAATTACCGGTTATTATCGTCCGGTCAAGAACTGGAATGATGGAAAACTGCAGGAATTTAAGGAACGAAAAGTGTATGATGTAGAACACTCTCACGTGAAGCAGGAGAATTTCAGGGAGACAGAACAGGAAGAAGAACAGCGTATTTTCGAAGAGGTGAATACAGAGGAAGGAAAAGTACTTCTTTTTACAACGAAGACCTGTCCGAACTGTAAGCTTGCAAAAGATTCCCTGGAAAAAGCCAATATTTCTTATGAAGTAGTTGATGCGGGAGAAAATGAAGAACTGGTTAGAAAATATGGCGTCATGCAGGCGCCGACACTGATCGTGATCAAAGAAGAAGGTGTACAGAAACTTGCAAATGCGTCCAATATCCGGGCATTTGCAGAAAAACGATAGAAAAATAGAAAACGGAGGAACTCGATATGTATGATATTGGAATTATCGGAGGGGGGACAGCAGGTCTGACAGCAGCTATCTATGGACAGCGTGCAGGAAAACGGACTCTGGTGATCGAAGGACTGAATTTTGGAGGACAGATTGTAAATTCACCGAAAGTAGAGAATTATCCGGGATTGGAGAGTATCAGCGGAAGCCAGTATTCTATGAATCTGCTGAATCAGGCAATGAAGCTGGGAGCAGAGACTGCTTCCGAGCGTGTAAAAGAAGTACGTGAGGAAAACGGGATCAAAATCATCGTGACAGACCAGAAAGAATATCCATGTAAGGCCGTGATCCTTGCAACAGGAGTGGCTCACCGGCATCTGGGGATCCCACAGGAGGAGGCGCTTGCCGGTTCCGGCGTCTCTTATTGTGCGACCTGTGACGGCGCATTTTTCCGCGGGAAAGATGTAGCAGTGATCGGTGGAGGAAATACCGCTCTGCAGGATGCAGAATTCCTTTCGAATTACTGCAATAAAGTATATGTGGTACATCGCCGGGATGAATTCCGTGGGGAAAGCAATCTGGTAGACGTACTGAAAGAAAAAGACAATGTAGAGTTTGTTTTGGATTCCATAGTCAAAGATATTGAAGGCAAATTCATGGTAGAAAGATTGTTCCTGCGTAATAAAAAGACAGGAGAAGACTTCCATATTCCGGTATCCGGTGTTTTTGTAGCAATCGGTCAGATTCCGCAGAATGAAATCTTTGACGGTCTGGTACGCCTGGATGAAAATGGATTTATTCTGGCATCTGAGGACTGTATGACATCTCATCCGGGAATCTTTGCAGCCGGGGACTGCCGGACAAAAGAAGTGCGTCAGCTGACAACTGCAGCGGCAGATGGAAGTGTGGCGGCATTGGCGGCTTGTAAGTATCTGTCAATGAATTTTTAAGGTAATTAAGAAAATCAAAATAAAACCAAAATATTGCCAAAATGATCATGCAGAGAACAGGCTCCCACTTTCTTTGTATGGTCATTTTTTTGTATCTTTTTCGCAAACTCACAATTTCTTGCATTTTAAAAGATATTATTATAAAATAACTATATGTGTTTCCGTGGATGAGCAAGAAATGGAGTATTCTTAAATTTTATATCCAACGGAGCAGGATGATATCGGGGGAAAGAAACTATGAGTGAGAATTATAAACAGCGTTCGATCCTGGAGATTATGAATGACGTGCTCGGTACGATACGCGATTACTACGATTCAGAATATGTGTATTATATCGAGAGAGATGAAGAAGAGATTCTTACAATCTATGAGTGGTGTGCTGAATTCGTGCCGTGGCAGCGGGATAAGATCAAGATGCTTGATAAAGAACAGTGGCCGCGGTGGATCCGACAGGATATCACGGATACGACAGAAGCAGACTACAGTGTTTCTCAGCCATTGGAAGATGGAATTACGGCAGTTCTTGCAGCGGTAGGGGTACACAGAGGCGGATGTGAGATTTCTTTTATGAGGTCTCTCCTTCCATATATTTCACAGTCTATTCTTTTGCAGAAGATGCAGAAGCAGCAGGAATATCTGAGTTATCATGATGATCTGACTGGTTTGATGAACCGGAACAGCTTCGTCAGATATATGTCGGACGTACAGAAAAAAGAGCACAAATCACTGGGAGCAGTATCTGTGGACATCAATGGATTGAAGAACTTTAACCGGGAATTTGGACATGAATATGGGGATGAGGTTGTAATCCGTGTAGGTGAAGTGCTGGAGGAGCATTTCCGCAGCTCTCTGGTGTTCCGAATGACCGGAGATGAGTATCTGGTAGCGGTAGAGGATGCGACATATGATACATTTATCAAGAGCGTGAACGATGCACATCATAAACTGGACAATATCAGTCTTGGACTGGTATCTGTCGGTTATGCCTGGGAGAAAGTGGATATTGATGCAGAAAAGCTGATCGGCCGCGCAGAAGGTATGATGCGTGAAGAGAAGCAGAAGTATTATAAGAATTTGAAAAAGGGGCATCATGAGCCTATCATCAAACAGGATCTGCTCAGCGATATAGAGAATGGCAATTTTATTGTCTGTCTGGTTCCGAAAGTGGATGTAGATACTGAGGAAGTAGTCGGAGCAGAAGCAGTGGTACGCTATCACCACAAAGATCTGGGTATTATGAATCCGGGAAAATATCTGACACTTCTGGAAGAGACCAAGCTGTCTCATTATCTGGATCTGTATGTGTTTGAAGAAGTATGTAAGACGCTGCGCAGATGGGAGACGGAAGATTTGCCGATGATCCCAATCGCTGTAAATTTTGCGGGAGCAACGCTCAGACAGATAGATGTAGCAGAAAAAATGACAGCTCTGATCGAGAAGTATCATGTGTCCTGTGAGTATCTGGAAGTAGAAGTTTCAGAGTCTTACAGTGATATGAATCAGGAGATGCTTGCAGAGACGAGTAATAAGATTCGAAAGAGCAATGTGCGGGTGATTTTGGACCACTTCGGAGCAAAAGAATCCACAGTAGCGATTCTGACGATCATGGAATTTGACGGATTGAAGATAGATAAAAGTATCGTGACCAATATTGTAGGCAACGGCCGAAGCCAGAGTGTGGCAAAAGCAGTAACAGATGCCTGCTGTCAGCTGGGAGTACCGGTTTCAGCAAGTGGTGTGGAGACAAGAGACCAGCTGAATGTATTGAAAGAACTTGGCTGCAGCTGTGTACAGGGAAGCCTGTTTAACAAGCCGATCACGATTGATACATTTGAAGTCCGTTACCTGAAAGGATAAGAGTATGATACGTACCTGGCTTGCAGATATCAGAGCACTGTATGATGAGGAATGTTATCAGAAATATTTTGCAGCACTTCCTGCGTTTCGACAAGAGAAAGCAAGGAAGCTGTTGTTTCAGAAAGACAGGGCTCAGAGTGCAGGGGCATGGCTTTTATTGGAGGAGATCAGAAAGCGGTACAAAATTTCCGACCGGGCAGTTTACAATCTTTCGCATTCCGGGGATTATGTGCTGTGCTCGATCGACACTGATGCAAGAGAGGGCGTACAGCTTGGATGTGATATTGAGAAAGTCCAAAAGGCCAGAATGGAGTTAGCAAAACGTTTTTTTTGCCGCAGTGAATATGAAGATATTTTCAGATGTGATTCAAAAGAGGCAAGAGCGGAAAAGTTCTGCAGATACTGGGTACTAAAAGAAAGTTTCATGAAAGCGACCAGAAAGGGAATGGCACTGAAGATGTCATCGTTTGAGATCCTGCTTTCGAATCCACCCAGGTTGATAAAAAAGCCGGAGGAGTTTGAAGAGACATATTATTATTGTGAGTACCCTCTGGAAGGATTTCCTTATCGAATCGCAGTCTGTTCGAACGATTCAGAGTTAGATTCTAGAATACAAATGGAGTTAAAAGAAATATGGCAAGAGTAAATCGAAAAGCGAAAAAAATACTGATCACAGGGATGATCCTTGGAGCGGCAGCAGGGATTTTGCTCACATTTCTGGCAGCAAACAGCAAGATGCATGACAAAAATGATGAGATCAAAACTGTCAAGGCAAAGTATGAAAAAGAAGCGAAATCTTTGAAGAAGCAGCTGAAGGAAGCAAAGAATGAGCAAAAAGAAGTAAACCTGCAGTCAAATGAATGGAATCTGCTCCTGGTGAACAGTTCTTATCCGCTTGCAGCAGACTATTCACCGGAATTGACGGCTGTAGATGATGAAGATCATAAAGTAGACTCCCGGATTGTAGAGTCTGTAAATAAAATGCTTCAGGATGCGAAAACAGCGGGGATGAATCTGAAGATCATTTCAGCATACCGTTCGTATGATGATCAGAAGAATGTGTTCAATGATACCATGCAGTCATGGCTCAGTCAGGGATATTCGTATTTAGATTCTTACGATGAGACGAAAAAGTCTGTAGCAGTTCCGGGAACAAGTGAACATGCAACGGGGCTTGCACTGGATATCACATCTGAGTCGAACCAGACACTGGATGAGACACAGGCACAGACGCAAGAGCAGCAGTGGCTGATGAAGAACTGCCAGAATTATGGATTTATTCTGCGTTATCCGAAGGATAAGACAGATATAACCCAGTATATTTATGAGCCGTGGCATTACCGCTATGTGGGAGAAGAGGCTGCAAAGGCGATCATGAAAAAAGGAATTACGCTGGAAGAATATCTGGCACAGATACAAAAATAAACAGGAAGAGTTTTTATTTCGCAAGCCGGGATAGAAACTCTTTTCTTTCTATAGCGGAAAAACAGTCTTTGCGATTGACGCATAAAATGGGATTTGCTACAATGAGAGAAGTTGGGTGACGGGAAATAAAAATATTTCCTGCCTGATGTAAAAATCCGAGAAGGAGGAAGAGCATGGAAGATCTTACATTTGGAGAACAGGTCAAGGTAGTATTGAGCCGAAAAGGCATGACCATAAAGGAACTTGCGGAGATTATAGAAGAAAAGACCGGAATGAAAATGTCCAGACAGAATCTGACGCAGAGACTGGGAAGAGACAATTTTCAGGAGCAGGATATGCGGATGATCGCGTCGATCTTAGACTGTCCGTTTCAGCTGAGTATTTTAGGCGGAGAATCTGCTGAACTGACGCCTGCGGATCTGCGTACCGTAGAAGAGATGCGCAGAAAAGAAGGAAAATTAGAGGATGGAGAGCCGACACTTGAAGAGATGCAGATAGAGCTCCCGCTGGAAGAGTTAAAGCCACATGAGGAAGAAGAGAATCAGGAGCGTACCATCGAGGAGATCGCAAAGGATATTCCGATTTCTTCCGTGATGAAGCGGGCGGAAGAAGAGGATGCAAAACGAGAAGATCTGTCTGTGGGTGATATCAATCCATATACAGGTCATGAGTACCAGTCCAACAGTGTCAGAATGCATCCGAGCCGGATCGGATATGTTCAGGTATACGACAGAAGGACTCATAAGTGGAAAGATATGACAGAGTGGGCATTTCTTGGAGAGCAGGAGAGAAAGAAAGCGATGCTTGGAAGGGAGTATGTGCCGCCGGTTTATCTGGATTAAAAGGAGGCTGTCTATGGAGTGGAAGACCTTATTATCTGAAAAGCGGATGCGGGGATCCGGAAAGAAACAGAATGCGAAAAAATCGGATTTCCGCAGTGAGTTTGAAAAGGACTATCATCGGATCATAGGAAGTGCGTCATTTCGGAGACTGCAGGATAAGACGCAGGTATTTCCTCTGGATCAGAGCGATTTTGTACGGACAAGACTGACGCATTCTCTGGAAGTGTCTTCTCTTGCCAAGTCGCTGGGACAGAATATCGGTGAAGCAATCCTGGAGCGTGGAGCGGATCAAAAGTTTACCCGGAAGATGAAGGAGGATATTTCTCATATTCTGGAATGTGCCGGGCTGATCCATGATATCGGCAATCCGCCGTTCGGGCATTTCGGGGAGCTGGCGATCCGGGACTGGTTTTTGCGGAAGCTTCCCGAACTGCATTATAAGAGACAGACTCTGGATATGATATTGAGTCCGCAGATGAAAGAGGACTTCTATCATTTTGAGGGAAATGCACAGGCACTCCGACTGGTAACGAGACTTCATTATCTGGTGGATGAGTACGGGATGAATCTGACCTATGCACTGCTCAATACGATTATAAAATATCCGGTTTCGTCCACACAGGTCCATCCGGATTCCGGGAATATCAGAGAAAAGAAGATGGGATATTTTCTGGCAGATGAGAAGATATTTGAGGAGATCACGCAGGAGACGAAGACAGGGAACTGCCGTCATCCTCTGACCTATATTCTTGAGGCTGCGGATGATCTGGCTTATAAGACGGCAGATATCGAAGATGCATTTGTAAAAGGATTTCTGTCGTATCATGCGTTTAAAGAAGAGCTCGTATGTCTGAATGAGCAATATCCAGATTCCGGGTTTGACGGAGTTTTAAAGCTGAAAGAACTGTATCAGAGAGGTCAGGAAAAGGGTGTTCAAAATCCGGAGGCTTATGCCATCAAGAACTGGATCATTCGCGCGCAGGGATTTCTGATCGACTGTGCGACAAAAGGATTTATGAACCACTATGAAGAAATCATGGCAGGGACGTTTCAAAGAGATCTCTTTCACGGTACCTTTGGAGAAAAACTGATGGAATGTCTCGGCAATATCGCATACCGGTATGTATTCTCTTCCAGAGAAATTTACCGGATGGAAGTCAAAGAAGCAGTGATCCTGGACTTTTTGATGGATCGTATGATCCAGGCTGTGTTGTACTATGATACCGACAGGGAGTTAAATGCCATTGACAGCCGGGTATTGTCATTTATTTCAGATAACTATAAAAAGGCTTACAGTTATCAGGCAGAAGGAAAGAGCGAGGCAGAGAAGCTGTATCTCCGCCTGCTTCTGGTGACAGACTATGTCTGTGGGATGACAGACAGCTATGCAAAGCGCCTGTATCAGGATATGAACGGGATTATTTAAGACAGCGGCACCAGTAGCCGAAGTCTTTATCCGTGCTGCATTCGTCTTCGGAGAGCGCCAGTTTTTGATGGTATTCTCTCGTAAACTGAGGAAATCCGAATAACTCGGCAGCATGTGCTTCACGGGGAGAATAAATACCGGGAACACCAAGCCACTGATGTCCGTCTTCTTCCAGTAAAAGAAGATGATGGTAGTTGTGGTATCCATGCAGCAGAAAGCTGTTGTTGGCAAGCCGCCAGAATGGTTTTTGCAGGGAGGAGAGATCTTCATAACTGAGTTTGCGTATGCGGGAAGTCGGTTCGCAAGGTTGTGCGGTTTCTTCTGGCGGCTCGCACATTTTTTCTTCTGCAAGGACAGATGGGGTTTCAGGTTCTGGAGCCGGTATAGATTCTGATTCCGAGTCCGGCTCCTGGCAGGGGGCGGGTTCCATCCAGTCAGTCAGAAGGTTTACAGAAAATGGCCGGTTGCCTGTAGAAGCGGCGAAATATCTGCCGTCTGCGGTTTGCAGAAGAAAACCATGGAGCTTCGCTAATGTCAGATTCGGTGGAAAGTCAGCTTCTGAAAGTGTGACACGACAGGATACACACTGATTTTGTGTGGGAAGCTCTGCCACAGTTTTTTTCCGGGGTTTGTCTTTCTCGAAAAAGAACATGGACAGAGGAAGTTTTTCCTGTGATGCAGCAGGAATCTGCCGGATGGAGATCTGGAGATGACAGGACTGAAAAGTCTGCGTCAGTTTTAAAAAGCCTACATTTCGAATTTTTTTGTCCGCTTGATATTCATAGAAATAATAGATACCGGGTGTCATATAATACCTCAGGTCTTGTCTTTCTTCTAATGTATTCAATGTGTGGGAAAAAAGAACCGGATCAGGGCAGAGAGAAATTGGAAAGAGGAAACATTATGAATCAGGATGAAAAATATATGCGGGAAGCGATCCGTCAGGCAAAAAAAGCATACGCTCTGGAGGAGGTTCCCATTGGCTGTGTGATCGTGTATCAGGATAAGATCATTGGACGCGGATATAACAGAAGGACAGTGGATAAGAACACACTGGCTCACGCGGAGCTGCAGGCGATCCGCAAAGCAAGCAAAAAAATGGATGACTGGCGATTGGAAGACTGCACCATGTATGTGACACTGGAGCCGTGCCAGATGTGTTCCGGAGCGATCGTGCAGGCGCGGATCAAACGGGTGGTAGTCGGGTGTATGAATCCCAAGGCGGGCTGCGCGGGTTCGATCCTGAATCTTCTGGATATGAAAGAGTTCAATCATCAGGTGGAACTGACAACGGGAGTTCTGGAAGAACAGTGCAGTGGGATGATGAAACAGTTTTTTAAGGAACTGCGTCAGAAACAAAAAGATAAAAAAAAGAAGTCTGAATAACTCAAACTTCCTGTTTTTGCGGAAAATCATTCGTGCATTACGCTTCGAATGCATCACCCCATACGTTACCTCGGTAGTTAACTCAACCCAGGCACCCCTACGGCACCCGAGAGGTTCTGCTTAGTGCTGCTTCGTTCCCGACCTGACACGGTTCACAGATTCCCGTCGCGTAGGACCCAAATCTCAACGCCACTTTCCGAGGGCAGCTATGCAATGCTGCACCCTCTGCGTAATATCACCCCTGCTATAGCGGATTGCAGGTACAAGGTACCGCTAACACCCCGGCTGCACGGTTTTTAATTTTACATGGTTTTGATTCAAATGTCAACGGATATGGAGGTTTTTATGAAAGTTTTACTGACAGCGATCAATGCAAAGTATATACATTCCAATCTGGCGGTGTACAGTCTGCGCGCCTATGCGGGAAAATATGCACAGCAGACAGAGATTGCAGAATATACCATTAACCAGACGATGGATGATATTTTGTCTGATATTTACAGGAAAAAACCGGATATTCTATGTCTGTCCTGCTATTTATGGAATATTTTATATGTGGAGCAGCTGATCACAGAGATTCACAAAGTGCTGCCAAAGATGCAGATCTGGCTTGGCGGGCCGGAAGTGTCTTACAATGCAGTTTCTGTGATGGAGCAATATCCACAGGTGACAGGTGTCATGTGCGGGGAAGGAGAAGAGACCTTTCTGGAACTGATGGAATATTGGAATCAGGAGAGGGAAAGTCTGGATACGATCAAGGGTATCGTATACCGGGAGAATGGAACCTGCCGGCAGAACCCGCCGCGCCCGGTCATGGATCTGAGTAAAGTGCCGTTTGTGTATGATCACATTGAGGATTTTCAGAATAAGATCATTTATTATGAATCCAGTCGCGGATGTCCGTTTTCCTGCAGCTATTGTCTCTCCTCGATTGATAAATGTCTCCGTTTTCGGAATCTGGAACTGGTCAAAAAGGAGCTTCAGTTTTTCATTGATCACGAAGTGCCGCAAGTGAAGTTTGTAGACCGCACCTTCAATTGTAAGCACAGTCATTCCATGGCAATCTGGACATACTTAAAAGAGCATGACAGAGGAAAGACGAATTTCCATTTTGAGGTGGCAGCAGATCTGTTAAATGAAGAGGAGATGGAGCTGATCGCGTCCATGCGTCCGGGGCTGATCCAGCTGGAGATCGGAATCCAGTCCACCAATCCGGAGACGATCACGGAAATCCGCAGAAAGATGAACTTTGAAGAAGTAAAGCGGATTGTAAAAAGAGTGCAGGAAAAAGGAAACGTACATCAGCATCTCGACCTGATCGCCGGGTTGCCGTATGAAGATTATGAGCGTTTTGCACAGTCCTTCCGTGATGTCTATGCATTGCATCCGGAGCAGCTCCAGCTTGGATTCCTGAAGGTGTTAAAAGGTTCCTATATGCATGAAAAGACGGAAGATTATCAGCTTTTATATCAGGATCGGCCGCCGTTTGAAGTGCTTTCTACAAAGTGGCTCTCCTATGATGACGTGATCCGTCTCAAAGGTGTGGAAGAGATGGTGGAGGTCTATTACAACAGCGGACAGTTTGTCAATACACTGCGATTATTAGAGGAAGAGTTTACAGATACGTTTGCTTTGTATGAAAGTCTGAGCCGTTATTATGAAGAAAACGGACTGCATATGATAAATCACTCCCGAATTACAAGATATGAAGTATTATTTGCATTTATCAAAGCATGTGTAGAAAAGAATGTGGAAAACTATCGGCAGATGTTGATACTGGATCTCTATTTACGGGAAAATGTGAAAAAAAGACCGGAGTTTGCAGGTGAAGTCAGCGTTGATAAGCAAAAAGCTTCTGCATTTTATGAAAAAGAGGCAGAAGAGCGCCGGTATTTGAAGGGCTATGAAGGATATGATAAGAGACAGCTTCGGAAAATGACGCATCTGGAGCAGATCAATGGAAATCTCTACGTGTTTGATTACCGGAACCGGAATGTTCTGACGAATCAGGCAAGCGTATTTTGGGTAGAAGGAGGAGACGAGGCATACCCATCCGGGCATCCAACACATGCCTGCGGCGGGCAGACTTCGTCTGATCATGTATGAAAAAACGGACAAAAGAAATTTTAGCGATTCTGGATGAGCAGTATGGACGGGAGTACGTCTGTTATCTGAATTATGAGACACCGTGGCAGCTTCTGATCGCAACCATGCTGAGTGCACAGTGTACGGATGCAAGAGTAAATATTGTGACGGCAGATCTGTTTCAGAAATATGATACACTGGAGAAGTTTGCCAATGCGGATTTAAAAGAGCTGGAACAAGATATCAAGCCGACCGGATTCTACCACAATAAGGCGAAAAATATCATTGCCTGTACCAGAGATCTGCTGTACAGATTCGGTGGTGAAGTGCCCAGGAGTCTGGAGGATCTGACTTCTCTGGCAGGTGTCGGGCGAAAGACGGCGAATGTGATCCGGGGAAACATCTATCATGATCCGAGTGTGGTGGTAGATACACATGTAAAACGGATATCCAGACGCCTTGGCCTGACAAAAAACGAAGATCCGGAAAAGATTGAAACGGATCTGATGAAAGAACTGCCAAAAGATCACTGGATCTTATATAATATTCAGATCATTACTTTCGGACGGTCGATTTGTACGGCAAGAAGTCCAAAATGTGAGCAGTGCTTCTTGCAAAAATACTGCAAAGAGTTTAAAATGTAACCTAAAATACCCATTGGGTATGAGAATTTAAAGAGGTGAAAACAGTGGATTTTAATGATAAAAGAGTCAAAAGAGTGATTGCGATCGGAGCGCTGGTACTGGTCGTTGCGATGATCGCGACGATGATCCTGCCATATCTGGTATAGAAAAGTGGCTGTTGCGAACAGGAACATAGAGGGTTAAGGGAGACGGAAACGATGAAAGTTGGAAATGTATCACAGACAGTTTTAAAACGTTCTGTACTGAAACAACTGCATACAAAAAGAAAAGAGATTCTGACAGACCTTTCGGTGGAAGAGATGTGTACTGCGGTACAGATCAGGGACACAGAAGATGTGGTCTTTGCTTCGGCTGTAGTTTCTGGAAATTCCAAAAATATCGGGGTATATGCGATCATGCGTGCCGTGTTGGATCTGGAGACAAGGGGGGCTTCGGCAATTGGTGTTTCGGTACAGGTGATTCTGCCAACATATGCTTATGAGTCGCGGTTAAAAGAGATGTTCCGCTGTATGGAAGAACGGTGTGCATCCTGGGGGATTGCAATAACATGTGCAAAGGCAGAGACCAGTCCTGCAGTGAGCCAGTCCGTGGTATCGGTGACTGCGGCAGGAAGTGTGGAAAAAGGACAGCTGCGTACGCTTGCTCAGGCGGAGCCGAATCAGGAAATCGTACTTTGTGGTTCGATCGCAGCAGAAGGCGTACTGCGTATTTTCGATGAGAAGAGAGAAGAGTTTTCAAAGCGGTTTGTTCCGACATTTATGCGTCAGATCCAGGGGATAGAATCAGAACTGGAGGTTTTCCATGCGCTTCGCAGTGTGAAGCAGGAAAATACACCAAAAGGAGAACCACTGGTGACTGCAATGCAGCAGATTGGAAGCGGTGGTATTCTGGCATCTTTGTGGGAACTGACAGAGGCGGCAAATGTGGGAATGCAGATTGAAATGTCCCGGATTTCAATTCGGCAGGAATGTGTGGAAGTCTGTGAATATTATCACCTGAATCCGTATCAGATGACTTCCGCAGGAACGGTTCTGATGGTTACCAGAGACGGCAATGCTCTTGTGCGGTGTCTGGAAGAGAGTGGGGCACGAGCCAGTGTGCTTGGGGTTACAACGGCAGATCATGCAAAAGTAATCACAAGCGGAGACGAAGTGCGTTATCTGGACAGACCTGCTCCGGATGAATTGATGCGCTGGTGGGAAGAGCAGGCACAAAAAGAGGTAAGATCAGAATAAGGAGAATAAAAACGATGGAAAAGCGAGAATTGATCCGAAAAGAAATTTTATACTATATAGAGAAAAACAGCAGAGCCAATCTTGGAGAACTGGCAGTACTGCTTGGAACAGATGAGGTGACAGTTGCCAATGAGATTGCAGAGATGGAGAAAGACAAAGTAATCTGTGGATATCACACGCTGATCGACTGGGACAAAGCAGGTGTGGAGCTTGTGACAGCATTGATCGAAGTGCGTATGACACCGCAGAGAAGTCAGGGATTTGACAAGATTGCAGAGCGCATCTGCAACTATCCGGAGGTACATGCAGTGTATCTGATTTCCGGCGGCTATGACCTTCTGGTTTCTCTGGAAGGAAAGACTTTAAAAGAAGTGTCGCAGTTTGTTTCAGAAAAACTTTCTACTCTGGATTCAGTGATCAGTACAGCGACTCATTTTATTTTGAAGAAATATAAAGACCACGGAACGATCCTTTCTTCAAAAAGTGAGTCAGAAAGGATGCTGGTGACACCGTAATGAGAAATCCATTATCAAAAAAGATCGTAGAGATCCAGCCGTCCGGCATCCGTAAATTTTTTGACGTGGCAAATGAGATGAAGGATGCGATTTCTCTGGGTGTTGGAGAACCGGATTTTGATACGCCGTGGAGAATCCGTGAGGAAGGCATTTTTTCTCTGGAAAAGGGACGTACATTTTATACATCCAATGCAGGACTCAAAGAACTAAGAGAAGAGATCTGCAGCTATCTGGAGCGGAAAATCGGAGTATCTTATGATCCGATGCAAGAGACCATGGTGACAGTCGGCGGAAGTGAGGCCATTGATGTGGCACTTCGCTGTATGCTGGATCCGGGAGATGAGGTTCTGATTCCGCAGCCGAGTTATGTATCATATCTTCCATGTACGATCATGGCAGATGGCGTGCCTGTGATCATTCCGCTTCAGTACGAAAATGAATTTAAGCTGACAGTGGAGGATCTGAAAAAAGCAGTGACGCCGAAGACAAAAGTTCTGGTGATGCCGTTTCCGAACAATCCGACCGGATCGATCATGACAAAAGCAGATCTGGAGCCGGTGGCAGAGTTTATCAAAGAGCATGACCTGTACGTGCTCTCCGATGAGATCTATTCGGAATTAAGTTATCAGGGAGATCACGTTTCAATTGCAGCTCTGCCGGGGATGAGGGAGAGAACGATTGTGATCAACGGATTTTCCAAAGGCTTTGCCATGACAGGATGGCGTCTGGGATATTGCTGCGGACCAAAGCTGATCATTGAGCAGATGGTAAAGCTGCATCAGTATGCCATTATGTGTGCGCCGACAAACAGTCAGTATGCAGCGATCGAGGGACTGCGCCACTGCGGAGATGAAGTAGAGGAAATGAGAAAATCCTACAATCAGAGAAGGCGTTTCCTGATGCATGAATTCAAAAGAATGGGACTGGAATGTTTTGAGCCGTTCGGAGCTTTTTACGTGTTCCCGAATATCAGTGAATTCGGCATGACTTCGGAAGAATTTGCAACCCGCTTTTTGATGGAAGAAAAAGTTGCAGTCGTACCGGGAACTGCATTTGGAGAGTGTGGAGAGGGATTCTTGCGTATTTCCTATGCATATTCTCTGGAAGATCTGAAGGTGGCGCTGGGAAGACTGGAGCGCTTTATTGAAAAACTGAGAAATGAGGATAAAGCATCATGTTAAATATCGTGTTACATGAGCCGGAGATCCCGGCAAATACAGGAAATATCGGAAGAACCTGTGTTGCTACGAATACCAGACTGCATCTGATCGAGCCGCTGGGATTTCGTCTCAACGAGAAAGCATTAAAGCGTGCGGGGATGGATTACTGGGCAGATCTGGACGTAAGAACGTACATCAATTTTGAGGATTTTCTGGAGAAGAATCCGGGAGCAAAAATCTACATGGCGACAACAAAGGCTCCGAAAGTCTATACGGAAGTACAGTATGAGCCGGACTGCTATATCATGTTTGGAAAAGAGAGCGCCGGCATTCCGGAAGAGATTCTTGTGAACCATAAAGAGGACTGCGTGCGGATTCCCATGGTGGGAGACATCCGGTCTTTAAATCTTGGAAATTCAGTTGCCATTATTTTGTATGAAGCACTTCGCCAGCAGAATTTTGCGCATATGAATCTGGAAGGACATCTGCATGAGCTGAGCTGGGAACAGCAATAGAATGAAATAGAGAAAATCAGGAAAAAATGGTCTTATATGCAATGATGCAGTAAGATCATTTTTTTCAATGTAAATCTGGACATCTCTTGCTTGTTGTAGTATAATTCAAATAAACAGTTCCACAATATAAAAATCAGTTTCACAATATGAAACTAAAATCGATAGGAAAGAATGTCAGGAGGAATCAAGATGGGAAACAACAGATTTGATTTATTATCATTAGGTGAGATTTTGTTGAGATTATCCCCGCCGGATAATGAAAGGATCGTCAGTGGGGAGACATTCCAGAAGCAGGTTGGCGGTGCAGAGCTCAATGTCGTGTCGGGAGTTTCGATTCTGGGGCTTCGCACAGGCGTTGTCTCCAAGCTGCCGGACAATGCACTCGGAATCTATGCAAAAGATAAGGTACGTTTCTGCGGAGTAAGCGATGATTTTCTGGTATATGATGACAGTCAGGATGCCCGTCTCGGGATTTACTACTATGAGAATGGTGCTTATCCGAGAAAGCCGGGAGTGGTGTATGACAGAAGACACACTTCTTTTGACAAGATCAGTCTGGAAGAACTGCCAAAGGAGATGTTCCAGAGCACCAGATGTTTCCACACAAGCGGGATCACACTGGCATTGAGTGAAAATATCCGCCGTACTGCCATCGAGATGATCAAACGATTTAAGGAAAACGGTACACTGATTTCGTTTGATGTGAATTTCCGTGGAAATCTCTGGACAGGACCGGAGGCGAAAGCATGTATTGAAGAGATTCTTCCGTATGTGGATATCTTTTTCTGCTCAGAAGAGACCGCAAGGCTGACATTCTTAAAAGAAGGCGATGCGAAGCGTATCATGAAGAGCTTCACACAGGAATATCCGATCTCTGTGGTGGCTTCTACACAGAGAATCGTACACAGTCCGAAAAAGCATACGTTCGGTTCAGTAATCTACAGTGCGAAAGAGGATTGCTATTACGAAGAGGAGCCATATCGCAACATTGAAGTCGTAGACCGGATTGGAAGCGGAGATGCGTATGTATCGGGGGCGTTATACGGACTTCTTGCGTATGATTTTGACTGTCAGAAAGCATTGGAGTATGGGAATGCGGCAGGAGCAGTGAAGAATACGATCAAAGGAGATCTTCCATCCTGCAGTAAAAGAGAGATGGATGCAATCATTCGAAATCACAAGCATGTAGGACCGGAACTGGAAATGGACAGATAAAAAACAGGACAGACATTCTTTTTATTTGGAGAATGCCTGTCCTGTTTTTTGTGAATACTAATGTAGATGTGTGCAGTTTGCAGCACGAGAAGAAAACAGCATATTTTATGAAGATTTCGAAATTAACAGAAAAATAGAATGATATGGATTTATATTTTGACATTATTACATTTTGCGGTATAATGACATTAAGTTCATGCGCAATGCATAGAATAGTTGCATTGTAATGGGGAAGTAAAGGAAGGTGGTGAAGAATCGATGGTGGAAGAAACAATCAAAGCAATCCGTGAAACCGAAGCAGCGGCAGATGTGATTGTAAAAGAAGCTGGGGAAAAAAGCCAGAAGATTCTGGAAGATGCCAGACAAGAGGCAGAACGTATGATCAAATCCCAGGAAGAAACACACCGGATTTCTGCACAGGATGCGATGCAGGATGCCAGAGAAAAAGCCAGGGTATTTCAGGAAGAGGCCCGTGTGCAGACAGAGAAAGAAATCAAGGTGTTAAAGGAGTTTGCTGTCCAGAAAGAAGCGGAGGCAGTGAGTGCAGTGATTTCTCAGTTAGTGTTGTGAAAAGAAATTAAAAAAGGAGGGAGTGCACTATGGCGGTACTGCAGATGCAAAAAATCAGTATCTGCGCCCTGAAAAAAGATCGAAAAGCAGTTCTGGAAAAGCTTCAGAGGATGAAGGTGATGGAGATCAGCCAGATTCTGGAGGAGGATCCTGATTTTACAACGATGGATACGAGACAGGAGCGAATGGAATTAGAAAAGAGCGCTTCACTTTCAGATCAGGCACTGGAAATTCTGGATCGGTATGCGCCGGAGAAGAAGTCGATGTTTTCTGCACTGGAAGGGAAGGCGCTGATCGAAGCGGGTGATTATGAAAAAGTGGTGGATCAGAAGGAACAACTTTTATGTACAGTCAAGAGGATCCTTGCGCTGGATAAAGAAAAGGCAGAACAAAAAGCCGGTATCCTAAAGCTGGAGAACAGTATGGAAAGTCTGACTCCGTGGATGGATCTTCATGTACCGATGAATTATGGCGGTACGGCACATACAGTGATGCTGATCGGAACCATGCCGCTTGCCACGCTGGAAGAGATCTATCAGATGCTCGCACAGGATGCACCGGAAGTGGATGGTGTGGATGTGTCCGTTATCTATTCGGATAAGGATACCGTGTATCTGGCGGTTGTTTGTCTTACACAGGATGCAGAAAAGCTGGAAGAAGTATTGAGAAGCCGTGGATTTGCAAGACCGTCCCAGATATGGGACAAAGAGCCTGCGGCAGTGAAGGCGGAGCTGGAACAAACATGTCGGGAGTGCAAAGAGCGCATTCTGGAAATTGAAAAAGAGGTACGGTCATTTGCCGGTGAGCGTAAAAATATCCGGATTCTTGCAGATGATTACAGGGTGCGGGCAGAAAAATACGAAGTGCTCGGAAAGCTGCCGCAGTCAGAACGGGCATTTTTCATTACAGGATATGCTCCGGCAAAAGATACAGGACGCATTGAAGAGAGTCTGACGAAGGAGTTTACGTGCGTCATTGATATTGAAGAAATCAAAGAGGATGAAGAATCGCCAACGCTTTTAAGCAACAATTCATTTTCCGCAAGTATGGAAGGAATTGTGGAGTCCTATGGACTTCCGAAGAGAGGAGAATTTGACCCGACGACGATTATGTCATTCTTTTATGTATTTTTCTTCGGAATGATGCTTTCTGATGCGGCGTATGGCGCCATCATTGCAGTGGCGTGTTTCGTATTATTAAAAAAATTCCCGCGGATGAGCCGGGGAATGTATCAATCGATCAAGATGTTTATGTACTGCGGAATTTCCACACTGATCTGGGGAATTCTGTTTGGCGGATATTTTGGGAATATTGTAGATATTGTATCCCAGAAGTTTTTCGGAACAACGATAACGGTGCCGGCTCTTTGGTTCATTCCATTGAATGACCCGATGAAGCTTTTGATGTATTCGATGCTGTTTGGTATGATCCATTTGTTTGTGGGACTTGGCATCAAAGGATATATGTGCCTGAAAGAGAAGAAGATCATGGATTTCTTCTGTGATGTGGTACTTTGGTTTATGCTTTTGATCGGGCTGATCCTGATGCTGCTTCCGAGTGAGATTTTTTCATCGATCTCGCAGATACAGATTGTATTTCCGGATGCAGTGAACCTGGTGGCAAAGGGACTGGCGATCGCGGGTGCGGTGGGAATTTTGCTGATGTCCGGCAGGGACAAGAAGAATCCGGCGCTGCGTCTTGCGCTTGGTGCTTATGATCTGTACAACATTACCGGATGGCTCAGTGATGTGCTGTCCTATTCCCGTCTGCTGGCGCTGGGACTGGCAACAGGAGTAATCGCATCGGTGATCAATCAGATGGGCAGCATGCTGCCAAACAATATTGCAGGCGTGATTTTGTTTCTCGTTATTTTTGTAATCGGGCATACGCTGAATCTGGCAATCAATCTGCTGGGAGCATATGTACACACGAATCGTCTGCAGTTTGTGGAGTTTTTCGGAAAATTTTACGAGGGAGGCGGAAGAGCATTTCATCCGTTCACCCCGGATACAAAATATGTAGATGTTAAGGAGGAATCTTAGTTATGAGCATTATGGAAAATTTAGGAATCGTGTATGCACTTTGTGGTGCGGCAATCGCAGTACTTCTCGCAGGTGCAGGCTCTGCGATCGGAGTTGGAATCGCAGGTCAGGCGGCAGCAGGTGTTGTAACAGAGGATCCAGGTAAATTCGCGAAAGTATTGATCTTACAGCTTCTTCCTGGTACACAGGGACTCTATGGTCTTCTGATTGGATTTATCACATTGTCTAAAATCGGAATTCTTGGCGGAGGACTTGCAGAGGTGGATGTGACAACCGGACTTCTGATTTTGGCAGCCTGCCTTCCGATCGGAATTGTAGGTCTGATTTCCGGAAGATCGCAGGGAAAGACAGCCGCAGCATCGATCGGGATCATTGCAAAAAGACCGGAGCAGTTTGGTAAAGCAATGCTGTTTCCGGCGATGGTAGAGACTTATGCAATCCTTGCACTTCTGATCTCTTTCCTGGCTGTCAGCGGAATTCAGGTGTAAATGAGTGAGCCAAAGTGAACGAAAAAGGAGAGCATGAAGGATGAGTGGATTAGAGAATATGAAACGTCAGATTCTGGACGAAGCGAATCACTCAGCGGAAGAACAGATCTCGAAAGCCAGGACAAAGGCGGAAGAGATTTTAAGAGAAGCAAGAGAGCAGATGGAGGAACAGAGCGCAGTCATGGCTAAAAAGTCGGAAGACGAGACAAAAGACTATGCACAGCGCATTGCATCTTCCAGTGAAATGCAGAGAAAGCAGGCTCTTCTGCAGGCAAAACAGGAAGTGATACAGGAGGTTCTTAACAAGGCATATCAGCAGGTACTGCATTTGGAACCGGAATCATACTTTGAGATGCTTCAGAAGCTGCTGGAAACATATGCACTTCCGCAGGAGGGAACAATCTATTTTTCTGCTGCGGATCTTGCGCGTATGCCGCAGAAATTTGAGGACGTGATTGAACAGACGGCACAGAAAAAAGGCGGTCATCTTGTGGTTTCGAAAGAACCGAAGGATATGGACGGCGGATTTGTGCTGGTTTATGGCGGGATTGAAGAAAATTGTACGATCAGGGCAATGTTCCACACAAAGCAGGATGAATTGTCGGATGTTGTACAGAAAATATTATTTGTATAGAGCGCAGCCGTTTTTTGCAGGCAGCAAAAGAAAGCGAGAAGGAGGGATTCGTCTTGAATGAATTGGAATATATCTACGCGGTTGCGCGCATACGGGCGCTGGAGAGTTCTCTGTTGACACAAAGTGTCATTGAACAGTTGATGGCGTGTCAGAACGAAACACAGTGCCTTCAGCTTTTGAGCGAGAAGGGATGGGGAGATCCGGCGGATGCACACGATCCGGTGAAGATGCTGCAGCGGGAAGAGGAGAAAATCTGGGAAGTGATCTCGGATATCGCTCCGGATTTGTCTGTTTTTGATGTGATGTCCTACACAAAAGTGTTTCACAATGTAAAAGCAGCAATCAAAGCAGTATGTACAGGGACAGAGGATCGGAATGTTTTTTACAATGATTGTTCCATTCCCGGGGCGCAGATGCTGGAGATTGTAAAGAATAAAGAATTCTGGCGTCTTCCGCCGGCAATGTCAGAGGCAGCTCAGGAAGCGTATGACGTGCTGCTTCATACCGGTGACGGACAGTTGTGTGATGTGATCGTGGATCGGGCAGCGCTGAAAGCGATTTCTGAGGCCGGAAGAAACGCAGAGGATGCGATCATCCGTGATTATGCAGAGTCTGCGGTAGCAATCGCAGATATCAAGATTGCAGTCCGTTCTCAGAAAACAGGAAAAAGCCAGGAGTTTTTAAAGCGTGCTCTGGCACCCTGCGATACAGTTCAGGTGGAGCTTTTGGCAAAAGCAGCTGCAAACGGCATGGATGCGATCCGGGATTATCTGCTCACAACTGCCTATGCAGGTGGGGCAGAAGCATTGGCAGAGTCACCGTCCGCATTTGAGCGGTGGTGTGACAACCGGATGATCGAAACCATGAGACCGCAGAAATATCAGGCATTTTCTGTGGGACCGCTGGTGGCATATATTGTGGCGCGGGAAAATGAGATCAAGACAGTTCGAATCATTCTGACCGGAAAACAGAATCAATTTCCGGAGGAGGCAATTCGGGAAAGGATCAGGGAGATGTATGGATAAGATAGCAGTAATCGGAGATTATGACGGCATTTACGGCTTCCAGACACTGGGTCTTTCGATCTGCCCTGTCAGAGATGCCGAAGAAGGGAAAGAAAAACTGCGCCAGCTGGCCCTGGAGTGCGGGATTATCTACATTACAGAGGCTCTGGCGGCAGAACTGCCGGAAGAGATCGGGCGATATAAAGAACAGGTCATGCCTGCCATCATTCAGATACCGGGTGTATCCGGCAATACAGGAGCAGGTGTAGAAGGCGTGAAAAAAACCGTGGAGCAGGCAGTCGGTTCGGATATCCTGTTCTCACAGGAATAATGGGAGGTAGATTCGGCAATGAGTAAAGGCGTAATTAAAAAAGTAGCAGGACCGCTGGTCATTGCCTCTGGAATGCGCGATGCGAATATGTTTGATGTCGTGCGTGTAAGTAAGCAGAGACTGATCGGCGAAATTATAGAGATGCACGGAGACGAGGCGTCTATTCAGGTATATGAGGAGACATCCGGACTCGGACCGGGAGAGCCGGTGGAATCCATGGAAGTGCCAATGTCCGTAGAACTCGGACCGGGGCTGATTACCAGCATTTACGATGGAATCCAGAGACCGCTGGATGATATCATGAAAATTTCAGGCAACAGTCTGAAGCGTGGTGTGGAAGTTCCGTCTCTGAAACGAAATCTGAAATGGGAGTTTGTTCCGACTGTTAAAGTCGGAGATGAAGTCGAAGAAGGAGATGTGATCGGTACGGTCCAGGAGACGCCTGTGGTACAGCAGAAGATCATGGTTCCTTATGGAGTAAAAGGGACGGTCAAAGAGATCAAAGCAGGAGAATTTACGGTTGAGGAAGTGGTTGCCGTTGTTGCCACTGATACGGGGGACAGAGAGCTTACCCTGATGCAGAAATGGCCGGTCCGCAAAGGGCGTCCGTATCAGAGAAAGCTTCCGCCGAAGATGCCGCTTGTAACCGGGCAGCGTGTGATCGATACGTTCTTCCCGATTGCAAAGGGCGGTGTGGCAGCCGTGCCGGGACCGTTCGGAAGCGGTAAGACTGTCATTCAGCATCAGCTTGCAAAATGGGCAGAGGCAGACATTGTGGTGTATATCGGATGTGGAGAGCGTGGAAATGAGATGACGGATGTTCTGAATGAATTTCCGGAGCTGAAGGATCCAAAGACAGGCCAGTCTCTGATGCAGCGAACGGTTCTGATTGCAAATACATCGGATATGCCGGTGGCAGCCCGTGAGGCTTCTATTTACACCGGGATTACGATCGCAGAATACTTCCGTGATATGGGATACTCGGTGGCATTGATGGCAGATTCTACATCCCGCTGGGCAGAGGCCCTTCGTGAGATGTCCGGACGTCTGGAGGAGATGCCGGGTGAAGAAGGGTATCCGGCATATTTGGGAAGCCGGCTGGCGCAGTTCTATGAGAGAGCCGGACATGTGATCTCACTTGGAAAAGATGGAAGAGAAGGTGCGCTTTCTGTAATCGGTGCGGTATCCCCTCCGGGTGGAGATATTTCCGAGCCGGTTTCTCAGGCAACGCTTCGTATCGTGAAAGTATTCTGGGGACTGGATTCCGCACTGGCTTACAAACGGCATTTCCCGGCAATTAACTGGCTGAACAGCTATTCTTTGTATCTGGATGATATGGAGACATGGTTCAATGCCAATGTGGCATCTGACTGGATGGAAGGCCGTCAGAAGATGATGACACTTCTGCAGGAAGAGGCAGAGCTGGAGGAGATCGTAAAAATGGTAGGTATGGATGCTCTTTCACCGGGTGACCGGCTGAAAATGGAGGCGGCCAGATCCATCCGTGAAGATTTCCTGCATCAGAACTCTTTCCATGAGATCGATACGTATACTTCGCTGAAAAAACAGCATATGATGATGAAGCTGGTCATGGCATTTTATGAGAAGGCAGTGGAGGCACTTTCAGGTGGTGCATCTTTGCAGGATCTGATCAATATGCCGGTCAGAGAGCAGATCGGACGTTTTAAATATGTGCACGAGGACGATCTGGATACAGAATACGAGAAAGTAAATCAGGAACTGGATGCGGAAATTTCTGCTGCACAGGGGAAGGAGGGCTTCTAAATGCCAAAAGAGTACAGAACCATACAGGAAGTAGCCGGACCTTTGATGCTGGTGCGCGGTGTAGAAAATGTAACTTATGACGAACTGGGGGAAATCGAGCTTGCAAGCGGTGAGACAAGACGGTGCAAGGTGCTGGAGATCGATGGAAGCGATGCACTGGTACAGTTGTTTGAAAGCTCCACAGGAATCAACCTGTCCAACAGTAAGGTCAGATTCTTAGGACGAAGCATGGAGCTTGGTGTATCTGAGGATATGCTGGGCCGTGTATTTGACGGACTGGGTCGTCCTATTGACAATGGACCTCAGATCCTGCCGCAGGCACGGATGGATATCAACGGACTTCCGATGAATCCTGCCGCGAGAAGCTATCCGGAGGAATTTATCCAGACCGGAGTCTCTGCGATCGATGGATTAAATACACTGGTACGTGGACAGAAACTGCCGATCTTTTCAGCATCCGGACTGCCCCATGCAAAACTGGCTGCCCAGATTGCAAGACAGGCAAAAGTACTGGGAACGGATGAAAAATTTGCGGTTGTATTTGCTGCGATGGGAATTACTTTCGAAGAGTCCAACTTCTTTGTGGAGAGCTTTAAGGAGACCGGAGCCATTGACAGAACGGTTCTGTTCGTAAACCTGGCAAATGACCCGGCCATTGAGCGAATCGCAACGCCGAAAATGGCGCTGACGGCTGCGGAATATCTGGCATTTGAAAAAGATATGCATGTGCTGGTCATTCTGACAGATATCACCAACTATGCGGATGCGCTGCGTGAAGTGTCTGCAGCACGAAAAGAAGTGCCGGGACGACGTGGATATCCGGGATATATGTACACAGACCTTGCCACGATGTATGAGCGTGCGGGGCGTCAGAACGGCAAAAAGGGAAGTATCACGATGATTCCGATCCTGACCATGCCGGAGGATGACAAAACCCATCCAATCCCTGACCTGACCGGATATATTACAGAAGGACAGATTATTTTGAGCAGGGAGCTGTACCGAAAAGGCGTGACACCTCCGATCGATGTACTGCCGTCCCTTTCCCGTCTGAAAGACAAAGGAATCGGAGAGGGCAAGACCAGAGCTGATCATTCCAATACCATGAATCAGTTGTTTGCAGCTTATGCACGCGGAAAAGATGCAAAAGAGCTGATGGTGATCCTGGGAGAGGCGGCGCTGACTGAGATTGACCTGATGTATGCAAAATTTGCAGATGCATTTGAAAAAGAATATGTTTCTCAGGGATACAATACGGATCGAAGCATTGAAGAGACGTTGAATATCGGATGGAAACTCCTTTCCATGCTGCCAAGAACCGAGTTGAAGCGTATCGACGACAAGTTTTTGGATCAGTATTATCAGGCATAAATGTTATGCCCGGAAAGAGAGGTGAGAAACGATGGCATCAAAACAGGTAAATCCTACCCGTATGGAATTGACCCGTCTGAAAAAAAAGCGGATCACGGCAATCCGCGGACATAAGCTTTTAAAAGACAAGCGGGATGAGCTGATGCGTCAGTATCTGGATCTGGTGCGGGAAAACATGGAAGTGCGTAAAAAAGTGGAAGCCGGGATTCTCGCAGCAAATAAAAATTTTGTCATTGCCAAAGCGGGGATGTCTGAGGCGGCACTGAATACTGCATTGATGGCACCAAAGCAGGGGATCACACTGACACCCGGGGAAAAGAATATCATGAGTGTCAACATTCCGACATTTGCATATCAAACGAGAACCGCGGATGAAAATGACATTTATTCGTATGGATTTGCATTTACATCCAGTGATCTGGATGGAGCAGTAAAGTCTCTGGCAGATATCCTGCCGGAGATGATCCGGCTGGCAGAATGTGAGAAGGCATGTCAGTTGATGGCAGCAGAGATTGAAAAGACAAGGCGACGTGTCAACGCGTTGGAACATGTGATTATTCCTGAGGCAGAAGAGAACATTAAATATATTACCATGAAGTTAGATGAGAATGAACGAAGCACTCAGATCCGTCTGATGAAGGTGAAAGATATGATGCTGGAGGATGCGCATCATTATAAAGAGAAGATGCAGGAATAGAATCCGTAAGAAAGCAAGAGGGGCGGTTCAGGTGACCAGCCCCCCTTTTTGTATTAGTGCGTTTTTTTATATTTTTGAATGATGGCATTCATGGTATCCCATTTTGCTTCCATGTCAGATACCAGCTTAAACTGTGTGCGGCATCTGTCTAAGTTATGGTTTTCCCGATGAATCTTAAAATAGGTATCTCCCTGCAGATAATCTGTTAAAAATCTCATGCCACATTCGAAGGTCATGACTTTGGCTCCAAGAGGCAGCAATTCAATTTCTTTTGTTGTTAATTTTCCGGCACAGCCTTCAATAAATCCTTTTGCGTAAATATCAAATAAGTTCATATCACACTGGATTTTATCCAGGTCAGTTTCATCCTCTGCACCTGTGCTTGCACCAAAACGGATTGAATCACCAAAGTCATTCATGGCAAGACCGGGCATAACGGTATCCAGATCGATGACACAGATTCCTTTGTGGGTTTCGTTATCGATCATAATGTTATTTAATTTTGTATCATTATGCGTTACACGAAGTGGCAATTCTTTGTTTTCAAGCATATCTCCAAATGCATTTGCGAGATCTTCATGAGCAAGAACAAACTGAATTTCATTCTGAACAGAATGTGCACGTCCGCAAACATCTTCTTTCACAGCTTTTTTAAATGTTTCAAAGCGGGCTTTTGTATCATGGAATCCTTTTATTGTTTCGTGAAGTGTTTCTGCCGGATAATCTGCCAGTAATCTTTGGAAATTGCCAAAAGAGACTGCGCTTTGATAAAAGTCTTCCTCACTTTCTACCTGGTCGTAACTTGTAGCGCCTTCAATAAAATTATAACATCTCCAGTATTCACCCTCGGAATCCACAAAATATGAGTTTCCGTCTTTGGTCGGAATCACGTTTAATGTTTCTCGTTCAGGATCCCCGCCGTTTTCAATGATTTTTTTACGGAGAAATGATGTCACTCCTAAAATATTTTCCATTAACTCTTCCGGGTTTTTAAAAATATTTTTATTCATGCGCTGTAAGATTACACGGCCTTCGGTTCCATCTTCTCTTTTTAATGTGACCAAAAAGGTATCGTTGATATGTCCGCTTCCGTAACGTACTGCCTTCATTACCATTGCGTTGAACTGGAAATTGAGCAATGCTTCCGTTTCCCCGCACCAGACTTTTTCCGGATAGATACCGTCGTCTTTCATAGTCTGAATTGCATTTACGACAACCTGTTTATCATCCTTGTATGTCACACCGTACCATTTATCTTTTGAGGTAAGCACAGACACGGTTGCCCGATTTTCTTTTAATAAATTACTTACTACGGTTGGGAGGAAATATTCACATTTTAATGGATTATGTTCTAAACCTTCTTTCAGAAATGCAGCAAATCCTGCTTTGATTTCCTGAAGAAATCCTTCCGAGAATCCCCACATATTCATAGAAACGACAGCATCCATTGGAAGCTCTGTCCAGGAGGCTCCATCATCCTCTGTAAAAGCGGCCCGCTCTCCCTTTTTTTCAATATGAGTGCGTTCGGTAACTTCTACTAAATATCCATTTTCATCCACAGTACAAACGCCCCGTGCGACATGACCGTTTTCTGTCAATGTATTTTTTAAATGATATCCTACCATTGTAAAACGGTATTTATCATCATCTTTCTGTGTTGACAGGAAATGATAAATTTTCTGGAATGCATCTCTTCCATAGTAATCATCCGCATTGATCACAGCAAAAGGACCATCTACAACATCAATACAGCTGAGAACGGCATGTGCGGTTCCCCATGGTTTTATTCTTCCGTCTGGAACTTCAAACCCTTCCGGAAGATTCGTCAAGTCCTGGAATACGTATTCTACGTCCATGACGTCTGCCATACGATTTCCGATTACTTCTTTAAAATCTTTCTCATTTTCTTTTTTGATAATAAAAACGACTTTTTCAAATCCTGCTCTTTTGGCATCAAAAATGGAAAAATCCATGATGATATGTCCCTGATCATCGATTGGGTCAATTTGTTTTAATCCTCCATAACGGCTTCCCATTCCTGCGGCCATAATGACTAATACTGGTTTTTTCATAATATATTCCTCCATATAATTATCATTGATTTGATAGATTTGTGAAAATTAACGCAGATTCTCTACAAAAGTGTCGAAATCTACAACGGTCCCGTTTGCTCTTGATTCCTCGGCTGCAAACACGATCAGGTGATTATTTACGGATGTTCGGATGTCAGAAACAGAGAAGCCTTGATATTCCCCAGTCAGATACTCATAAAGAGAGTACACAATGCCATCATCGCCGCCGCCATGCCCATTCGTAATGCCATCTTTGGCAACAATCGGAATTTCTGTAGTCTGCTTTGTTTCGAATTCATATATTGTAATAGGAGTTCCGAGCCCGTCCATTGCTGCGTGCAATTCCCCTTTTGTTCCCATAATATGTATAAATCTGCCGCCTTTGTTGAAGGCATTCATAGTAAAGGTAACAGTGATATCATCTTCAAAAATCATATTGACAGTCTGATGGTCTACAACATCGTTATCACATTTGAATACACACTTTCCATATTGTGTTGTACGAAGTGCTGTTTCCACCATTTCATCAGTGGGATTTGCTTCTCTGGTTGAGGTTGTTCGAAACCAGTCATTTTCCTTATCGTCCAGATAAAGTCTGACAGCATTATATGGGCAGGTGTCTGCTTTCGGACATCCCTGAATACAATAGTCCGGTGCATCTTTTGGAGCATTTTCCTCTTTAAAATAGGATAAGGCGCCAAAAGATTGTACTTTTTTACACTTCTTTCCAATTAACCATTGCAGAATATCCATATCATGGCAGGATTTTTGCAACAGCATACAGGAAGATCTTTTAGAGTTCCCCCAATTTCCTCTGACAAAACTGTGGCTTTGATGTACATTTCCAACACATTCTTCATGATTAACAGAAATAATATCTCCCAGTCTTCCGTCATTGATCAGTTCTTTGATTGTAATAAAAAATGGTGTATATCGAAGTACGTGACAAACAATGACTTTACTTCCCATTTGTTCCGCATAATCTGCAATTTTATTGCATTCCTCCGGGTCCGGGGATACTGGTTTTTCCAATAAAATGTCATATTGCAAAGAAATTGCTTTCAGTGTCGGTTCCAGATGTTGTTTGTCCATCGTTGAAATAACAGCAACATCCGCGATCTTTCCAAGATCAAGTAATGGCTTCCAATCTTCAAAGCACAGATCATCGGCTATCTGATGTTTTTTCTGGATATTATTTCTACGGCTCTCGATGGGTTCTGCAACTGCAATAACTTTGAATTTGTCACTCATCTGAGCCATAATATCGGTATATGTTTCACCCCTGTTTCCTGCACCGATCAAAATTACTTTTAAAACTTTGTCCATGTTCATTCTCCTTCTTATTTACAGGACTCTTTGTTAGTGTTATTATACACATATAAAAAGAGCAAATCTATGCAATAAAAGTCCAAAAATATGTAATTTTAGATCATAAGGTTACTGTTCACACCAGATGTTAAATATAGGTTCTGAACCGTCATGCCTGCATGTAAGGAAAAGAATCTATATTTAACATCTGGTGGAACCAGTCACCGCCCATACATAAGCAATCTAGCACGAAGTGCGGTACTGGAGTGCGCAAGCACGACGATTGCGCGTGGATAGGTGGGGATTGGTGTGAACAGTAACATCATAAATGGGGGAGGAGCTGTATGTTGATCAAAAATGAATTTCCGGCAATTCCGATTATCGAACAAATTCATATAACCAGTATGCATTCTTTGTTTAAAATTCATTATGAGTGTGGTTTTGAATTTCCAGGTGAGACGCACGATTTCTGGGAATGCTTGTATATTTTAGACGGGGAGCTCTGCGTTTCTGCTGACGAACGTATCTATAATATGTCGCAGGGTGAACTTATTTTTCACAAACCATTAGAGTTTCATAAATTTATCGTGAACAATCCGAAAGGAGCTACCGTGCTTACTTTTTCTTTTTCGGCAGGTGGTCCATTAACTTTTTGGCTTCGCAATAAAGTGTTTAAACTTTCTCAGGAGCAGACACAAATTATAGATTCTTTACTTGTATATATGCAGAATAAAGTTGATTTAATTAATATAGAAACAGAAAAAATAGAGTATTATTATTTACATCCTTTTTCCAGATTTCCATATTATTCTCAAATTATTGTAAGTTACCTTTGCCAATTATTTTTGAGTCTCGCGGAGCAGGGAACATTATCCTCTGTTTCTTCTGTTCCGGATGCGATCACGTTTCGTAATGCGATTAATTTTTTAAATACGAATCTTGACTGCCAGCCAACGGTAAGTGAAATTGCAGAATACTGTAATATCAGTGACGCCAGTTTGAAAAGAATATTTGATAAATATGCAGGGATAAGCGTGCACAAATATTTGTTAAAGTTAAAAATTAATGTAGCAAAAAAATTATTGCAGGATGGTGGGCAGGTATCTGTTGTTGCAGAGAATCTTGGATTTGCCAGTCAAAGTTATTTTTCAAAAGCATTTAAGAGAGAAACTGGTTTTACTCCATCTGATTTTGCTAAAAATTCCCAGACATAGTTGACTCTCGTATGTCTGGGAGTTTCATAGTCAGAATTAGTTACAGTCCGAATTCTTTAAATAAATTCTGCTGATAGTCATGGTCTTTGGCCGCCTTTATGATATCCTCCATTCGGTCAGACTTGGACAGTGCAATAATCAGAGCGTTGATGCGTTTTTCTGTTGCTTTGGTGCTTTCTTTTTTTTGTAATTTCTACGGCTGATTCTACCTCTGCATTGATTTTTTCTTTGACCTGTGCATCTACTTCCGCATCAATTTTTTCCTGTACCTTCTTGTTCACTTCCGCATCAATTCTTTCCTGTACCTGTCTTTTTACTTCCGCATCAATCTCATCTTTCATCAATTCTCGCAGTGCATCACACATTCCTTTTACCTCCTCAAACTTCTGTTTGTTGGCCCGCACGATCAATTCCATGACGGAGCGATACAGTGCATTTGCCTGATTTTTTGAATATTCTTCCAATAATTTTTCTGCGGTCTCATTCTGTTCCAGTTCATTGGTCAGACTTTTCAGCCACAGATTTTCAGCTTCTGTCAGTTCTTTTGTTACAATAATCTGAATCGGAATTTTATCTCCCGTTACATAATAAATCCCGCTTTCCGCTTTTTTTACTTGATATCTCAGTTTTGTTTTCAAGTGGTGAATCAATTTTCGTGGATACTTTCCTGTTACCAGAGTAATCGTAAGTTCTTCTATCGGAATGCTGTCCATCTGACTGGTATCGGATTTGTAAAAGCATGAATTTTCTGAAAGGACAGGCGTTTGCCTGTTTTTGAAATGAATAAGATATTTCACGTCATTTTTATGAAATAAAATGAATGTTAGAAAAAATATGCTTTATATTAGTCTAACATATTTTAAGGAAAATCACCATATCTCAAAATTCACATATATTAGTCATATAATGTCTGAAACGGAAGTGTGGATCTATGAATAAAAAATTACCGTATTACATGGCGTATCCTCTGCCTCTTCAGTATGATGATGAGCGCAAAGAGCGCAGAGATTATGAGTACATGAAGAGTCTTTATCCGGATGTGGCAAAACGGCTGCTCCCGTATATAGAGGAAGAATGTGACAGAATGGAATATGACAACAGCATGATGTATGATGAATATCCTGACCGTCTGCAGCTGCATCTGATGTGCAAAAGAGTCTGTGAAAATGTAAGAAAACATGAAAAAATTTTCTATGGAACAGAATATGAAGGACTTCTGTCGCAGGCAGAAGAAAACAGTGTCATGCAGATGGAAGAGGCAGAGCGGATGCAGGAGCCGGAATCTGAATGGGAACCTGAATTTATGCAGGTGCAGGAACAGAATCGGCGGGAACCGGAAAGAAGACGTATGCCGAACTGGCTTCAGAATCTGATTGAAGTTATGCTGTATCATGAACTATATAAAAGAAGAAGTGATCATCGCAGGTCTCGCCACAGAATTTACTAATTACAGATTTTGTGCTATGATAAAAATGATGTAGATACGAAGATTTTGGGATAAAAGTTAACATGATTATGGAAAAATAAGGGTGAAAATACGTATGAAGAATCTGATTTTTATAGGAATGCCGGCAGTTGGAAAGAGTACGGTCGGAGTGGTTGTCGCAAAACGGCTGGGAATGGAATTTATCGATACAGATTTATTGATTCAGAAGCAGGAGGGACGTCTGCTCAGAGAGATTATAGCAGATGTGGGGGAAGATGGATTTCTTGCCATTGAGAATCAGGTGAATTGTCAGGTGAATGCCGAACACGCCGTAATCTCTCCGGGAGGAAGTGTTGTATACTGCGAAGAGGCGATGAAACATTTTAAAGAAATAGGAACAGTCGTATATTTGAAGGCTTCTTATCGCACAATAAAAGAGAGGATCCGCAGTCCGAAAAAGCGGGGAGTCGTACTCAGAGAAGGGCAGACTTTCCGGGATTTGTATGAAGAACGGACAAAACTTTTTGAACAATATGCAGACCTTACGATATGCGAGGACGGCTGTCAGATCGAGGAAACGATCGATGCAGTTTTGACGCAGATCGAGGCGCTGGAGAAAAAATGATTTTACAAATTGAAATTTTATGGTATAATAACTAATCGTATTATAGGGTAAAAAGGCGAATTATCGTTTCTTTTTGCTTTTATAAGGCGGGGGTAATGAAATTTAACAAGGGACTACGATAGAATTATCGATAATCGAGGTGCAATATGGAGCAGTATATTATCAAAGGCGGCAATCCGCTGGTAGGGGAAGTTGAAATCGGCGGAGCTAAAAATGCGGCACTGGCTATTCTCGCGGCAGCGATCATGACAGACGAGACCGTTCTGATTGACAATCTGCCGGATGTAAATGATATCAATGTGTTGCTGGAAGCGATTCAGGGAATCGGAGCAATGGTTCAGAGATTTGACAGACACACAGTTAAGATTAACGGAAGCGCAATTACAGACTTTAATATAGAATATGATTATATCAAGAAGATCAGAGCATCTTACTATCTTTTGGGTGCGATGCTCGGAAAGTACAAGAGAGCAGAAGTGGCTCTGCCGGGCGGATGCAATATCGGAAGCAGACCGATCGATCAGCATCTGAAGGGATTCCGCGCATTGGGTGCGGATGTGGATATTGAGCACGGCAAGATCGTGGCAGAAGCAGAGCATCTGAGAGGAACACATCTGTATTTTGATGTGGTCTCTGTAGGAGCAACGATCAATGTGATGATGGCAGCAGCCATGGCGGACGGTCTTACGATCATGGAGAACGTTGCCAAGGAGCCTCATGTCGTAGATGTTGCGAACTTCTTAAACAGCATGGGAGCGAACATCCGCGGTGCCGGAACAGATGTGATCAAGATCCGTGGAGTCAAGAGCCTTCATAAGACAGAATATTCCATCATTCCGGATCAGATTGAAGCAGGTACTTTTATGTTTGCTGCAGCAGCGACAAAGGGAGATGTGACGGTATTAAATGTCATTCCGAAACATCTGGATGCGACAATCTCCAAGCTTGTGGACATCGGATGTGAAGTAGAAGAGTTTGATGATGCGGTAAGAGTGGTGGCGAAGAACCGCTTGAGAAGCACACAGGTGAAGACATTGCCGTATCCGGGATATCCGACAGACATGCAGCCGCAGATCGGGGTAGTGCTTGCGCTCGCGCAGGGTACAAGTACGATCACAGAGAGTATTTTTGAGAACAGATTTAAGTATCTGGATGAGCTGGCAAGAATGGGTGCAGTGATCAAAGTAGAGGGCAACTCTGCAACCATCGAAGGTGTAGAGAAGTTTTCCGGAGCGAGAGTCAGTGCGCCGGATTTAAGAGCAGGTGCGGCGCTTTGTATCGCAGGGCTTGCGACAGACGGAATCACTATTGTGGATGATATCGTCTATATCCAGAGAGGATACGAGAGATTTGAAGAAAAGCTGCGCGGTCTTGGCGGAATCATTGAAAAGGTTTCTGATGAGAAAGAGATTCAGAAATTTAAGCTGAAAGTAGGCTGATATATAACGGGGGAGTGAAGATGCAGGACGGTGAGTTCTGCATCTTTTGATAAATCACAGGGAGGTTCAAAAGAGAAAATGAGCAGTGAACGATACGATGAAGCGGTAAGGGAACAGAAGAAAGCAGAGCGCAAAAAGCAGGTGCAAAAGCAGGTTATGATCCTTGTGATCGCTCTGGTGGTGATCGCAGTTGCAGCTGCGGCAGTGTTTTTCACGATAAAAGGTAAGAAAAGCGAGCCAAAAGATACAACGAAGGCATCGAGCAGCGGACTTGCCGGTGCGATCAGTGCAAGCTATGAGACATTTGCTTCTGAGGCAGATCCGGATGCGTCTGCGGAAGACGTAAAAAAAGAAGCAGAGGACTTTGCAGCATGGATCCAGAAGACATATCCGGATGAATCTTCCGGGAAGCTTCAAAAAACCATGAAATCAGGAAAAGTATCCGCAGAGGATTTTTATAGCAGCTATGGAAAGACGCTGCATGTGCTGTCTGATGAGTATAAAGGGTACTTAAAAGATGATGAGACAGCAGCTGCAAATCATATCTATCAGAAAGACGGCGCGAAGGACGGACAGGCGGAGATCGCGATAGCAGGGAACCTGACACTGACAGAAGAAGGTTATACACTGGGCAAATACGATGAGACTGGAGATTTAAGCCAGATGCTCTCAGAGCAGATTTTAAGTGCGATGACAGGAGCGGATGCACTCTTTTTGAATCAGGAATTCAGCATCAGCAGTAAAGGGGAGGCATTATCAGGAAAGACTTCGATCCTGCATGCCAATGCAGAACGTATGAATATATTGGAAGCATTGGGAGCAGATGTTGTGTCTCTTGGAAATGAGCATGCGGCAGGTTATGGACAAGATGCCTTAAAAGAGAACATGGAGCTGTTAAAAAATGCAGGAATGGCATATGTAGGAGCAGGAACAGATGCCGCAGATGCTGCGCAGCCGGTGTATTTGATCATCAATGGAATCAAGATTGGATTTACATCAGCTTCCGGCATGGAAGATTCTTATGATATGGCGGCAGGTGACGGCAAAGCGGGGATTTTAGAATATACAGAGGCAGAGCAGTATACAAAAGTAATCCAGGAGGCTGCCACAAAGTGCGATTATCTGATTGTGTATGATCATGAAGGAAAAGGGGATGCCAATGGTGTGGAATCCTACCAGAAAGAGCATGCAGCTGCATTTTTGCAGGCAGGAGCGGATATCGTGATTGGCGGACACTCTGATCGTCTGCAGGGAATTGAGTATATCGATGGAAAACCGGTTGTGTACAGCATAGGATCTGTGCTGACAGACGGAACAAGCAGATATTCGGCAGTATTAAAGCTCAACATCACATCAGAAGGGTTAAAAGAGATGTCGCTCGTTCCGGGAATCCAGACAGAAGATATGACAGAATATCTGGATTCTACAGAGACACAGAAGAAGATGTATGATGCAGTTGCAGCTCTGTGCCCGAATGCATCGATTGATGAAAATGGAGTCGTTACAGAGAAAAAATAGAATTCCATATTGACATTTCTGGTAATACGGTGTAGAGTTCTATTGTCACAAAAATGAATATGAAAACTTTCTCTTATTCAGAGCAGTGGAGGTACAAAGGACCTGTGAAGCTGCGGCAACCCCGTCAAGGAAGGTGCCGACCTGAGCGAGCAATCGAACAATAAGAGGATTGTTTTGCTAAAGAACAGTCCGCTTTTTGGCGGGCTGTTTTTTAATTAGAAGAGATGCAGTCCGAAAAGAGAGAAAGAAACAAAGAAGGAGGAACAAAATGGAAAAATTATTATTTACATCGGAATCTGTTACAGAGGGACATCCGGATAAGATCTGTGATGCGATTTCAGATGCGATCCTGGACGCTTTGATGGAGCAGGATCCGATGAGCCGTGTTGCATGTGAGACTTGCGTGACAACCGGTATGGTCATGGTCATGGGAGAGATTACAACACAGGCATATGTGGATATTCCGAGAATCGTAAGAGATACCGTGCGTGAGATCGGATACACAAGAGGAAAGTTCGGATTTGATGCAGATACATGCAGCGTGCTGACAACGATCGATGAGCAGTCGGCAGATATCGCACTTGGAGTGGACAAGGCGCTGGAAGCAAAAGAAAATAAAATGTCCGATAATGAACTGGAAGCAATCGGAGCAGGAGATCAGGGTATGATGTTTGGATATGCATCCAACGAAACAGCAGAATTTATGCCGTATCCGATCGCAATGGCACACAAACTTGCCCTTCAGTTGACAAAAGTGCGCAAGGACGGAACGCTCTCTTACCTGCGTCCGGACGGAAAGACACAGGTAACAGTAGAGTATGATGAGAATGGAACTCCGAAACGTCTGGATGCAGTGGTACTTTCTACACAGCATGATCCGGATGTGACACAGGAACAGATCCACGCAGATATCAAGAAATATGTATTTGACGAGATCATCCCGGCTGAGATGGTAGATGAACATACAAAATTCTTCATCAATCCGACAGGCCGTTTTGTGATCGGCGGACCACACGGAGACAGCGGTCTGACCGGAAGAAAGATTATTGTAGATACTTACGGCGGAATGGCACGTCACGGCGGCGGGGCATTCTCCGGAAAAGACTGTACAAAGGTAGACCGTTCTGCGGCATATGCAGCACGTTATGCAGCAAAGAACATTGTGGCAGCAGGACTGGCTGACAAGTGCGAAATTCAGCTTTCTTATGCGATCGGTGTTGCTCAGCCGACTTCCATTATGGTAGATACATTCGGAACAGGAAAAGTATCCGAAGAAAAACTGGTGGAGATCGTGCGTGAGAACTTTGATCTTCGTCCGGCAGGAATCATCAAAATGCTGGATTTAAGACGTCCGATCTACAAACAGACTTCTTCTTACGGACACTTTGGAAGAAACGATCTGAATCTTCCGTGGGAAAAACTGGACAAAGCAGAAGTATTGAAAAAATATTTATAACAGTAGACGGAATGCCTCTTTTGGTTTATAGTAATACGAAAGAGGTGCGGAAAATAAAAAAGAAGGACAGGGACCTGCACCAGGGACTGTCCTCTTTTCTGTATTAGAGCATGCAGGATGGGAGGCGATGAAGATGAAATTAAAAACCAAGCTGATTCTTGCGTTTATGATCGTGATGATTCTGCCTACATTGTTTACAACTGTAGCGATGACGGCATTTGCGCCAAAAGCGGTGAATGATATTCAGGAATTATATCTGATCATTGTATTTTGCACGGCATCAGCTCTGATCTTCTGGATTTACAGGACGGTTTCACTGCCGCTTGCAAAACTGCAGGCAGCGGCCCGCAATATCAAAGAGGGCAATCTGGATTTTGAAATTAAGAATGAGACCAATGATGAAATCGGACAGCTCTGTCAGGATTTTGAAGAGATGCGTTTGAGACTGAAGGCAAACGCAGAAGAAAAGGTGGCATACGATAAAGAGAACAAAGAATTGATCAGTAATATTTCCCATGATCTGAAGACACCGATCACGGCTATCAAAGGTTATGTGGAAGGAATTATGGATGGAGTTGCAGACACTCCGGAGAAGATGGACAGATATATCAAGACCATCTACAATAAGGCGAATGAAATGGATCTTCTGATCAATGAACTGACATTCTATTCCAAGATCGATACGAACCGTATTCCGTATAATTTTACGACGATTTCAGCAAAGCAGTATTTTGGTGACTGTGCAGAGGATTTGTTTATGGAACTGGAGGCAAAGGGCGTACAGTTTCGGTATAGAAATTATCTGGAGACAGATTCTAAGGTGATTGTGGATCCGGAGCAGCTTCGAAGAGTGATCAGCAATATTGTAGGGAATTCTGTAAAATATATGGATAAGTCAGATCCTTCCATTACCATGGATTTAAAGGATGTAGGAGATTTTGTTCAGATTGAACTGGGAGACAACGGAAAAGGGATTGCGGCGAAAGATCTTCCGAATATATTTGACCGGTTTTACCGGACAGATGCGTCACGGAATTCTTCCAAAGGCGGAAGCGGGATCGGGCTTTCGATCGTGAAAAAAATTGTAGAAGAGCATGGCGGAAAGATCTGGGCTACCAGTGAAGAGGGCGTCGGGACAACCATGTACTTTGTAATCAGAAAATATCAGGAGGTACCAATGAATGAGTAAACGAATATTGATTGTAGAAGATGAGGAAAGTATTGCAGATTTAGAGCGGGACTATCTGGAGTTGAGCGGATTTCAGGTAGAAGTGGCAAATGACGGAGAGACAGGGCTTAACAAGGCAATGAAAGAGGAGTTTGATCTGATCATTCTGGATCTGATGCTTCCGGGAGTGGATGGGTTTGAAATCTGCCGTGAAGTGCGGAGTCAGAAAAATACACCGATCATTATGGTATCTGCAAAGAAGGATGACATTGACAAGATCCGTGGTCTCGGACTGGGAGCAGACGATTATATGACAAAGCCATTCAGCCCGAGTGAGCTGGTGGCAAGAGTGAAGGCGCATTTGTCCCGTTATGAGCGTCTGATCGGAAGCAATGTAGAAGAAAATGATGTGATCGAGATCCGTGGTCTGAAGATCGATACGACAGCGAGAAGGGTGTGGGTGAATGGAGAAGAACGTTCCTTTACGACAAAAGAATTTGATCTTTTAACGTTCCTTGCAGGACATCCGAATCATGTATATACAAAAGAAGAGTTGTTCCGGGAAATCTGGGATATGGAATCTGTAGGGGATATTGCGACTGTGACGGTGCATATTAAGAAAATCAGAGAAAAGATTGAATATGATACATCACATCCGCAGTATATAGAGACAATATGGGGAGTAGGATACCGGTTTAAGGTGTAAAAAGATGAAAACAGATTGGCAGAATGTGCACAGTAAAGTTCAGGAAAAAAGAAAAAAAGTAACATTTAACACGATGCAGATCATTGCGTTTGGATTTTTAGGAGTGATTTTTCTCGGAAGTATCCTGTTATATCTTCCGATCAGTAATCAGGAGCCGATTGCGTATCTGGACGCACTGTTCGTATCGGTTTCGGCCGTGTGTGTGACAGGGCTGGTCACTGTATTTCCGGCTGCACAGTTTACCTTGTTTGGAAAGGTAGTACTGCTGGGGCTGATCCAGATCGGAGGACTGGGTGTCATCGCATGTACGATGGCGGTATTTCTGGCAATTCGCAAGAAGATCACCATGAAGAGCAGGGTTATGATCCAGCAGACATACAATCTGGAGACGTTGAGCGGAATGGTACGGTTTATTATCCGGATTCTGAAGGGAACAGTTCTTGTAGAGGGCATCGGAGCGGTGTTATTTGCGTTTCATTTTGTTCCTGAGTATGGATTTATCAAAGGTGTAGCATACGGGATTTTTCATTCTGTTTCTGCATTTTGTAATGCAGGAATTGACGTGCTTGGCACTTCCAGCTTTATGGAGTATGTAAGCTCACCTCTTGTCAGTCTGACTACGATGTTTTTGATCGTTGCGGGAGGACTCGGATTCACAGTCTGGCATGATGTGCGAATGAACCTGCAGGATGTGGCAGGACAGAAACGCCCCTTAAAACGCTTGTTTACGAGATTGCATCTTCAGTCCAAGATGGTGATCGTCATGACAGCGGGATTGATCATGATAGGAACGCTGGGATATTTTCTGCTGGAGTATCACAATGATGCAACCATCGGAAAGCTTGGATTTGGTGAAAAGCTTCTGGCATCCGGATTTCAGTCCGTGACGACGAGAACAGCTGGATTTGCTACAGTTTCTCAGGCAGAACTGACTTCGGCATCCAAGTTGTTTGGATGTATTTTGATGTTTATCGGAGGTTCTCCGGGAGGTACGGCGGGCGGTATCAAGACGACGACAATGGCCATCTTGCTGCTCACCTGTGCTGCAGTGATCCGGGGAAGAAAATCAACGGAGTGTTTCGGAAGACGGCTTGCAGAATCCAATGTACGTTCCGGGATTGCGATTGTATTTCTTACATTTGCAATCTGGCTGACAGGTCTGTTCGGACTTGCTGTTTTAGAGCCTGATGAGCGGTTTATCGACTTGATGTACGAGGCGACCTCCGCGATCGGAACGGTGGGACTTTCCGCAGATCTGACGCCGTCGCTGACAAGAGGCAGTCATGTGATCCTGATGATCCTCATGTATGTGGGGCGAATCGGGCCGATCACCATGGCGCTGGTATTTGCCGGAAGAGAAGATATGCAGGCAAAATTCAGGGATTTGCCGGAAAAACGGATTATGTTAGGATAGAAGGGGTAGAAAGACATGAAAAAACAATTTGCAGTGTTCGGATTGGGAAGTTTTGGGCGGAGTGTTGCCCTGACACTGGAAAATCTGGGATGCGATGTAGTGGTAGTAGATAAATCATATGAAAAGATCCAGGAGATTTCAGATATGGTCTCTTATGCGATGCGGGCGGATGTATCGGATCCTGATGCACTTCATGCACTGGGAGGAAGAAATCTGGACGGAGCAGTCGTTGCAGTCTCTGAAAGTCTGGAAGCGAGCATTATGGCCACGATTATCTCCAAAGAGATGGGAATCCCGTATGTGCTCGCAAAGGCGAAAGATGAGCTGCAGGGCGCAATCCTCGAAAAGGTGGGGGCAGATGCCATTGCCTATCCAGAGTGCGATATGGGGGAACGGGTGGCAAAAAGCCTGATGTCCACGGCATTTGCAGACTGGATCGAATTGTCCTCCGAATACAGCATGGCAGAAGTGGTGATTCCGGAAAAATGGGTCGGAAGAAGCTTAAGCGAATTGAAGATCCGTGAGCAGTACGGGATCAATGTGGTTGGAATCATTCAGGGAGTGCAGGTGGATGTTACACTGGATCCGTATGAGCCGCTTCCGGAGGGAGCGATTCTGATTCTGATCGGAGCCACTTCGGTTTTGGAAAAATTTCATACATGGAAGTAAGAAAGATGATCACAAGTACAAGTAATCAAAGAGTAAAAGAATTATCTCAAATACAGAAAAAAAGTAAAATACGCAGCCGCGAAGGAATCTTTATTGCGGAAGGAATCCGCATGGTCAGAGAAACACCTCATGAGCGCCTGGTAGGTCTGTACTTTTCGGAGAGTTTTGAAAAAAAGTATGGAAAAGAAGTGCTGGATGTGATTTCAGGGGGAGACTTAAAAGTCCGGGAGCAGATCCGCAAAAAGACGGAAATCTTGTCTGATGCGGTATTTTCTTATGTGTCTGATACCAAGACGCCGCAGGGAGTACTGGCAGTTGTGCATCAGATGGAATATACTTTGGGTCAGATGACAGAGGGAGCTATTCCGCATTTGATGATCTTAGACAATCTGCAGGATCCGGGCAATCTGGGAACAATCTTTCGGACAGCGGAGGCTGCCGGAGTGACAGGTATCATCATGAGCCGGGACTGTGTGGATATTTATAATCCGAAGACGATCCGCTCGACAATGGGGGCGCTTTACCGGATGCCGTTTGTATATGTGGAGGATCTGAGAGAAACGATCCATACATTAAAAGAAAAAAACATCAAAAGCTATGCGGCACATCTGGATGGAAAGAACACCTATGATAAAGAAGATTACAGGCAGGGAACGGCTTTCCTGATCGGGAATGAGGGAAACGGACTCAGAGAAGAGATTGCACAGTGTGCGGATACCTGGATCCGGATTCCGATGTGCGGACAGGTGGAGTCGTTGAACGCAGCAGTGGCAGCGACAGTTCTGATGTTTGAAGTCAGCAGGCAGAGGAGAGGATAAACCATTTTCAGAAATTGACAGGGGTGATAGGATGGAACCATTGTTAGATCTGACAAAAGAATATGGTCTGGTGCTGGATGGCGGCGGAGCAAGAGGGGCCTATCAGATCGGTGCATGGACAGCGCTTGAGGAAGCAGGCGTGAAGGTTTGTGCGGTGGCAGGGACTTCTGTAGGAGCATTAAACGGTGCTCTGATCTGTATGGACAGTGTGGAGAATGCACAGAAGATCTGGGCAGAGATGAAGTTTTCCAGAGTCATGGATGTGGATGATGAGTGGATGCAGCATCTGTTCAGCAAAGATGGAAAAATAAAGGAAGTATTTTCTGAACTCTGGAAAAAACTTTCAGATGGAGGTGTGGATATTACCCCGCTTCGAAATCTGATCCACGAAATGGTGGATGAAGAGAAAATCCGACATTCGGGAAAGGAGTTCTGTCTTCTGACATTTTCTGTGACGGATATGAAAGAGCTGGATCTTTCGCTGGAAGATATTCCCGAAGGCGCTCTGGAAGATTTTTTGCTTGCCAGTGCGTATCTGCTTGGATTTAAAAATGAAAAACTGCAGGGAAAGCGTTATATTGACGGAGGCGTGATCAACAATGTTCCGTTGAACTCTCTGTTAAACCGCGGGTATAAGGATATTATCACCATCCGGATCCATGGACCGGGAAGAGAGCCCCGGGCAAATATCCCGGAAGACGGGGAGGTTCATGAGATCAGCCCGAGAGTGCGGCTGGGAAGTATTCTGGAATTTGACAGCAAAAGGAGCCGGCAGAATCTAAAGATCGGGTATTATGATGCAAAACGGATGCTCTATGGTCTGGAAGGATTTATGTATTATCTGGAGCAGACCCATGAGGAGACGTGGTATGAGGACAGATTGTGTGAGATTCCGGATCTGGAGAAAGCCGAGATGGCATTTGTACTGAAACTTCCCATCGGGTGTTCTGTCAAAGAGCTGTATCTGGCAATGCTGGAAGCAAGCGCCAAGCTGCTTCGCATTCCAAAATATCAGATCCATACGGTGGATCAGCTCCGTGACCTGGTACAGACACATTATGAGAAACTGGAAGATCAGATACATCTTCCGAGATTTACACACACATTGATTCAGATAGAAAGGAACAGAACTATGAACTTAAAAGGAAGAAATTTTTTGACACTCAAAGATTTTACACCGGAAGAGATCACATATCTTCTGGATCTGGCAGCAGATCTGAAAGAGAAGAAGAAAAACGGCGAGCCGGTTGATTTCTACAGGGGCAAAAATATTGCACTGATTTTTGAGAAGACCAGTACAAGAACACGCTGTGCATTTGAAGTTGCAGCACATGATTTGGGCATGGGTTCTACCTATCTGGATCCGACCGGTTCTCAGATCGGAAAGAAGGAAAGTATCGAGGATACTGCAAGAGTACTGGGAAGAATGTATGATGGAATCGAGTACCGCGGATATGGACAGGAGATTGTGGAGGAACTTGCAAAATATGCAGGGGTTCCGGTATGGAACGGTCTGACCAATGAATATCATCCGACGCAGATGTTGGCAGATATGCTCACGATCCGTGAGAATTTCGGTACTTTAAAAGGTCTGAAACTGGTGTACATGGGTGATGCAAGATACAATATGGGAAATTCTCTGATGATCGTCTGCGCGAAGCTGGGACTGGATTTTGTGGCTTGTACAACAGAAAAGTATTTCCCGAATGAGGAACTGGTAGAGACATGCCGCGGATATGCAAAAGAGTCAGGAGCAACGATCACACTGACAGAGAATGTAGAAGAAGGAACAAAGGATGCGGATGTTATCTATACCGATGTCTGGGTATCTATGGGAGAGCCGGATGAAGTCTGGGAAGAGAGAATCCGTGAATTGTCTCCATATAAAGTGACAAAAGAAGTGATGGCAAATGCAAAAGAGTCTGCGATCTTTTTACACTGCCTGCCGGCATTCCATGATCTGAAGACAAAGATCGGAAAAGAGATGGGAGAACGGTTTGGCATTACAGATATGGAAGTGACGGATGAAGTATTTGAATCCGCACAGTCCAAAGTATTTGATGAAGCAGAAAACCGGATGCATACGATCAAAGCTGTGATGGCAGCGACACTGGGAGAGATGTAATTGAAAGCGGAAATTTTAAAAATGCTGCGGGAGAGTCAGGACTATGTTTCCGGGCAGCAGATCTGTGAGCGGTTCCAGGTATCCAGAACTGCAGTCTGGAAGGTGATCAAACAACTGAAAGAGGAAGGGTATGAAGTGGAAGCGGTACGCAACAGAGGGTATCGCCTCTCTTCTCTTCCGGATATTCTCTCCCGGGAGGAGATCGTCAGTCAGATAGATACTGTCTGGGCAGGACAAAACGTGTATTATTTTACAGAAACAGATTCCACCAATATTCAGGCGAAAAGAATGGGAGATCAGGGGGCGCCTCACGGAACTCTGGCAGCAGCAGGACAGCAGACTGCCGGAAAAGGCAGAAGAGGAAGAACCTGGGAGTCTCCGGCGGATCAGAATATTTATATGTCACTTCTTTTGCGTCCGGAGATCGCACCGGTCAAAGCACCCATGTTGACTCTGGTTATGGCATATGCGGCTGCAATGGCGCTTCGGGAATGTACGGGTCTGGATGTACAGATTAAGTGGCCCAATGATCTGGTTATCAACGGGAAAAAAATCTGCGGAATCCTGACGGAAATGAGCACAGAGATTGATTATATCAATTATGTTGTCATTGGAATCGGGATCAATACTAATATTGAACAATTTCCGGAAGAACTAAAGCAGACTGCCACATCACTTCGGATTGAAGCAGGACACAGTATCAGACGCAGTCCACTCATTGCAGCAATTATGCGGTGGTTTGAAAAAGCATATGCCGAATTCATGAAAACGGAAGATCTTTCGGGAATCCAAAAAGCATACAATGAATTGCTTGTGAATTGCGGACGTGAGGTCCGGGTTCTGGAGCCAAAGGGAGAATGGCAGGCAGAAGCTCTTGGAATCAATAACGGTGGTGAGCTGCTTGTAAGAAAAGCGGATGGAAGTGAAACAGCGGTCTATGCGGGAGAAGTTTCCGTGCGCGGTATTTACGGATATGTTTAGTCATATAAGAAAGGAAACTGAAAATGGAAGAAGAAATTGTGCTTTGTGCGGCGAACTCTTATGAGCAGAAATACTATCTGAATCCCGAGTTTGAAATGCTGCCTGAAAGTATCAAGCAGGAATTGAATATTATGTGTGTACTCTACACAGAAGATGTAGGCGGGATCTTGATGGTTTTCTATGATGAGGATGGAAATCTGGAGTTTCGGGTAGATCACGAGGAGAATGATTTTTCGTTTGATGAGATCGGCAGTGTTTTGAAGATCAAACAGCTGCAGCAGACAAAACAGGAGCTGTTCGAGTCACTGGAATTGTTTTATAAGGTGTTTTATCTGGGAGAAGAGGTTGATCTGGAAGAAGAGGTTGATCTGGAAGAAGAGTAGAGTACAGATCCTGAGAAAAGAAACGAGAGAAAGAGTTAGAGTGTGAAAATGAAACAGTTGAAAATAGGAAATGTTTTACTGGAAAATTCTTATGTACTCGGACCTATGGCAGGCGTAACAGACCTGCCATTTCGCTTGCTTTGCAAGGAGCAGGGAGCGGGTCTTCTGTGTATGGAGATGGTCAGTGCAAAAGGTATTTTCTATAATAATAAGAATACGGAAAGTCTGCTTCAGATTCATCCCGAGGAAGTACCGGTATCGCTGCAGTTTTTTGGTTCGGATCCGAAGATCGTCAGCGAGATGGCGAAACGGGTCGAGGAACGTCCGTTTTCCATTCTGGATATCAACATGGGATGTCCGGTGCCAAAGGTCGTGCGAAACGGAGAAGGGTCTGCACTGATGAAGAATCCGAAGCTGGTATACGAACTGGTCAGTGCGACGGTAAAGGCGATCAAAAAGCCGGTTACCGTTAAGATCCGGAAAGGGTTCGATGATGAACATATCAATGCGGTGGAAATCGCGAAGATCATTGAAGAAGCAGGTGCGGCAGCAGTAGCCGTACACGGAAGAACAAGAGAACAGTATTATTCCGGAAAAGCGGACTGGGAGATCATCCGTCAGGTAAAAGAGGCAGTTTCCATCCCGGTGATCGGAAACGGAGATGTGACTTCCGGGGAAAAAGCAATCGCCATGCGTGAGCAGACCGGGTGTGACGGGGTGATGATCGCCAGAGGTGCTCAGGGGAATCCATGGATCTTTTCGGAGCTTTTAGAATATGAAAGAACAGGACGGCTTCCTGACAGACCGGATGTGGAAGAAATCAAGCAGACAATGCTTCGGCATGCCAGACTCCAGATCGAGTATAAAGGTGATTTTACAGGAATCCGGGAGATGCGAAAACATGTGGCATGGTATACAAAAGGACTGCATGGGGCAGCCCGTCTGCGGGATCAGATCAATCAGGTTGAGAGCTATGCAGAACTGGAAAATCTCTTGACATCGTTATAACGATTGAGTATAATATTGAAATTGTGAAATATACTTGAATTAGAGATATGGACAGGCAGAAATGTCCTGTAAATACAGGAAAAAGCCGAAGATAAAGTTTTAAATAAAAGAGCAAGATCAGGAAAGAAAGGAAGCAGACAGGTATGGCAGAGGCAAAGAAGAGATTACTTACTTATGCAGGATTGAAAGCGCTGGAGGATGAACTGGAAAATCTGAAAGTTGTAAAACGTAAAGAAGTGGCAGGAAAGATCAAAGAAGCCAGAGAGCAGGGAGACCTTTCAGAGAACGCAGAATACGATGCGGCAAAAGATGAGCAGAGAGATATCGAAGCCCGTATCGAAGAGCTGGAAGGCATTTTGAAAAACGCAGAAGTTGTAGTAGAGGATGAAGTTGATTTAGACAAGATCAATGTAGGATGTAAAGTAAAAGTATTTGACATCACATTTGACGAAGAGATGGAATTCAACATTGTAGGTTCTACAGAGGTGAACAGCCTGGAAGGAAAGATTTCCAATGAGTCGCCGGTTGGTCAGGCTCTGATGGGTAAAAAAGTCGGAGATACTGTAGATGTAGAAACACAGGCAGGAGTGATCCAGTACAAAGTACTTGATATCAGCCGTTCTATGTAGTAGAAACCAGACCCCTTTATTACAAGGGGTCTTAATTCGCATTTAGGGAACACATAAAAGTGTACCGGATGCCTGAAAAGGAAGGAGAAAATATCGTGTCCGAACAGCAGAAAAAAGCACAGCAGGAACCAGATTTAAATCAGTTGAGAAAAGTTCGCCGCGAAAAACTGGCGGATTTACAGGCAAACGGAAAAGATCCGTTTGTGATCACAAAATATGACCAGACACATCACAGTCTGGAGATCAAAGAGAATTTTGAAGAGCTTGCAGGAAAAGAAGTTTCTATCGCAGGACGTATGATGTCCAAACGTGTGATGGGAAAAGCATCTTTCTGCAATGTACAGGATTTGCAGGGAAATATTCAGTCTTACGTTGCAAGAGACAGCATCGGAGAAGAAGCTTACAAAGAGTTTAAGAAGATGGATGTCGGCGATGTGATCGGAATCACAGGAGAAGTGTTTGAGACAAAGACAGGAGAAAAATCCATCCACGCTTCTTCCGTGACATTGCTCTCCAAGAGTCTTCAGATTCTGCCGGAGAAGTTCCACGGACTGACAAATACAGATATCCGCTACCGTCAGAGATACGTGGATCTGATCATGAATCCGGATGTAAAACAGACATTTATCAACCGCTCTAAGATTTTAAGCGCGATCAGAAGATATCTGGACGGACAGGGATTCCTGGAAGTAGAGACACCGATGCTCGTATCCAATGCCGGAGGTGCTGCTGCAAGACCGTTCGAAACACACTTCAACGCACTGGATGAAGATTTCAAACTCCGCATCTCTCTTGAGCTGTACTTGAAGAGACTGATTGTCGGAGGAATGGAGCGCGTATACGAGATCGGACGTGTATTCCGTAACGAAGGTCTTGACACAAGACACAATCCGGAATTTACATTGATGGAGTTGTACCAGGCGTATACAGACTATAACGGAATGATGGATCTGACAGAGAATCTGTACCGTCATGTTGCACAGGAAGTACTTGGAACAACTGTGATCGAATACAACGGTGTGCAGATGGATTTAGGAAAGCCGTTTGAGAGAATCACAATGGTAGATGCAGTGAAAAAATATGCAGGTGTGGACTGGAACGAAGTGGAGACACTGGAACAGGCAAGAGCACTTGCAAAAGAGCATCATGTAGAGTTTGAAGAGCGTCACAAAAAAGGAGATATCCTTGCACTCTTCTTCGAAGAATTTGCAGAGGAGCACCTGATCCAGCCTACATTTGTAATGGATCATCCGATCGAGATTTCTCCGCTGACAAAGAAAAAACCGGAGAATCCGGAATATACAGAGCGTTTCGAGTTCTTTATGAACGGATGGGAGATGGCGAACGCATACTCTGAGCTGAACGATCCGATCGATCAGAGAGAACGTTTCAAAGCACAGGAAGAGCTGCTTGCACAGGGAGACGATGAAGCGAATACAACAGACGAAGACTTCCTGAACGCGCTGGAGATCGGTATGCCTCCTACAGGCGGTATCGGATTCGGAATCGACAGAATGTGTATGCTGTTGACAAACAGTGCAGCGATCAGAGATGTGCTGCTGTTCCCGACAATGAAGTCCATCGGCGGAGACAAGCAGGAAAATAAGGCATCTAAGAGCAATACAACAGTAAATTGCGACCAAGTTGCGACTGAATCTGTAGAAAAGATTGATTTTTCAAATGTAAAGGTTGAGCCATTATTTGAAGAAATGGTGGATTTTGATACATTCAGCAAGTCTGATTTTAGAGCAGTTAAGGTTAAAGAATGTGAAGCAGTACCTAAGAGTAAGAAACTTCTGAAATTCGTTCTTGATGATGGTTCAGATGAAGAACGTGTAATTTTAAGTGGTATTCACGATTACTATGAACCAGAAGAATTAGTTGGAAAGACATTACTTGCAATCACAAACCTTCCCCCACGTAAGATGATGGGAATTGATTCATGCGGAATGATTATCTCCGCTACACATCTTGTAGAAGGAAGAGAAGGACTTAATGTTCTGATTCTTGATGATAAGATTCCAGCAGGTGCAAAATTGTATTAATAAAGAGAATGCGTTCAAATAGGACTCCTAGAAATAGGAGTTCTATTTTTAATAAGATAAGTGCATAGGTGATTATATGCGAGAAATAGTAGAAATAATAGGAAACTATTATTAAAATTGTGTAAAGAAAAACTACTGGAATGAACACCAGTAGTTTTTTATTTGTTATCATTGATATGATTAGAATCGGTTTCCATATTTTCTAGAGCGTATTCGCACGCTTGTATGACGAAACTGGAAAAAGAAACTTCTTGATTGGAAATAGCAATATCTATTTTTTCGATTAGTGATATGGGAAAACGAATCGTTTTGTTTTCTGTTTCTTTTCGATTGGGTTTAAGTTGAAATGCCATATTTAGTACCTCCTGTTAGATATATGATATTGCATAATGAAATATAAGTATGCATTGCAAAAAGCAATGCTTAATGTATTGCAAAAAGAAATGTAATGCGATAATATAGTTGTATATTATCTGATAGGGAGGAAAAGGAATGAGAAAAAAACATTTACTAATTGTGTCTATAGCATCAATAATACTTCTTGCTTGTACAGGTTGCTCAAGTGTACCAAAAGAAAAAGTAATTAAAGAAGATTTGGAAAATTATTCAGAAAGTGAACTATTAAAAAAGGGAGAAAAAATAGATGAAATTGTAATAGACAAGAGAGAAACAGACAAAGATAAAAACGAAGACACTATTTGGTGTATTGTCACGACACAAAATTCAAAAATTTCATCTGAAAAAGAAATGGTTCTTTCTTATCATAAATATGATAAGAAAGGATGGATTTTAGAAGGAGTAGAAGTAGAAGATTCCGATGAATGGGAAATCACACCTTTAAAAGGAATTTCGGAAAAGGATATTCCCAAAACTTTAGATGGGAAAGTTATTGAAGTTGATGGAAGTGAATGGGAGATTTCAGAGAAAGAAGTAGATGAAATTTCTATCGATAAACAGGAAACTGAATTAAATAAGAAATCTGATAAAGTTACAATGACAATTACGTTAAAGGGAAAAGTTCAGAAAGCGAAAGGTAAATTAGTTGTAAATTATAAGTTTGATAAAAAGTGGGAAGAAGATGAGGTGTTAGAAACAGGAGAATTTGTTTCAGAACCTATACCAGAAAAAAAGTTTAATATTACAGAAGATGAACTAATTGAGAAATTAGTGGAAGAGAAAATAGCATATGGTGAGGATTCTTCTATGAATCAAGAAATTACGATAGCTAAAGATGAAATATCAGACTTTAAAATCGAAAAACAAGAATCAAAGGTAAAAGGTACGGAAGAAAGTATTTATTGTAGTTGTATACTAAACAAAAAGAATGTAGCGTTAGGGATTCAAACGGAATTTCATTACTCCTATAAAGAACAGTGGGAGTTTGATAATGTGGATATTGTGGTCGAAGTAAAATCGTTTGATATATTAGGATGTTGGGAAGGAGAATATACGGGAGCAGGAGAAGATGGAAAGGTAACGTTAAATATCACTAAAGTAGAAGGAGATGAAATTGAAGCAAATTACTCCTATGTACCAAGAGCATATGCACAGTCAGGAGGATATAATATATCGGGAAAAATAGATACAAAAACATTAACAATGGAATTGGTAGCAGGAGATTGGATAAATAAGCCAGAACGAGATGCTATTATAAAACAGGATATTCATGCAGTAATTAACGTGGATAAGGGAATTATTGAAGGATATGGTCATCATGGATATTTGTTTAGAGTAGAAAAATAGTAGTTAATATGAGGAGTTGAGGTACAATGAAAAGAAAAAAATTTCCGATATGGATTATAATAATTCTATTGTTATTTCTGCTAATAGCAGGAGGAATATTTGCAGTAAGAGTTGCAAATGAAAAGAAAAAGGATAAAGGGGATATTATTGTAAAAGATAATGTTCATACAATAACAGAGGGTAGTGAATTTGAAAATGCTTTGTCAGATGTGTCGGAAAATCAACTAGTATTTGACAAAAATCTAAAATATAAAAAAGGAGATATTATTGTTGCAGGGATTACAGATGAAGCTAGAGATGGTTTTATCCGTAAAGTTGTAAAGGTTGAGAAAAAAGGTAATAAATACATAGTTGAAACAGAACCAGCATTTTTAACAGATGTTTTTGAAAAAGCACATATTGTTAGGAGAATTCGATTGACAGAAGATGGGGCAGAAGAAGACAATAGAAGTGCCCCACAAGCTGAAGCGAGGAATCGTTCTGATACGTTTCAAAATGTATCTACGGCAGAAAAAAATGATAATTATTCTGTAATGAATCTTTCCTATACAGAAAACAAGGAAGGAGAAGATAAGGATTTAGGAGCAGCCTTTTATGCTTCTTTTGAAGAAAATATCAATGATATCACAACAATTAGCGGTGAAGCAGGATTTAATATTTGGTTGGAATTGAAATTAGACATTGAAAATGAAGAAATTGTTTTTGGATTAGTAGCAAAAAATGAGACTGGTGCAAAAATGGAACTAATATGTAGTCAAGAAATGGAACGGGAAATTGAAAGAACTGTTTTCCAAAAAAGATTACCTAGATATCAATTTGAAGTGAGCGGAGTGCCTATTGTCTTAACAAATGAAATCGAAACTGTGTTAGGAGCAGGGGCTGAAATGGAAGGTTCTGTGGGAATTAGTTTTGATGTGGCTTCTCAAAATGCATATGGTTTTGTTTATGACAGTAAAAAAAGAAAAGTTTCAGAAATTAAAGAAGATAAATCTGATACAAGCGGATTAGATTGGAATACCTCTTTACAGGTAACTGGAACAGGGACAGCAGATGTTTCACTACATCTCATTACCAAACTGTATGGCTGTACAGGTGTAGATATGGGGATTGGTGTTCAAGGAAAGGCAACAGGAGAGGCGAAATTAAGCGGAAAGCCAGACCTTGGAGGATATGCTGGCAGATTAGAACTGTCAATAGCACCGAAACTTGAAGGCACATTAGTTGTAGAAGTGCCAGTTATCGATGGAAAGTTAAAACAACAAGAACTTTTTGAACAAGAACTGAAACCATTTTGGAAAGAAGAATGGAAATCAAGTCATGATTGGAAATCAGATTTAGAATGGACAGGAACAGGAGAAAAATGGAAAAGCTATGTAACAAGATATGGTGAAGTCAATGCAGTTACTTGTCCGACGTTTCAGTTTGATGTACCACGCGGATGGGACATAACAACAGAGGAAGTTGATACTGATTTTACACAAGCTTTTGATGAACATATCGTAATTTCAAATGAGAGAGGAGTCACAGTTTCGTATTATGATTGTAAAGATAGAGTTGGCGGTGCTTCCAGAACGATGCTAAAGGGGAGTGTTACTAAGGTTGCTGACTCAGAATTTGCACCGAGTTATCCAGCAGGTACTAATACAGATTTTTCTGGTTTGGGAAAATTTTGTGTGGCAAAAATAGAAGTTAATGAATCGTTGTCGATAGGTTTAGATTCGGATTATCAAAAGATAGATGATATAACATTCTATGCGGTAGTACCTGAGAGTTATATTGGAGAAAGAGAATTTGTTGGACAAGCAGGATATATTGACGAATTTTCTTTTGAATATCCATCACCGTATGCATTTATAGCGGAATCACCAAATGGAGGATTTACACAAAAAGAAGAAAAACAGGTGGTAGAAATTTTAGAGAGTTTTACAGAGGCAAAATAAAAGATAAAGTATATACATTCTGCTTTAGCTGAGAAACTGTTCTAGTTCGGCTGATTATTGTTTCGTTACAAACTGAGCAAGGCATTTATTTATGGGAAACAATTTTTGCTTTGCTTGATTAAGTCTAGAGCGTAATCAGAAGCAGTGTCAATGGTGCATTTATGACGGCTTTAGCTCTTGCCATTGACTCTGTTTCTGGTTGTGCTAGATGTTCTTGATTAAGCGAAAAGCTATTTAGATACAGGCAGAAAACATGATTAACCTTAAGCAAAAGTGGCTAGAAGAAGCTAATACTAAATAAATTTTTTTGCAAATATTAAATGAAGATTTGTGAGAAAGAAATGGAACTGTAAATCAGTTCTATTTCTTTTTAAATTTTATCTTTGGAGAATGCACCTTAAGAATATCAATTACTTCTCTAAGATGTTTTCTTTTTGGTACATTCTCGGTTGCAATTTTAATCGCGTCATCTGCAGGGATTAAAACATACTCTTTTGATTTGTTTGAATCCTTGTAATTTTCCATAAGAGAGCTTGAGGCTTTTTTGAATGCTTCTGGCATTTGTTTTAAAGTATTAGAAACGGTGGATTCAGTTGACTTTTTTGAGGTTTCAGAATCAAAGAATGCTTCTTTTAATTTATATATTTCAATAAGGAAATTATAGAAATTTTCATCCATTTTAAAATGAAGATATTCTTCATTTTCATGTTCTACTAAATCCCAGTCATCTACAAAATTTTCAAAATTCTCATATTTTATTCCAGGAATATCATACATATTAGTAGCTCCTTTTATTATGTAGTTAGGATTTATTTCAAATTCATCGTGTAAGTTTTCGATTACTTCGTAAGGAATATTTTTTATTGAACCCGATATTAAGTGTGAAATGTCATAAGAATTTAAGCCGATTTTTTTTGCAATATCCTTTTGCTTATGACCAGTTTCAAGCAAATGGTCGATGACATTTGTAAATTGTTTTCTTTGTTTTGTAATATCTAAATCGTATAACATGTGTATACCTCCTTTTTATTATGATATTAAACATACATGAATTGCAAAAAAATTGCAAATATTTCAACAAAAAACTATGTCTTTATCTTTCGAATGATGAGATAATCTAGGCATCAAAGGTACCAAAAATGTAGATACAGAGCTCGGTATTTACAAGAAAGGAGAAAAGAATTATGCAGGCTAGATTATTAGGAATTCAGCATATAAATTTCACGAATAATACTGGGGAGCAAATCAACGGAAATAATATCTTTTGTGCATTTAAAGATGAGAATGTCGAAGGACTCAGAACAGAGAAGTTTTTTATTAAACCAGAAGTTAAGTTGCCAGCGTGTAAACTGAACGATACTATTGAGATTTCTTTCAATATGAAGGGTAAAGTTGAGATGTTACGGAAGGCGGAATAGCGAGTTTATTAATAGGCAGGAGGGGGAATAAATCCTCCTCTTTGCCGACAAGAGGAGAAGGAATGTTATGGATGATTATAAACATCGAAGATACAATCGAAGAAAGCGGTTTTCCAGAATATTATTAGGGGTTCAGCAATTAATACAGTATCCCATTATAAATGTATTGTGGTTTATATTGATAGCTGGAATTACAGTCCTCATTTATGGAGAGAACAAATTGATATTGTTATATGATGGGCAAGCAACTCTTAGACAGATAATGCTTATTGTTTTACGGATAGTAAATGTGGTTGTAACATTAGTTTTTGCTTTAGGGATAATATATTTTATAGGGGAAATGACGGCAAGAAGAGATGAAGCAGATTTATGTTTGGTTTTTGGCGATAAAAGAGATATAGTCTATTATCCACCAATTTTAATGAAGAAAAAATTTGATAAAAAGCGTCAAATAACGCAACGAGAATTCTATACTTCAATACCTATGGAAAGATGGGTAGAAAAGAGAGAAGCACTTTGTGATAGATTAGATATTCATTTGATAGGAGACTTTTCTTATGGTGGAAAGAAAAAAAACAAAGGGAATCAAATATTCTTTGAATCTGCGAAAGGAAGAAAAGCAAGTGATAAAGGAACATTGTATGATGTCTTTTAGGGAATTAGTTGTAGGATATGATTATGACGCATGGTATGGATATTCAGAAAAAGTACCTGTATGTGTGGATGTATCGACTAAGAATAACTCCCATACACTTATATGTGGAATGAGTGGAAGTGGGAAAAGTTATCTTACAAATCAGTATTTTGCTCGTATATGCTTACATGGAGGAGCAGATTCTGTGGTGTATTTTGCAGATTTCAAGCAAGATGATAGTTTTTCTTACCTCAGAGAATGCCCTAGGTATTACCCATACGACAAAACCATAAATGCGTTGGAAGAAGTGTATGAAATTATGCACGAGAGACAATGTGGAAAAGATGTTTCAAGACATTTCGTAACGCTTGTATGGGACGAATATATGGCTAATATATTGTCGCTTCTTGGTACAGAAAAGAAGAAAGCGGAGGGAGTTATGCGTAAGGTATCAGAAATATTGATGATAGGGCGCTCTCTGGCTGTAAGAATTATAGTCACCTGCCAGCGTGGAGATAGCCTAGCTTTTCCAACGGGCTCAAGATTGAATTTTGGCGTGATCATTATATTAGGAGCTTCGTTAGAAAGCATATATTCTATGCTCATGCCGAAGGAATTGATTGAGAAAGTGGGTAACCGTGAATTTCATACTGGTGAAGGCGTTATGTTATGGCAAGGTTCAGAGTTACACTTTATCAAAGTTCCTGTAATAAGGAATGAAGAAAAAATGAAGGCGATATGTATTGATGCTTTAACACGATAACAACTAAAGGCGGTGGCGGTGGCGAAGCCACAAGCCATCCGCAACAGGTTTGGCTTAGTATTACCCAAACCTGCACAAACATGTGCACTCCTTGTATTTACAGGCTTTGTAGCCTGTTCACAAGGCTGCACATAATGAACAAGGAGGTGATAGCAATAAAAGATACTCAGAGCTTTATGTATCAGCTTACGATTAACGCTCCAGAGGAAAAAGGATGGACGCATGAACACATATTAGAAGTAATGCGTGGAAATTTTAAAACGCTCGTCTATATATGTATGGCGGATGAACAGGGAAGCTGTTATCACACGCACATATTTGTAGTGTTTGCATCCAGAGTTCGTTTTAGTATGGTTAAGCGTTACTTTGGAGAGGCTCACATAGAAAAATGCAAAGGTTCGGTATCTGATAATGTAAATTATGTAAAAAAGACTGGTAGATGGGAAACAGATGAATCAAAACAAGAGAAAAAGATAGAAGGAACATTTGAAGAGTATGGAGCACAACCTCCAGACAGCAAAGGAAAGCGAAGTGATATGTCTGAATTATATCAGATGGTAATGGATAATATGACTAATGCTGAAATACTGGCACAGAATCAAGACTATATTCTTCAAATTGATAAGATAGATAAGGTCAGAACAACAATATTAACAGAGAAATATAAAGAAACAGTCCGACTTGATTTAGAAGTGGTTTACATTAGCGGAGCTACTGGAACAGGCAAGACTAGAGGTGTACTTGAAAAGAATGGTTATGCAAATGTTTATAGAGTAACAGATTATTTGCATCCCTTTGATTCATACAATGGACAGCCTGTGATAGCCTTTGATGAATTTCGTTCTTCTTTAAGAATTAAGGAAATGCTTCTATTTTGTGATATATACCCGATAGAGCTTCCGAGCAGATACACAAATAAATATGCCTGTTATAATAAGGTTTATATAATATCGAACTGGGAATTGGAAAAGCAGTATTATGAGATTCAGCGTGAAGATAAAGAATCATGGGATGCTTTTCTTAGAAGAATCCATAAAGTTGTTGTATATGCTAAAGATGGAAGTATCAAGGAATATGATTCAGTAAAAGCATATTTGGAACGAGATAAATTTGTAAAGATAGATGATGATGTAGATTTACCTTTTGAGTGAAGGGAGTGATTCTTATAGAAAAATATGTTCCTTTATGGGAAAAAGCAAATTTGACACTTGAGGAAGCTTCTATGTATTTTGGAATCGGTCAGAACAAGATAAGGGAATTAACCAATAGTGATAATTGCCCTTATGTTATTTGGTGTGGTAGTAAGCGACTTATTAAGCGAAAGTTATTTGCGGAATATTTAGAAAAGATGTACTCAATTTAATTTTATAAAGATATAACTTTTTGATGGACAATGAGAACATGTTGAGGCTATAATGAGCTTGAGCGTGTTCTCTTTGTTGTTATGAAAGGAGAAATTTACATGGCAGTAGAGAGACGTAAGGATAATAAAAATAGAGTTTTGAAAGAAGGCGAATACCAGAGAGCAAGCGGAACATATGAGTTTAAGTGGAGAGACAAGCGAGGCGGTCGACATTCGATAAGTGCAGTTACACTTGAACAACTGCGAGAAAAGGAATTGGATGTGCTTCGGGATGTTCTGGATGGTGTCAGAGCAGATAAGAATAATCTTACTATCAATGATTTGTATTATAGTTGGGTTCAGCTTAAAAGAGGCTTGAAGGACAACACATTTTCAAATTACAAGTATATGTATACGCAGTTTGTTGAACCAGATTTTGGCAAGAACAGACTGGCAGATTTGAAGCGTAGTGATATTAGAGGCTTTTATAACTATCTGGCTGATGAAAGACATGTCAAAGTAAATACCATAGACAATGTGCATACTGTACTGCATCAAGTTTTGGAACTTGGTGTTGAGGATGATTACCTTAGATATAATCCTTCTGATAATGCTTTAAAGGAGCTTAAAAAGGCTCATAATTTTGAGATTGATAAAAGAAGGGCACTAACAATTCCAGAGCAGGAATTATTTGAGGATTTTCTAAGTAAGAATGGACAGTATCACAGATGGTATCCTATCTTCGTGATTATGATGTGGACAGGAATGCGTGTTGGTGAGATATGTGGACTTCGTTGGTGTGACATAGATATGGAAGAAGAAACGATTAGTGTGAATCATACTTTAGTTTACTATTGTACCAGAACAGAGGAAGGACAGGTCTTTGCAATCAATACGCCAAAGACCAAAGCAGGCGAGAGAATTATTCCGATGCTTCCGAAGGTTAAAGAGGCATTTCTTATGGAAAAGGAATATCAAGAGGAATGTGGATTGAAAAGTGAAGCGGTTGTAGATGGATTTAGAGATTTTATCTTTATCAATCGTTTTGGAAATGTTCAGCATCAAGGAACGCTTAATAAAGCATTAAGAAGAATTATTCGTGATTGTAATTATGAGGTGCTTGATAAGACCAGTAGAGATGATGCTGTTATTCTTCCAAAGTTTAGCAATCATTCTTTGAGACATACTTTTACAACAAGAATGTGTGAAGCAGGAGTAAATATCAAGGCGATGCAGGAGATTCTCGGACACGCAGATGCAGAAACCACTATGGACATATACGCAGAAGCTACAAAGGATTTGAAGAAAGCGGAACTTATCAATTTTGAGGAATATTTTGAAAGAGTAAAAAAGAAAAGTAATTCCTAAAATTTTGGATTCAGAGAGGAGAAAGATTACAATTAAAGATTTTTTACAATGGGTAATAGAGCATAAAGACTATGCTCAATTATATAGTTCTCTGATTGCGACAGGGGCTCTGACTTTTAGTATTATATCGTTTTTTGTTTCAAAAAAACGTGCAAACAAAGATAAAATGATATCTGATGCAAGATATGAAGAACAGAGAAAACAATATGAAGAACGATTGAAGGAAGAGAGAAGACGAAGAGAAGAAGACAAGCTTGAGTCAGAAGAGAAACATCGTTTTAGTGAAAAACCTCGTCTTGTATTCAAAAGTTCAAAAGTTGTATCTAATTCAAATTCTGAACGGATACTTCTGCGTATGGAATTTATAAATAAAGGTAGAGATACGGCATATGATATAGTTCCAGATTTAGAGTGTACTGCAAAGAAAATGGATATGACAGAGTTTGTGATGCGAAGATGTGAACCTGTTCAAGACCCAGTTGTTATGGTAGGTGAATCGTTTTCTATGGTAATGTCTTATGATAAAGAAGAAAAAGACTTTTTTAGAATGACACCTACAATTAGATATGAAGATGCTTCGGGAAGGGTGTACAAACAAACATTTTGTATTGATATTAGTGATAGGTTAGGAAATGGTATAATAATAAATTATGCTCAGCCTGAGTTATGTGATGAATAATTGCGACCAATGTGCGACTGATTTGCGACCACTTATGAAGATTTGAGTAGATTTGTATAATCAGAAGGCAAAACAAGATATACAGAAATGCAGATATAAACAGTTACAAAGAGTTATTTGTGAATCTGGAAGGATTTCCCGACAATGAAATCACAAGGTTCTGCAAAAAATGAAGCAAATAATGTAGCTCAGACAGCTGCAGCTGCTCCAGCAGAGACAGCAAAAGTTGACTTCTCCAACGTAAAGGTTGAGCCTTTATTTGAAGAAGAGGTTGATTTCGATACATTCAGCAAATCTGATTTCCGTGCCGTAAAGGTTAAAGAGTGTGTAGCAGTTCCGAAGAGTAAGAAGCTCCTTCAGTTCACACTGGATGACGGAACAGGTACAGACCGCACGATCTTAAGCGGAATCCACTCTTACTATGAGCCGGAAGAATTAGTTGGTAAGACACTGATCGCAATCACCAACCTTCCGCCAAGAAAGATGATGGGAATCGAGTCTTGCGGTATGCTGCTTTCAGCAGTGAATAACCTGAAGGATTCAGAGGATGAAGAACTGCATCTTCTGATGGTTGATAACCATATTCCGGCAGGTGCTAAGCTGTACTAATCCAGAAAAAAGAGTTCGGTTTGGTAGTCATAGACGTCCAATCAGGAAAAGTGGTTCCACGGATTGACATGGAGCTACATGAAACGGCCTGGAGCTGTATAGATTGAAATAATGATGTATGGATTATAAGGAAACAGAATAAGGAGCTCTATGGATTCTTAACTGTTTGACTTATTTGTTTACAAGTAAAATATTGATTATTTTTGAGGAGCATTTTTCAAAAATAAGGTGTATAAAGGGACACTTCTCTTTTGGTAGAAATACCAATGGAAGGTGTCCTTTTTTTGTTGTCAAGCATAGCAATTGTTCATTTTGATGATATGCAGAAAATATATCCTTTCACGTACCTGCCAAATAAATTTCTGGAAACAAGGAGGAAGCCATGAAAAAACGAAAAACACCTGACTTGGAAAAATATCTGGAAGGAAAGAAACGCAGATTTGTAAATTACACACAAGGAGCAAAGATTTATAGGATGTCCTACTGGCCTTTTGTCAGACTGGCGAAAAAGGCAGAAGCCAATTATCCGATTCGAAAGACAGCTATTGTGGATCTGAATATTCTGGATGATTTTTTAGAAGACAATCCTGATGTTGCATCAGAATTAAAGAAGAGAAGGGGGAAGCGTTATGGGAAATAACCGAAGCAAGGTTCCGGATTTGGAAAAGCTTGTCAAAGGAGGACGCAAGAAATTTGTCCGTTATGAGGAAGGGGCAATGCTTTATTCCATGGGAGTCCATACATTTCAACAGTTAGCAAAAGATGCCAGAGCAGTATACCATGTCAAAAGAATCGTGTTAGTTAATTTGGATCTTATTGATGAATATCTGGAAGCATTCCGTGATGAAGAATTTTGATGAAAGAATACAGGAGGAACAACATATGTGTAAAGTGATATCCATTACAAACCAGAAAGGCGGAGTCGTAAAGACCACCACAACCGTAAATTTAGGAATTGGCCTGGCAAGAGAAGGAAAAAAAGTATTATTGATCGATGCAGATCCACAGGGAAGCCTGACAGCAAGTCTTGGATATGTAGAGCCGGATGAACTGGGAGTTACTTTGGCAACCATCATGACGAAAGTGATTAATGAAGATGAAATATCAGAGGAAGACGGTATTCTGCATCATCAGGAAAATGTAGATCTGCTTCCGGCAAATATTGAATTGTCAACTTTGGAAGTGACGATGGGAAATGTAATGAGTCGGGAAATGATCATGAAGGAATACATCGATACGATACGATTCCGATACGATTATATCTTGATCGATTGCTTACCTAGCCTTGGAATGATGACGATCAATGCCTTGGTGTCTTCGGATTCTGTTTTAATTCCGGTCCAGGCAGCCTATCTTCCGGTGAAGGGATTACAGCAGCTGATCAAAACAATCTCTATGCTATAAATGAGCAAATTTGAAAAATTGCACAAAACTACACTGCGAATTTCATAAATGAATCAAAATCATTGCTTTCCTTTGCGCATTGAAAAAGATAACGATACTTTTCCAGCTGAATGGTATCACA